>PVMK01130157.1_pt1 | contig 40551 bp, 43 predicted proteins | sample 1853481 | NCBI WGS metagenome assembly PVMK01 (sample SAMN08533507, study PRJNA380276) | Marine sediment metagenome, whole genome shotgun sequencing project.
TCTGATCGCCCAGAACTTCTTAGCGCGGGTCGGCGGAAAGCGTTTACTACCGGACAGACAGCGCGAAAAGGAACTGAAAACTGAGGCACAAGAAATACTCACACTGCTTGATTTATGGGCAGACCGGCAACGCAAAGCGGTAACGCTTCCATACGGCAGTCAGCGCAAAGTCGAGATTGCAAGAGCGCTGGCCACCCGACCCCAACTGCTGCTGCTTGATGAACCGGCGGCCGGGATGAATATGCGCGAAACTGAGGATTTGCTCCATATTATCGCCAAAATGCATGCCCAAAAACAGAATATGGCGATTCTGGTGATTGACCACGACATGGACTTTGTGATGAAGATTTGTGAATATATTTTCGTGCTGAATTTCGGCATTAAAATAAGCGAAGGAACCCCGGATGCCATACAGCAGGATGAAAAGGTTAAGGAAGCCTATCTTGGGAAGGAGGAATAGGTGCTTAGGATATCAAATCTTGAGGCCGGTTACGGGAAAATCAAGGTTTTAAAAGGCGTGTCTCTTGAGATTGAAGAAGGCGAAATCATTACGCTTATCGGGGCAAACGGTGCGGGCAAGACCACGCTTTTGAAGACGATTTGCGGATTGATCCAAGCCAGCTCCGGTTCCATTGAGTACGAGGGGGAAAGCGTGCATCGCAAATCACCTTCGGCGCGTGTGAAAAAGGGGCTGGTGCTCGTGCCGGAAGGGCGCAATATCCTGCGAAGAATGACGGTTTATGAGAACCTGTTGATGGGCGCCTATTGCCGGGCGGATCAAACTGAAATCAAAAACGACATCGAACAGGTCTTTGAGCGTTTTCCGGTGCTCGCAAAACGGATGAACTTATCGGCCGATGTGCTCTCAGGCGGTGAACAGCAAATGCTGGCCATTGGACGCGCCATGTTAGCGCGGCCGAAAATTCTCATGATGGATGAACCTTCACTGGGTTTGTCACCCATTCTGATCAAAGAAATATTTTCCATTATTTCTGATTTGCACCGCTCCGGCATAACCATCCTGCTGGTGGAACAAAATGCGCTCAAAGCTCTCCAAGTGGCAGATCGGGGCTATGTTATGGAAACCGGAGAGATTGTAATGGCCGATACCTGTGAAGGCTTATTATGTGATGAAAAGCTCTGTGATGCATACCTTGGCGGCAAAGTTAAACCTGCAACCTACCAAGAGGCTTAAATCGAAGCTTAATCCCAGATGATGTTTAGAGGCTTTGCTTGTGGCAATTAACCGAACTGTTCTCTTAATATGCGGTGCAGTATTTTTCCGGTGCCCGGTGCGGGGCATTTCATTTTCACCGATAAATACAACCTGCTTGGGGCACTTGTAACCGGCCATTTTGCCCTTGCAGCTCTGGATGACATCCTGCTCATTCAATTTGCTGTCATCGAAACCCGGTTTTCGGATTATCACTGCGGCAACTCTTTCTCCCCATTTCTCGTCGGGCAGCCCGATCACCGCACAATCAAATACGCCTTCAAGATTGCCGACAACTTCCTCCACTTCACTGGGATAGACATTTTCCCCGCCGGTGATGATCATGTTTTTTTTGCGGTCGACCAAATAATAGAATCCGTCTTCATCCTGTCTGGCCATGTCACCGGCTGAAAAGAAAGCGTCTTTAAACGATTCGGTGGTTTGTTCGGGCAGTTTGTAGTACTCGTCGAACAGCATGGGGCCCCGTGAGTATAATTCGCCGATTTCTCCAATGGGCGCTTCGTTTCCGTCGATATCAAGGATTTTTAAAAAGTCGCTGCCGATGCATTCAAATCCGATGGAGCCCAGTTTGCTCATCTGGTATTCGGGTTTCAGGATGGTGACCATGCCGGCTTCGGTCGAACCGTAAGCTTCATAGAGTTTAACGCCGGGGAAAAACGCCATAACCGCCTGTTTCATACTTTTTCTACCCGGTGCCGAAGAGCACAGCAGTTTGCGAATGGAGCTGACATCCCGCTTTTTGGCTTCTGGGGGCGCATTGAGGATTAAGTTATAGTGGGTTGGTATCAGAGAAACAAAGCTGATTTTATGGCGTTCGATGATTTCAAGGATCTCTTCAGGCTTAAAGTTTAAGGCCGGGTGGATATAAGCTGACCCGCCGATGTACAGAAACGTGAAGGTAAAAAAGATGGAGTTGATATGGCATAGGGGCATGACATTTAAGCACACATCATGTTCGTTGAATCCGAAGTCCACGGCGTTGTGCAGATAATAGGCAATGTGGGACTCATGGGAGCGAATGACGCCTTTGGGCTTTCCGGTGGTTCCCGACGTATAGATCAGTATCCAGGTGTCCCGGGGGGCAACTTCGGTTTGCGGTTCGCTGTCCGCTGAAGCGTCGATGAATTCTTCATAGGGCCGATATCCGTCTTGTGGTTTTCCGACGATAACATAATTTTGAGCCGCAATATTCTTCAGATTGGAACGGATAGGGTCAACGGTGCCGGCAAACTGATCATGAACGACCATGGCCTCTGGCGTCTGAATTGTTAACAATGTATTGCACCTCGGGAGACACCAGGCGAAAGTTAATCGGCACGATAATGATACCGGTTTTGGCCGTGGCCAGGAACAGCTCGCAGATTTCAATGCAATTTTCTAGCAATACCGCAATCTTTATCGCCTTTTTGCAACCCCAGGGATGTCAGGCTGCTGGCCAGTTTGTTGATGCGGCTATTCATTTGCGGATAGGTAAATCCCGATTCGCGTCTTTTAAGGCCACGGTATTCGGAAATTTTTTTGCGTTGATTTTTTGAATCTGACCCAGATTCAGCCAAAACCCCATATCGGTACCTCCGTCGGCGTTAGATTGTCATGTCATCATTAAAAAAATCACCGAGGACTGTTGATTTATATATATCAATTGTAGCCGGAATAATGGAAATGGTGGAATGTTGGAATGATGGGCAATCAGCATTGATTTGATGATTTCATCTTTTCAACCCAATTTTCCATTATTCCAAAATTCCAACATTCCTTGTACAAATACTGCAGGATTGATTGTAAGAGATAATATCGTCTCTAAATTTGTGATTAGCTTGATCAAGTGATCAATTCTGGTTTTCTTCCAGTTGTTCGATAAAGGCCTCAACGTTTGTCTGGGTCTGCTCATCTGAAATCAGCCGCAAATCATTGAGATCGGCGTTAATGATTAAACTGGGCACACCGGTCTGCTGTTCCAGGCGTTGCGGCATTCCCGTAGCTCGCGTTGGAATTGTTCGGACAACACTTTGCATCGTGATAGATAATCCCGTCCACCTTAAAGGAATTCAGCATTTCTTTGATATAGGTTTCTTTATAGTCATCCGAGCGTACAATAAATAATTCTGTATAAGCGCGCGCCATGCTGTTGAACGGATCATCGGGATCAAAGGCCGAAAATATCCAGCTGTTACAGTAGGTAGATGCCAGGACATTCGCTCCCAAATCAGAAAATAATTCAGAATGATCTCTTAGTCTGCCCCAGATCGGCATACCATCCCAGTAGATTCTGTGCCGTTCATCGTTCACTGCAGCGATATTATTCGCTATTCTTTCTTCTAATTCTTCGAGTAAAAGTTTATAGTAATCATTCGCCCGAGGGGTCCCGCGCATGACCACTGCCGGCGCCATATGGATGGTTCCATCAAAAAAAGTAAAAGGTGCAGGTACGTTTCTGGCGGTATTGAGAACTTTTTCCCATAGAATCGAACATTCCCTGGACAAAGCGACCACTTGCTTGAGTTCATCGATTGCGAACTTTTTGCCTGAAATGTATTCTAAAGGGTTGATCAAATCTTCCAACTGTTTGGCAATTGAACGTATGTGGTTTTGGGTAACTTTGCCAAGGCCCCTGGGCGTATGGACACCGATGACAGGTACATCAAACTTTTTAGCGTACCATGAAAACCAGTCCTGTACGTCACGGCATTGATTGGTGTTAAATACCAGGACATCCGGTTTCGGAACGCCTGCAATGCCTTTATATGATTTTGAAAGCGGTGTCGTTTTATTAAGGTAAGCGCCGATATCTGCTCTAAGATACGAACATATTTCCGGCGAATATCCCTGTGCATCCGCAATCGGCAACATATCGGTGGCCATGCGGCTGGCACCCAGCATGGCACCATGATTTTCGGGAAAGAAGACCAGAAAACCCATGGCGCGCAGGATTTCAGCCGGCCCCACACTGGTGCACCATGCAACTTTCTGTTCGTCTGTTTTGGCAGCAGAATCAAGTTCGTAAAAGTAATCGGCCATGATCTGGTTCAACTTGCTCGTTGCCTCTATCTTGATTCTTTTTATTTTATCTTTTTCAGTCATAATAATTTTACCGTCTTATGTCGAGTTATCTCGTGTGAAACTACATGAAATCCAATGTCATTTTCGTGAAGTCCCACAGGCTGTTACAAAGTACGGACTTCGTCGTCGTCCTCGTACTCGAGAACCGACTGACACCTGAGCACCTTTAGCCTAATGCCTCAGGGACCTATTTTCCATCGCATACAAAGCGGCACCGATGGCCCCGGTTAGCTGGGGATAATCCGGGACGAGAATTTTTCTTTCAATTATCTTTTCCGTCATTTTGACCATAAACGGGTTGTGGGCCACAACGCCGCCGGTCATGACGACTTTTGGCGTCAAGGTATCCATCTCTAAAACGCGTTTTATCATCGAATAGAAGACCCCTTTGACGATGTCGGGCAATTTCTTGCCCCGGCGGATTTTTTCCAGAACCTCGGTTGCCGAAAACACCGTACAGAAGCTCCCCAGTTTGACCATATTTTCGGACCGGCTGGCCAGCCGGTCCATCTCGCCGAGCGAGACATCCAGACGCATGGCCATTTCTTCCAGGAAGGCACCGGTGCCGGCTGCGCACTTGCGATTCATTTTAAATCCGGTGCGTTTGCCGGATGAATCGAGTTTAATGATTTTGTTGTCCTGTCCGCCGATATCAATAATGGTGGTCGCAAAGGGAAAATAGTAAAAACACCCTTTGGCGTGGCACCCGATTTCCGTTTTTGTATCCCGGGCAAACGATACGTTCTTGCGGCCGTATCCGGTTGCGACGGTTTTTTCAATATCGCTCATTTTTGTGCCGGCCATTTTTAAAGCAGAGCTGAGACAGGCATCAGCGGTGGCCGCAAAGTCGGTGCCGGATTTTTTGACCGCATGACCGATCAGATTTTTAGCGGTATCGAGGATGGCAACCTTTGTGCGTGATGCGCCCACATCGACACCTCCATAGACTGATTTTAATACCATGGCTGTTAAATTGGTTAAATTGGTTGAATTTGTTCTATTCGTCGAGAAGGGGATCAAAGATAAACTAATCAAACCAATGAAACCAATCCAACCAATAAAACATTTAGTTTGCTATTTTGACTCCAAGCCTTTTACCAGGGCGCTCAGGGTGTGGTTATACGGCGTATGGGTCCCTGTGCGCGCACCGTATTCTACGAATTTGCCGTTGATAAAATCAATTTCCGTACGCCGGCCGGCTTCGATATCCATCAACATAGACGGCTTGTGGTCACCGGCATTTCGCATGTAGTCCATTGCATGGGGATAAAAATCCCACCCCAGATTAATTTCATTGGCCCGGGCGACCTGGATGCATTCTTTTACCAGCGCATCGACAATCTGATAGACGATCGGATCGTTCATCACTCGCGACATCGTCAGCCCGGTAACAGCACACACCGGATTCATGCAGGCATTCATAACGCTCTTGCGCCAGACCATCGAAATAATGTTATCGGTGTGCTCGGTTGTGAGGTCGCATTTGCTCAGAACGTCGGCAATGGCAATCGCCGAATTGCGGGATTGCGGATCCAGTTCCTGAAGGTAATGCGGCGGATGGTGAAAGGGTATTTTGACGTGTGCCGGTCCCGCCAGTGCGCATCCGTAATTGACAACGGCGCGCATCACATGTGTCTTGCCCAGTATTTTAGCCAGCTCCAGTTCAGTATCAATTCCATTTTGCCAGCTGACAATCGGCAGGCCCTCTTTGTGAAAGCCTTCAATGGCCGAAGCAATCAGCGGCAGCGCATGGGCCTTGACGGTGATGAAGATCACATCCGGGTCGTAGTCAGCCAGTTCATCAACCTGGGTGCATGTTCGGGTCACTTTGTGCTGGATATTTTCTGCGCCTTCAAGAATAATTCCAGGGTCCAACGCCGGGGCCAGCAAATCCGGGATGACATCACAAAGGGTGACCTCATAGCCACCTTTCGCCAGAAAGCAGGCCACAATGCACCCCACCGGGCCCGCACCGATCACTGCAAATGATTGGGGACTAAAATTGGACGTAGCACTCATTATTTACCTCCCCGTTAATGTTTGTTGCTAATGAAGGGAAATATCGTAAAGCCCTTATACTGGGCTATAGCTACGGTAGTTTTAGAGAAAAATTCGAATATCGAAGCACGAAATCCGAAACAAATTCAAAATCATAAATTCGAATGTCCAAAAAATCTGGTTTTGAATTTTGCTCATATGAAAATTCGGATTTGTTTCGAATTTCGTATTTCCAAACAGCTTACCTTTCCTGTTTGGGGCGTTCGTCAATGACGCGCAGGGCCTTACCTTCGCTGCGGGCGATGGCTTTATGATCGACCAGTTCTACATCAACGCCGATTCCCATCATGCCTTTGATATGCGCCTTGATTTTCCCTTCGATTTCATGACGGCGCTCTGCACCCGCATCATAAATTTCTTTTTTGCCTTCCACCTGAATGCTGAGTTGGTCCAGATACCCTTTTTTGCTCACCACCAGCCGATATTGCGGTTCGACCTCTTCAATTTCCAGCAGGAGTGCCTCGATTTGAGACGGAAAGACGTTGACACCGCTGATAATGAGCATGTCGTCCGAGCGGCCGTAAATTTTGTCCATCCGAATAAAGGTTCGGCCTTCACACCCGGGCTCGCGCCACAGGCGACTGATGTCTTTGGTACGGTAACGAATCATGGGCATGGCGCGTCGCTGCAAAGACGTAAAAATCAGCTCTCCTCTTTCACCTTCCGGCAGGGGTTCCAATGTCTGCGGGTCTACGATTTCAGCCAGAAAATGATCTTCATTGATATACAGGCCGTTTTGATCAGCGGCGTCATATGCCACACCGGGTCCACATAGCTCGGTTAATCCATATGCTTCATGGGCTTTTATCCCCATGCGGTCCTCGATTTCCTGGCGCATGGGCTCTGTCCAGGGTTCGGCACCGAACACCCCGACCCTCAATGGAAGCTTTTTAACATCGACATTCATTTCTTCGGCGCGCTCGGCAATTGTCAGCGCATAAGACGGTGTCGAAAACAGAACATCCGACTTAAAATCCTGCATGATGGTAATCTGCCGTTCGGTCATTCCGGCTCCGGTCGGCACCAGCGTGCAGTCGAGTGCCATCGCTCCTTGGTGAAACCCGAGCCCGCCGGTAAAAAGACCGTGGCCGTATGCATTTTGGACCACATCTTCCTTGCGGATACCGGCGGCATAAAGATTGCGGGCCATACATTCGGTCCATTGTTCCAAATCCTCCGCAGTGTATGGGCCGGTAATCGGTTTGCCGGTCGTACCCGAAGACGCATGGACTCTGACCACATCTGCTAAAGGCACGGCGCACAGGCCGAAGGGATAATTGTCTCTTAGATCATTTTTGACGGTAAACGGGAGTTTGGCGACGTCTTGCAGGCTTTTAAGGTCGCCGGCTTCGATGCCCATTTCTTTGAATTTATTCCTATAAAACGGGAACCTTCTCAGATACCCAGGCGACGGTTTCTTTCAGTTTCTTCAACTGAAACTCCTTAAGCTTTTCCACCGGCATGCATTCAAATTTATCGTTCCAGGGCATGATCTTCCTCCTTTTTGGGTAGCTAAATGGTTATGATCGCCATAAAATCATGCAGCCTTGGCGGCGGCTTCATAACCCAGTCCAAAGGCCTTGATATTGATATCGACAAAGGCTTTTTTGGTGGATGTCCGAATGGCTTCTTTAACTTTGTCAGCCGACACCGGCATAATTCCGGTTTGAATCAACGAGCCCAGCAACACCATATTCAAAGACATAATATTGCCGGCCTGTTTTGCCAGAGTCCTGGGCATCAAAAGCAATCAGCCTGGCGGTTTTATTACGGATCAACTCCTGAATATCCTGTATATCAGGATAGGTTCCTTTGCCGATGGCCACCGTAAACGGCGGCAGCGGTGCCGTATTCGTGATCACCACGGTATCGGCATTGCATTTGTTTAACGCTCGCAGCGTTTCCGAAGGCTCGAAGCCCAGCAGCACATCGGCTTCAGCATCTGAAATGATCGTGCTGTCCGCATCACCAAATACAACCGCAGATTCAACCACGCCGCCTCTCTGGGCCATCCCATGGATTTCACTCATGCGCACGGGGATGTCGGCCAGCAGAGCCGCCTCGCCCAACACTTTGGATGCCAGCAGGTTTCCCTGTCCCCCAACTGCTACGATGATCAGTCTTTTTGTTTGCATAAAAATTGTCCCTGATTTTTAGTTAGTCGAATTAAAATTCGTGGTCGTTTTCTTTTTCAGTTTAGTGTTCAATAAAAGTCCACATTTGGCGTACTGGAGATATACACAATTTAGATTTTAGAATTCGGATTTTGGATTTAAGAATAGACTGACCAGCTACAAATTTGGCTCCAATATTTTCAATCCGCAATCCAAATTCCAAAATCTAAAATCAACATGACTCCATTACTCCACTACTCCAAGACTCCAGTTTAGATATGATGCCTTTGCTTTTTCTTTCGACCGAACCGGCACGATTGCTTTTTCCGGGCAAATTTGGGCGCAAACGGCACAGCCTGTGCACAGGTCCGCATTAATGTATACTTTTTCGCCTTCGGTGTAAAAAGCCGGACAGGCTAATTCATTGACACAATCTCTGTGATTTTTGCATTTTTCGCTAATATAAAAGGGCTTGCCCCGTGGTTTTTTAAGACTCTGGGCATAAAGGGTGCAGGCTTCTTTGGAAATTATTACGGAAACGCCTTTAAAATCGATGGCTTCCTTTAAGGCCTCGATACTTTTGTTCACCCGATAGGGTTTGATCACAGCCACATGCGGCACGCCGATGGCCCGGACCAGCTTTTCAATCGATACCCGGCCATAGCCTGTCAGGTTAAAATCGCCCATATCAACACCCGGATTCGGTTGATGGCCGGTCATCGCCGTGGTGCTGTTATCCAGAATCACCAGGGTGAAATTGTGATTGTTAAATACCGCATTAACCAGTCCGGGTATCCCGGAGTGAAAAAAAGTGGAATCGCCGATAAAGGAAATAACTTTTTTATCGGTAGCGGTTGAAAAACCGCAGCCCGTGCCGACCGACGATCCCATGCACAGGAGAAAATCGGCCGTTGAAAGCGGCGGTAACACACCGAGGGTATAGCACCCGATGTCGGTGGGATATATGGCGCCCAGGCCTTCCGCTGCTTTTTTCACGGCGTAATAGGTGGCCCGGTGTGAGCAACCGGCGCACAGGTTGGGCGGCCGCTGGGGGATTTCCGGAACATCGGAAAGATCCGGAATTTTAGCCGGGGTATGCGGAATATCGAAGAATTTGGCGATATTTTCACGTACTTGGGCGGGATTGAACTCGTAAAGCCGGCTGAATAGGTCCTTGGCCTTTCCGCGAATCGGCAGCGTCAGGGCTGCTTCCTGGGCAAAAGCCTTAACTTTTTCTTCCATATACGGCTCGCCTTCTTCAATTACCAGTACTTTTTCACATGCTTTCAAAAAGCCCTTAATTATTTTTTCGGGCATGGGGTATGAAAATCCGACCCGCAGCAGCCTGACTTTATCGGCGATATTAAATTCTTGGACGGCGTCTGATGCGTAATTGTAGCTGACACCGTTGCAAACGATGCCCCATTTTCCATTGCCATTGATGAAATTATATTGCGAGGCTTCCGAAAATTTCCTCGGCTTTTGCGATGTTTTCCAGGAGTTTAACATGCAACTTTCTGGAAACAGCCGGTACCGTGACCAGGTTGAAGGGGTCTTTGACAAAATCGCCTTTGGTTTTGGGTGCTTTTATTTTTCCCAGGGTAACAATTGCGGAGGAGTGGTTGATGCGGGTGGTGGTGCGAAACAGAACCGGTTCCTGTAGTTTTTCAGAAATTTCAAAAGCATATGCGACCATCTCTTTGGCTTCTTCTACGCTCGATGGTTCTAACATGGGCAGTCCTGAAAGTTTGGCATAGAAGCGATTGTCCTGCTCGTTCTGGCTGGAAAACATATAGGGGTCATCGGCGGTAAGCACGACCATTCCCGGCCTTGACACCGACGTAGGCCAATGTCATCAAGGCATCAGCGGCGACATTTACACCCACATGCTTCATGACACACATGCTGCGTACGCCGGAATTGGCCGCTGCGGCCGCCACTTCCATCGCCACCTTTTCATTGGTGCTGTATTCAAAATACAGATCGCTTTCCTGGGAGGTCTGGAAAAAATTTAGCGAAATTTCAGAAGACGGTGTGCCCGGATAGGTAGTAGCAACCGCAACACCCGCTTCGATTGCCCCTCTGGCAATGGCTTCATTGCCCAGCAGCAGCATTTTTTGGCCTGGATTTTCGGTAAGTAGTTTGTGCATGGCAACATCCTTTATGCTTAGATTAAATCAGATTATAGATTTTTTTATTTAAATTTGAAATACAAATCAGGTTATGAATTTGCTCTAAATAATTAGCTATCTAAAATTGTGTCAATTAGAGCGTTTGTCATAATAACGTTCCGATACAGGCAGTTTTCTGAGTCTTTTTTGGGTTATTAATAACGTCTAATATGGCTGGGTGCAAACCTCTAATAATATAGCGGTTGTCATGTTGATTATAATTTCAGGGGTCTACACCTTGTATTTTCGCCTGTTAAAATATTTGGCAAACGGAACATATTTATGACAACCGCTATAAATGCATAAACATCAATTTCTTATTGTATCTTATGTTTAGCTACATTAAAGCTACATTGTAGTTTCTGTCAAGCTAAAATATGGGATGGCATGAACCTATCTCAAAAATGTATTTAATATCCGATGGTAAAGCCGTAAACCCATAAAAAGTGCTTATAACAACCAGTGAGCTAAAATTAAAAATGATCTAAAATGCCTAAAATTGAGGAATTCTACCCGTCGAGAGCCTCCCATCGAGAGCCTCAGGGTCGAACGATCATATTTATAATAAAAGATGGAGCGTAGCGAGACCATAATTTTAGGCATTTTAGATCATTTTAGACATTTTAGGCATCTCTAAGCTTAGAGCACCTTTAGAACTTTATTTCTCCGTCTTCGAAATTAAAACGCTATTTTAAGATAGCTTACGTGTTTATCCATATGGAAGGAAGATTTTATGATTGTTCGAAATGTAAGGGACAAAGCGGTTATGGAAACCACCTATCTTGCCCATGGGGGTGCGATAGCCCAGATGATCCTTGACCGCCGTATTTTAAAGGAAATCGGTTTCCTGGCGATTGCGACTCTGGCACCGGGAAAGAAAATCGAAGCCCATGTGGACCCCATGGAGGAAATCTATTTTGTGCTGAGCGGTTCCGGTGAAATGGCCGTGGATGATGAAAATCGCCAGGTCGGGACGGGCGATGCCACCTGGATACCGACCGGTTCGAGTCACAGTCTGTTGAATAATGGGAATGAGGATTTAGTGATTCTTGTAGTGGCGTCACCCAATTGGTAGGAGCTGGCTACGGGTCGCTGGCTTTAAATAGGTTTCAGGTGTCGGGTGTTCAGGTGTCAGGAATTCGGAAGTTGGAATGCGGAATGCGGAAAATAAGAAAAGGCGCAGGGCTTATGCATGCGATCGAATCTGATTCTTTTCGTACTCGTTCTCGTGCTCGTCCTCGTGCTCGTCCTCGGGAATCAGAATTTTATCGAGGACGAGGGACGAGTACGACGACGACGACGACGAAGTCCGTACTTTGTAACAGCCTGTGGGACTTCATGAAAATGACATTGGATTTCATGTAGTTTCACACGAGGTGTCAGAGGTCAGATGACGGAAGATAGAATCTGATAATTCTCAACGTCTTCAGCCTCGTATTGCTGACACCCGAAACCTGACACTGGCCAGAAGCCAGCAGCCATGCTTAACAGGGCTTCTTGCGGGTATATATGGTTTTATAAAGTTCCGGCATGACTTCCATGCAACCGGTGCAGGCGGGCTCTTCATCGGCATGAAAAGGCTCCAGATGAACTTCCAGGCCGATTTCTCTGTACATATCGGCCATTTCTGACAGCCGCGGTTCATCATAGGTCGTCTGTCTTTTCCAACCCTGTCGCGTCAGTTCCTCCTGACGTGTCATGCCCATTACGATCCTTTATACTCGGGTTTCTTGCGGCCGAAACTTGAAAGACCTTCCAGGGCATCGGCCGTGCTGAAAATATCGCTCAGGCGCCCGAGTTCAATTTCCACCGCCTCGGTCATTGATTTTCCGACCTGATCATCGATGATTTCATTGGCGATTTTAAGTGCCAGCGGTGCTTTGTAACCGATGAATTTGGCAATTTTGGCTGCGAGTTCATCCGGCACGCCCTCGGGCAGCTTTCCGGCCAGCAGCCGGGTTACGTTTTCACTGCTGCACAATTGGGCCAGCGGTTTAAATTGTTCAGGGATTTCACGCTGCCGGTATTTGTCTGCTTTGCCTTTGGATGCCAATTCGTTTATGGCGGACGCCACCTCTGCAGGTGCTACCAGACGGGTAACAATGCCGAGTTTGTGGGCATCATCAGCACTGATGGGGCTGCCGGTAAAGACGTAATATTTGGCAAGTTCCGGTCCGACATGACGCGCCAGCCGCGGCATACCGCCCAGCCCGGGAAAAATGCCGATACCGGTTTCGGGAAATCCCATGGATCCGGCAGGTGTCGCAATGACCGCCTGGCAGGCCAGGGCCAATTCGCTGCCGCCGCCTAAAGACAACCCGTCGAGCAGGGCGATGGTCAGCTTTTCTGAATTTTCGATTTTAAGAAACAGTTCGTGACCCTTGCGCGTGAATTCAGCGATATCTGCAATTTTATCGGCTTTGATCTTGTCGACAAAATACTTTATATCCGCTCCGGCCACAAATGCTTTGCCGGCGCCCTGCAATACGATTGTCCTGACATCGGGGTTCTTTTCGGCTTCTTCAAATCGCCGGGTGAGTTGGGCCACCACCGTTTCGTTTAAGGCATTCATCGCTTCCGGGCGGTTGATGGTGATATAGGCGATCGCACCTTTAATTTCCAGATCGACATAATTAAAGGCAAAGGGTTGGCCGATTTCATTTTGCTTTGCGAGGACTTTGGGCATCTTGAAATCAGGGTATTTTCGGGTAATGGCTTCTACAACTTCATACGTTTTTGCGATGCCGATTTTATTCATGATTTCAAAGGGGCCCATCAGCCAGCGCAAACCGATTTTAGCGCCCCGATCCGTGTCTTCAATGGAAGCGACACCTTCATCCACCAACGCCGCTGCGACTCCGAGGCACACCCCGTAAAATCGATCCCTGGCTGCCGGGATTTTGGATTCATCGACATCGCCGGATAGATCCCAGTTTTCATTCTTTTCCATCTGGGCTTTTATGATATCGGCAGTGGCGTAAAAGGGTCCCAGTTCATTTCTGAGGGTGGTAGAGGAGTGCACGGCGATGGGGATTCCGGTGACATTCATGAGCTCAAAAGGACCCATGCCGATTTTAAATGCCTGCTTTGCGGCTTCTTCAAGGGTGGCAATATCGGCCGCGCCTTCTTCCAGCATGCGGGCGGCCTCATTTAAAAACGGTACAAAGAATCGGTTAACGGCAAAGCCGGGCGCATCTTTTACGACAATGGCGGTTTTAGCATGAAGCTTGGCCACCAGAAGCGATTTTTCCAGGGTTTCGGCGCTGGTCTTTTCATGGGGGATGACTTCCAGAAGGCGATTTTTAGCCGGGTGATAGAAATAATGCAGCCCCACAAAGCGGTCCGGGCGGGAGGTTTTTTGGGCAAATTCGTGAACGTAAAAACTGGAGGTGTTGGTTGCCAGAATGGTCTTCTCGGAGCAGATCCGATCCAGTTTCTCAAAAAGATCGAATTTGACCTGCTTGTCTTCAAATACGGCTTCAATAACCAAATCGGCGTCTGCCACCATTTCAAAGTCGCATGTGCCGATGATGTGCGAGAGGATATCGTGAACCTGTTCTGAACTAAGAATCTTACGCTCGACCGCCTCTTTTAACGTTTGGCGGATTATATTGATACCGCGTTCCACGAATTCTTCTTTAATATCTACCAGAACGACGCTGAGACCTTCCTGGGCAATCTTCTGGGCAATGCCACTGCCCATATTCCCCGCTCCAATAACCGCGATTTTGTTAATCTGTGACATATAATCCTCCGGATTAATTGAATATTGAATATTTATTATTGAATATTGTTAAAGGAATAAGATCCATTTTTCTTTTTAATATTCAATCGGCAATCTTCAATTTTCAATCCTATTTGTTCTTCCACACCGGTTTGCGCTTTTCTTCGAAGCTTTTGATCCCTTCGACCACGTCCTCTGTTTTCATCAAGGTATTGAGAAAAAGATCACTGACGCTTTCAATGGCTTTTGGCAACGGCATCCCCAGGTGTTTTTTGACTGCCTGTTTATTCAGTCGAATGATAAGCGGACTGTTGTATTGAATTTCCTTAACGAGTTTGTCGGTGGTTTCGGTCAGCTGATCATCTTCGACGGCGTAACAGATCATTCCCATCTGCCGGGCTTCTTCAGCGCTATACCGTTTACCGGTGGTGCAGATTTCGATTGCCTTCGAGGGGCCGACCAGGTGGGGCAATCGTACGGCCGCATAAGGGCGGCAAAAAGCTGAGTTTGATTTCCGGTTGGCCGAACAGGGCGCTTTGGGCCGCCACGATGATGTCACAGGCGATGGCAACCTCCATGCCCCCGCCGAGGCAGGCACCGTGCACAGAAGCAATGACGGGGACCTCGAGCCGCTCGATCAGCTCAAAAATGCGGTTAAAGGTCTCGATCATTTTAGCGGCCATCTCAGGCTTGTGATCCGCCACTTCAACACCGGCGCAAAAGCTGGCGCCTTCGCCGTTGAGCACGAGGCATTTCAGCTGATCATCGGCGGCAAGAACTTTCAGCTCGGTGTTGAGTTCATTCATCATTTGAATATCCAAAACATTGTGTTTCGGCCGATCAAATGTAATGCGCGCCACGCCGTCAGCCTTTTCGACTTTTAAAAGCTTATATTCGCTCATGATTTTGCTTCCTTTAGAGATTAAGTGTTTAGTATTTCGTGTTTAGCATTTGGTTTTTCGTGTTTGGAATCGTACCTAAAAAATGAACATTTCAGCGAGTCCTTGAACAAAACACTAAACACAAAACACCAAACACGCATTACACTTTTTGAAAAACATAATTCAACTGTCCGTTCGGCAGCGTATTGACAACGGTTTGCATTGCCATGCCCACTCGGATTTCGTCCTCCGGAAGGTTGCCGGCGATTCTGCCGAACACTTTATAATCACCATAATCCACAAGGGCGATGCAGTAGGGGAGATCTTCCTCGAATCCGATGGGCGCATATTCCAGCTTGCTGTAGGTTACCAGCTTGCCCTTGCCGCTGACTTCAAACCATTGCATGTTACTGGCAAAACATTGATGACAATCCGCCCGGGGCGGAAAGAAAGCCATCCCGCAATCCTTGCATCGGGTACCCATGACTTTGTTGTCTTCCAGGTAGCCCACAAAATCATTGGTTTTGGTAATAGCGGTAAAGCTTACCGTACCGAATTTTTTGAATCGATCGTCTACTTCTTTAACTTTGCTCATAATTTATCTCCCATTGCCGTTATACGATATGCCTTAGATAAACACCATCTAAAGTCGAGTGTTTTATCTGTGTTAAGTAAGCGTTATAATTGTTTTTTTGAATATCGAATATCGAACAAGGAATGTAGAAGTAAGAAGTGTTATTCTCCTTCGACATTCATTATTCCTTGTTCGGTGTTCTGCGGTTCATAAAAAATGCCTTTGAGACTAACGTCCAAGAATGGTGACATTGCCATACAGACCCACACCGCCGATGTTGTGGACCAATCCAATCTCCGGGTTTTTAACCTGGATATCGGCAGCCTCATCTCGCAGCTGTAAGACGATGGTGCGGATCTGGGATCCACCGGTGGCACCGATGGGGTGGCCCTTGGATAACAGTCCGCCATCCACATTCACCGGTATACGGCCTTGCTGGTAGGTTTCTTTGTTTCTGATTAATTCCCGGCCTTCACCCGGCTTGGCAAAACCCAGATTTTCATAGGCCATCATTTCAGCGATGGTAAAACAATCATGCACTTCAGCCACATCAATGTCTTGGGGGCCGACACCGGCCATCTCATAGGCTTGCTGCGCCGCCTGCTCGGCAACGGTTAAGCCCGTAAACAGGTCTCTGCCGGCTAAATTGACACTGGTGGTCGCCGCGCCGACTCCCAAAATCCAGACCGGTTTGTTCGAAATGGATTTGGCTTTTTCTTCACTGGCAACAATGACGCAGGAGCTGCCATCGGCATTGGCGCAGCAATCTCCCACCCGCAGCGGATCGGCCACCGGACCGGCCATGCGGTTCTCCGGATCTGAAAACATCTCAAACTCTACCGGCTTACGATATACGGCTTTTTCATTTAATTGTCCGTAGGTTGCCGCCTTAACCCGGATTAGCGCCAGATCGTCTAAGGTGGTGCCGTATTTTTCCATATGGGCTTTGGCATACATGGCATAGTAAGCGGGCATCATGGTGCCAAAGGGGCTTTCCCACTGAATATCGGCACCCCGGCCCATGCGTTCCTGGGATTCTGAAGAACTGATTTCCGACATTTTCTGAAATCCGATCACCGCCACCGTATCGTGCAGGCCCGATTTCACAAGAGAATAGGCCAGCTTTAATCCGGTGCTGCTCGAGGAGCACAAGGGTTTCGACATAAAAGGTCGGCTGGGGATTCAATCCCAAATATTCTGCAAAAACACCGGCCGGTGAACGCTGTTTGTCGTATTCGGGTGCCGAGCAGATGACCGAAGCATCGATGTCGCTGGTGCTCAGCTGTGCATCCTGCATGGCCTCCTTGAATCCTTCAAATACGAGCTCCCGGATAGAGCCCGGGTAGCTTCTGACAAATGTACTCTGTCCGACTCCGATAATGGCTACTTTACTCATGGATTTTCTCCCAATGGTGTTTCGTATTTTGTGTTTGGTGGATTAAAAAACCAAAGGCCTAAACACCAGTTATAAAACACTCTCGCAAAAGACCGCTTTTTCTGACCTTTACGAGTCCATCAATCTTCAATTTACAATATTCAATCTTCAATTAGATGTATTGCCCGCCATCTACCTTAATGACTTCCCCGGTAATATGTTTGGCTCTGTCAGATGCCAGAAAAGTCACCAGATAGGCAAGGTCCTCCGGCTGGCCAACCCGTTTTAGGGCGCTTTCCCCCATGGCCATATCGATAATTTTATCTCTGGCTTCCGATTCTTTAAGCATCGCGGTTTCGATCAGGCCGGGCGCCACTGCATTGACCGTTACGTCGAAGGCACCCAGTTCCTTTGCAAGTGCCTTGGTATATCCAATGATACCGGCCTTAGACGCGGAGTAATTGGTCTGACCGAATTTTCCCCGCAACCCGTTAATTGACGTGACATTGATAATTTTGCCGTATTTTTGCTCCTTTAAAAGCGGTGCCACATGGCGCGTGAAGTTAAAATAACCCTTTCAGGTTGACTTCCAATACCCGGTCCCATTGTTCTTCGGTCATTTTCCAGGATACCGCGTCCCAGTTCATTCCGGCGTTGTTCACCAGAATCTCCAGGCTGCCGAATGCTTCAACGGCGGCTTTCACGACTTTTTCAGCGTCGGCAAAGGAAGCAATATCACATTGCACCGCAAGGGCCTTGCGGCCCATTGCCTGAATTTCTTCCGCATATTTGATGGCCTCGGCCTCGTGCTTGCGGTACGTCAGACAGACATTTGCCCCCTCGCGTGCCAACTCGAGGGAGGCGGCGGCGCCGATTCCCTGCGACCCGCCGGTCACCAGTGCATTTTTGCCTTTCAGTAACATAAAATCCTCCTAATTATACGTTTCGGAATTTCTAAATTTGTTGGAAATATTATGTTTTTTGTGGTCATCCACTTTGGGAAGCCACATGGAATGATGGAATAGTGGAATGTTGGAATGCTGGGTATAAAAAGCGGAAAAAGATCTATTCTATTTGTTTTGATTCTCTAAACTCACCATTCCATTATCCCAGAACCCATTGTTCCATGATTCCGGCATTCCAACATTCCCCTTAGGGGGCGTAAGCCCAACCCACCGGCCTGTAAGCCCTATGGGCTGGAAGCGGGGCCGGAGCCCAATTGGAGCGAAGCCCTTAACTTGTGGAATTATTGATTTATCTGTTTGCACGACAAAATGTCGAAGCTACATTAAGGCTGAGTTTGAATTAAGTCAATAAAAATTCTTGACATCAATATAGTTACATTGTAGCTAAAAAGTAATTTCAAATTTTACCGCTAAAAGCAAGCGAAAATTTTAAAAAGGAGGATAATATGACAGGAGTACCGGACAAAATTCAAACCTGGCAGATGGTCCAGCCCACTACATTTGACCGGGAAACCAAAAAGGTGACTCCAGGTAAAATCGAAAAGACCGAGCTGCCGGTTCCAGAACTGAAGACCGGTGATGTGCTGGTTGAAGTTGCGGGCTGCGGCGTCTGTCATACAGATCTGGGGTATTTTTATGATGGCGTGCCCACGGTTTCAAAGCCCCCGTTGACACTGGGACATGAAATTTCCGGAACTGTGGTTGCCGGGGACGAAGAATGGGTCGGTAAAGAAGTCGTGATTCCCGCTGTGATGCCATGTCGCAAATGCATCCTTTGTAAAACCGGCCGCGGTAACCGCTGTCTGGCTCAGAAAATGCCGGGCAACAGCATGGAAATATATGGCGGATTTTCAAGTCACATTCCGGTTCCGAGCATCGATCTATGTGAAGTCAAAAATCGAGGTGCGATACCGCTCGCCCATTTGGCCGTTTTGGCCGACGCCGCCACCACGCCCTATCAGGCCGCCAAAAGAGCCGATTTGCAGCCGGGTGATAACGTGGTCGTCGTCGGGATTACCGGCGGGGTAGGGCAGTATATGGGGCAGGTTGCCAAAGCCCTGGGCGCCAATACCGTTGTGGGCATTGCCCGCAACCCGGCCAAACTGGAGCGGGCCCTTAACTACGGAACGGATTTTGTCATTAATTCCACGGACAAGGATGCCAGGGCGGTCTCGAAGGAATTTAAGGGTATCTGCAAAGCGAATGGATTGCCAAGCTTCGGTTGGAAAGTCTTCGAGGTTACCGGTGCCAAAGGTGGTCAGGAGATAGCGCTGGCCGTGCTGAGTTTTGTAGGCAAACTGGTTGTGGTCGGGTACGGGCTTGCCAAAGCCGAATATATGTTTGGAAAATTGATGGCGTTTGATGCCGACATTCTGGGAACATGGGCCTGTCTGCCTGAATATTACCCGATTGTACTGGATATGATCATTCAAAAGAAAATAAACATAGAAGATTTTGTGCAAACCCGGCCCATGAGTACGATTGTGGAAACCTTTGAAGAGGCCCACAAAGAGTCTCCCGATAAACGGATTGTTCTGACGCCTGACTTTTAAGATTCGGGATGAATAACAAAAAAGAATTGAAACATTTTAAACAATAAAGGAGGTAAGTATTATGGCTTTAGACTGGATGCCCCGCGACAATGAATTAAAAGACCACATGTTGCACACCGATGTCCACTGGGGAAAAGATGAGGACGCGCCCTGTGTGGTCTATGAAAAACGACCCCTGACAGACCCCAAAGGTAAGGTGCAGGAAGGGCTCTACGTGGCCTGGATCCGGCTCAATAACCCCAAACAGTATAATTCCTACACCACCGAGATGGTCAAAGGCGTAATTGCCGGGTTTGAAAATTCCTCCCTGGACCGAAGCGTTGTGGCGGTCGTGTTTACCGGCACCGGCCCTTATTCTTTCTGTACCGGCGGCAACACCAAAGAATACAGTGAATTCTACAGCCAGCGATGCGATGAGTACGGTCAGTATATGGAGTTGTTCAACCACATGGTGGATTCGATCCTGGCCTGCAAAAAGCCGGTAATTTGCCGGGTCAACGGCATGCGAGTGGCCGGCGGTCAAGAAATCGGCATGGCATGCGATCTTACCTTATCATCCGATTTGGCCATATTTGGTCAAGCGGGTCCGCGACACGGTTCAGCGCCTGATGGGGGTTCATCAGATTTTCTGCCCTGGATGCTCAGCAGCGAAGATGCTATGTGGAATTGTATCTCCTGCGAGATGTGGTCCGCCTACAAGATGAAAACTAAAAATTTAATCAGCAAAGTGGTACCGGTTCTGAAGGTGGATGGAAAATGGGTACGCAACCCCATGATTATCACCGACAAATATGTCGAAGACGGTGAGATTGTTTACGGTGAGTATAAATCCGGTGATGCCGCCAAAGAGGCCCGGGCGTTTGCAAAGGAGCATCAGCCCAATGCGGACTTTGAATTGCTCGACAAGGAAATCGATAAGATTGTCTGGACCTTTGCCAATCTTTTTCCCGGCTGCCTGACTAAATCCATCGACGGCATTCGCATGAAAAAGAAATACTTCTGGGATATCTGCAAAAACGGCAACCGCCACTGGCTGGCTGCCAACATGTCCGGTGAGGCCTTCCTCGGCTTCGGGGCTTTTAACACCAAGAAAATCACCGGTCAGGATACCATTGACTTTATCAAGTTCCGCCAGAACGTTGCTGACTCCAGACTCTGGGATGAAAAAATGTTCGAAGAGGTTCTTGGAAAACCGCAGAAATAGTATTTTTCATAATTGCAACCTTGTATTTTATGGCAGGCGATGCGTTTTAATAAACGCGCGTCTGCCATTCTTTTTAGGATCACAACAAATTCCACCCGCTTTTCAAGCTCGTCCTTGCCGGTACTATTTTAATTTCCTTGACTGTTACTTTAAGCCACTGATATCTTTATCTGAATATGACTTCAACCCTGTCAAAAGAAGCTATTTTGCCGACTCCCGGAGGTGAGGTGCGGATTCGTTCATTTTGCAATCCACAGGAAATCAAAGAATACACCTTCAATAGCGATTTTGGAATTAGCGATGATTACAAATCCCTTTTCACCCGGCGGGAAAGCTTGGCCAAACGCGCTGCCCGTGAGGGTGTCAATGTGGTTCTGGCTCTTGCGAAATCCAAAGATATTATCGGATACGGCCTTTTGGCTTATCCCGACGCGGGTGAGCGCTGGGCTGAGCTGGGAGCAGAGATCATGATGGAAATTAAAGCCATTGAAGTCTGTCGCCCGTGGCGGTCTGCCGGGATTGCTCCCGAAATTGTAAAAATGATGCTGGCATATCCCCGCATTGAAGAAAAAATCATTTATCTCGTTGGATATTCGTGGACCTGGGACCTGAAGGGCAAAAAACTGACCGGCCGGGAATATCGTCAGATGCTCATTAAACTTTTTGAACCGTTTTGGTTTCAAGGAGTATGAGACCAACGAGCCCAATGTATGTCTTCGGCCGGAAAATATTTTAATGTGCCGCGTGGGTCAAAATGTCACCCAAAAGATAAAAGACCGTTTCAAATGGCTGCGGTTTGGACTGAGCCCGTGGACCTGGGAGGTTGATAAACCGTAAGAGAGGTTTCAGGTTTCGGGTGTCAGGTGTCAGTAAACAGATGACAGAGGACAGAAAACAGAAGTCAGATAGGATACTACGACCTCCCGTTTTTATCATCTGTCTTCTGTCGTCTGACCTCTGACCTCTGAACAACGACACCTGAAACCTATTTGGGCCAGTGACCAGAAGCCAGCAGCCAGTGACAAGAGGCTGGATTGATTGACAGGTTTTATCGTAAGGTGTTATGAAATTCCCTGAGAGGACTTGGTTTCGCCATCATTCGTACTGTTTCGATTTGCCGTGATCTTCTATAACACTATTTAGAGGTAAAAATGATTGAAGATCGTATTGTCTACCTAAAAGGAGAGTACATTCCCTGGGAGAAAGCCACCGTTCACATCATGAGTCATAGCTTCGGGCGGGGCTCGGCCATTTTTGAAGTGCTCAGCCTGCACTCGACGGCTTCCGGTCCGGCTGTTTTCAGGCTTGAAGCGCATATCGAGCGTTTGTTTAAATCCGCTGAACTACTGGATATGGAGCTGCCGCTTTCGAGAGAAGATTTATGTGAAGCAGTCACCGGCACCGTAAAGCGCAACGGGCTTCAAAAAGGGTTTATCAAAGTGATATGTTTCTATCCTGAATTTTCGGTTGAAATTTTACCCCCCCCAGAAAAAACTGAGCGTTTCGGTTTTCGCCATAGACCCTGAACAAGACTTAGGCGGACTAGGCATTCCGTTTGAAGAGGGCACGACGTTATTTGTGAGCAATTGGCGCAAACTGGATCCTTTATCGGTGCCGATCGAAGCCAAAGCCGCTGCAAACTATCTAAACGGGATGGTCGCCCGACAGGAAGCCACAAAAAACGGCTTTGAAAATGCGGTCATGCTCGATAGGCATGGCTTTATTGCCGAAGGTGGAACCGAATCAGTGTTTCTGGTTAAAGACAGTCGCTTGATGACGCCCGTTACCGGTACGGTGCTCAAAAGCATCACCCGCATGTCAATTCTCGAAGCGGCAAAGATAGATGGTATTGAATGTTTTGAAGGGCAGTTAAAACCTGAACGGCTGTTCGAGGCTGAAGAAATATTTTTATCCTGCACCCCCTTCAAAGTTTTACCTGTAAAACAGATCAATGATCGCAAACTGGACAATGCTCCCGGGCCTTTAACCCGCAAAATCGCCGAACTGCTGGATACGATTGCCGGCGGCAATGACGATCGCTTCAAAGATTGGCTGTACCCGGTATTATAAATGTAAAAAAGTAGGTTTCAGGTTTCGGGTGTCAGGTTCAGATAACAGATGACGATGACAGATCAGAAGCCAGATAGGTGTTTCATCTTCCAGACTTTTTTCCATACGCTTCGTCCTCGACATCTGACCTCTTCTTCTGAACTCATGATACCTGAATCCAGAACCTTGACTGACATTAATGGCAATTAATGCTGTGAAAGCAAATATTGAAAAAGTTTTGCTCGGTGACCAGCTGGCCGGTGGCAGGCTGATCCGGCTGCTGGAAGAAGGCGACCCTGAAGGTATTGCGGGGCTTAAAGCCATATTCCCGCATACCGGGAATGCATTTATTTTGGGGATTACCGGGCCGCCGGGTTCGGGAAAATCAACGCTGGTGACCCATATTATAACTGAATTCCGCGGGCAAGACATGAAAGTAGGGGTGGTGGCGGTCGATCCTTCCAGCCCAATGTCCGGTGGTGCTTTTTTGGGTGACCGGCTAAGAATGCGGCAGCATACCGAAGACGACGGGGTTTTCATCCGTTCCATGGCCACCCGCGGGCATATGGGCGGCCTGAGCAGGACCACCCGGGAAACCGTTCTGGTATTGGATGCCATGGGGTATGAGGTTGTTATTATCGAAACCGTTGGGGTCGGGCAGGATGAAGTCGAAATTGCCGAGTTTGCGCACACAACGGCCGTGGTCAGCGTACCGGGAATGGGCGATGACATCCAGGCCATGAAAGCCGGATTGCTGGAAATCGGAGATGTATTCATCGTCAACAAGGCCGACAGGCCTGGCGCGGATGATGAAGTTGCGCAACTTAAGGGTATGCTGGACATGCGAGCGATTCCGGAAGACGGCTGGCACCCGCCGGTTCTTAAAACCGTGGCTGTAGAAAGTGAGGGTATTTCGGATTTGATCGAGGCATTTTGGAATCACCGCCGGTATCTGATGGATAGTGGCCAATTTAAGACCCATAACGCCGAGCAGACATTTCGATTTTTTCGAAGCCTCGTTATGGAAATGGCAGCTGATAAAATTTTCAAGAGCGCCAAAGAATCGACTGCCTATCAAACACTTCTCAGCAACTTAAGCAAACGCAAAATCGATCCTTTCACGGCTGCTGAAAAACTGGTAAAAGGCCTATAATTAGGTGTCAGGTGTCAGGTTTCGGGTGTCAGCCAACTGGCAAGTGTTATAGTTTTATTGGTTCGATTCGTTAAATTGGTTAAGATTAAACCAATAAAACCAATTAGACCAATTCAACCAATGCAACGTTAGTGGGTTTTACCTCACTGACTGCAGTTTTCGTATTTCCTGGGCGATTTCGCGGCTAAGCTGGGCGATGGCTTGACTCTTGGCCGCGACCAGGGCTTCATAGTCTGCGGTCGGCAAAGGTTCTTTAATAACCGATGTTTTTACGGCCTGGAGTTTTTGGCTCTCCCGGCCCGACACCCGCCAGACAACATCTAAAACAACATTTTCACCCAGTTGCCCCTCGAAGTATCGGATGTCCAGCGCAATCCGGTAGTGAGGTTTAAAGTCAACTTCCCAGGGATAAACAGCCACTTGATCGGTGGCCAGCAAAACAGAGATGTTTTGCGCCAGGACCCTGGCGAAATCTTCTTCCAGGCGGCCGGCCCAGCGGTGGAACTCATCAATCTTGAGTTTGTTCGGGCCGGTGCGGGTAACAATCTGGGGACGATTCAGGATATTCGGGATTTCCACCGGACCGACACCGATGGATATCGTTTGATCGGCACCGACGATATTGGCCTTCTCCGTCGTCTCGTTAGTTGGACTTAAGGTGTAGAATTCTACCGGTGGGGCACTGCTGCGGCATCCGGCAAACAAAATGGCAATAAACAAGACCATCAGAAAACCTTTTTTAAAAATATTCATGCGCATCATTGTGCTTTTCCTTTCCCGAAAATAATGGCATCTGGATGTCTTTCCAGATAATCGGTCAGAATACGAATGCCGCGCGCGGCTTCGCCCAGTTCTTTAAGCGCCTGTCTCATTTCATACTGCAATGGCGCATCTTTGCCCAGGGTGCCTGCTACCGAATCTAATGTCTGCTGTGCTTGATCGAGAGTCGCCGTAATGGCCGGGGCGACGTTCGTATTTAAATTTTGCACAAGCTTCCGGGTTTCCTGCAAAGTTTGATTTAAGGCCCGGACGGCTTGTAGCAGATCAGCAGAAGCGGTTATGTTTTTTACGTTTTCAAGGGTATCGTCCAGGTTTTTGCCGATTTTTTCGATCGGCACCGTTTCGAGCTTGCTCAGGAGATCATTGACCCTGGCAGTTAGAATCTGTAGCGGAGCCGGTATGGTGGGCAACTCCGGAAACTTCTGGCCGTATTTAACCTGGGCGGGAGAGGCATCCGGATGAAAATCCCAATCCACGAAAAGCTGACCGGTCAGCAGACTTCCGGTTTTCAACTGTGCCCTGAGCCCTTTGGCGACGAGCTTATCCATTTGGGTTTTGTCATCCATAGTGGCTTTCCCAAGGATTTCCCAGCGCTGGGGCTCGGTTTCGATCAGGACCGTAATTTGCGGGGTAAGGGTTTCCTGGTTAAACACGGCTTTGATGTCCAGCACCTGTCCGATTTTAATGCCTCTAAATTCAACCGGTGCGCCAACGGTGAGGCCCCGGATGGATCCTTTGAAATGCAGGATATAATGCTCTTTTTCGGTAAAGGTCCTTTCAAAGATGCTTTCGCGGGTGCCATACAATCTGAACACCTGGCCTTCTTGAGCAGGCCCGCCGGATTCAAGACTGGTGGGCGTGTCAAATGCGATGCCGCCCATTATGATTGATACCAGTGATTCGGTGTTGAGTTTGATGCCGCTGGCATCCAGTTTCAAATCCAATCCACTGGCATTCCAGAAACGGGTGTTTTTGACCACAAGTTTGTCATGGGGCGCATTGATAAACACCTTGATGCTCAGGGATTGTCCCTTCTTATCCAATTCATAACCGATAACCTGGCCCACCTGTATCTGCCGGTAATAGACCGGAGAGCCGATATCGAGCGAGCCAAGCGTAGATGCCCTCAAAAGAAAATCGCGGCCCGGCATGCCGGTGGTGACAACCGGTGGTATCTCGAGCCCTTCGAACTCTTCTGGCCGGCTCTCCCTCCCTCCCCGGGATCCATACCGATATAAGCACCCGAAAAAAGGGTTCCCAAGCCGGAGACGCCACTGGCGGTTACCCGGGGGCGCACCACCCAGAATCTGGGTGTTTTCGGTCAGGTAGGGCCCGGCTTCCTTAACGAGTTCAGCCGTTACAAGAATCCGGGACAGATCCGCGTTGAATCGGATGGTTTCGACCGTCCCGACTTCTACATCTTTATGCCTTACTTTCGTTTTACCGGCTTCAAGTCCCTTCAGCGGATTCGAAGGTGATCGTAACCGTCGGTCCCTTTTCCGATAGGCCTTTATATGCCAGCCATCCGCCAATCAAAACGGCGACGATAGGGATCAGCCAGACAATGGAAATCTGTTTCTTGCGCTGAACATCCGCTTGCGGTAAATCCGATAGATCCGGTTCAAGGTTGTTTTCGGCGTTCATAATTTGGCTCCTGTGTATCCCAGATCAGTCTGGGGTCAAAGCTCATGGCGGCAAATATGGTGATGATCACCACACCGGCAAAGAAAATAGCGCCGGGGCCGGCCTCGATCGTTGCCAGTGCACCCAGCTTGACCAGGGCTACTAAAATGGTTACCACGTAGATATCGGTCATCGACCAGCGGCCGATCGCTTCAGTAATGCGGTAAAGCCGCGTACGATCCTTTGGTCGCCACTGGGATTTACGCTGGACCGAAATCAATAAAAAGGTGAGCAGAAAAAGCTTCAGCAACGGCACGAAGACACTGGCCACAAAAATCACCAGTGCAATGGGCCAGCTGCCGGATTTGACAAAGTAAATGACACCGCTCATAATGGTGTCCGACTGCGTCTTTCCAAATGAGATCACATGGGTAATCGGCAGCACATTGGCCGGTATGTAAACAATGAAAGCTGCAATCACGAGCGCCCAGGTGCGAGCGATGCTGTTGGGCTTGCGGGAGTGCAAGCGCGCACCGCAACGCGGGCAACTCGCAGCGAGGCCCTTAGCAGCGGGCGCAGCTTTGCAAAGCAGATGACAGCTGTGGCAACTGATCAACGAAGCGCTCAGGGCGGTAAGCGGTGATGGTTTCATGGGCCTTAATCCAATTTTTTCCACACGATGTGCGGATCAAGTGCTGCTGCTGATGCCGCCAGTACAAAAATAAGGATCAGAAAAGCATAAAGGGCTGTGCCCGGGATGATGCTGGCCATTTTGACAAGCTTTACAGCGGCCACCAGAATACCGATCATAAAGACTTCCATCATTCCCCAGGGCCGCAAGGTGCGAATCGCGCGGAAGAGTAAGGCAAGCTTCCAGGGTCGCCGCCGCAGCTTTAAAGGCACCAGAACAATCAGCATTCCAGTGAGCTCCAGCAACGGCATTACAATGGTAGTCAACAGCACCACCCCTGCCACGATCCACATACCTTGCTGGTAGAGCTCTTTAACCCCGGTAATGAGGTTGGTTTCTTGTATTTGGGCCTCCAGTCTGAATGTGAGGAACGGGTACATATTGGCAATAACGAAAAGAATCAGTCCGGCCACCGTCAATGCCAGCACGCGGTCCAGGCTATTTTGTTTCCGCCGGTACAGCACGGCTCCACAGCGGACACATCTGGCCGTTCCATCAGGGGGTAAGGGCCGGCGCTGATGCAGCAAATCACATTCGTGACAGGCAATAAGGGATTCCATATCTGTCTCTGAAATGAAGTAAAAGAAATGTATTTCAGCACTCGCATATCGGGCAGTGTAAAAACCGATTCAGCTGAAGTATTCTCTTGTTTGGCTTCTATACCACAGATTTATGGATTTATCGACCGGTTTGCTTTGTGTCTTGGTGGTGGCCATTTTTCCGATTTATCCGGGTTAGGATGCACGCACGCGAATTAGCGGTAATTTGCTTGTTATAAAAACGTTGAATTTTTCCTTGACAGCACTTTTTCCTAATGCTATTAGGTTATTTAAAAAAAATAATTTATTTTAGTTGCAATTAACTAAATATATTGTAAATAATTAACTTAACAGCAATAAGTGAATACGTTTGATACACCATCTAAAACTTAAATAACTATCAAATCGCACTTCTTTTACAAGCACTTCACATTCTTGCCTCTCCTAATTTAACGCGATTTAATAGTATTAAGAATGATGAATTCGTAAAAAGTCGAATTCATCAAGTGTTTGGCGTTCCGTGTTTGGTGTTTGGTATTAAATATTTGATGCTATATTAGCATGTTAGAATACTAAACACTAAACACCAAATACAAAACACACTCGCTAAATAAAAGCCTAAAGAGATGGCCAAAAATAACTCCAAAGAACATACCCGGGTGCGAATTATTAACTCTGCCAAAAAGTTGTTTTCGGAGCAGGGTTATCAGAAAACCACGATCGTTGATATCTCAAAGCAGGCCGGACTGTCCGAGGCGGCGCTTTATGAATATTTTCAGGGCAAAGAAGACCTGTTACTCACCATTCCGGATCTCTGGGTATCGGAACTGCTACGGGATTTAGACGAACAATTGTTCGGGATCCAGGGAGCCGTCAATAAGCTCAGAAAATATTTGTGGTGGTACTTGCGCCGGGTCGAACAGGCCCCTCTGGATGCTAAAATCGTCTACCTTTTTCTGAAAACCAACGCTAATTTTTTAGATACCGAAGGTTACGCCAATGTCAAAAAGCTATATTCCTATCTGATCGACATATTCGAAGAAGGGCAGAAAAGCGGTGAAATGAAATCGGATCTCAACCCGCGTATCGCGCGCGATATTTTCGTTGGGACCATGGATCACATCATTACACGCTGGCTGTTAAAGGATATGTCCTATTCCCTGTTTGATAATTTAGACAAAACCTTCAATCTAATCGTGCGTGCATTCGAACCGGACCAGTCAAATTCAACCGAATTATGTGAAATGAAAAATAAAAGAAGGAGGATGTGAAATGGCCAAAAAATTATTTGAATGGGATTATTCGGATTACCCGGGGGCTAAAACATACCCCCACCTGTTCAAGCCGATTCAAATTGGCAATCTCATGGTGCCCAATCGCATTAAGTATGCGGCCACCGAAGATAACCTCAACGGCCATGACGGGTTTGTCACCGATGCCGGCGTCGAGTATATGCGCCAACGGGCCATCGGCGTTGTCGGCGGCTTGTGTTACATGCAGGGCGTTTACATGGATGAGAAACGCCAGGGCCAGGGCTATGTCGGTCAGGCGGCTGCCTGGGATGATAAGTTTGTTCCGGGGTTAAAACGAATCGCCGACGCCATTCATGAAGCAAAAGCCGTTGCCGGTTTTCAATTAATGGATTGTGGTCGGGTGGGTGCCGTCGAAGTGGATTACTGTCATGGCCCTTCGGCCGTGCCCCAGCGCCTGAGGATTTTTAAGCCCGTGCAGGAAATGACCAATGATGACGTCAAAACCATGATTCAACAGCATATTGATTCGGCCAGGCGGGGTGTCGAAGCCGGCTTCGACATTATGGAAATATCAGGAATTGTGGGGTACCTGGTTTCTAATTTCATTTCCAGTTATACCAACCGGCGCACCGATGAGTACGGCGGCGATCTTCGCGGCCGAATGCAGGCGGTGGTTGAAATTATTCAAGGCGTAAAAGCGGTCTGCGGTCCGGATATTCCGCTGGGCATTCGATTGTGCGCCGAAGAGCTGCTGGATGATGTACGCGGCAATCCGCCCGAAGAATCCATGGAGACTTACAAGATTGCCGAGGAAGCCGGTGCGGATTATATCAGCTGCACCCTGGGGTGGCAGGAATCCATTTATCCGGTCATCAGCCGCGATATTCCCATGGGCAACTGGATTCACCTGGCCAAACGGGCCAAGGAGCATGTCAACATTCCCGTTCAAATGGCCTACCGCTTGTTTAAACCGGGCCTGCCGAATGAGAAAATCGGTGCCGGTGAACTCGACATATGGGAAATCTGTCGTTCCATGATTGCCGATCCACACATGCCCAAGAAAGTGGCTGAAGGCAAAGAAGAAGAAATACGGCACTGTGTCGCCTGCAATCTTTGTCTGGCGCGGCTGTTCAGGGATGCTCCCATGACCTGCTACATCAACCCCATCTGCGCACATGAATGGCAGCAAGAGTTTGCTACTCCGAAAGCGGCGGAAGAGGAAAAAGAAGTCATGATTGTCGGCGCCGGCCCCTCAGGTCTTGAATGTGCCTATATGGCGGCCCGCAGAGGGCATGAGGTGCATGTCTATGACAAACGGGATGTCATCGGCGGCACCCTCAATGAGGCCAAAAATGCGCCCTACGGTGACGATGAGCTCTGGACCTGCATCGAGTATCAAAAGGTCATGTGCGATCAGGCCGGGGTTACCTTCCATCTGGGCACCGAGGTCACCGAAGATCTGATTGAAGATGAAATGCCGGATACCGTGGTTCTGGCCACCGGTCCGGTTTATTCAAAAATTGAGGGCCCCGGCGGCGATAGTGACAAAGTCGTCTATCTGCTCGATGTGATGCAGGGCCAGGCTCAGCTCGGTGAAAGCGTGGTCGTTTACGGCAACCGCAAGCCGGGAATCGGCTGCGCACTGCATCTGGCCAAACAGGGTAAAAAAGTGACTATCGTCGGCAAAGAAAAAACAGCCGGTTTCGATATCAACCCCTCGTTTAAATGGCGCTACATGATTTATATGCGCCAAAACGGCATTATGGCTTATAACGATTGCGATATCGAAGAAATTACAGAAGAAGGTATTATCGCCAAATCCTATGATGGCGTTCGCTGGCCGATCAAATGCGACACGCTGGTGATCAGCGATAGAGGACCCAACGAAAGCTTGAAAAAGGTGGTTCAATCAGAGGGCATCGAGCTTTTCGTTATCGGGGACGCACTGATTCCCCGGAATTTGTCCAGTGCGGTCCATGACGGCTACCGTGTCGGTATTCGATTATAAAAAAGGAGGTTAACCATGCCAGTTGATACTGAAAAAGAAGTAAGTAAAATGCATCGAACATTACACAGCACCCAGAATGAAATCGGGAAAACCTATTACCGCTGGCGACAGGTTGCCATTGAATTTGCCGGTGATAATGCCAAACCGCTGGATGTGTCCTTAAGGGCCGCTGAAGTATTTGGTAAGGATATCGGCAAAAGCTTTTTGCCGCGCATGAATTGGTTGAAAGGCGAAGAGGGTTTTTTAATGATTCTGGCCAGATCTCTGGCCGGTCTCTGGAATACGGAGGGTGGCCTGGCAACGGTGGAAAAGGGCGAAAACCCCGCAGAGATTTTTATCAAGTGTACTCGAGATCCATGGCCGACCTGGGCCAAGCAATATGGCGCGCCCATGGAAGAGGTCGCTTTGTGCCGGGAACGCATGTACCAGACCATCCTGGAAGATGTCGGCCTTTTCATGAATGTAACTTTAAAGATAGAACTCCAAAAAGCCATCTCGCGAGGAGAGGGTGAAACGGTCATGCGGTTATCCAAAGTGGAATGAAGCCAGGAGGCTTCACCCACTTTGAGGAATAATGGAATAATGGAATTATGGAATTATGGTTTTGGCGGAATATATGCATAGAAATAGAATTCATCCGTTTTATTTTTTGATACCCAATATTCCAAGCTTCCAACATTCCATTATTCCAATGTGCAATACTTGTCTTTGATTAAATACAAAATAATAGCACCCAATAATATTGAGTTAAGGAGATTTCATATGGCTGCTCAAATTGATATGGATAAATGCACGATGTGCGGCGGGTACACATCAACATTGTGCGTTGAAGTATGCCCGGATCTGGCCATCCGTGTGCAGGACGGTAGACCGGTGGTGACCGAGTTTTTGTGTGAAGACTGCAATGAATGCGGCTGCATCTGCCCGGACGAAGCAATAACCATACCTCTTGAAAAGGTTACTTTTTAAGGGGTTTAAAACATGCGGTGGACGGGGAGACGGAAGGTTTGAGTACGGTTTCCAGGCTTTGCGGGTAGATAGCCGGCCTACTTATGAAAAAACGGGCCAACCGGAAACCCCTAAACACAAGGAGATTTCAATGAAAGTTAACAAAGTCGACCATATCTGCATTGCGGTGAAAAATCTTGATGAGGCCAGAAAAGTATGGGAGCCGCTATTAGGCAAATCCAAACCGGACGATGAATACATTGATGAACCGGAAAAAATCAAGGTTGCCAGATACTGGGTAGGTGAAGTGGGGTTTGAGCTGATGGAGTCTACCACCCCGGACGGCGATGTAGCGAAATTTATCGAAAAAAGAGGCGAAGGCGTCATGTTGGTCAGCTTAAACGTGGATAACACCCGCGAGGCCATGGCAGAGTTAAAGGAGAAAGATTATCCGTTTATCGGTGGCGCCAGGCCTTTCAGGGACTGTGAGTTTGCTTTTGTTCATCCCAAGAAGATGAATGGGGTACTGCTGGAACTTATCGACTATAAGTGGAAAGAGTTTGAGAGGCGCTAACGCGCTGTTACGAGTTACGGGTTCCGTGTTGCGAGTTCATTTAATAAGGAATTCCAATTTAAACCCGTAACGCGTATCCCGCAACGCGTAACCCGAAACTTAAGGTTCTAAAAATGACAATATCGAAAAAAATCGAGGATATCATTTCCAAGGCTTCCTTTATTCGCAAAATGTTTGAAGAAGGGGCTCGACTGAAGGCCCAATACGGCGCCGAAAACGTTTATGATTTCAGCCTGGGTAATCCCAAGCTGCCGCCGCCCGAAAAGTTTCGTGAATTGCTCAGGGATACGGTCGACTCCTGCGGACTGGGCGATCACTGTTATATGCCCAATACGGGTTATCCGATGGTGTGCGGTTCTGTGGCTGATTATCTGGCTGAAGAACAACAGGCGCCGGTTACCGATAAAGAAGTGATGATGACATGCGGTGCCTCGGGGGCCCTGAACGTTGCCTTAAAGACAATTCTCGATCCCGGGGATGAAGTCATCACACCGGCACCCTGTTTTGTCGAGTACAAATTCTATGCCGACAATCACGGCGGTGTTTTGAAAACGGTTCAATCCAAATCTGATTTTCAGCTCGATCTGGATGCTTTATCCGAAGCCATTACCGCGAAAACAAAAGCCGTATTGATCAATTCACCCAACAATCCGACCGGGCAGGTTTACCCTGAAGAAGATCTTGTGGCACTCGGTTCGTTATTGGAAAAAAGAGGTAAAGAATACAAGCGCACGATCTACCTGATATCGGATGAGCCTTATCGCAAAATTGTTTACGATGATGTTAAAGTTCCCAGCATTTTTACCAGTTATAAAAACAGTATTATCGGTACTTCTTATTCCAAGGATATTTCCATCCCGGGAGAACGGATCGGTTTTATTGCGATCAATCCGGCCGCCACTTATAAAACCGAACTGGCTGCCGGTATGACGGTAGCCAACCGGATTCTAGGGTTTGTCAATGCGCCGGCCCTGATGCAACGCGTTGTGGCCTGTATGCAGGGGATGAGTGTAGAGATATCCGAATATGCCCGTAAAAGGGAAATATTGTGTGATGGACTGGCCGGTTTTGGATACGAGTTTATCAAACCGCCGGGGACGTTTTACCTTTTTCCCCGCTCACCGATTGCAGATGACGTTGAATTTGCTGATGCACTCAAAGAAGAACGGATCTTGGTGGTACCGGGCAGCGGGTTTGACGGTCCCGGGCATTTTCGCATCGCGTTTTGTGTGGATGATGATGTGATTAAAAATTCGATGCCGGGATTTAAGCGCGTAATCGATAAGTTTAGATAATATTCATTAAACAAAAATTCATGGGCATGGAGCATGGCGCATGGGGCATGGGGTAAGGATATGAGAATGAACTTGATCCGCTCTGGCAACACCATGCCCCAAGCCCCATGCCCTATGCCTGATAGATACATTTAATTTGAACAGGGACGCTTCTTAAATTACTTTTAACTAACGAAAGTACTGGTAAAAGCATAGCTATGCCTAAAACAATGAGAGATTATGAAATCTATCTTGTTTATGTGGATCCGGACAGATGTGATTCCTGTGAAGAGTGTTTGAAGATGTGTCCGGTAGATGTATTTGAAATGCCGCACAAGGCGATTCCCGTCAGACCCCAGAATTGCTTGGGATGTTTGACGTGCACGGCGGTGTGCAAATCCAAGGCGATTATTATCACAGAGATATAGTAGCCGGTTAACCTCGCGGATACAGCATTTCTATCACCGTTACTCATACCTCCAAATTGGAATGATGGAATGCTGGAATGATGGAATAATGGGTTTAGAGAATAAAAAACCCCTAATATTGCTTTCGAATTTTCCAACCCAACATTCCACTCTTCCATTATTCCAATATTCCAAACACATGTTACGTGAATTCTATTCGAGTAGGAGCGATACTCTTCCAAACAGCTTTTAATTTAATAGAGAAGTTTGAGGTAATGAAATGAGTGAATCCATTCTGGTCATCGGTGGCGGCATTGCCGGTATAAATTGTGCCATGAACGCTGCCAAATATGGGACCAAAGTCTATCTGATCGATGATACCCCCAGCATCGGAGGCATGATGGCCAGGCTGGACAAGACCTTTCCCACCAATGATTGCTCGATTTGCATTGAAGCGCCTCAGATGTATGAAGTGGACAATCATGAAAATATTGAAATTTTAACCAACACCGAAGTCCGCAAGGCCAAAAAAGTCAACGGTACTTTCAAGGTCAAACTGATGAGGAAGGCCAAATATGTGGATGAGGAAAAATGCACCGGATGCGGGGCCTGTGTGGAAGTATGCCCGGTGAGCGTTCCGGACCCGCTGGATGGTAAGGTCGGTGGAATGCGAAAACTGGTTTCAATGGCTTTTCCCCAGGCAGTGCCCAATGTGGTGACAGTGGACCCCAGTTGCCGTTATGGCGAAATGCGCAAAGAGGGCGCCTGCATCGGCGACTGTGCTGTGGATTGCAGCCAGTGCCGTGAATGCCCGATTGCGTTGTGTGTGAAGGCCTGTGAAAAAGAAGGCAAGAAGGCGATTACCCTCTGGCAGTCGAATAAAAAACTGGACCTGGAAGTAAAAAGCATCGTTGTGGCGACCGGCATCAAAAATGCACCGCCGGCCGGTGATCTCCTGGGCTACGATAAATTTGAAAATGTGATTACCAACACCGAGTTCGAAAGATTGATGAATGCCGGCGGTCCGACATCCGGTGAAATTATCCGTCCGTCGGACAAAAAACACGCTAAAAAGATCGCCTGGATCCAATGTGCCGGTCGGGGCCTGGCGGACGGTAAGGGCACACCGTATTGCTCTAAAATCTGCTGTATGGTTTCCGCCAAACAGACCATTATCACCAAAGAGCACGATGCATCGGCGGAAGCAACGATCTTTTATAATGATCTAAAAGCTTACGGCAAAGGCTTCTGGGAGTTTTACCAAAAAGCGCATGAAAACGGTGTCAGATATATTAGGGGTCGGCCCTATGAAGTTTTTGAAGACCCGGAGACTAAAAATTTAACCCTGCGATATGAAGATCTGGATACCGGCGAGCTGAATACGCACGAAGTTGAATTGCTCGTGCTGGCCACCGGAATCATGGCCAATGATCGCAACAAGCGATTGGCCAAAGCTTTAAAGATAAAGCTGGACGAACTGGGTTATTTCAAGGAAAAAGATCCTTTGCTGGCGCCCCTGGATACGCATGTTGATGGGATCTATTTGTGCGGCGGGGCCACCGGTCCAATCGATATTGCCGAGTCGGTGGCACAGGCGACGGCGGCGGCTATGAAAGCGGTTTTGGATTGACGATTGTCGATTGACTATTGAAGATTTGTGGAAGTCGCTTCGCTCCGTCATATTTAAAATTGGAAGAATTCCTTCAATATTCAATCTTCAATCGACAATAGTCAATTTTTATAGGTGAGGAAGAAATAATGGGTGACGAAGAAATAAGAATTGGCGTGTTTGTCTGTGACTGCGGCACAAATATTGCCGGTGTGGTGGATGTGCCGGCAGTGGTGGAATATGCCCGGGGACTGGATCAGGTCGTTATGGCGGATGAGGGGCGCTGGTCCTGCTCGGTTGACTATTTATCCAAGATGCAGGATCTCATCCGGGAAAATAAGATCAACCGGGTTGTGGTCGCATCCTGCACACCTCGAACCCACGAACCGCTCTTTAAACGGACGACCAAAGAAGCCGGTGTTAACCCCTATCTGCTGGAATTTGTCAGCATCCGCGAGCAAGTCTCCTGGGTTCATATGAAAGAGCCGGAAATCGCCACTGAAAAAGCCAAAGATCTGGTTAAAATGGGTGTCGCCAAAGCGGCGCTGCTCGAAGAAGGACAGGAAATTCGTCTGCCGGTTAAGACCGATTGTCTGGTGATTGGCGGAGGAATGTCGGGCATGAACGCAGCGCTCAGCGTTGCCGATCAGGGATTCAATGCCTATATCGTCGAAAAAGAACCCCGCTTGGGCGGTGTATTGAATCAGATCTGTTTTATTTCGCATGACAACCATAAATCGCCGGCGGCCAGAGTGGTAAAAGCAAAGGTGGACCAGGTTCAATCTCACTCTAATATCAAAGTTTTCATCGATACCCAGATCGAATCCGTTCAAGGCTATATCGGCAATTATAAAGTTAGGCTGAAACCCAACGGGGATGAATCTTCAGAGAAGCTGGATATTTCGACCATCATCGTCGCCACCGGGATGCAGGAAATCGAACCGGAGGGCCAGTTTGAGTACGGCAATGACCCCCGCGTGATCACCCAACTTCAACTGGACAGCAAGTTGAGAAACAAACAGCTGGGAGATGTCAAAAACGTGGTCATGGTCAGCTGTGTAAACTCCAAAAATGAAAACCGGGGATGCTGCAATATCGGCTGCCATACGTCTGTGAAAAACGCCATTGCCGTTAAACATCTATGCAAAGATGCCGACGTTCATATTCTATACCGCGATATGAGCCTGATTAAAGAGGAGGGTACGGCTCAGCAGCTGGCCAAACGGCTGGGCGTTAAATTTTTAAGATTTCCGGATGATCGCTATCCCGAGGTTCGAAACGAAAACGGCAACCTTAAAATCAGCGTATATGATCTGCTGGTGGGCAAAGAATTTGAGCTTGCCTCGGACTTAATTGTTTTGACAACAGCCTTTAAAGGCAATGACTCCGTTGAACAGGTCAAGGGGCTGCTGAAGGTTTCCAGCAATCCGGACGGGTTTTTCCAGGAATCCCACGTCAAACTGGGCCCACTGGAGTTTGCGACTGACGGCATTTCTCTTGCCGGTTGTGCCAAGGCACCGATGACCTTTAAAGAAAGCAGTGAAGCCGGTATCGGCGCAGCCATGAAAGCCTCCATTCCCATGCAAAAGGGCTTTATTGAAGCTGAAGGGATCGTTGCCGATATCGATCTTACGGACTGCTCACAATGCGGTCTTTGCTCCAAACGCTGTCCCTACAGTGCCATAAAAGTGGACGAAGAGGAAAACCCGGACGTCATCAAGGCGCTTTGCAAAGGATGCGGGCTTTGTGCCGCAGACTGTCCGAATGAATGCATCAGTATCGTACACTACTCGGACGAGCAGGTATTTGCTCAGGTCGCAGCCGCTCTCGAAGAAGAACCTGATAAGAAAATTATAGCCTTTGTCTGTCACTGGTGTGCCCTGGGCGGGGTGGATATGGCCGGTGTCAGCCGGCTGCAGTATCCCTCTAATGCCCGGCTCATCCGCGTGATGTGCTCGGCACGGGTCTCGATGAAGATGATGCAGCGGCCCTTTGAACTGGGCGCAGCCGGCGTGCTGGTGGCCGGGTGTGAATTTCCGACCTGTCATTATATCGAGGGCAATTATGCCGCTGAAAAACGGTTGAAAAGAGCCCAGAAAAAGCTGGCCAAAGCCGGCTATGATCCTGAAAAGCTGTGGAATCTGTGGTGTTCGGCAGCCGATGGACCCAAGTTTGCCAATACGATGAGAACCATGACCAAGGATCTGGGACTCTAATATATTTTTTAATAAAAAAAACAATTAAATGTGGGAGCGGCTTCCAGCCGCGATACAACAACTGTTATCAACACCCTGATCGCGGCTGGAAGCCGCTCCCACAGAATTAAAGTGCATTATGTTTAGAAGTAAATTTTATTATAGAGGCCAATAAGTTATGCCCGATACTAAACAATTTGCAGAGCGTTTCAACAATATCGAGATGTTCCGATATTGTGAACAGTGCGGACGTTGCAGTTCGGCCTGCCCGATTACCGGGATCAACGAGTTTAATATACGGCGCCTCGTGCGGCATGTCGAACTGGACCTCATTGATGACATTGCCGGATCGAGCATGCCGTGGTTTTGCGCTGCCTGCGGCAGATGTGAAGATGCCTGCCCCAACGGAATAAAAATTCTGGATATCACCCGCACCCTCCGGGCCATCGGGCCTGAAAAGCAGATACCCGTGAAGCCGCAGTGCACGGAAGCCTGTCCGGCCGGAATTGACGTGCCCGGTTACCTGCGGTTTATCGCCGACAACAAGCCGGATGAAGCCTGTAAATTGATCATCGAAAAAGCACCGTTTCCCGGTATTTTGGGCAGGGTATGCACCCATCCCTGCGAAACCGCCTGTAAAAGAGGTGAGGTCGGGGATTCGATTTCCATTTGTGCGGCTAAGCGCTATGCAGCTGATAAGGCCGGGGATCTTTTGGAATGGATGTCAAGTACGGGGCCTGATACCGGGCACAGGGTGGCTGTTATCGGGGCCGGCCCGGCCGGTCTCACCGCGGCCTTTTACCTCAGAAAAAAGGGCCATCAGGTTACGGTCTTTGAGGCCCGGGAAAAACCCGGCGGCATGCTGCGCTATGGGATTCCCGCTTACCGGCTGCCGGAAGATACGCTGGATAAAGAGATCGGGGCTGTCATGAGCCCGGGAATCGAACTGAGAACCGGCCAGAAGCTGGGTGTGGATTATGAAATCGAACAGTTGCGGCAGGAGGGTTTTGAGGCTGTTTTTGTTGCTGTGGGAGCCCAATTGAGTAAACGTATTGAACTGGAAGGCTCCGAACTGGTTGATGTTGACTGGGGGGTTGAATTTTTAGCCGCAGTGAGCGAAGACAAAGAGATCGCGGTCAAAGACCGGGTGGCCGTCATCGGCGGCGGCAACGTCGCGGTTGATGTGGCGTTGACCGCATTGCGCCTCGGGGCTAAAGAGGTCAAGCTTGCCTGTCTGGAAAGCCGGGCGGAAATGCCGGCAAATCCCTGGGAAATCGAACAGGCGCAGCAAGAAGGAGTGGAGATGCTGTATTCCTGGGGGCCCGAAAGAATAAGCGAAAATGATGGCAAGGTTGCCGGCGTTGAGTTGGTGCGCTGCACCTCGGTTTTTGATGATCAAGGCAATTTCTGTCCGTACTTTGATGACACCAAAAAAAGCATAACGGCCGATCAGGTCATTCTGGCCATCGGTCAGGCCAGCGAAACGGCATTTTGCCGGGATTTTTGTTTTCTGGATGATCAAGGTTCGTTGCCGGTGAACCGTGGACTTATCGCCATCGAAAAATCCACCCAGGAAACCGAGATGAAAGGGGTATTTGCCGGTGGTGACGTGGCCAATGGCCCGGCGACTGTTATTGAAGCCATTGCTGCCGGACGCCGGGCGGCAATTTCAATCGATATTTATCTAGGCGGGGATGGCACCTTTGAATTCGGAAGTCGGAATGCGGAATGCGGAAACGGTCAGCCCGATTATGACGGAAAGCGTGAAGCCGGATTTGCGGAGTTGAAACGGGTTGAAGTGCCATCCCTGCCCCTTTCTGAAAGGCATACGGGATTTTCTGAGGTTGAGCGCTGCTACACTGATGAACAGATAAAAGCCGAAACCCACCGCTGCCTGCAGTGCGATCTGGAGATATGTCTGGCCAGAGAAAAGCGGGCTGAAGAGCTGGAGAATTAGCCGCACCCACCTCACTGAACACAATCGACTAAGCGTCAACCCCAACATGATGTGTCGTTTTTCGCCATGACTTGTCTGCCCACACCATGAACTGTCCTCCTGGGGCCATGAACTGTCGTTTTCCGCCATGAGCTGGCAGAAGTTCATTTCCATCCTTAATTTGAGATACAGTTTTAATTTTTTTGTTCGTTAAATAAAGATTTGTAAGTAAAATCAATAATAGTTTTGCTGCCGAGAGAATTGTGTCTTCATAGCCGTTATGTTTCTAGTTTTATTATGTTGTTGGAATTTAATTCTCTTCATATAGTTCTTCTTATCTTATTCCTTTAAAATAATAAAAAATCCATTTAATTCTTCTAATTCCCTTTTCATTGCGCTTCTTTCTTGATAGTTTATTTGTGGCCTGCAGAAGGTGGTACTCAGAGAAGAAAAAGCATTACCTGCTGTAGTCCTCAAAAACCCCATCATAAGGGCCTCAGAGCGAAAGGAGAAGTAATTAGTATGCTATCTGAACGCTTGAGGGAAAGAAAAAAGTTGGTACTGTTAAGATGGCCTTTAAGGAAGCTACTGGCGATTTG
>PVMK01151654.1_pt1 | contig 40550 bp, 38 predicted proteins | sample 1853481 | NCBI WGS metagenome assembly PVMK01 (sample SAMN08533507, study PRJNA380276) | Marine sediment metagenome, whole genome shotgun sequencing project.
CTGCAATCGAGGTATATACGCAATAAATTGAAAAAATCCAAATTATTGGGCCCTAACAAAATAAATATCATAATTTTGCTTATGCACAAGGTGGTGATATACACCAACAAGGCGATCTCTATCCGGTTCATAGACAAGTGTGTAGAAGCTACCGGGGTAGCCTATATCCCTCAACTCGACAAAGATATCGATCTTATCCGATCTATTGCTCACTTTAGCCATAGAAACATTGATAGGATTCGGATTCAAGTACTCTGCATCGATGCTTCCGTCGTCATTCACAGCTTTAAAATGCAATACATATCCACCATCAGGACGCACCCAGCGTCCAATGAGGTCTTTATATTCTATTGTTTTATGCTGTGACTGAGCAGCATGTATAAAAGAAAAAAATGAAACTATTAATATCAAAAAAATAGATATATTTCTCATTGGTTTTTGTAATAGGGGCCGCCACTATCCTGTGAGAGCAGAAGTGGCAGCCCCCATCCTTTTCATGTCTTAACTATCGTTGCAAAAAGGGTTAATCAGTCAATGCGATAACCACCCTGTCGAGATCACCTTTAAACGGGAAAGGACCGCTGTAGAGTTTGGTAACCTGGGTGCCCGTATCGCGACCGACATCAAATGTTTCAGCCAGTGAGTAGGTGCTGATGTGCATATTGGGCATGTCTACCTCAGCAACTTTTTTGCCGTTGACATAGAGTTCGCCTGTGCCACCGAACTCCCTGGTTTTGATGAAGTTAACCTTCAATTCGGCCATGCCTTCAGGAAGCTCCTTTGACATCATGGTATAGTGAACGCCATCAAGATAATTGTAGTCATAGAAGAGTCTTCCGCCTTTGATGAACATGGAAAAACCGCCCGTCATACCACCTACAGCAACGATCACCCCCTCTTCATCCCCTTTCAGATCCACCTTGGTGACGATTGTATGCGAACGGTTCTTCACTGGTGCGGAAGATTTTTCCGCAATACGAACCGCGCCAGGTGCGAAGTAGACAAATTCTTTCTGGTCACTGAACAGACGATCCTGCTGTTTGGCTACCCGCATGATCATGTCGTCATACAGCGGGTAGACTCCATACTTCCATGCTTCTTCGTCAAATATTTCTTGCAGCTCTTTTAACTTTTCAGGATATTTTTTTGAAAGATCTGTGCTCTCTGAAAAATCCTTTTCAACATGATAGAGCTCCCATTTGTCCTTTTCAAATGGCAAGACCTTGTTTAGTTCCCAGGGCATACGATTCGCGTGCAGTGTCACTGCTTTCCATCCATCCACCCAAATCGCCCGGTTGCCGAACATTTCGTAATACTGACGGTTTTTGACGTTCGGTGCTTTCGGATTATTGAAAGAATACAACATAGACTTTCCATCCATCGGTTGCTGCTTCACACCATGGTAGGTTTCCGGTACAGTAATACCAGCCGCTTCCAGAATAGTGGGAGCAATATCGGCGATGTGATGGTACTGGCTGCGGATCTCGCTTTTGGCTTTAATGCCTTTTGGCCAGTGCACGACTAAAGCATCATGTTGGCCACCGCGGTGTTCACTCTGTTTAAAATAGCGGAAAGGTGTATTTCCGGCCATGGCCCAGCCCGCATGGTAATGGGGGTAGGTGTTTTCCCGTCCCCAATCTGTGTAATGACGAAGATTTGCGTCAAGTGACGTTTGCAGACCATTGAGCACATAGGTTTCGTTAAAGGTTCCCGCCAGGCCGCCCTCACCACTGGCCCCATTATCGGCTGTAACGAAAATCAACGTGTTATCGAATTCCCCGATCCGCTTGAGTTCTTTGACCACGCGGCCGATTTGGTGGTCCACGTGTTCCATTTGAGCGGCAAAGACTTCCATCTGGCGCGCGTAAAGCTTTTTCTCTTCATCACTTAAAGATTTCCAGGCTTTGATTTCAGGAATACGTTTGGTGAGGTTCGTATTTTTGGGTATGACACCCAGCCGTTTCTGATTTGCCAGGATCATCTTCCGTGCCTTATCCCACCCCATATCAAATTTTCCCCGGTACTTTACCATGTACTCTTCAGGGGCATGATGCGGCGAATGCATGGAACCGGAGGCCCATAACATCATAAACGGTAAGTCCGGTTTAATGGACTTATGCCCGGTAATCCATTCAATGGCCCGGTTTGCTAAGTCCGTATCAAGATGAACTGATTTACGATAAGGTTCCGGCGTATGATCATTCCACATAACTGGCACAAACTGGTGCACATCAGCCGCCATAAAGGTATACGCATGCTGAAAACCTTCACCGCTTGGCCAGCGATCAAAAGGGCCTACCTGTGACACTTCATAGAGCGGTGTGTGGTCCCATTTGCCCAGGGCATAATTGATGTAACCGTGTTCCTCAAGATAGTTTGCCACTGACTTGGCAGACTCCGGCATGATCGCGTTATAACCCGGAAAACCCATGGCTGTCAGCGCATGGGAACCCAATCCGATTGAATGAGGATTACGTCCGGCCATTAAAGAAGCGCGAGAAGGGGAACACAGGGCGGTGGTGTGGAAATTGTTATAACGTAAACCGCCCTCCGCCAGGCGATCGATGTTAGGCGTTTCAATGAGACCCCCGAAACTGCCTACCTGGGCAAAGCCTACGTCATCCAAAAGGAAAATAATGACATTGGGCGCACCCGCTGGCGGTCTCACTTCAGGCGCCCACCATTCTTTAGAGTTCTCATACTCACGTGCAATTTTTCCCTTAAACTCCGGCTTGCCGGTTTTTTCACTCGCAACCGCACCAGGAGTAAAAATACTTGATGCAATAAACAAGCCTGCAATAAAGAAGGACATAATTGCAAATGAGGAAAAAATCGTACTTTTTACAAATTTCTTTTTCATGATCACTCCTCCTTTGTTTCTAAAATTCATGACTCGTGAGATCTCTTAGTTTCTGTTCAGACTGTCTTAGGCATCATATCTTTTGATCTTACTATATACAGCAATATCTATACCAGTAGAATATCGTCGAATAACTATAAGTATTTCAAGGGGTTTTGAGGGATATGTCGGTATGCAAATCGATCATTATTTGAGACATTTGAGACATTTTTGTATCGAGAAGTGTGTGCATGAAAGTTTAAAAGCGTCAATTCTTAGAAATTATGAGAAATTCCGCATATCGTTGTTCACCCATAATTAAAAAATTGCAGATGCAATTGAAGGTACCTTATAGAAATATGATTTTTATAAACTGTGATAGCTTGCAAGAAAAACAGATATCTTATGGTTCCAATGCCTTGTGATACGATTAAGGTATCATACCACTTTCAGTGTCCGGTGAAAATCTTTCCTGTATCAGAAATTTGAACTCTCTATTTATTCACCCTCTCTTTCAATTCTTTCCCGCATTTAAAGAACGGGAGCTTCTTCGGTTTTATCTTAATCTGTTCACCGGTTTTAGGGTTCCTGCCCGTATATGATTTGTATTTCTTGACATAAAACGAACACAGGCCGCGGATTTCCACCCTATCTCCGTTTGCCATTGCATCCGCCATCTCATCAAAAAATAAGCTTACAACCGCTGTGGCCTCGCTTTTTGTTAATCCTGCTTCCGTTTTGAGCGTCTCAATAAGATCAAATTTGTTCATCTGTTGCCTCCGAAGTTTTAATTATTTCAATCAAATACATGGCAAACAAGGAAATGTCAAGAAATCTGTAGGGTTAGAGAATAGGGGTTGTCATTCTTGAGGCACTTTTGTATTGTATGTTAAACTTCTTCAGATCCCATCAAACAGAAACTGAAAAGGGTAATCAATGGACAGCAAAAATTTTAAAGATCAATGTTCTGATATAACCAAGGAGTTTAACATCCGGATTCCCTGTATCCTTGCAGAAAGAGTTGAGGCTTATGCAAAAGACAACAACACCAGTATTGCCTGTGTGGTAATCGAGGCGCTGGATGCGTTTTTGCGGGAGCAGAAAAATAGGGTCGTTTGATATGTGATAAGTTTTATGGGATGGAAATTTACGGTTTTCTGATATAATTTTAACCTTTTGTCTTCGATTTAGATTCCCCTTCTTTCTTCTTTTCCCTTTCCGGCCTTATTACTTGGTGATAATACTTTGCTTGACGAGCGGCACTGGAACATTTATTCGTGCAATATTCTTTTGTCTTGGCCGTGGTTTGATAAAAGAAATTACCACACCTCAAACACTTTCCGAAGCGGTTAGGTTTCAGTTTATAGTCAAAAACAAAGTCGAAGAATATAAGATCAACGAGAGCTTTCTCTTCATTCAAGTCAAGACCGACATCTGATTTCAACCCCTCGGGCAAAAAACCGTCAATAAACGTATCCGTGGCAGGATCAATATAAACCTTTCTAATTCCCTGCATTTCAACTAATGCATCTGTAACTTCTGGTGTCTCGGGATCTAATGCATCGATAATTCCCTGCAATTTTGATTTGATGTGCAATTGGAGTTCCAAAAAGAATCCCTTTCTTGCTGGCAGCACTTCAGGCGAAGATATTTCCAACAAATCATCCGTATAGCTGTTGTATTTTTCTCGAAAATTGAAAAAATCATGTTTGAGTTTGTTATACGAAAGGAATCTTGCATAGGGCAGTATTAGTCCAATAAAGTCGCTTTCTGCTAAAGATTCGATGTCAGCGTTGACAAAAGTAAAAAAATTATCAAGAACTTGTTTTTCAATTTTATTATTAGATTTCACCCCTTTATCCTCCACACCCATTCCCAAGCAATCTGCAAAAACAAAAATATTATAACGCCACCTCTTGACAAATGAAAAATAATGATTATATTAAGTGTTATGATAAGTTATTTTAACGCAAATTATTATTTTTATAGTTTAAATATAATGCCGACAAATGTATTTGTCAAGCAATAAATACTTAATTTATTATAAAAAACATGTTTTTTTGCAAATTAAAATAAAAAAACATAAACGTTATAATAACGTAAACATAGAGTATATGCTCTGTTTAAGTCAAAAGTTATGGTAGATGAAGTTAAATTTAATTGCAGGAGATGATTATGAAAAAAGTAAATGGATTTAAAGAATGGACAGGTAAGACACACATTATGTGTTGCGATACTTGTAAAATCTGTTGGTGTATTGGTCATAATCTATTTAGTGGTTGGAGATATGAAGACCCAGCAGTCTGGGATAGAAATTATGAAGAAATAAAGCATTTTAAATATATTGATTAACCCAAATTTTTGAGAGGTCATTATGAATATGTAGGAAAGAACGAATTGGCTAATTTTTTAACAACAATTCAACCCCCGACAACCTTTCCTTTGCGCCACCATAGTTCACCCTTTTAGAAATAGAATTTTATCAAATACTACTCGGATCAGATCAACATCCAATCTGAATAAATCAACGTGTCCGCATCTCCTACGGACACACAAGGTCTGACAAAATCAGACAAATAAATATGTAGGGGGAACTGGATGTATGAAGATTAGAAAAGTTAAATGCGCAGATATAATTATTAAAGACAGATACAGAAAGGATTTAGGAAGTTTAGATGAATTGATGGAAAGTGTTAAATCGTTTGGTTTACTTCAGCCTATCGGCATCACCAAAGACAAAGAGTTGGTTTTTGGCTACAGACGCTTGCTTGCGTGGATGATGTTAGGACATGACGAAATTGAAGCAAGAATTGTAAATGCTCCGTCACCTCTTGAAGGTGAGTACGTTGAAAATGAGTTTAGGAAAAACTTTACCATATCGGAGCGTGTTGCGATTGCTAAAGCTCTGGAAAGCGGTTTTGGTGAGCGCCGGGGAGGTAATCATGGTAATCAATACGTAAGTGCCAAAGCGCAAAAAAATGCGGATAGCCAAAACGAACTTTCTGGGAAAGAAACACGTGAGATAGTGTCCGGTTTGGTATCGCTTGGAAGTCGTGAAAGTTATCGAAAATCCAAAATAATTGTTGAGAAAGGAGCGCCAGAACTAATCGCAAAGGTCGATAGCAAAAAAATATCGATTGATGCTGCCTATAAAGAAATTAAGAGCGCAGAAAAAAAGTCAGAGCGTAAGAAAGAGATAGAAGCCGCTGCTCAACTTTACAAAGAAGATGGATCGATCCAGGTTGTAAATGCTGACTTTTATCCTTGGTGTAACGAGAATCTTGAAGACGACAGCGTTGACTTGATTTTAACTGATCCGCCGTATTCAAAAGAATTTTTACATCTTTGGGGCCGGTTAGGTGAAGTCGCTGCCAGAGTTTTGAAACCTGACAGGTATTTAGTTACGTATACAGGTCAATTGTACCTTCCCGAAGTCATACAAGCCCTTCAAAAGCATCTTTCCTATTGCTGGATGGTTGTTCTCCATCATACTGGTCAAAAACAACTGGTACATGCCCGTAACGCAATTTGTACTTACAAACCAATTTTGGTCTTTCGAAAGGGTAAACCAGGAAAATTTGACAATACGATAGTGGATTCAATTTCCAACGACTATAGAGAAAAAGATTTCCATGAATGGGGACAGGGGGAGAGTGCTGTTGGGTATTTGATGAAAACTTTCTCAACTCCAAATGATTTGGTGTTGGACCCGTTCGTGGGAGGTGGAACAACTTTAGCCGTCGCAAAAGCTTTAAAACGTAAATGCATCGGAATTGAAAAGGACCAGCGATATATGGATGTAATTAAAAGCCGTTTATTAAAATGTGTTGATACCATTCAAAAAACACATAGAGCGCCCACTCTTTAAAATGGGTACGACGCCTCGTTCTCCTTTCGGGGCACAAGAGCCTCCAATGGCTCCAGGAACAATCTGAACAGCAGAATTTTTCAGACACATTGGAGGCATGACTTGAAAACCTGGAGAATTCTCGCTGTTTGGACATGAAAAGGAGATTTAACAATGTCCAAAAATTTAAAACGATTAGAAAGAATAAATGAAGGAGAAGGCAAAAGACAGTCTAACAAAGGTCATGAGATCTCCAAAAGTAAACTTTTGGAAAAAACGCAAGGTATATGCATGCCATCAGTTAAAAGCAAAATGGATATCACAGATTTGGTGGCGTTTAATTTGGCGGGCAATAAGGCGGAATTGTTGGCCGATAGTATAGGCGGTTTATTAAAAAATGGAGCGAAAAATTCAGATCGTATCATTGATGCATTCGCTGGGACAGGCGCATATATCCATTATTTGAAAGATGGTGGAATTGATAAACCTATGATTTTGAATGAATTCGATCCGTTTCGCTTCGTAACTCATAAACAGATTAAAGACAATCCTCTATCGGTTAGTTTTGCTGTCAAATATTACCAAGAAAAAGTTTCAAACAAAGTAAAACATTTGAAACATGGAGATCCTTTCGATTCTGTTGCAGAAGAAGCCCGTAAAAATGTTGTTGATTATATGCAGAAGGAAGCTGAACGTTTGATTCAGCCCTGGCAAAATACCACTGAGTTGAAGGGGCATAAATTACCTTTAAAAATAAAAAATACGCCTGAGTCAGCATCTCTTTATGTCGTCATGCAAAACCAAAGACTTAAATATTTTCCGATTAATGCAGATATCTCTGTAAAAGGTTTAAAACGAGTTATGACTTATGGCCAAAACAAGACGGTTACAAATGAAAAATGGAAAATAAAGCTCTTCAGAACAGGCGGCCGTATTTTATGTAATCCCCGTGAAAGAATACTTTCTGTCAGCAAAAGGTTGAAAAATGTTGAAATAAAATACGGGGACGGCTGGAAACTTATTAATGAAACCGCCAAAGACGGAGACTTTGTTTTGGTAGACACATCATATTTAGGGAAAACGACCGAAAATTACAACCAGTTCACACAAGAGGATAGTGATCCGGGTGTTTATATGGAAAAGGTTCGAAAGTATATTTTGCCTGCTTTTAAGCGTGGAGCAAAATTTTTAATAACCAACAATTGGAATGATCAAATAGTAACCGAATTCCGGCAGATTGGATTTGCTGTATTCAAGGCTGAAAGAGCTAAAATGCAGTCAAAAGGAAAACCGGAATTGATAGCGATCAATTTTAATCCGATTTCAGGGGTCCTTAACCCCATTGGAAGACCTCCTGATATTGATTCTTATGTCGGAATCAAGAAAGCGGCTTAATGAAAAAAGAGCACTCATGCTCAAAAATAATGTAGGGGGATTAGAATTATGGAAAAAGAAGATTGGAAAGAAAGCAAAGGTGGGAGATTAGAAATACTATTAGAAACGGGGTTAACATATCATTACACCAGAAGGTATGATTCTTTGTGTTTTATACACAAAAATTTTGCCGAAGAAGAGATTGAAGAAGCGATTGGATTTGTTAAAGAAAGAGTTGATTTGCAACACACTGCTGATACTTTCAATGACATATTAAAAATGCAACGGAAAAAAATATTAAACGGAGGAAATTAAAATGAATACACAGACAGCAACAGAATGGAGAAGCGTAGGAATAGCAGGTTGGATAAATGTGGAAGTTCCTGTTGGAACGGACGACGATAGAGTTGTAGATATAGCAATTGGTGAATTGTATGACCGACCAATGGACTTTCGTATTCAGGAAGCAGAGATAGTAGAATAATAATAGCAGCACAAGAAATAAGTTGTGGAAGGTGGTGATATATCCACGAGAACCCCAACTCGTAAAAATGGGCGAGGCCTCACCTCTGGCCTCAAAAGACCGCTAGGAGCGGTATGGACATGCCATATTTGGCAATTGTCATATCAAGTTAAAAGAGGTACAGTTTAATGGACAAAAAATTATGGGAGAAAGAATTATGGACACAGCAGGAAGTTGCTGACTATTTTAGAGTTGTACCAGGTACGGTAAAAAATTGGAGGGAGCAAGGATACTTGTCTTATTGGCAAGCCCCTGGTTCAACAAGAGTGTTATATTTCAGCGACGAAATAAAGGATTTTATGGATGGAAATAAACATCCAAGGAAAGGTGGTGATAAAACAAGGGATTTGGCTAAAATTAAAGGGAAAAAGCCTGATATATCATCCACACAAGACAAGCAGTGGAGGATATAATCATGGCGAAAAAGAACAAGAACAAAAAAGACCATCATTTGGAAAAGCGTGAAGATGTCTGGTATTTTGAAGCAATGGTCAGGGGTAAACGCATCAAAAAGGCATTGTCTGGGTCAATCACTGAATCCAGAAGGCTTCGTGATAAATACCTAAAAGAAATAAGCGTGTATGGCAACATCCAAATAAATGAGCCTGTAAAGGAAACCAAATTGTTTGGCGAAGTCGCTCAACAATGGGCTGAAATAATGTCTCAAAAGGTAAAATCTTCAACATTGAAGGATTACCGTGGCGCTATGAATTATTACATTCTGCCCAGGTTTGGAAATGTGCCAATTAACGACATTGATTTTCTGGATGTTGAAGAATTCAGGAGCAAATTGAAATGTTCCAATAAAAGGATAAACAATGTCCTTGTGCCGATGCGGTCATTGATGAAGTTCGCTCTCAGAGCCGGGTTGATAGATAAAAATCCGATGGATCTGGTTGAAAACCTTTCAGTCAGTAAGCCTGATTTTTATCCTATGTCCATAGATGAGGTTCATCTGTTCCTGGATGTTGTCAAGCCACAATACAAAAATTTTTTTACTGTGGCTTTTTATAGTGGGATGCGTTTCGGTGAGATGGCTGGTCTAAAATGGAAGAATGTTGATTTTAGGTTAGGTGTCATCAAGGTCAGGGAAACAAGGGTAAGGGGTGAAGAAGGTAGTCCCAAGACCAAAGGTTCAATCAGGGATATTAAAATGTTGCCTCCAGTGGTTGAAGCGTTGAGAGACCAACGGAAAGCCACAATGGGCAAATCAGATTATGTGTTCCTGAATTTTTATGGTCGCCCATTGCTTCCTAATTCAGTGAGTTATCGTATCTGGAAACCGGCATTAAAGAAAGCAGGATTGAAGCCAAGGTCGCTTTACCGGACCAGGCACACCTTCGCTACATTGATGCTGGATGCCGGAGAACTGCCAGGATGGGTTCAGAAAATGATGGGGCACGAGAGCCTTAAAATGATACTGGAACGGTATTATTCCTATATCAAGAACTATCAGCGTGATGACGGTTCTGCGTTTATGGATAATGTCTATAATCCGAGCGTAAAGCAGAATGATGAGATGCCAGACGAGGATGAAAAAATCTGAAAATTTTACACCAAATTTACACCAAAATGAAAAAAGGGAATTAGTGTAATTTCCAATTCCCTGTAATCATAGGATAAATCAATTTGTAAAATGGGGTGAGTGACGGGACTTGAACCCGCGGCTTCCAGGGCCACAACCTGGTGCTCTACCGACTGAGCTACACCCACCATACGAAAATATATCAATCCGACTTGGCTTTCCAGGAATGACTGTTGGCATATTTCCTAACGCGTTTAAATAACTGGGGGAAATGCCTAAAATGAACTAAAATGCCTAAAGTTAAGTTCTTTTTCTCTGACTAATTTGATGGCGCTAAAGTCAGACGACAAGTATTTATTCCAAGAAAATCCTAATTTAGATTCGTTAATTATTTATCAGATCGTCCGAGCCATTTCAAGCTATTTTATCTTAATTATTTTCCTCAGACAGGACCTGCAGGATTCTCAGGATCAGCAACTATACCATCGACCGCTTTTACTTTTTTCTTGCTGAAAGCAGGATTGTAATTTCTCGGTTTCGTCCCATCCGGGTATAGGCCCCTACCCTTTGGCCTGTAAGCTCTACGGACTGGAAGCAGGGCCGGAGGCCAGGAGATGATCCGAAAATAATAGATCCAATTAATCCTGCCTGCCCCGTAGATAGGTACTATCGTACTGGGGTCCAATATAAAAACTTCGATTCAGTTGCCAAAACCAAGACACCAAACTTGGTGTTGATTCTTTTTCCCTTCTGGGATATGTTTTTTAGCAGATTTTCTAAATTTTTTAAAAGGATATTCCGTGGCTCAATTTAATATTTTTATCATTAGAGCAGTAATTGGCGCTGTTTTTGCGGTTGTTTTGACCCGTATGTTTTATGGAAAAGTAGAAATTGTTTATGTCGCAGGCCTCGCCGTTTTTCTGGTGGGCATGGCATATATCATGGAATATTTTAGAAAAAAAAGATCCGATTAGTCTTTAGGGCGTACTTTTTGACCCCGGTTAAATAAGAAAACAGATTTAACAGGGTAAACAGGATTAACAAGATTGATGAACTCGTTAAAAGTCTGATTTTGTTCGCTCCGCCCTTCAGGCGGAGCAATACACAATCTTGCAAATCCTGTTAATCCTGTCTGGTATTTATTTTTTTTTGAAACAAATCCAACAAAGGAGTGCATCGTCGTTGAAGCAGATAATCCTCGGAACTGCCGGACACATCGACCATGGAAAGACCTCTCTGATCAAGGCGATTACCGGAATCAATACCGACCGGCTCAAGGAAGAGAAGCGCCGGGGCATCACCATTGAACTCGGATTCGCTTATCTCGATCTTCCCAGCGGGCAGCATATCGGCATCGTCGATGTCCCGGGTCATGAAAAGTTTGTCAAAAACATGGTGGCCGGCGCCACCGGTATCGATATTGTCGCCATGGTGATTGCCGCCGACGAAGGGGTTATGCCCCAGACCCGGGAACACATGGAAATCTGCACACTCCTGGGTATCCGGTACGGCCTTGTGGTGCTGACCAAAACCGATCTCGTGGATGAAGAATGGCTTGAGCTCGTCATCGAAGATATCCGGGATTTTGTCCGGGGAACATTTTTAGAAAAGTCCCCCATTGTTCCGGTATCCTCTATAAACGGTGCCGGCATGGAGGATTTTATCAAGACTTTGGACGAACTCAGCACCGCAATACCCAAACGCCCGCCGTCTAGTATTTTTCGTCTGCCTGTGGATCGTGTTTTCACCATGAAGGGTTTCGGCACCGTCATCACAGGGACGCTGATTTCCGGCCAGGTTGAGGTGGGAGACACCATCATGCTGTATCCCTCGGATATCACCTCAAAGGTTCGGGGGATTCAGGTTCACAACAACAGCGTAAACAAAGCCGAAACCGGTATGCGAACCGCCGTTAACTTCCAGGGGCTTGAAAAAGCATCCGTCAACCGCGGCGATGTATTGTCGAACCCGGATGCTTTAAAATCAAGCTACATGCTCGACGTATCCTTCGACTACCTGAGCAGCAATAAAAAACCGATTAAAAACCGCACCCGGATCAGATTTCATGCCGGAACCAATGAAGTGCTCGGCATCCTTGTGCTCCTGGACAAGGATGAGCTTCTTCCAGGGGAAACCGCCATCGCCCAGTTGCGCATCGAGGCCCCGATAGCGGTCATAAAAAACGATCGTTTTGTCATTCGGAGCTATTCCCCGGTGCGGACCATCGGCGGCGGGAATGTCCTCAACCCCATACCCAAAAAGCATAAACGATTTAAACCCGACGTCATCGACGGGTTAAAAGGTTTGATGGATCACCCACCCGAAGATATCATCTCCTATCACATTGATGAAGCCGGTTATCGGGGGGTGACCCATTCGGATCTTAAAATAATGAGCAGCCTCCATGAAAAAGAACTCCAAAAAATCATGCAGAATCTCATGTCCAACCGAACGGTTATTCTGGCGGATCGTGATCCTAAGACGTATATCCACCAAAAGAGCTTCGAAAAATTCAACAATGAAACTTCCGACTGTCTGGCCGATTACCACACGGCCAATCCCCTTAAAACCGGTATGCCCAAGGAAGAGCTCAAATCCAAATTTTCTGCTTTCCAGGGGACGAAAGTCTTTAATATAATGCTGAATCAGATGATCAAAGATAACGAGATTGTTAGTGAAGGGAATGCGGTCCACCTGGCTTCCCATAAAGTATCACTGGGTATGGATCAGACGGATATCAAAAAGAAAATTATAGATGTCTATGAAAAAAACGGGCTGACACCACCCTATTTCAGGGAGCTCGAAAAAGAGTTCGGCGTTGAAGCACCCCTGGCCAAGGATGTGCTCATGCTTTTGGTGGATGAAGGACGGATCGTTAAGGTCAAGGAGGATTTGTATTTCCATTCGGCGGCGGTTAAAGCGCTGGAGCAAAAACTCGTCGATTTTCTGGTGTCCCAGGGAGAACTGACCACCCCGCAGTTCAAGGAAATGACCGGTGTATCCCGAAAATACTTGATTCCCTTAATCGAATATTTTGACGCTCAGAACGTGACCATCCGAATCGGTGATATCCGCAAACTCAGGAACAGATAACGAAACCCTTTGTGAGCGCAAACAAAATGGGATTGAACGTATAACGTTTTAAACGAATTCAGGTTTTATAAAATCGACCGTTTTTTCTTTATCCACAACTTTGATTTTCGTTCCCTACCCCCGACCCCTTTCGCTCCATAAGGGTGAAATAATTTTTCACTTGAATTTTATCAGCCATACCCATAAATTGTAAGTTGAACAAACAATGAAATCGCCTAAATTTAGTTAAATTGCCTAAATTTATTATAGGGTCCAGTTAATTACCCGATAACGGAGACATTATGGAAAATTCAAATAACAGTGAGAATGGCCATGTTCACGATACCGAATTCAAACGATTTGCCACAAAGCGGATCATTGTTGTCATCCTGCTCGCGGTGGTGGCCCTATGGGTCGTCACCGCCGGCCTCGGGTTCTTCGATAAACCGACCGAAGTCCAAGTCGCCTATGAGTCAGAGGGCCCTGTAGAACATGTTCCACCCGAAACCAAGGCCGAACCCGAAGCCTCCCACAAACCGATGGAAACACCAGGCCACACGGCCGTCGAAAGCGGGGGCCACCCCGGCGAGAACACGGCCGGCAGCATCATGTCCGCTGATTTTATTGCCCTGGACAAAGATTTAACCGCCGGAGAAGCCATTGCATATCTCAAAAAAGAGCACCCGGAGATAACCCGGCAGTTTCACCTGTTCGTGGTTGATGGACACGAGAACCTCCTCGGGATGGTTTCATTAAAACAATTAATGTTCGCCCCTTCCGATAATTCTTTGGAAATATTCATGACCGCCGATATTATTTCGGTGAACACCGGCACGGACAATGGAGCGGTTAAAGACCTGATGGCCGAGCACCATCTACAGGTGGTTCCGGTTATCGATATAACCCAAAAGCTTGTGGGCGTGGTCAAAGCGGATCAGGTCATTCATCTGGCTCAAAAAGAGCCCGCTGGAACCGTTGCACACACCCCGGAACCGGCACATACGGCAACAGAAAAAAAACCCGAACATCCATCTCCACCCCTTCACGGGACACCGGCAGCAGTCGACCATGCACCCCCCGCACATGGAGCGGCCCAGGTTGCCGAATCAAAACCCAAACCCACAGGGGTTGCGTTTGTCGAAGCAACCATCAAACCACTTGAGTACGAGTTGAATGAAAAGTTCTGGGGATGGCGTCCCAACGATATCCTCGATTTTACGGATAATGTTAACAGTTACCAACTGGGGGTTCTGGAAGTGACCCGGCGTACCGTTGTCTCCCTGACCGAACGCATCTCCCGTACCGGCAGCACCGCAGCATTTGACAAGAATCTCGAAAACGCCATGAACTGGTTCATGGTTAAAGCCAGCCGATACTGGTTCCCGTCTCCGGAATCAAAATACAAAGCAGGCCTTGCCGAACTCAGAATTTACAAGGAAAAACTCGAAAAAGGAGAAGCCAACTTTTACACCCGGCCCGACAATTTGATTCCGTTGTTGATGGCTTACGAAGATCTTATAGGAAGCTGTGAAGAAAATTTGGTCAAGACCGAGGAGGACGACGGAAGTCCGGTCAGTTTTTTTCAATCGGACAACTATTTCTTTTATGCCCAGGGCATCGCAAGCGCCATGGGAACGATTCTGGAGGCTGTTCGTAGAGATTTCCAGATTACCGTGGAATCCCGCCGTGGAGCAGAGGTGCTTCATCATGCCATCGCATCGTGCCATCATGCTGCAGAAATCCATCCATGGATAATCACCAACAGCAATCTCGGCGGCATTCTGGCAAACCATCGCGCCAATCTGGCGGCACCCATGAGCCATGCCCGATTTTATATCAATGTGTTGATTAAAATCCTATCCACATAAAAGAGTTCAAGGTTCAGGGGTTCAGAGTTCGGAGTTTAGGGTTACATCTGAACGATTGCAACAATTTTATATAAGTCTGGAAGCGATAGCATCCAGATACAGCATCCCTTTGGATGTGAGCGCGCATCGACCTTGTGAGCAGTTCATGAGCCCTTTTTCTTCGAGATCGGTGATGACCTCGCCGAACATCCCTTGGAAGTTCACACCAAACTTTTCGTTAAAAGTATCGACTGAAATTCCCCTTGTCTGTCTCAGTCCCAGATAAACCGCCTCTGTCATGAGTTGCTCACGGTTGAGGGATTCTTTTCCCCCCCGTGGAAGCTTCCCATCAGCCAGTTCCTCCATATATTTTTCCACATCGGCATGGTTCCAGAAGCGTTCCGGCTCCATGAATGAATGGGCTGAAGGCCCAAGCCCGATATACGGTGTAGATGTCCAGTATTTTGTATTGTGCCGTGACCGGTTGTCCCCGTCATTCCCAAGACCCGATCCAGCGATGCTTCCCCGGGCAAAGTTGGATATCTCGTACTGAATATAGCCATGGTCCCTTAAAAAGTTTACGGTGGTCTCAAACAAATCACAGACCCGACCTTCCGCCAAAGGTTTAAAGCATCCTTTTTTTCGGTCCTTGTCCATGGGTGTTCCCGGTTCGAAGGTGAGCATGTAACAGGAAAGGTGTTGGGGCCCAAATTCAACTGCCGACTGCAGATCCCTAAGCCATGACGCCGTGGTCTGATCCGGAATTCCGTAAATCAAATCGAGTCCGATGTTCTTATACCCTGCCGATTGAGCCCACTTTACGGCAAGGTCGGCATCGCGGTCTGAATGAATCCGGCCGAGAAACCGGAGGTTGGCAGAATTAAAAGACTGAACCCCGATGTTGATTCGGTTCACGCCGGCGCGTCGATAACCTTTCAGTTTTTCCAGGGTAACGGTTCCGGGATTTACTTCCAGAGTAATTTGAGCACCCGGAAGAATTTTGAAAGATTGGCGGGCAGTTTCAATAATTCGGCGGATGATTTTTTCATTGAACACCGATGGTGTACCGCCGCCGATATAGAGGGTGTCGAACACCAGTTCGACACCGCGATTCAAGCGCATCTCAGTTGAGAGGGCATTCAGAAAGGCAGGATGAAACGATGCATCGGTTATGGAAAAAAAATCACAGTAGGGGCATTTTTTTAGACAAAAAGGGATGTGGATGTATAACCCGGCATTCATTATTCTTTAAGTTTAGATGCAAGCTCCATCCCCAGCTCCAGGGCTTTCCTGTTCATCTCCAGAAAACTCGAAGGAATGCGACGTTCAAGCACCTTCATGATAGATTCGGGTTCCACTAGATTCGCCATACTGATGACCACACCCAACATGCAAATGTTGAAGACAATGGGTTTCCCGATTTTTTCCATGACTGCCACATACATGGACAGTTCTTTCTGCTGGGCATCGACTTTTTTTTCGGTTTTCACAAAACGCGTGTCGGTGATCAGCAGCCCTCCGGGTCGAATGATGTTACAAAATGTATTGTATGCTTCCTGGGTGAGACAGATCAGCACATTGGGCTGGATCACCTTGGGGAAATTGATATCCGATTCCGAGATGATGATATCAGAGCGGGTGGCCCCTCCCCTGGCTGCCGGTCCATAAGCCTGGGACTGAACAGCATTCAGATTTTCATATAGTACGGCAGCTTCAGCAAGCATAACGGCTGCAGTGATAATCCCCTGCCCGCCTGAACCTGAAAATACCAACCTGCATCTTTCCATGTTTTCAATCCTTTTTATGTTTTGAACTTAGTACATGTATTTGTAAATACGGTGACGTATTTATAACTTGGTTTATTCATTCTGTGTATGCAAAAGTGAAAAGTGCCTTGTATATTGAAAATTGGACAAAAAATAAATTTAAACTGGGGGGTGTCCCCCCGCCTCCTCCGAGGTTTTTAATTTGAGCATCATTACCAATGGGCTTTCTTAATTCGGTAAAATTGTCAATAATGTCGGAAGAGAAGGTAAGTGCCTTGGGTTCCGAACCCGGACTTTAGAGTCTTCCTTCCGCCAGGTTTAAGTCGGGGAACAACTTGGTGCATCGACACCGTATTTGACAAGGCTGATGATTCCTGGTTCCCAAAAATTTTTATCGCCGATAAGGAGGCCATATGCCAGACTACTTTTTTGGAATTGATGCGAGTAAAGGATATTCTAATTTCGTCATGCTTGATTCATTAAAGCACTACGTTGAAGACGACTTTCAGTTGGATGATACTTTTGACGGTCACCAAAAGCTCTACAGCATCCTATCAGAGTTTTGCGTCCGTCATCCCAAGGCCAACATTTTTTCCGCCGTTGAAAGCACTGGCGGTTATGAAAACAACTGGTTTGATGCGCTGGTCAGATTCCAGACGCATCTGCCGATAAGGACTGCCAGATTAAATCCCTGTGGCGTTTACAACAACAGCAAAGCTGAATTGAATCGGAATATCACCGACAAAATCAGCGCTGAGAATGTCGCCAAATACATGATTGAGCATCCCGAGAAAGTGCAGTATCGGCAACAGGATCCTCTGGCACCCCTGAGAAAACAGTGGGGATTTATAAAAATGCTGAAAAAGCAAAAAACCCAGATGCTCAATCAATTGGAATCCAATCTCTACACAGCCAATCCGGAAATTCTGGCTTACTGTAAAGATAATACACCGGCTTGGGTTCTTAGCCTTTTACAGCGCTATCCAACCGCTTCCAAGCTGGCCAAAGCAAAGAAGTCTTCTGTGGCCTTGATTCCATATGTGACACCCCAAAAAGCAAAAAAACTGGTCGAAACAGCCAAGCAGAGTGTCGCGTCCGCTACGGATGAAACTACAAGCCAAATAATCAAGGCGATTGTCCAACAGATTAGACAGCTTTCAAAAACCATTGATGCCCAAACAAAAGCCATGGCGGATAAATGCTCGATTCCTGAAGTTGAGTTGCTCAAGACTTTTATAGGGATCGGAAACGACTCTGCTGTCGGTCTAATCCTTGAAATAGGCTCCATAGAACGGTTTAAAAGGGCGAAACACTTAGCCTCGTTCTTTGGCCTTCACCCTGTTTATAAAAAAAGCGGTGACGGTTCCTGGGGCTTTCATATGAGTAAAAAAGGCCGCACAGTACCCCGACAAATTCTTTATATGGTTGCCATGGTAGCCATTCAATCCAATCCTCTGATCCGTGAAATCTATGAGAAACATACGGAAAAAGGGATGGAAAAAAAGGCCGCTTTGGGTGTGTGCATGCACAAAATCATTCGAATAATTTACGGAATGCTTAAACACAACCAGCCGTTTGACCCCGAAATTGACAAGGCAAACAGAAAAAAACAGAATCCTCAGGACGAAAAGAAAGTAGGCCTGGACAAAAGCCGTCGTTACCAAGCATATGATGTAAAAGCACCAATTTCAAGAAGGCAGGCTAAAAAAAGAGAGGAACGGAAGCAGTCCCAAAGCGTCAACAACGCTAAATGCGGGATCAAGGCCCCCGTTCCCGTTCTTTAACTTAACAGAATATCGACCTTGTGTACAGATTTTACCGAATTTTCAAAGAGCAAATTTGTTTAAAAAAAAATGTTGACTTTAACCGGAACAACTAAAGTGAACTAAAATGCCTAAAGTTAAGGTATTCTATCAATTTTATTTATAATTGATTGCGCTGAAAGCGCGTTCCTCAACTTTAGCTCACTTTAGGCACTTCAAATTTCAAACTTTTGGACTTCAGCTAAGTCGGGATAGTTGTATTGATAAAAATACGTCATCGAATTTGCGAATTAGAGCACTAAGCCATCGCTCTTTCGATGATTTTGTCATATTCGCTACAATATTCAGGCATCTCTTTTTGGACAAAAACACCCCTTTCAATCAAATCCGGATTCTCCTTCTTGGCTTTGGATCCAATGGGAGTGGTGTTGTTTTTGTAATGCTCCATCATATCGGCAGCGGTTCCCAGCCGGTTTTTTCGTCCAAAATAGGTTGGGCACTGGGTCAATACTTCCACCACCGAAAACCCCTCGTGTAAAATTGCCTGTTTTAGTATTTTTGTCAGGTGCTGAACATGATAGGTGGTGCTCCGGGCCACGAAAGAAGCGCCGGCGGCCGTCGCCAGCTCTACAGTATCAAAAGCATGGTCTATATTTGTGTATGGCGCCGTGGTGGCCATGATTCCGCGGCCTGACAGGGGGGAGTACTGCCCACCGGTCATGCCGTAGATGCGATTGTTCATGACGATTGCGGTTAAATCAATATTTCTCCTGGCCGCATGGATAAAGTGATTTCCGCCAATGGCCAGTGCATCGCCGTCTCCCATTGGAACGATCAGATTCAGTTCAGGACGACTTAATTTTACGCCGGTAGCAAACGTCAGAGCACGACCGTGAAGGGTGTGAAGGGTGTGAAAGTCAACATATCCGGAAATCCGGGACGAACATCCAATGCCCGATACCATGACAATTTCGTTTTTGCTCATACCAAGTTGTGATACACTTCTTAAAAGACTGTTCAGCACGGTTCCGTGCCCACACCCCGGACACCATATATGCGGAAAAAATCTTTCTCTGATATAATCCTTTATCGCCATGACTTACACTCCCTTCCCCTTGATAATCCGTAGTATATCTCTGATATCTCCCGGGGCTATGAAAACACCGTCAATTCGATTGGCCAAAAACACCCTCTCGGGATTTTCCACAGCCCTTTTAACCTCTCTCATAATCTGGCCCATGTTCATCTCAACTACCACCACATATTTTGCATTTGCACATTTATCCTTAACAATGTCATGGGGAAACGGCCATAGTGTCTGGAGTTCCAGAAGACCGATTTTTTCACCTCTGGATCTGAGGTATTCCACCACATGCAGGGCCGATCGGGCTGAAGATCCGTAAGAAAGCAGAATACACTCCGAATCTTTCAGGTAAAACTCTTTGAAACGGGCGATTTGGTTCACATTGTTCTGAATCTTATCCACCAAATGGCGTAGAAGCTCATGAACCACCTTGGGATTATCCGACGGGAATCCCCACATGTCATGGAACAGGCCGGTGACATTGTAGCGATGCACGCCGCCAAAGTCTGACATGGGCAGACGGCCGTCTTCCCTGGGCAGATAGGGATGATAGTCCACCCCTTCATCCACGGATGTCCTGAGTCTTTCCACCAGCGCGAGTTCTCCCGCCTCCGGCATCCGAAGGCGCTCCCGCATGTGGCCCACAACTTCATCGTACAGCAGGACAACGGGGGTTCTGTAAGTTTCTGAAATATTAAACGCCTCCACTGTGGTTTCAAACACATCCTGGTGGTTGGATGCCGTAAGTGCAACAATAGCATGGTCACCGTGGGTCCCCCACCGGGCCTGATTTACGTCCCCCTGGCTCACATGTGTGGGGATGCCCGTTGAAGGACCGCCCCGCTGTACATTGACAATGACACAGGGAATTTCCGCCATAATTGCATATCCCAAAGTCTCCTGCATCAAAGAAAAACCGGGACCGCTGGTGGCGGTCATGACTTTATTGCCGGTAAGGGACGCACCGATAATGGCACCCATGGACGCAATTTCGTCTTCCATCTGGATAAACTTTCCCCCTTTTTGGGGCAGACGACCGGACAGAAGTTCTGCGATTTCCGTTGAAGGCGTTATGGGATACCCTGCGAAAAAATTGAGCCCGGCATACAATGCGCCTTCAACACATGCCTCGTTACCCTGAATAAATTTTATGTTTTCGGTTTTCATTATCAATCCTGTTCTGTTTCTATTTCGATGGCAAGATCAGGACAGCGTAGTTCGCAAAGCTGACAACAGATACAATCCGAACGTCGCGCTGCAAACACCTTGTCGGCTTCATCAAGTTCCAGTACACTCTTGGGGCAAAAATGGACACATATGCCGCACCCTTTGCACCATTCCCGGTTTATCACATGCGCTTTTAACTTTGGTTTTGCCATGAATATTTCCTCTCAATCTTTCGTCTAAAGCTTTGTGTTTTTTTAATTGGTTATTGGGTTAATATTTGAATGTCAAGGAAATATAAACCGGGGACAAGCAGATCAGCTATGGCCTGGAATACGAACGCGCCAATCCTTCACCTGAGACCTTCACCAACATGCCGGCACTGGGTATTGCGGCGATGGATCCGGGGAATTGTTTCACATACATTTTTGCCTGATCCATAGACATTTTCTCAACCCCGATGAGTTCACAGTCGGAACGACTCAAATCCGTTACAACAAAAACCTTTATTCCCTGCAGTTTGGACATCATGGAAAGCGCGGTACCGCCGTTGCCTTCGTAATTAGCCGCCAATCTTTCAAAAGCCTTTTTCCAATCCCCCATTTCAAACCAGGGTAGAAAGGTCTTCGATCCCACGCCGTCCGGACATTCTGCCAGGACAATCAGACTGCCGCCGTTACGGACAAATTTTGCGGCGTTGTCTATGGTTTTATGGCTTTGGATAAAGTTGATATCTTTGGGGTATCCACCACAGGAGGCAATGACCAGATCGAACCGGTCGGTGCAGGTTGTCTCGTAATTTTTCCCATACTCGGCGCAGGCCTTGCGAAAATGATCGATGCCAACGCCGGGCAACAGATCACGGACGTGCCCGCCGCCGTCAAGAATTCCATGGACGGTCAGATCGGCGGGACGAAATGTTTCGAATTCCGCTAAATCCTCTGCCAGGTGATTTCCATCCAATATACCGGACTGACAGTTTGGGGAAAGGGTCTGACGCTCCGGATCTAGAAACAGGCCATGGTTGTGATAAATCGATTCCCTGTGGCCCAAGCCCGGGAAAATCAGTTTTCGGCCGCCGCCGTACCCCGCAAAGAAATGGTGGGAGATTGCACCAAAAGTGATCAGAAAACCGGCGTCTACAATGTCACGTCGGATAAGCACCGAAGTGCCGCGGGAGGTTTTTCCCAGATCTACAAAGGCATTGTCGTCCAGGCAATCATGATGGACAAAGCGAATTTTCCGATAGGTGTCACCGTAAGCGGTAAGGCACGTGTCATCCGTCTGGCGCTGGTGAGTGCCGTAAGCGATAAACACTGTAATAGACTCCGGTGCTGCCCCAAAGCTTTCGAGTGTCCCAAGGAGTACCGGAAGAAATTTTCTGTAACCGCACAGCCGGGTTTTATCTCCCACCACAATCGCGACGTCTGAAAGACCGGGATTCAGGCGTTCGAGTTCATGGGAAAGTCCGGATGCAAACTGAGATGCCGTTATCCGTGTTTCGGGTTCATCGAGGTGGAAAATTTTCGTATGATCCGGAAGGTCGAAATGGATTTTTTCGGCCCCGTATTTCAGGTTAATCGTCGGTTTCATGTTTCTGAAGGTTATCGGTTCACCATGCTTTGTAACCACTTGACAGGGGGAAAATTTCAACCTGAATTTTCCATGAAAATTAATGAGAATCTTTATAATCCTTTAAAAGCCTCTGACCCATGCAAGATTCAGGTTTTCAAGTTTGACGTCGTCGTAAAAAGTCCCATCTACTGCATGTGACGGACAATTTCCGCTGCAAATTCCGAGCATTTGACTTCCCTAGCGCCCGCCATTTGCCGGGCCAGATCATAGGTCACCCGTTTTTGCGCCACTGCTTTTGCCAACCCGTCTCTCACACCGTCTCCAGCCGTTTCCCAGCCAAGAAAATCGAGCATCATGGCCCCGGAAAGGATCAGAGATCCGGGATTCACTTTGTCCTGTCCCGCATATTTCGGCGCCGTACCATGGGTCGCCTCAAACAGGGCATATCCGTCGCCGATATTGGCCCCCGGTGCCATACCCAGTCCCCCCACCATAGCAGCCAGAGCATCGGACATATAATCACCGTTGAGATTCGGCATGGCCAGCACGTCATACTCTTCGGGTCGCAGAAGAATCTGCTGGAACATGGCATCTGCGATCCGATCCTTGATCACGATTTTGCCTTCCGGGATCTCTCCATTAAATTTTTCCCACAACGTCGCTTCGGAAATGGTCTGTTCTCCGAATTCTTCCTTGGCAATTTCGTATCCCCAGGTTCTAAAAGCCCCTTCGGTAAACTTCATGATGTTTCCTTTGTGAACCAGGGTAACGCTGGGCTTTTTATGTGCTATGGCATATTCTATGGCCCTTCGCACCAGCCGGCGGGTTCCGAATCGGCTCATCGGTTTTAGCCCGATGCCGGAATCCGGACGGATGTCTCTTCCATCTTCGAGTTTCACCAAATCGATGATTTTTTTCGCTGTTGCTGAGCCTTCTTCCCATTCAAGGCCCATGTAGACATCTTCGGTATTTTCTCTGAAAATTATCATATCGACGTCCGAAGGCTTCACTATTGGACTGGGTATCCCGGTAATATATTTTACCGGACGAATGCATGCATAAAGGTCGAGCTCCTGCCGAAGGCTTACATTAATGCTCCGGATTCCTTCCCCCACAGGTGTCGTCAGCGGACCTTTGATGGCAACACGATGGGTTCTGATCTTTTCCAGTGTCTCTTCCGGAAGCCAGGCTTGTGTCTGGTTGAACGCCTTTTCCCCGGCAAAAATTTCCAGCCATTGAATCTTTCGTTTATTGCCATAGGCCCTGGAAACCGCCGCATCCAATACATCCCGGGTCGCCGACCAAATATCGGGTCCGATGCCGTCACCTTCGATAAAAGGAATCACCGGAAAATCGGGTACAACGAGGTTTCCATCCGCCGAATAAACGATACATTCACCATTCTCTGTCATGTGTGCTCCTTTGCTTTTTTTAAAAATAAATAAGTCTACTTCCAGGTTCACCGGAAAGACTTATTTCATATCACAAAAGCACCAAAAAGATAACCATTAAAGTTCGTTTTTCTCCCTTTGCTATCTTGAAATTTGTTTTTTTCCGACACAACACAAAAAAAATCGATTATCAACTCCCAGTGAGACCATTTTGAAAAATATGGGGGCATTGCAAAGATTGATTCTGAGGCAGATGTAGATGAAAAAGCCAGGTTTCGTCCGGGCGCTAAATGAATCTTTTCATCAGTTCATCGATTACTTCATCCGCATTTTCCGGAGTAATGCCAAACTGACGGCAGGCCTTTTCCGCTTTGGCAAGCCGCCGGGGGCTTTCCATATCCCTGAGACAGGAGAAAAACCCGAGCCGCCTCCCCACCTGATAGACAGACTGCCGTTCAGGATCCATTGCCAGAAAACGGTGTAAGATATCCAGCATCCGAGCTTTATCCCGGGGCAATTTTCCTTCCAAATCCTGAAAAAGATTTAAAATATGGTCGCTTTTAACCATACTGGTAATGCCGTTCAATGATTCCAGGAAAATCAGAATCTCCTTGGCCGTCATCAAATCCGTACATTTTTCAAAACGGCCTGCCGTATAATCGTCATACAGCTCCACACTGTTGGGAATTGCCAGGGTTCTAAGCCTTATAAAATCCGGATTTATCCGGTTTAAAGCATCTGCCGTTTCCCGGGCATGGATTTCGGAATAGGCTTTTCCACCCAGCCCCGGCATGATATACTCCGACAATTCCATCCCGGCCTTTTTTACTTTGAGCCCTGCTTTGATATGGGTTTCTTTGGTAACTCCTTTTTTGGCCATCTTTAGAACCCGGTCTGAACCGGATTCCAGACCGATATGAATTCTGTTTAAACCGGCCTTCTCGATATTCTTGAGATCACGATCCTTGATCCGGGCAATGGTGTGGGAACGGGCATATGAGGTTATTCGTTCGATCCTGGGAAAACATTTCTTGAGATGAAACAGAATCTCCAATAAATCCGAAGGGTTTATGATAAGGCTGTTTGCATCCTGGAGAAACACCGAACCCATTCCGGCGTTAAACCAGCTCAAAGCGGCGTTAAAGCCTCCGGAATCCAGATGTTCATGATTACCCACTGCTTCCCGAATAGCGGTTCGAGAAAGGCTGCCGTGGTTATCGACCGTCTTTTGGATGATCTCGATAGACCTGTGAACCGAATCAATATCCCGTTTGACATGATCCACCGGACGGATGGAAAACCGCGAGTCTTTATATACAGGGCAGAACGTACAGCGATTCCACGGGCAGTTCCGTGTGACACGAATCAGAAGGCTGTTTGCCTCACTGGGCGGCCGGATGGGTCCCTGTTCAAATCCTTGATAATCTTCGGTTGCATTTCGCTCCCTACTCATATGATTCCTTCTTTCCTTGTTGCAATTCAGCCAGTTAACGGTCACTCAATTCAACGAATCAACAAAATTCTCCCTTTTCAACGTTAATCACACAACCCGTAAAAATCAAGGCTTCTGCATTACCCCATTTGACAATTGGCTGCGCTATGGAATAAAATTGTATTATCCCACGAGGGTATCATTTTGTAAACAAGGACAACAATACTTTGAAGAAATTAGGGATCGTCATCACATTGACGCTGGTTTTCGGATTTTTCGTTGCGGCAGCCGCATATCTGAACATCATGAACTACGCCCATACCCCTCCGGGCATTGAACCCGTCGAACAGGTCGTGGTTGTTAAATCCGGCCAGGGATTTGAATCTTTCTCTAAGATGCTCCATGAACGCGGCATTATCAAACATACCACCAAATTCAGATTGCTGGCCCGCATCAAGGGATATGATAAAAAAATCAAGGCCGGAGAATACAGACTTTCTTCCGCCGCAACGCCAAACAAAATACTCGATATCATGGTTCAGGGAAAAGTTCTCCTTCACAGACTTACCATACCGGAAGGGTATAACCTGCAACAGGTTGCCCAGGCGGTTTCCAGGGCGGGATTCGGAACCGAAATCGATTTTTTAAAGGCCGCAACCGACCCGGATCTGTTGCATGCCCAAGGGCTCGATGCTAAAACCTTCGAAGGGTATCTTTTCCCGGATACCTACTATTTTCCCAAAGGGACCTTGCCTGAAAAAATTATATCCTCCATGGTAAAACAGTTCCGGTCTGTTTTTCTCCCGGAATGGAAAGAACAGGCCGAAAGCATGGAGCTTTCCATTCACCAGGTGGTCACCCTTGCATCCATCATTGAAAAGGAAACGGGCGTTGCCGCTGAACGTCCCGTCATATCCTCTGTTTTCCACAATCGCTTAAACCGGAAAATGCGTTTAGAAAGCGACCCTACGGTGATCTACGGCATAAAAGATTTTAACGGCAATATCACCCGAAAAGATCTGGTCACCTCAACACCTTACAACACCTATACCATAAAAGGGCTCCCGCCGGGACCCATTTCAAACACCGGCGTCGAGGCCATAGAAGCCGCCCTTTACCCGGCAGATACCCAGTTTCTCTTTTTTGTTTCCAAAAGAGACCGGACGCACCAGTTTTCAACCAATATTAGAGATCACAACCGCGCTGTTAGAAAGTATCAATTGGGCCGGTAGAAGAGCGATGAATGAGCGTATCTGAAAAAACCGAAAAAAGCGCCTTGACCCACCGTCATGCAATCCGCCGGGAAGTATTGTCCTGTGTGAACGGGTCGAATAAAAAACTCACCCCCGGTGAGTTGGAAAAGGCACTCTCCAAGCGGTTTTCAATGGACCATAAAGACTTTAAAACAGTCATCGGGGGTTTGGTTTCAGACCGCGAACTTATTTACACCTATCATTTTGGCTGTTCTTTTCTCGAAAAATCCTTCAACAAACCTACCCGCATATCCCATCGGGTGGTATTAAAACCCCACGGCATGTTTTACCAACCCGGTTTCCAAGACGTGGTCATCGACATACAACAGGGCGCTGCATTCGGTTCAGGCGATCATCCCACAACGAGACTGGCGGTCATGGGGATTGAAAACGCAGTATTTAAAACCCATTGTTTGAAAAAAGAAAAAGATTCCCGGGCCCTGGATATTGGAACCGGTTCAGGTGTTCTTGCAATTGCAGCCGTATTGTTGGGGATAAAAACGGCAAAGGGGATCGATATCGATCCCTGTGCACGAACAGAAGCCAGAAAAAACATTCAATTGAACAACCTCGAACATCGGATCAAAATCCATGACCACAACATTCAGGATATCCATGAAAAATTTACACTGATCACCGCGAATCTCCGATATCCGACCCTTAAACAGCTTTGTTCTCACATCACTCAAATAACCGAAGAAAGCGGTGCGGTTGTGGTCTCGGGAATAAAAACAGATGAAGTTCCAGACCTCTTGGATGATTTCACCCAAAATCGCTTTAGATGTGTCTGGAAAACATTGGAAAAAGACTGGGCGGGGATGGTATTTGTTCGTTGAATCCAACTATAAGGAAAAATAAATGGATATGACAATATTTTCACCGGAGCAGGCCGCCGGCCAGCGTCTGATGGTGGGGTTCGACGGAATCGAGTTCAACCCGGAACTCCGGTTTCTCATTGATACTTTGAAGGTGGGCGGAATCATTTTTTTTGCCGGGAATCTGAAGAATCCCGAACAAATCAAAGAATTGTGCGCATCGATTCAGGCGTATGCCCGCTCTTGCGATCAGCCGCCGCTGTTTATCGCCATCGATCAGGAAGGGGGCCGGGTGGCCAGGCTCAAAGAACCCCTCACCCAGTTCCCGGGCAATCCAAACATGAAAGGTCCTGAAAATGCCAGGGTATTTGCCCGGACAACTTCCAACGAACTCCGGACCCTGGGAATCAATATGAACATGGCACCGGTCATAGATGTTGTTCCTGAGGGCGTTGAGGGTGTAATGATCGACAGGGTGTTCGGCCACGACCCCACATGGGTGTCTAAATTGGGAATGGTGGTTATCGAATACTTCCAGGCAAATAAAATTATGGCGGTTGCCAAACATTTTCCAGGCATCGGGCGTACCATACTCGATTCACATCTCGAAATGCCCGACATTGAGACGGATGTAGACGCCATGGAAACTTCCGATCTTATCCCGTTTCAAGCCGCAATAAGGCATAACGTGGCGGGAATAATGCTCTCACATATTCTTTATAAAAAGATGGATCCCCATTGGCCCGCAAGCCTGTCAACCGCAATTGCCGGTAATCTTCTCCGCCGGCGTATGGGCTACGGCGGACTTACCATCACCGACGATCTGGACATGGGGGCCATCAAAAAAAACTATGACATCAATACCGTCATTCACCGAATTCTATTGTCAGACATCGACATTGCGTTGATCTGCCATGCAGGGCCGGACATTGAAAATGCATTCAAAGAAATATTGGATGCCCAGAGCCAATCCGAATCGATCCGGACAAAAGGAGTGGAATCACTCAGACGAATTTTTAAACTGAAATCAAAATATCTTAAGAGTTGACATCCTTTGCCGTTTAATGAAGCGAATGGGCGGCAAGGCACATAATCTACGAACAATTCAATGGGTTACGGCTGACATCCGGAACAACTAATGTTGTGAAGGTCGAAGATGCCGTAAATCCGAGGCGCAAGCAGTGAACCTGTAGTATTTTACCGCAAACCCTTTACAACGAAGGAGTTGAGGCGTCATCGGCTTTCACATTGGGTCAATTCCTTGCTGTAAAGAAATGCCCCGTCCCGCTCAATCCAATCATTGCCCCGACGCTCAAGGATCCAGCCGCTGGCGCCCTTTCCGCCAAATGGAAGCCGCAAAGGGGTAAACGTGAAGTCCGGATTGTCGTGGACCATCCCAAAGTGAGAATTAAAGTTCGATTTTATCCGATCTGACGGCAATCCGAAAAATGCCAGAAGAAAGCCGTAACGCGTCTGAACGAGTTCCGACACGGCTTGTTGTGGATCATCAAAGGGCTTGAGAAGAAGGAAAGGGCCAAAGAGTTCAAGATCAGGAATGCTGTTGTTTTCGGTTTCAAGCACCAGCGGAGATATCATTTCACCGTCGATGGTCCCCTCGATCAACCGTGCAGGCCGGCACTGTCTGAGTGCATTTTGAATAGTTTTACGGGTCCGTTCAACCCGAATCGGTCCGATATCGGTATCAGGGTCAAAAGGATCTCCCACCTTCATATTTTTCACATGACCGATTATATCTTTACGGACAGTTTCATAAAGACTGCTGTGGATATACACCTTTTTCAAGGTGGTGCAGTATTGACCGCCATTGACAAATGCCCGCCGTGCGATAAAACCGGCGGCTGCATGTGCATCTGCATCTTCAAACACAATTGCCGACGGCATGCCTCCAAGAAATGCAAAAAAGAGTTTGTCAAACGCCTTGTGCTGTTTTCGATACACATCTCCAACAGCCGAAGCGCCCGAAATGAATAGAACCCGGACATCCGGGTCCGCTAAACACTGCCTGCCGAATTCCCGGTTGTCCCCTCCGATGACCGGTTCGATTGACTCGAAAGGTTTACAAATCTCCCCTAACAACGCTCCGGTTCGAGGTGTCTTGGAAGAAACGCTGAATCGCAACCGATTGCCCGTCAGCAGGGCCGATCCACCCAGACGGGCCAACACCACCGCCGGCGCATCATAGGCAAATATGGTAGCCACCGTACCGTAAGGTTGTCTGTCGGCTATCCATGGAATCTCTTCTTTCATGGTTCGCAGATACGCCACCGATAAATCGATTTCGACTGCGGTGATTTTTACCGGAAACCCGGCATCTTGAGCGGCGGTCTCCTGGAGTTTCGATTTTTGATGTTCAAGCGCATCGGCCAAGCGTTCGATTTCGTCCAGCCTGGTTCTGAATTTTTGGTTTTGCGTCATCTTTTTCCCCCTTTAAAGCCGATACGCCACCGGAGCATCCGGGTCCGAAAAAAAAATACATCAAGCAGATCACCAATAGTATCTTTTTTCTTCTTTTTATGGTATGTTTTTCATATCATTATCGCCATGAGATTAAAAGAACCAATTGATGTAACACAACAACTCGCCGGTTGAATTGCGATTTGCGCACCCCTTTGCGGGCCCTTCAATGAAAACGTTCTGGAGAGGATAAGAAATGGAACTCGATAAAATGATGGGACAATACGGTTTCACAATATCGTCAAGCTGCAGCGGTTTTGAATGGTATATGAAGAAAATCGAGCATAAAGGCGCCGAGGCGTTTATCACCATCACCTCGGATGATGAACTGCACCTCCCCGAATCTTTGGATGATCCTGTTTTCGTCAGTATCAGCGACCTGAACTCAGGCAACGATCTCGAAACGCCCCGGCGGTTCGAGTCTTTAAAATCTTATCTCGATACACTGAATCCTTCTTGACATTTTATTCCGATATTTGAAATTAAGGTTTTTTTTAAAGCTCCTGGTTTATGCCACTTCCATAGAATACTGGAATCTTGGAATAGTGGAATGTTGGGTTGAAGGAACAATATCCTTCTAATTCCTACAGTAAGCCATTATGCCATCATTCCAATTGTGACCTGCCCGCTCGTACCCCAGGCCGCCTCGCCTTGCCCGTCCGCCATGGGCTTCGCCTCAGGCGAATGCCGGGCGGGCTTGGCTGGCGGGCGAGCTTGCAATGGCAGGCGGGGCGAAGTGAACTAACTAGGGAAATCTATAAGAAGATAAATTCAATGCCCATCTGTTGTTTGGCCCATCGTGTTATCCGGGGGATTCGGACGACCACCTTATCAGTGCACTTCCCCATGTCAGTCCGCCGCCGAAAACCGGAAGACAAATCAGATCGTCCGGTTTGATGCATTCCTCTCGAATCGCCTCATCAAAGGCGATGGCGCAAGATGCTGAAGAAATATTCCCGTATTTCCGGATCGTCAGATAAAATTTTTCAAAGGGAATTTTCAATGATTTGGATATGTATCGGAACATCCTGATATTTGCCTGGTGGGGAATAAACCAGTCGATATCTTGGATGCGGATCCGGTTGAATTGAGCCGCCTCCCGGATGGATTCCATAAAATACTTGACCGCCACCCTGAAACTTAAATTGGCCTCGTATAGATTTAAAAAGTGCAGCCCTTTATCGACGCTTTCATGGGAGATCGGCGTCGTTTTCGAGCCGCCGCCGGGCAACAGTAAATCTTGTCCATTGGCGCCGTCCGTGTGAATATGTGTGGACAGGATTTCAGGTCCTTTTTTATCAAGAGTCAACAGCGCGGCACCGGCGCCGTCACCCCACAAGATGCAAGTGGCACGATCCTTCCAGTTCAGGGTCCGGGTCATGATTTCAGATGCCACTACAAGCACATATCGACAGGTCCTGTTTTTGAGATATTGTTCCGCGACATTCAGTCCGAAAATAAAACCGGAGCAGGCGGCTGTGATATCGAAGGTTACGGCCTGGGGCGCATCCAGCTTGGCCTGAAGCCAATTGGCGGCTGCGGGACAGCACATGTCCGGCGTTACCGTGGCCACTATGATAAGATCGAGGTCCCTGGCTGTCAGCCCCGCCATATCAAGGGCTTTGAGAGAGGCTTCATAAGCAAGATCCGAAGTGGCAACTTCCGGTTCGGCGATTCTTCTCTCCCGAATACCGGTCCGCTGCACAATCCATTCATCCGTGGTATCCAGACCCATTTTCTCAAAATCGAAATTCGTCAGGACTTTTGGCGGCACATATGAGCCGGTTCCGATTATTCTAACCGTTTCCATATTTTATCCGTATAGAGTTGAAGGTTCGCGGCGTTTTTGTGACACGGCCTTGTTTATGGACACAATGGATGATCTCCCACAACGCAGTTTCAAGCCCTGTGAACCGGAAAGATGTTCTCCTTGATTCCGGCCACCACCGATGCGGCCAGCTTCCGGGCACCGTCGGCGATGGCGGCATCCATGTTAAAAACCGGATCCGAAAGCGTGAAGGTCCGGCCCAGTTCGGATCCATGCTGTTTGACAAACACCTCCGGCAAAACGTCAGGAACGTCAGTCCCTTTCATAACGGCCCATGCCTGGGTCCAGGTGCGGGCTACATTCATCACATTGTATCCCCCGCCCCCCAGTGCCACCCATTTCCGGTTCCAGGACTTTATCTCTTCAACCAGTTTAATAAAGCCGTTGGTGGTGAGGTTCAGAGCGGCAAGCGGATCTGTTGCCAGGGTGTCTACCCCCAATTGGGTCACCAGCACATCCGGATCATATGCCCGCACCAGGGGCGGCACCACTTCCATAAATACCCAAAAATATAAATCATCATCGGTCCCGGGTGCCAACGGAACATTAACGGCGTAACCAAGGCCCGGCCCCTCCCCCATTTCATCCGGAAATCCTGTGCCGGGGAAAAGGGTGTGGCCGTGCTGGTGGATAGAGATGGTCAGAACTTGATCGGTGTTGTAAAACGCCGCCTCGACCCCATCACCGTGGTGAACGTCTACATCCAGGTAGACCACCCTCAGGCCGCTTTCAATCATTCGGCTGATCCCGATGGCCGGATCATTCAGGTAGCAGAACCCGGAAGCCCGATCAGCCAGGGCATGGTGCAAACCGCCTGCGATATTAAAAGCGATCCGGCAGTCCCCGTCCATTACTTGGCGGACGCATTCAAGGGTCGCGCCGGCAACCAGCAAAGACCAGTCGAACAGACCGGTAAAAACAGGGTTGTCGCCGCTTCCCAAACCGAACCGCCGGGCTTGGGGGGGAGCCTGACCCGTATTGACGAGCTTGAGCATCGCCAGATATTCAGCAGAATGAAATTTCAGCAGGTCCTTTTCTTCGGCGTTCCGGGCTTCGACCCATGGCGCATCCGGGTTGTCAAACAATCCATAGGCGGCAATCAGGTCCATGGTCAGCTGGAGCCGTTCCACTTTGAGAGGGTGACTTGGCCCATAGCTGTGGCGACCGAATTGTTCGCTAAAGACGAGAACCGCTTTCTCGGATCTGTCCATAACATGCTCCTCCAACGATTCATCAGAAATATTAGCTTGTGTCCATCCATAAATGGCCTTTTTTTACGCCGATCACAAAATACCCAACTCATCCCCCAAGACCTTGTATGGTTTGGGAAATTCCGGCTCAAAGTTCTGATAAAATGTCACAGGATAACGGACGCCGATCTTCTTTCCTACTTTCTTAAGGCCTTGAACCAATTTTTCGAGGAGGTGTCCGGGGATGGAGAATACCATTTCATCGTCTTGTGTCATGGAAAATATTCGATCTCCCATACCCGGAATAACGATTCGGGAAGACTGGGTTTTGTATGGCGCAATGAGATATTCACTGCATTCCACTTTTCCTCCGAAGTTTCCTACAATGCGCCGGCCTTCTTCATAAACCAGTCCTTGAATCAGACGCATCATCTGGGCAGGATTACCATGAAATACCACCGTATCCGGATCAAATAAACTTTTTTGCAAGGGCGCAAAAACAATGGCTTCACATTCCCTATTCTCCAGACGAACCATGCTGTCTGCCTCATTGCGCCCCATTTCCTCGCTTTGGGAAAATTCGACTTCACAAAAGAGTTTCCCAAGTGTCTCAGCCGGATCAGGAGCATCGCTGAAGCCAAAAGCGATCATCCCGGGAACACAGATCAAATCTTCCTGGGTGAGCCCCACGGTCCACCCGTAAGTTCGGGCCATGGTGACCCCCTGGCAAATGGTGACCCGTTTGCCCAAAACCACCGAGGGTTGACGGGTCTTTTGGGGAAACGCCGCCGTTTCTTTTAAAAACTTGACGGCAACAGGAAGGGTTTTGAGTCGCAAGTCGTTTCGAATAAAATCAGCCGATTCCTTGTGGTCCATTTGTGCCATGATGCACCTCCTTTAATCACGCTGAATTAACCCTACAGTTGCAAAAATAACATGGCAATTGGATCTGCAGACCCCTCAACTTTTGCAACAAGGGTTAAGGTTCCATTTCACCCACATTACTTAAAATGCACCGCCGCAGCAAGTAAATTCCCCCAAACGGACTTTACAAAACAAAATAAATATAAGAAAATACAAATCGTGGGTTCAAGATTTCAAAGCACCATCCCAAATATTTTATGGTTTCGACTTTTTAAGAACAAGTCTGAAAATAATTAATTTTAAATTGAATTTATTGACGTTCTATAAACAAAGAGGGATGTTTTTCTTTAGGTAATGAATTACTTAGTGGCTTTTAACCCAATTAATATAAGCTTCAGAGGTAACGATGAAACCCAAAATAATCGTTCATGGCGGCGCAAGTCGTTCGAGTGACGATGAACCGGATCGGAAAAAAGATGCCATCAACGCCTGTAAAATTGGGTACGAAGTGTTGTTGGAAAAAGATGCGGTTGAAGCAGTGGAAATTGCAATACAAAATTTGGAGGCTTCGCCGTTTCTGAATGCGGGAGTTGGCAGTTACCTTCAATTAGATGGAAGGGTTAGGATGGATGCCTCTATTATGAAGGATGATCTATCCGCCGGTGCCGTTATTGGTATTGAAGACGTGGAACATCCCATATCCGTTGCCAAACGCGTTATGGAGACAACCCAGCATGTAATTTTATCAGGGAGGCTTGCCACAGAATTCGCACATTCTGAAGGTTTTCCAAGGTATGACCCGAGAACCAGACCCAAGGTAAACTTATGGATGGAAATCATGGAAGAATTTCGCCAAAAAACGACGTATGAGCAGATATTTCATGTCGATCAATATCTTAAAGAAGGGAGATTTACTTTAGGGACAGTCGGCTGTGTTGCTATGGATTCAAACGGCAGCATTGCTTCCGGTACGTCCACCGGCGGGCTTAAAATGAATGTGCCCGGAAGGGTGGGTGATTCGGGAATCATCGGTGCAGGAACTTACTGTTCAAAATACGGAGGTGTTTCATGCACAGGGTACGGAGAAAAGATTCTCGTTCTATCCTTAGGGAAACAGGTTGTCAATCATATAGAGTTTAACCCCTCGGCAAAGGCGATGGGTGCTGCCGAATATGGAATTGAAGAATTAAACTCGTTACACGCCCATGGTGGTATCATCTGCATCGACAAAGAAGGAAATATTGGATATGCGCACAATACCAAAACGATGGCGATGCATTTTATTGAATAAATTAAAAGGCGCGCTGGAAGGGAAAATTAACGGTTAACCTTATCCCTCAACTTGCCGGAACACCTAAACGTAACAACCTTCCTTGGCTCAAGCATCAGGTCATCCCCTGTTGCAGGATTCCTGCCTTTCCGTTCCTTTTTTTCCTTTACACAGAACTTGCCGAAATTAGAGATCAGAACATCCTCACCGGATGCCAGTGTTTTTTTGATGATCTCTATAAGGGTTTCGACAATTTCTGTGGACTTGTTCTTGGGCAAACCGATTTGGTCGTGGATCGATTCTACAATCTGAACTTTTGTGAGTGTCATGGGGGGCTCCTTTGTGTTTACATAATCCAAGATAAAGTTGCAGTTCCAAGTATCAGCGACAAAATGCCAAACAACCGGTATGTTTGATCTGATGCTGAGAAGATATCCTCTATGTTGTGAAAGAAGATATCACCATGCCTGCTAAACAGTTGATACCCAAAATATTGCTTAGGTATGTCAGGAGTTAAGGGGGAAATAATTTTTGAGATATCAATAGCGCATCTCTTTATGAGTAAAATTTATAGTTGTAAGATGTGCGAAACCGCTTCGCGGTAGCCGGTGCATTAATTAATTGCTTTGACTCTCAGATCCATCCAACGATGATAGCTTGGCCGGTCTTGACTATATTTTGGAAACATATCTCAAAAAATTTGCCTTGAGCATTTCTGTCAGCTGTGCCCGATTGCTTTGAGACTTGATAAAATATCATAATTCTAACGGGTTGACTTTCTTGTTTGTTTTTGATAGCTGAACCTCAATTTTGATCTATCCATCGATAAACCCGTATTCACCCAACCAGTCTTCAGTTTTATAATTGCTCAATAAAACTTGATACGAACCGAATTTGCTTTAGAAACATCCTTGCTTTAATAAACCGTTGAGATTTAATTTTTTTTATTGTTGGCGATAGGGAATGATACAAATGTTTGATCGAACTGAGTATCGCGTTTTTATAAGTTATTCCCGAGAGGACTTGAGGCAAGTTCATTCGATCGTAGATGTTCTGAAAAAGAACGGCTTACACCCTATGTGGGATGATCAGAGATTTACAGGCCGTCGTTTGTGAGAGCGATCTTGAGAACCTTGAAATTGAACTTTCAATTAACAAAGTTGAAGAACCCGTAAAGACAGGCCATAAGGCCACCGCCCCGCTTTACGAGTGTGCGGAATATCATGAAGACCGTACCTCTATGATGGCGGAATACGCTAAACAGGTACTGGAGATGGGCGTACACGGGCATGTTCGTCAGAAAGGCGGCTTGAGTTCTTTTCAGTCGACAATCCAACGGGGTTAAAGGCAAATCATCGAAAAAAATCATCATAGGTAGAATCGAGGCAATATTAGCGAGTATCGTTAAGAAATAATGCAAAAGCAACCTTTGAAAGGGCTAAATACGATCATAGATTATTCTTGTTGAGAGGAAATATCGTATCAGTAGCGATTCGACGGTAGCAAAGGGAGAAGGGGTACTATGGAGATATTTATTTCTTATAATTTTGAGGACGAAAAATTTGTAAGACTTGTCAACTATTATCTTAAGAAACAACCAGGTCTGACAACATACTGTTACCTGGCTGAGGAAGCATTGCGGAAAAGAATCGAACGCCAAATCGGTAAGGATAATGATTTGTCGGAAGAAAACGCATTGAAGATATTTAAAGACGAAATTTGGAGAAAAAAGATCGGAAGCAAAATTAGTAATTGCGTAAAATTCGTGTTCTTTGTGGGCTCAGAAATTGGAAACACCCAAATGCTTGAGGCCCTGGATTTTATCCGAAGATTTGAAAAAGTGAAGATAGAAAAAATTGCAGCTGTTGTGGAACTTCCCGGGGCTTGTAATATCCCGAACGTTCTCTTTCAGTTTCGTGGTCATCCTGATCCGGTTGAAGCTAAAAAGTCTCACAAAAAAGAAGCTGGGAAAGATGCGATCAAATATAAATCTCCAATCCAATATGCTGAAGATATTACAGATAGGTTGTTAGGTAAAAACAAATGGATAGAGTCAGACGGCCTTCCAATTGGATATCCATTCGATTATGAAAAAGACATAATCCAGGAGTATATCGATGGAAAGGGGAGATTAGAATCTCCCAAAAGACTCGAACAGGGCTGTCCTGAAAAATGGCCTGAAGTTGAGAAAATTAAAGTCCATCACCAAGAAAGATTGCGCCAAAACCCGCTGATTGATGATGTAATTGGAAAATACCGGCCGGAGGATGCAAAAATTATCGTTGATGCTCGCAGTCAATATCATTGCCGAACCAATAGAGAGGAGGGGCAGATCTGTTTAAACGACTTGTCGCTTTCGTTTCCTGAGGCGGGTCCCCGGAAAGAACTGATATACCCGATGAGTGATATACTTAAAGTTGGAATTCTTGTATCAGGAGGAATTGCACCGGGTATTAATGCGGTGATTACCGGGATTGTTGAGCGTCACTGTTTATATAGGAATAACTCTAAAACTAAAGAAGGGAATAAGCCGTCGTATACCTTGGAAATGTACGGCTATCGTGACGGCTTTAAAGGATTGTTGCGTGGCGACAAGATTCCTTTAATAGAAGAAGAAAACAATGAATCCGTGATGAAAAAAATCGTAAAAGGATTATCCAACCAGGGCGGGTCTTTTTTAGGCACATCTCGTTACGATTCTTTAATGGATTTTGATCATCCTAAAAAGCGAAATTCATCCTTGAATCGAATCGTACATAGATTAGCAGGAGATAATGTTGATATTCTTTACATTATCGGCGGGGACGGGAGTATGCGGGCATCCCATATGATTTATACACGGATACAGCAGAAGTACGAAAATAGAGCTATCGATAGAGAAATTTCAGTCGTAGCAATTCCAAAAACTATGGACAACGATATTCTGTGGGCCTGGCAATCCTTCGGTTTCATGTCGGCGGTCGAAAAAGCCAAGGAATTCATACTTCAACTTTACACAGAAGCAAGTTCCAACCCCAGACTCTGCATCATGCAGTTATTCGGTTCGGACTCGGGTTTTGTGGTAAGTCATGCTGCACTGGCAAGCGGGGTTTGCGATGCTGTTCTTATCCCTGAAACTGATTTTTCGATGAAGGTTTTAAGCAAGCATATCAAAGAGAGACTCGGGACGCGATATGAACCCGGTGACAAGGGAAAAAGCCCATTCGGAATGATTCTGATGGCAGAGACCGCTATTCCCAGAATTTCCAAAGAAGACAGCAAGTGTGACTATTTAGATGATACGGATGTACGCCTTGGGGATAGAGAACGTGAGGCAATCGAAAATTTTATCTCAAACGGTCGCCGTGTTCAGGGTCAAACTCCCGATGCTCTGCGCCGCGGGGGCATCAAGATCATCTCTCGAGTCCTTGAGAGAGAAATTAGAGAGATGGCCACAGATGACACCACAATCTGGAAAGATTTCAGAGTATTTACCAACGAACCCAGACATCTTATTCGGGCAATAGATCCGAGTGTCCAGGATGTTATTTTTGGACAACGCTTGGGTATTCTTGCCGTGGATAATGCCATGTTCGGATATACGGACTTTATGATCAGCCAGTGGATGACCGAATTTGTTTTGGTCCCTTTAAAACTGGTTGTGTTAGGCAGGAAGCGTGTCCCCAAGAATGGCATTTTCTGGAAATCAGTTTTGGCTAATACGGGCCAGCCCGCCGATATGGTTGAATTAAAGGAAGACCCTCCTGATAGATAATTGCCATGACCTTTCTTGGCAGATAATATTGACTTATTTTGTTCTTGCCTAAAAATAACGAGTTTGCCTGTTGGCATTCGGAATTTAAATCTCCACCACGTTGAGCTTTCAATGATATACTCTTAGCCCATCATCTCGATGAGAAACTTATCCATGCCAACAATTGAGTTCTAAAAAGAATACCTGAAATTATTATAGGTCCTCCTGGATAATTTAGGTATTTTCCGTAAAATTATTTGGAATGGTTTATTGATTATTAAGTCGATCAAGAGTGCTTTTAAATTTCTCATTGGCTTCTACATACCGGCCATTCTGATATTCGGCGATACCGTAGATTGGAATAATATAGGCATGTGACTTCCCCGGAGGCCAGTAAGCGTCGTTAACATAAATAATTTCAGTATTTCCGTCGCCGTCAATGTCCCGTAACCTCTCCACGATTGCGTACTCATAGAATCCAGCGAACTCACCAATTTTATTTACACTAGCCCACTGCATATCATAAATTTTGAGCACCGGTGATTGGATGCTGTTGCCGGTATAGGCATAATTGATCAACAAATGGATGCGTTTATTCTGTGTTCCGAGGAATCCCAAAACATCCACACCCCAGGACCAGTAACAGCATTCAAAATCGATCCCCTGAATTTTGTAGTTTTTAATTTTTCCGGTTTTTGTAAACTCTGCCATAAATAAATAATGAACCTTATCATTTAAAAAATCATCATAGCCCGACATTACTAGAAGGACAACCTCCGGTTCACCGTCATGATCCAAATCCACTGCCCAGGGATCTGACCTTACACAGCCTTCGTAGAAACCGCATGGATTCTCGTTTTTCGTTCTTTTTTTGAATTCTGTTAAGATTAGGTCATCTAAATCTGATAGCTTAGGTAACACATTTTTTAAGGAAGGATTGTCGGGATCTATGTTAAATAGGTTCAATGCGAGTTCAAATCTATCCTCTTTAAATAAATAGATTCGATATGAACTACAGCCGGCACAATTCGGGCTGAAGCGTCCCTTGGTGATAAGATCTGCCCTCCCATCCGAATCGATATCTTTAAATGAAACAAAGCGCTCCTCGAAGAAAAATCCACGGTCAAGTTCCTGACGCAGCGCCTGCTTTTTATTTTTGAATAAATCCACAATCAAAGAAACATATGTATATATATCCTCGTACTCCTTATATTTCAGATAACTCAGACAGATCTTTTCCTTTTTTTTGTCACCATCCACGTCAACAGATACTGTCTGAAAACAGTCACCAATGCTGTAATAAACCCCTTGGTCATCCTCTGGTTTCAGCGTTTGCATGATGATCTCAGGGCCTTCCGGGCTTTTCCTTTGCTCTTTTTGAGGGATCTCCTTTAATGCATCATAAAATGCAAGCGTCTCTTTTCTATTTTGATTCTTTTTTGTATAATTTTTTAAAAGTACGCCCCGTCTTTCTCTGTTTTTTTCACCTCCGTCTGAACACGCAGAGATGAACCCGACAATTATCATACAACCTGTTAAAATTCCTATTATTTGCCTGGCCTTTTTAATACACAGTTCGTTTTGCATACGTCCCGTCAACTGTTTCAACGTAAGGCCAAATCCATGATTTATCGATATCATAGTCCAGGTCTTTCTTTATCGCGGCTTTCATCACTAAATTGTAGTTCGCAACACTAACGATGATAAAATCATTAACAACGCAACCCGCCACGTGTTTGTATTTGATTCCATGAGCGTTTAGAATTTCAACATTCAACGGCACCCCATATATAAGTCCATAACCATGGATCTCATACCGCCCGCGCCACAGATCGTACTTGGCTTCCAGGACACCGACTTGCTTTCCTCCGAAGAAAAAAATTAGCGTTAAAATGACAGACAAAATTATGCTAATCCAAA
>PVMK01145793.1_pt1 | contig 40541 bp, 29 predicted proteins | sample 1853481 | NCBI WGS metagenome assembly PVMK01 (sample SAMN08533507, study PRJNA380276) | Marine sediment metagenome, whole genome shotgun sequencing project.
AATCTTCTATATCTTGTCAGCCTTTATTTTAAAAATGACATCGCACCCAAATTTATTCACCTTGCTTTTGGGACGGGGACCGGCCTGCTAATCTATTTTTACCTCAAACACAGGTTCGGTCGCAACTGGGGTTTGCTGGGCATGGTTATCTTTATCACGACTCCCATAGTAGTCTGGCTATCCACATCTGCCTATATCGATTTGGGAATGACCTTTTTTACTACAGGGAGTGTTCTGGCATTTATAAAGTGGCGTGATTCAGAATATAGGTACTTCAAATGGCTTTTGATTTCTTCATTTTGCATGGGGATTGCAATTGGGTCAAAATACAATGCTCTGATTGCCTGGTTGATTTTGAATCTGATTCTGATGTTAAGCTATGCAAAGGATACACAACGACAGATAGCAACACTTAAATACGGCATAGTGTTTTGCATGATTACGGCTATAGTGGCTTCTCCCTGGTATTTGAAAAACTATTTTCAAACAGGCAATCCGTTTTATCCACTTTTCAACAGTTTTTTCCAATCACTGCATCATCAGCCGGTTCAAGAAATAATACGGCATCAGAAAAGAAAAAAAATCGGGCAGCTTAGCTTTTTTAAAATGAGAGAAGTTATGTATGGTGAAACTTTTTGGGAAACCTTATTGATTCCCATACGTATGTTTTTTCAGGGGGCAGATAATAGTTACCGCTACTTTCAAGGAATTTTGAACCCAATTCTGATCATGTTTTTACCTTTTATCCTGCTTAATAAAAAGTATGGGCGAGATAAATATTTATTTGCGTTCTTTTCGATTATCTTCATTTTCATGGCATATTTCCTGACCGAAAAACAGGTTCGGTACATCCTCCCCACCATCCCCTTTCTTACCATACTTGCTGTTATGGGAATCAAGGACCTAGTGGATAGGATAGGAGAGGAAGCTTTTTTTTCTCCCTCACGATTCAAAAAAAATGCGAAATCTATAGCCAGAAAATTTATTTTTGCTATTGTTGCGCTTTTGTTAACTTTTAATTTTATTTATTTGAAAACCCGCATGGATATTATAAAACCTCTCCCATATCTATTTGGGCAGGAAGCCAAAACAGCTTTTCTGAAGCGGCATCTTTTGCATTATGATGCCGTAGAGTATATCAATTCCAGTCTTCCGGTTGATGCCAAATTTTTTACCATGTTCCTCGGGCGACGCGGCTATTATCTGGAAAGAATTTATAAAAACGAGGCCTCATTTGGAATGAATACAATTAATCAGATGCTAAATAGCTCTGTTACTGAAGATAGTTTCAGAGAATTTATCCGCTCAATGCAAGTTACACACATTCTTATGCGAACGGATCTGGTTGACCATTACCTGAAAAATAATTTTTCTCACGAGGAGATTGAACGCTTCATGAACCTTGCAAGAAAATACTGGCATCGTGTCTATGAAAATAACGGATATACCGTATGGGATCTTCAAGCAAATCGTCTTTATCATCAGAGGCTTTCTGAAGAAAAACGAAAATAGCCAGCTAAAAAATGGGACGTAAAAATCATTGTGTTTCGAAAGATTCGTCGACTATCTTGGACTGTATCTTCAAGGAAATTTCATGCAATTTGATGCGAGGCTGTCGAGCAATTATTAAAAAAAATATTCTTTTCCCGGGCCAAAATTTCTTTCTATTTGTCGGAGCAGGGCGGCCATCCCTTTTTTACGGGACTAAAGCGAGCTTTAATTCTACCAGGATTCTTTCGATATGATCCATGCTAAAACCAATTTTTTAAAAGTCTTATTCGTCAGTCTGTGTTTAATCGTTGCCATTATTATTGCATATGCTCAGGTAAGTAATTTTGATTTTGTGGGATATGACGACCAAGAATATATCACTGAAAACAGTCACGTTCAGGAGGGGTTGACTTTAGATAGCATTATCTGGGCATTTACATCTTTTCATTCAGCAAACTGGCACCCCTTAACCTGGCTTTCTCATATGTTGGATTGTGAGCTGTACGGATCGAACCCGATGGGACACCACTGGGCCAATGTGCAGTTTCATATCGCAAACACTTTGTTGTTGTTTTTCATTTTTTTTAAGATGACCGGTGCGCTTTGGAGGAGTGCTTTTGTGGCGGCTCTTTTTGCTCTGCATCCACTTCATGTTGAGTCGGTTGCCTGGGTTTCGGAGCGAAAAGACGTTCTGAGCACTTTTTTTGGTTTTCTGATGATTTTTGCATACTGCCGCTATGTAAAAGAATCTTGCCTTAAGAACTATCTGCTGGTTATCATGCTCTTTGTTTTAGGCCTTATGGCAAAACCCATGCTGGTGACATTCCCGTTTGTTTTACTTTTACTCGACTTCTGGCCCCTTGAAAGATTTCAGTATAAGAAAAATAAAAATGACGATCTTCCTCAACCCGAAGGAACCATTTATTATGGCTTTAAAGGCTTCATGCGACTCGTTTTAGAAAAAATTCCGCTTTTTATTCCGGTGGTTATTTCGAGCATCTTGACTTTTTTAGCACAGCAAAGCAGCGGTGCGGTAAAAGCTTTGGGGGCTTTGTCAATAATAACCCGTACCGCAAATGCACTAGTCTCCTATGTAACCTATGTTTTAAAAACGATCTGGCCCATTAACCTTGCGGTATTTTATCCGCATCCGGGAGATTCACTGCCGGTATGGCAGATTTTCGGGGCAGCTTTGTTGATCGCTACTGCATGTATTTGGGCTGTACAGACTTCAAAAAAATATCCGTATATTGCAGTTGGCCTGTTCTGGTATCTTGGGACCCTTGTCCCGGTTATCGGATTGGTCCAGGTCGGGGAACAGGCCATGGCGGATCGATATACCTATATCCCTCTAATCGGGCTATTTATATTCATTGCGTGGGGTGTTCCCGATCTATTGAAAAAATGGCAATATCGAAAAATCTTTCTGGGTTTATCTGCCGTGGTAATCCTTTCAGTTCTGACGGTTAGCACTCTTTCCCAGGCAAGTCATTGGAAAAATGGCATTACGTTGTTTGAAAATGCCGTTAAAGTAACTGAAAACAACTATAAAGCACAAAACAATCTTGGAACGGCATGGGGCCAGATTGATTTTGATAAGGCCATTTACCATTATAAAGAATCCTTAAAGATTAGACCCAACTATGTCCGGGCGCTTTATAATTTGGGAACAGCGCTAACTGAAAAAGGTGATTATGATGAAGCGATTTTATATTTTACCAGAGTGCTTAAAATCAATCCCAAAAAAACAGATGCTCGTATGAACATAGCAAATGTGTTGTTCAAGCAGGGTAAGTCTGATAAAGCTGTTTTTCATTATAATGAGATACTAAAGTTCGATTCCGAACATGCCTATACACACTCTAATTTAGCATATGTGCTATCTACCCAAGGAAAGTTTGATGAGGCTATTTCACACTACAGACAAGCACTCAGAATCAATCCGGAATATGTAAAAGCGTATTATAACCTAGGGAATATTTTGTTGAAAAAGGGGGAAACAGAAGAAGCGTTCACTCATTTTTCCGAAGCGATTAAACTGAATCCCGATTTTGTTCAAGCGTATAATAAAATCGGATTGATACTGTTCAAACAGGGAAAAATTGACCGAGCAAAAGTGTTTTTTTCAAAAGCCATCGAGATCGATCCCAACAGTAAGGTTGCACGTAAAAATCTTGGGATCGTAAACCAAACCCTAAAACCGGTGATACCGTAATATATTGTCTGGAGAGTTTCAATGTTTAAAGATAAAAAAGTGGTCGTTGTTATGCCGGCATACAATGCCGCGCAGACTCTTCGAAAGACCTGGGACGAAGTAATGGCCCAGGAAATAGTAGATCTGATTATTGTTGTCGATGACAAAAGTCGGGATGAAACCGTCTCCATCGCAAAAGCATTGCCCAATACTTTGGTATACATACACGAAAAAAACTTAGGATACGGTGGCAACCAGAAAACCTGTTACAAACTTGCATTAGAAGCCGGTGGTGATATCATCATTATGGTCCATCCGGATTATCAGTATACACCCAAGTTGATTCCTGCCATGGCCTCCATGATCGGAAGCGGACTATATCATTGTGTTCTGGGATCACGGATTCTCGGCGGTTATGCTTTAAAGGGTGGAATGCCTGTGTGGAAATACATTGCCAATCGTTTTCTTACTTTTGCAGAAAATATTCTGATGGATGCTAAACTTTCAGAGTACCATACCGGATACCGTGCCTTTTCCCGGGAGCTGTTGGAAAGGTTGCCGCTCGAAGCCAATTCTGATGATTTTGTTTTTGACAATCAGATGCTGGCTCAGATTCTTTGGCACGACTACACGGTTGCGGAAGTGAGCTGTCCGACGAAATATTTTCCTGAGGCCTCGTCAATTAACTTATTTCGAAGCATAAAATACGGTTTCGGGTGTTTAATGACGGCTCTTTTGTTTCGGCTGACCAAAATGAAGATAATAACCTCAAAGTTATTCCCCAATTATAATTAGCTCTATATTTTTCATAAACAACATCGAAATTTGTGAAACAATAGCGATATAAAGTAGATTTTGAGACGTAAGGTGTCCCAAACCATTTCCTTGACAAAAAAGCTGATTATTTCCTATATTGACCTTCAACAATCAAATTTCCATCAATAATAACTGCCCATGAAACTCTTGAGGGGATGTCTCAAATGTATAACATTTCACCAGAAGAGGCTTATTAAAAATTGTTGCAGAATGCATAGATGTCTTTTGTATAAAAGAAAATGAATAACAGCAAAATATCCATTATAATACCGGCATACAATGAAGCCTTAACCATCGGTGGTATTGTTTTTAAAATCAAAGAACTTCATCCTGACGTTGAAATTATCGTTGTCAATGACGGGTCAGATGATAACACTGCCGCCATTGCTAAAGATGCAGGGGCTTATGTTCACAGCCATCCTTATAATATCGGGAACGGCGCTGCCATAAAAAGCGGAATCCGAATTGCCGGCGGGGATATTCTGGTGTTTATGGACGGAGACAATCAACATAATCCGGAAGATATCGCCAAGTTGCTGAGATATATACCCGACTATGATATGGTTGTCGGATCCCGGTCGAACGGTGATCAGGCCTCATTGGGTCGTACTTTTGGCAACACGGCATACAATTGGTTTGCATCATATGTCGCAAAATTCCCGGTTGCCGACCTAACATCGGGATTTCGGGCCGTTAAAGCGGATATTGCCCGCAACTTGTTATATCTGCTTCCCAATACCTATTCTTATCCCACCACGTTGACACTGGGTGTTTTAAGAACCGGAAGAAGTGTTAAATATATTCCTATTAATGTCCTAAATCGTAAGACTGGAGAAAGTAAAATTAATATATTTAAAGATGGCGTACGATTCCTGATGATTATCATTAAAATATGTACGCTATATTCTCCTTTAAGGGTATTTCTTCCGGTCAGTTTTGGATTGTTCGTTATAGGGCTATCGTATTATCTGTTTACATACGTTTATTACGGCCGTTTTCCCAATATGAGCTTACTTCTTTTTACGACCTCTATTATAATTTTTATGATGGGACTTGTCTCGGAACAGATTTGTCAGATGAGGTTTGATCTAAGCGAAGGAGAAAGGTGAAGGAACGAAAACGGCTATTAATTTTAACTTCTACCTTTCCCCGTTGGGAAGATGATGAAGACCCACCTTTTGTATTTGAACTCTGCAATAGACTAAAAACAGAATACGATATCCATGTCCTTGCTCCCCATTTCCCAGGGGCCAGAAAAGAAGAAGATTTTATCGGAATCCATGTCAAGCGGTTCCGCTATTTTTTTGATCCGTTAGAAAGACTGGCCTACCATGGTGGCATATTGGCAAAGTTAAAAAAAAATCCTTTCCACTATTGTTTGTTGCCATTCTTTTTTATGGGAGAACTGTATGCTATCATCAAGCTCCTCAGGCATCGCAGGTTCCATTTAATCCATGCCCACTGGTTGATTCCCCAAGGGTTGGTGGCGATACTTGCATGTTATTTGACCGGTTCTAAAATTCCGTTGTTATTTACTTCCCACGGCGGAGATTTGTTCGGACTACAAGGAATAATTATGAACCGTATTAAGCGCTGGGTTATCTTAAAATCACATGTGATGACGGTTGTTAGTCTGAACATGTTGGAAGCGGTGGAGAAATTAGGTGTAACTCATAAAAGAATTTATGTTATTCCCATGGGTGTTGATTTAAAAACCCGATTTATCCCTGCAGAAACAACACGGATCAACGACAATATATTATTTGTCGGACGTCTTGTTGAGAAAAAAGGGTTGCATTACCTGATTCATGCCCTGCCGTTGATTTTAAAAAGACATCCTCAAACCACCCTGATTATCGCCGGAGACGGTCCTGAAAAAATTAATTTGAAAAGGGCGTCTGTGAAACTTGGGATTAAAGAGCATGTTCGTTTTCTCGGCGCAGTAAAAAATGATTGTCTCCCTGCGCTTTACCAGACGTCGGACGTACTCGTGTTTCCGTCTGTAATTGCGGAAGATGGGGATCGGGAAGGATTTGGACTTGTGTTGGTGGAAGCTTTGGGGTGTGAATGCGCAACTGTAGTTACCGATCTTCCTGCCATGCAGGATATCATTATCGACGGAAAAACCGGGCTCGTGGTTCCGCAAAAAAATATACGAAAACTTGCGGAAAAGGTTGTCCTTCTTTTGGATGATCAGAAACTTCGAAAGTCACTGGGAAGGGAAGGGCGGCGGCATGTACTTCGAAACTTCGACTGGACGATTATTGCGGAGAAATACAGAAAGCTGATTGAATCAATCTCCTGTCAGCCAAGCACCTCTTGAAACAGGTCTTGATATTCCTTTATCATTCGATCGAGAGTAAACACTTTTTCAACTTTTGTCCGATTGTATTCTCCCATCTTACGCCTTAAAGACGGGGAGGCTGAAAGCTCATTTACCCTGGCAGCAAACTCATCCACATTGCCCAACTCGCATAAGTATCCGCCTTTACCATCCACGATCAATTCCGGTAACGATGAGCAATTGGTAGCCACCACAGGGAGACCGCAGGCCATAGCCTCTGCTGCTGCCAGACCAAATCCTTCCCTTGCGGTCGGGAAAAGCAGGATGTCTGCATCTTGATATACTTTTGGCATATAAGAATACGGCACAGCCCCGATATTTTTCAGATTAAGGTGAGGCGGCAGCTTTTTTTTTGTCCGTAGACCGGTGGTATAGAGTATTTCAATATTTGCATTGAGTTTGTCGGCAATAAGCGGCAGCAAATCCACTCCCTTGCGCCGGGTCAGATTGCCGCTGAACAAAACTTTGATTAAAACCGTCTCTTTTTTTTGTTTCGTGAAGAACCTATTTGTATCCACTCCATTATAAATAACCTGTACGTTGCCGCTATACCCTAACTCCTTCTTGACCAGTTTGGCTGTAAAGTGACTGACAGCCGTGACAACTGTCGCTGCTGAAAGTGCTTTTCGGGTAAAAAACCTCAGATCTGTTTGATGATGAATCCTTTGCAGCAACGTTCCATGGACTAGCGCCTCTTTGTCCAGAACAAAATTGTGAAAAGTAATAACAAGGGGAATATTTCCTCGTTTGAAAAAGGCGGCATAATCCGGCGTTGTATGGATAATATCAGGGATACCTTGCCGACGGCATAAAAAAGGCAGCATAGGCGGACACAATGTCCAATATGGATTGTAGCCACAGATATGGTAATTGGGGATTTTATTGCCTAAAATCCGGTGGATGATATAGGCCCCGTTTCCAGTGGCCATGGGGCTGGTGATCTTCATATAAAAGGATCTAACGCTAAAACTCTTTTGTTGGGGTTCAATGCGTGGAGACTTTTACGATATGGCAAATACATCATCCAATAGAAAATATAGAGCAACCGCATCCAGATAGTAGTGCAATTCTTGAAATGAACTCGCCGTTCCTCGTCAAATCTTTCTCGCAAGCTTTTCCAGTCCATTCTTGAACTTATACCAATCAATCGCATAACCGCAAGCGGCATATTAACAGAGTTGCAACTAGCACCTCCCCTATAGGCGCGCAGGATCAAGTCGTAATCCATGTTAATTTTAAAAGACGTATCAAATTTCCCAATCCTTTGGAACAACTTTCTCGAACAGAGTTGTCCCTGATGACAGGAGCCCATCTTGAAGTTAGTCAACCATCCCAGGGGTCTGTTACGCGACACTTGGTTTTGTCCATGGATATCGTAGAGCACCTGAAAAAAAAAGATATCAAAACGATCTCCAAGGTATTCAGAGGCACGCTCAAGCACTGAAGAATTTACCAAATAGTCATCTGAGTGAAGAAAAAAAATATAGTCACCCGTGGCAAGATCAATCCCTTTATTCATGGCATCAGCGATACCCTTATCCGCTTCAGAAATCCAGTTATCAATTTCTGACTCGTGTTTCTTTATAATATCCAACGTACCATCGGTGGAACCGCCATCCACGATAATGTATTCCTTGTTTGAGTAAGTTTGGTTGACTACGCTGGCGATAGTCTGCTTAAGGTAACTCTCTGCGTTCAGAGTAATGGTAATGATAGAGATTTTTTTACCGCTCATCGACCTAGTAAATCCTGGTAAAGTTTTTTATACTGACTGGCAACCTTCTGCAGATCGTATTTCTTTTCCGTCTTTTGACGGGCAGCAGCACAAAGTTTTTTATATCGGCCTTCATCTTCCAATACCCATTGGATTCCTCTGGCCAGGTCACTTGATTCAAATGTGCGGGCCAGATAACCATTTTTGCAATGGTCAACTATGTCAAGCAAACCTGTTGACTCGAAGGACACAACGGGACAACCACAGGCAAAAGCTTCGCTTGCAGTTTGGCCAAATGCTTCTTGCAAAGAGGGAACAACCATTACATCTGCGGCTGAGTAAAGTGCAGCAAGGCTTACATCATCATGCAACCATCCCACATAGCGAGTTTTTAAACCAAAGTCAGGTGCTTTTTTGGGTTCACTGACCCCAAAGACAACCAACTCTATTGTACCACGCTGGTCTTGATCGAGTGACCGCAATGCCTCTTGTATCAAATGAAAGCCTTTATTGCGATCACCTGTGGCATTTATTGCTCCAAAGAGAATTAATTTCTTATCTTGAGGTAAATTCCAAAGCCGTCTGGCACTATCCTTGGCAACGGTTTTAAAATAATCAAGGTTCAATCCGTTAGGAATGACACAAATACGCCGGTTCTTGAACAGAGAACTCTTCTTGGCACATTCAGCCAACCAGTGGCTTGGTGCTACAACGGTGAGGTCAAGATCCCTCCAAGCCCTGAGTTTTCGTTGCCAGATACGGTGGCTCAAATCCTTTTTCCGTTTAGAGCCGAGTTGGGGGCAAGCACCGCATTCTTGAGCATAACGCCCGCAATCCTGGTCAACATGGCAACCACCGGTAAAGGCCCACATATCATGAAGTGTCCAGACAATCGGACGGTTAAATTTCTTAAGACTCTCAATACGTAGAAATCCATATCCGATCCAGTGCATGTGGACGATATCAGGAAGAAGTACACCTATATCAGATGGAACCATGTCCGGTAACATGGCTGGTGAGAATTCATTCCGCATTCGACCCGGATAAAAACAAAGCGGCAAAGAATCCAACTCCGGACGAAACAATCCGATCTTCCTGGCAATGTTCTTCAGTGGTCTGAGAACTCGCCAATCATCCCCCTTTTTAGTTTGAACCAGCATCCAGGAATTTATGTCAATTCCTTGCAGCCCCGTGTGAAGACGGCATGCGGCTCTGGCAGCTCCACCAGTGATATCAAATGTGCTGAGATGAAGGACTTTCAGGGCATCTGCCTCCGTTACCTGAACTTCTGCCGTGGACTTATTTACTAACATTCCTGATAATCATTAATAGGGTCACCAGTTTCCTGAACCAGCAAAGCATTTTGAACTTTTTTCCACCATATCGATAAACCTCGGTATAATATTCTGAAATATTACCACTTAGTTGTTTGTCTTGAATTCTGAACGCGGCTAACGGACAATTTACTGAAGTAAGCTTTGAATAATAAGCCATTTTTTTCCATAATAGAAAATCAGCCGCCAGTCTCAATCCCTTGTCAATACCACCGACCTTCATATACAGTTTTCTACTAAAAAAAGTTGATTCCTGTTGAATGAACCCCCACCCCTCTCCATGAGCGCACCCATAATTAATCAAAATTCTCGGATAAACTTTCAAATAACCTATCTTGGGAATTGTCGAGTTTTCTTGTATCCAGGTTGGTATGCCGGTAATCCATTGAGTCTCACCTGTTAGCATAGTTTCTGCTACCTTTTCAAATGCCCATGGGTAATAAATATCGTCAGAGTTAAGCCAAGAAAAAATATCACCAGAAGCACACGAAAACCCTTTCGCCAGAGCATCATACAATCCATGGTCAGGTTCACTCACCCAATAGCTAATTTGTTTATCGTATTTTTTTATAATATCAAGTGTTCCATCCGTTGATCTGCCGTCAATGACAATTAACTCAACATTATCGTAGGATTGGTTAAGAACACTCTTGATGGCCTGCTCCAGAAACTTCTCCCCATTATATACAGCAGTAACAACACTAACTAATGGTTTATTTTTTTCGCTGTTCTTGAAATAACCTTGTTTGCGCAATCCTCCTTCAGCTTTTCTCTCGAAATGAGTATCCAGAAAAAGCCTAAACTGCATATTGACATCAGGTTCGTTTTCTGTGATTGGTATTCTCTTCGTCACTCTGCGGGTTGTAGAATAAGTACTATCCAGTTCAAAACAATTACTAAGTTGTTCAGCTATTTTCATTGTCATTATCGAATGTATTGAGTTGGAGAACTTTCAAGGTAGACATGCTCTCCGTCGCAGTATTTTAACAATAAAATTTAAGACACGGGCCGGCAGCCTCTTCTTTTGATAAACCTTTCTGAAAGAGGCCATGATACGCTCATCGACAAATATGGTGTTCAGAAACTGTGGACATTTAGCAGCCTTCATCAAGTCAATATCGTATTTATTGGACTCGTTACAATGCTCGCCAGATCCATCGTGACCGATATTGTGTACATATGAAAAAACGGGACAAATGGAGACCGCATTATGTTTAAAATGAGCATAACTCCAACGGATGGCCCATGAATCGATTTCACCCTTCATCTGGGAAGATAACATTTCGACCATGTCCTCACCACCCAAACTAAAGGCCATCTTTTTACTCTTGCAAGCAATAAAATTGTCAAAATCAGAAACCTGCCAATCTGCACTTTGCCATCGACTAACCCAAGTTGCCCATCCCCAGGACGAATTTCTTAGATTGCAATACACATCAAATTCATAATCGGCAGGAAATGGCATTAATTCGGCAGGATGATTGTAAGCACTAATAGAAAAGACGGCAGGATAATCTTCGTAAAACTCCAAAGCCTGATTCAGGTAGCTCAAAAAGAGAGGAGAGGTAATCAGGTCATCTTCCAGAACAATAACCCGCCCATACTTATTTACTACATCTGTCACACCATCAATAATCGAGCCTGCCAAACCCATATTTTTTTCTCGTTCTCGAATAGTCACTGTTTTAAATCCATCAATAGTGTGAATATACTTCCTAATCTTTTGAATCGCTTTTCCAGTTTTCCCGTCTTTGGGGCCATCCGAATAGATGAAAAGGTCACTTCGACCGACCAGCTTATTCTTCTGCAGGGCTTTAATAGTTTGGCGAGTATGCCATGGACGGTTATAGACAAAAAGCACTATTGGAGCGCAAGATTCATCTTTTTCCTTTTTCATCATAGCGCCACTACCGGAAAAACCACTAAATGCTTGGGTATAGCTTGTTAGATTGTCTCAAAGACCTTTTTACTCGTATCCGATCTATTAAAAACCAGAAGAAGAACCGCTGTTTTCAGCGGATACGCTGAGGTAAACGTATTTGATAAAATTTTTTGCATATCGACCTCTATTTAGGACTCAACAATCCCTCAAATAGCCTTTTAACAAAATAAAATGGATTTAATGCATTTGTCTTCAGTTTCAGTGAGGAATAAGTTTGTTTATCAAAAATATCATATACTAAATTTGCTGTCATTTGTCCAATGAGGGTGGCTATTGCTGCGCCATATATTCCGTACAATGGAATTAGAATTAAATTCAAAAAAACATTAGAAATCATTCCAATAGACGTCCGATATAAATTTTTTTTAATATAATTTTCTACAATAAACCATTTTGAACAAGCAACCCCCCAAAAAAAACAAACACCCCGGCCCAGATATGAATACTCAAAACTCCTGATGCCTGTAAAAACGCATCCCCATATAACACCCTAATTACCCAGGGCGCAAGAAAGGTTGTCGGCAAGGCAATGGCCACTGCCATCCAGACCATCAGATCATACAATTTCTGCAACCTCTGATAGTAAAGCTCTTCACTCTGTTTTTTGGCGTTAATAATTGCTGGAAAAACAGATGATGTAATCGCCATGGGAATAAAATACCATGCCTCGCTCAATCTTACAGCAGCGGCATAAAACCCTACCTGTTCCGCGCCCAGCATCTCTTTTATCATAACCTGGTCAATCTTCATGTAAATCGAAATCACCATCCCTGACAATATCAGGGGCCAAGCATCCCTGAATAGCTCTTTTGCGGTCTCCCAACACCATTTCCAATGCCAGACCCTGCCGGTATTTTTCTGATACATGGCAGTCAATCCAACTGCCTTCACAACCGCATCTATCAGAAATACACAAGCAAACCATAGAAGGGGAGCTGATATCCAGACAAAAATCAATTTGGTTATAGAAGAAACCATAAGTGAGACAAGGTGGGCATACACAACAAATTTGGATTTCACCTCTGCCTGATAATTAAAATCAATGACATTAAAGGCCTGGCAGATGACAGCAAGGGCGATTATTATAATCAGGATATTTGTTTGGGTATCATTATGGGTAAAGGGAATTGCAGAGGCAATGCCAACCCACATCAAGATTGCGCCGCCTGCTTTCAGACAAAACGCTGTGCCAAGCAGTTCGTTCCTGCGCTCCGGTGTTTTGACCAGTTCCCGCACCATGATACCGTCTAAACCCAGAGTTGCCAGTGCTGTAAACAGACCGACAAAGCTACCCGCATAGCTTAAAAGTCCGAATCTCTCCGGCCCTAGATAGCGGGCGACATAGACGCCAACAAAGAGCGCCACGACCATACTCAACACACGGTGGCCCATAAGCCAGGAGGTGTTGGCAAAGTATCGTTTGAACCCTTGGGAACTAATAGAGATGGCCATAAGCTTATTCCCTGTTTGCTTCCCAGATTAATATGTGCGGACATGCTTTTAATTTGGGTTCGAATTCTTTGTGCTCATCCCGGCTCAGGACCAGGGAACGGATTTTTCGCTTGATATATCGTTCTGTTTTTCTACTCAAATCATTGAGGTGGTATTGGTCAATATCACCAACAAGTAAAAGATCTATAATTCCGGTATCTTTACCTTCTGCATAGTCGTCGAGAAGGTAGGCACGCTCGAGATCGCCGAGTCGAGTGACGATGCTATCGATAACCTGGTCAATTCCCAGGACTTTGCTTACCATGGATTTGAGTTCCGGAAACAATGGATGTTCCTGGTTGGCTTTGTAATGAACCTGTCGACCGCTTTTTTTAGATGTAAGGAGCTTGATTCTGGTAAGCTGGTTGAGTTCTTCCCGGACTGAATTGGTCGATACATTAAATTCTTTGGCCAATTCCCTCAAGTATGAGCTGGTGTTCGGATTAAAGAAAAAACGGATCAGCAGCTTGATGCGGGTTTTTGACGAAATTAGTCCTGTGAATAAATTATCCAAAAACGATTCCTTTATGAGTATTTTTACTACTCATAACACATCAACCATTTTTGTCAATTATTTTTTTATTAAAAAGTTTAATTGGCATCGAATATCGATTTATGGTAATATTTAGCCACTAAGTCACTAAGGCACAAAGAAGGAGTACAAGTTAGTTCGCTTCGCGCACAATTGGAATAATGGGTTTAATGGTATAAACAAGTTGCCATTAATAAACTTGTAAATTCAAGAAGTTGTAGAATTGCCGAGACGTCTTTTATAATCTTAGGATCTTTGTGCCTTTGTCGCTGTACTATTACGATTTGTGTTGTTTAAGCATTAATATTTTGGGAGGAATAACAGAAAGAAAAATGGATAAAATTACACCTGAAACTCACGACAAATACATAAAAGGCCTTATGGACATCAGCAGGGCCATTACATCGGATCTTTATCTGGAAGATATTCTCAAACTGATTGTTATGGTCACGGCCAAAGTTACCGGCGTTGAAATCTGTTCGTTATGGCTCATTGACGATACTATGACACTAAAAAAGATCCGGCTCAAAGCCACCCAGGCCATTGATCCCGATTATGTGAAAGACCGGTCATTAAACATGGATGAAGGGGTGGTGGGCTTTGTGGCCACGCATAAACACCCCCTGATCATAAAAGATGTTCTGAAAGAATCCCGGTTCAAGGAAAAGGAGATGGCAAAAAAACTGGGCCTGGTATCCATGGTGGGCGTGCCCCTTCAAGTACAGGGTGAAAAGGTAATCGGCGTGCTCAACTGTTTTACCGCCCAGCCCCATGATTTTTCTGAAACCGAGGTAAACCTGATAAAGACCGTCGCCAATCAGGCTGCAACGGCCATCATTAACACGGAACTGATGGTTAAAACTAAAGTTATCCAGGAGGAGCTCGAAACCCGCAAACTTGTGGAACGGGCCAAAGAGATTCTCATGCGCCGACGGAAAATGAACGGAAACGATGCATTTCGATGGATCCAAAAGCGAAGTATGGACTCCCGGAAGTCCATGCGACTCGTGGCTGAAGCGGTATTGCTTTCTGAAGAATTTGAATAGGTAGAAGAATGCCTAAAGTTTGAAGTGATCTAAAGTGCCTAAAGTTAAGGTAGCGCTAACGCGCTGTCATTAAAATATAATTGGCTAATACATTCCTTAAACTTTAGCTCACTTTAGTCACTTGTAACTTTTTCCGTTTTGATATCGAAGTCAGCATATCAGTAAATAATGTCAAGTAGGATTTGTACTTCTTAGTAATTTAAATGTCTTTCAACAGACAATTTGCCGGAGATTTTTCAATTTCATCGCTAAACGTCGATAGGACTTCCGACAAAGACTGTAATTCCGGCGTCTGGGCAACCGGGATGTTATTGACGCCCTTCTGCTCCAGAGCTTCAATAATCGATTTTATGGTAATGACATTTATATCCCGGGCCGGTTGATAGGACAATTCTTCATTTTCTTTTATTTCGGTATTGGAGAAGGTCCCGCTTTCAATCAGTTCGTCGAGTATTTGTTGCACCAGACGAATCGGAATTTCCAGGACACGGGAAATTTTAGAAGCTGTTAAAGGTATTTCTCCTTTTGAAAAAGTGGATATTACCAAATGAGCAATTTGAAGTGAGAGCAACTTTTTAAAGGCCGGGCTGATCTGCCGGCGATCCGGTTCAAATTCATACGTATCGGCATATTGATAAGCAAAAGAGATTTCTGCTCCGAAAAGAACAATAAACCAGCTTAACTGCATCCATATTAAAAATAACGGGAGCGCGGCGAAACTGCCGTATATTGCATTATACTTCGCGACCCCGATCTGAAAGAGGATGTAGGCCAACTGGCCAGCTTGAAAAACGGTGCCGGCAATAATGCCGGCAATAAAACCGGCGCTGAAATTTACCTTGGTGTTGGGCATTAAAATATAAATAAATATAAAAAGTATCCACACCAGACCATACGGTATTAATTTCAGCATGAAAAATATTCCCGGACTGAATATTCCTATGAGTGCTACCTTTTCAGTTATTGATGTAATTTTCGTTGTTATAAATACTGTAACACTGCTGGACATGATGATAAGCAACGGTGAAATAAGCATGATGGACAGATAGTCACTGAATTTTCTCCCGTAAGAGCGTGGCTTTTCTACTTCCCAGATATCATTAAACGAACCTTCAATATGGCCTAACAATTTAATGACCGACCATAATAGGACAATTATACCGATGCCGACGATCATTCCACCTTTTGTATTTTCAAGAAGTGTATGTGCAAAATCAACAACCCGTGTCATCACTTCTTCCTGCCCTGAAAATTTTTCCAGCAGCTGGTTCTCAAGATTTTCTTGAAAGCCAAACCCCTTGGCAATACCAAAAGCCATGGCCACCACAGGAACAATGGAGAGTATCGAATAAAAAGTCAGCGCCGATGCCCTTAACGGACATTGGTTTTTTCCAAATCCCCGAGTTGCCAAAAGAAAGATTCGAAGTTGTTTAATGAAGAAGTATTTCATGCGTGGGAAATCTTTTTTTCGAATTCTCCAGATGTCGGTATTAATAAAATTGATTATTTTCCCTTTTAATTCGAGAATATCCATTATTGATTCCATCCTCCGCCCTGAATATAATAATTTTGGATCTGCAGCATCTTCGACTATTGCAACATTGGTTTACACGGTAAAATTACAAAAGGCAAAAAGCGTGTTTCATCGGGAGCCCGGCCGCGATAATTTTGTTGGCAACCGAAAGCATATTATAAGGTATGAATTTCACTTCGACATTCTCTTTCGAAGTGTCCCAAACAACATATTTGGCGCAATTATTTCCGTCCCTTGGCTGGCCTACGCTACCGATGTTGATGATGTACTGATTTTCCCTGTTGAGGTTGACAATGCTTTGGGGCAGCGGTGCACGGGTAATTACTTCACCGTCAAACCCTATAATTTGAAGGTGGTGCGTATGCCCAATAAAACAAATTCTTTCTTTCATTTGTTTAAAAGTATGTTGTATCTCGTCTTCTGAAACCTGATAGAGATATGTAGTTGCTGAATCGGGGGGGAATCCATGAACAAAGCGGCAGTCGTGGCGAATCAAGTATGGTTTGAATCCGGAAATGAAATTGATGGTTTTGCCGGACAGCAATTCCATGGTCCGAAGAAGAGACTTCCGGGCAAGAGGATTGAACCATTGAAGATAGTCTTGATCGGTTGCGGCCAGTTCATGGTTGCCCATGACACATGGGATGTCAAGATCTTTGATCATCGTGACGACCGGGTCAGGGTCAGGACCATAACCGATGTTGTCACCAAGACAGACAACGCTATCGATATTTGATCTTCCGATATCGAACAGGACCTGTTTGAGCGCTTCCAGATTCGCATGAATATCAGATATAACCGCAACTCTCATAGGCTTGCCACCATGTCGATGAGCAGTACGACCTGAACGTCCGGTTTTAGATCAGGATGTGGTTATCTGACACAAACACGGCGGACCTCGGTTATATCGGTCAGTCCTTGGAATGCCTTAGAGATACCGTCCTGAACCAGAGTGGTCATGCCGTCACTGGCTGCCTGAGTAAGGAGTTCCTCGGGAGTGGCCTCCTTTTTTATCATTCTTTTTATCTTCTTTGTGCCTTCCATTAATTCGTGGATCCCGAGTCTTCCTTTATACCCGGTTCCGTAACACTCGTCACAGCCTTCGGCACGATAAAGGACCGTCTTCGAGTTAAGTTCAAGCCCGGATGAAGCGAAATATTTTTTGTCGTAAATCGTTTTAATTTCATCAATTTCTTCTTCTGAAGGATGATACTCCCTTCGGCATTCTTTGCATAACACCCTGGCAAGCCTCTGGGCCAGGACAGCCTGAAAGGCATCCGCAAAATTAAGAGGATTGATACCCATGTCGAGGAGACGTGAAACGGTTTCCGGGGCACTGTTGGTATGCAGTGTGGAAAAAACCAAATGGCCGGTGAGTGAGGCCTCAACGGCGATAGCGGCGGTTTCTCTGTCCCGCATCTCACCGATCATAATCACATCAGGATCGGCCCTTAAAAATGCCCGCATAACTCTTGCAAAATCGAGCCCGATCTTTGACTGGCACTGGACCTGTCTGAGGCCAAGCTGGGTGATTTCCACCGGGTCTTCCGCTGTCCAAATCTTGATCCCTGGTTTGTTGATATAACCGAGAGCCGAGTGAAGGGTGGTGGTTTTTCCCGAACCGGTAGGTCCTGCCGCCAGAAACAGGCCGGTGGGTTTGGAAATGACCTTTTTCACAATCGTCAGATTTCTTTCATTCAATCCCACCCCGTCAAGTTTCATGGCACCGGCTTCGGCCAGAATTCTCATCACCGCATCTTCATATCCTCCCGCCGTGGGAAGGGTGGCAATCCGAAGTTCAAACGGTTTAATCCCTTTGCGTCTAAATTTAATTTTACCGTCCTGTGGCAGGCGTCTTTCAGCAATATCCAATCCGCTCATGATCTTGAGCCTTGACAGAATTGCTTTTGCGTGGGTAATCGGCACCTGTAAAAAATCCTGGCAGACCCCGTCAATTCTAAATCGAATGCCCAGTGTCTTGGTTAGGGGCGACGGTTCAACATGGATGTCCGAGACATTTTTTCTGTAAGCTGAAATGAGGGCCTGGTCAACCAGTCGCACCACCTGACTGGAAGATTCATCAAATTCTTCGATAACCTCTTCATCTTCATCTTCTTCAAATTCAATGTCCGGCATGATGTCAAAGGCGTCAACGGTACTTTCTTCAGCAGTTGTTCCGGATTCATCCTTCTTGTCAAAGAAGTGATTAATGATTTTCGTGATATCTTCTTCTATGCCGACGAAATAGTTGATGTTATTGGTATATACCAGGGATGCGATATGGTCGGTTTTAATAAGATCCATTGGATCGTCAATCAAAATATCAACGGCCCCGCTTTTCATATCCCAGTTCAGTGGGACCCAGTTATACTGAATAAGAAACGACTGTTTCAGTTTGGTTAACAGTTCGAAAGGGACGGACATGTCAGAGTTAAACGCCACAAAAGGACATTTGTAGAACAAAGAAAGAGATTTGCCGATGGTTTCTTTTTTTATCCGGTTCTGGTCCATGAGGATCTGTTCGACGCTTTTCTTTGTTTTTTTGGACAGGGCCAAAGCTTGTTGTAACTGGCTGGTTGTAACGAGTTTGGATTCGAGGAGATAACCGTATCTCGAATTATAAGCGCGACTTTTCCGGAGCGTTTCAATCCGATCCTGCAGGCCTTCATAGTTCGGATTAATATTTTTAACGGTTTCATAAATCTCAAGTGCTAGATCGGACTGTCTTTGCTTTTCCATCTCTATGCCGAGCTTGAAATGGATATCTGCTTTATCAGGATCGCTTAAATTTTTCTCTTTAGAAATTTTTTCAACCTGATCGATAACTCTGGATGGGGGATAGATCGGAAAAAGGCATTCCGCCAAATTGGTGATAATTTCTTTGACCGGATAATCGTGGTCAAATAGTTTCGTATATTCTTCAGCAGCCTCTTTATAAAGTCCCAATTCCTTTAGCGATAAGGCACTGGTAAGTGTAGCTTGAACGCTTTCATCGGAACCCCAGGTTTTTTTAAGGTAGGAAATATCCTGCTCGGAGAGGGAAGGATCTTCTCTTTCAAGACGCCGGATACCTTCTTGAAGCAACCCAATTTTTTCGGTGATGTTTTTTTTGGTTTCCGGATCGATTTCTGGAAAAACAGCAAGAATGTCTTCGTATATGCCGAGTGATTCTGAAAACAGTTCTTGAGATCTGTATGCCTCGGCTTCTCTTATTTTCAGATCGACATCTATTTTATCATTCTCATGGACATCGCTCATTTGTCAAAAACCTCCGGTCGCTCCCATTGATCCGGCGTTTAGGCTAATAGTTGGACCCGCTACTCCATAATTGAAATAAGTTTAATATAGGTGTAACCGGTAGCCAGCAAGCAGCTTGCGATGGAACAATACACATTTTTTTTAAACGATATGATTTTTATAAGGATCAACACAGAATCTATTCCCTGAACACTCGTTTCTTATCACTCTCAATTGAGTTTTCACTCAAATGAGATCAAAGTTTATCCTGTAGTGAAGCCACGGTCAAAGATATTATTTTTTTAACGGTTTCAATGACATTGACCCCTTTGAAGGCACTTGCTTCAAAAGACGGCGCCTTTAATTCACTGTTCAGGTCTTTTTCCAATGTTTCATATGACAACAGCGGGATGTTCTGTTCAGCCAGATCCCTTTTATTATATTGAAAGACAAAGGGTATCTTGAGAATATCTTTATCAAAGATGGTCAGATTTTCTTTTAGGTCCTGGTAGGACGCGATATTTAAATTTTGCCTCAGGACCATGGAGTCTGCCACAAAAACAATGCCGTCCACGCCTCTTAATACCAATTTTTTAGTTGTGGCGTACTTGATCTGCCCGGGCACGGTATAAAGCTGCACTTTGGTGTTGTATCCCTTGACGGTACCGATATCCAACGGCAAGGAGTCATAAAAAAGCGTACGGTCACCATGTGTTTTTATTGAAGCCAACTTCCCTTTGATGCGCTTTTCGAATTTTTTATAGATATACTCCAAATTGCTTGTTTTCCCGGCACGCCCAGGACCATAATAGACTAATTTTACTTCAACCTCCTTTTTATCCGAATTTATCAGCGCCAAAGCAGTTTCCTCTCTATATTCATAAAATCTCGAGGGGGAAATTCATCCCGCTTAAGGTTTTAAATCTCAAGTGTCGGTAATTTATCATTTCCATTATATTTTATCAATAAAATAATAACCCTAACCCCTGTTTCAATCAATCCGTAATAAGCTCATTTTATCGAACTGTCAATTTAAACCTTACCCCCAAATGCTTTGAAACTATACATTCCCTATACAATAATATTTACATTGACATTTACATTTGCTGTGTTAAAATGAAATTCACTGTGGATCTCCCGCCATGTCGGAGGAGAACGATGGATACGGATTTGTTTTGATATTCTTTTTGACAGAGAATTTATAATAGAAAATCCAAGATGTTAAATCAGGAGGTTTGTTCCATGCAGACTGAGCTTACTCCAAAACAGCGACGATTTCTTAGGTACCTGGATCGTGAAATCACCAGATTCGGGAGAACGCCCAGCCTGCGGCAGGCTGCTGCTGAAATGGGCGTGAGCCATGCGGCGATATCGCAGCTTATAAAAGTGCTTGAGAAAAAAGGGATTCTTAAACGCGACGGCCGTTATAGCCGTACGATCCATCTGCTGAATCGCACCGGAGAGACGGCAGGCATCATGCGCTGGCGGGAGGTGCCGATCGTGGGGGATATTGCCGCTGGATTGCCATTATACGCACAGCAGGAGTGGGGAGGCAACGTTGTTGTTGATTCAGGCATATACCGTGGTTCAAATCTGTTTGCGCTTAAGATAAAGGGTGACTCGATGAAAGATGCTGCTATTCTGGATGGGGATCTGGTTATTTGTGAGCCGCGCCAGTTTGCCGAAAACGGCGAGATCGTCGTTGTGCTTATCCACCAGGAAGAAGCAACGGTCAAGCGTTTTTTTCGAAGGGGAAAACAGATTGAACTGCGTCCTGAAAACCCCCTTTACACGTCGGCCAATTACAATCTCAACCAAATTCTGATCCAGGGTAAGGTTATCGGCGTTCAGAGAGGGCCGGAGATGGTTGAGAGGCTTTAGCCCGAATATTTCATGAAGTGCATTTTGGGATCCTAATTTCACATTTTCCGGAGTCTCCAGGGTAGGGTATGACCGCAATAATCACTAAAAAACATGGAACATCCGAAACCTGTCGCCTGTATGCAGGCATAAGTGGATTTCCCTGTGCATGGGCAGCTTGACGGTGGACTGATATGCGTGAACGTTCAATCATCCATATCAATGTGGTCGATTTTGCCGTGGCTGTGGAACGACTCCTGGATAGCCGTTTGAGAGAGCGTCCGGTGATCATCGCCCAGGATACTTCCACACGATCGACAGTGTATGACATGAGTGAAGAATCGTATCAAAATGGCGTCCGTAAAGGAATGGCCCTGAGACGAGCACTCTGCCATTGCCGGGATGCCGTTGTACTGCCGCCGCATCCTGACCGTTATGAACGGGCAATGCGTCAGCTTTTGAAACACGTGTTGCCCTATTCGCCGTTGATCGAAATGACCGACCACAATGGACATATATTCATAGACGTCACCGGGACGGGGAGACTGTTCGGCTCGCCGTCTGACGTGGCATGGCGAATCAGAAAGATGGTGCGGGCCGATATGGGTTTTAACCCGATCTGGTCGGTTGCCCCCAATAAACTGGTGGCCAAGGTGGCAACCCGCATGGTCAAGCCGGACGGTGAATATATCGTCGGGGCCGGCGAAGAAGCGGATTTCCTGAAACCTTTACCGATTTACTTTGTTCCCGGTATCGAAAGGGAAGACCTAAAGCGTTTTCAGGAATTCAACCTGACCCGTGTCGGTCATGTGATCAATCTGTCGATGATACAGCTGAATGTTATGTTCGGCAATCGTAGCCAAAGCCTGTATGATGCCGTACGGGGTATTGACCCATCGCCGGTTTTACCTGTTGAGCAGAAGCAGCCGATGGTAAGTTCCGATCATGAATTTGGCAACGACACCAACAATATTGCAGTGGTGAAGGGTGCACTATATCAACTCGTTGAGAAAGCCGGTATGGACCTGCGCAATCGAAGGATGACCACAAGACGAATCAGAATTGTCCTCGACTATTCCGACGGCAGACGGATTGCCCGACAGGCGGTCAGAGATCCGGCCACTGCCAATGACTTTCACTTATTTCCCGTTGCAAAAGCAGCCCTTGAAAGGGCCTGGACACGTCGCGTCCGCATCCGGCATCTGCGTTTGATTTGTGACCGTCTGACCTATCCTCCGGCACAAATTGAGCTTTTTGCCGAATACGAACAAAAAAAAAGAAAAAGTGACAATCTGATTCTCGCCTTTGATTCAATCCGCCGTCGTTACGGATTCAATGCAATTCATATGGGGAGAACTCTTTAGCCCTTTAATAGCGATGTTCGTATTTTTTGTGGCAAAAAATTAAAAACGAATCACGAAAACACGAAATTAAACAGCCTTTTTCGTGTTTTCGAATTTTCGTGCTTTCGTGATAAAAATCTTTTTAGTTCCGGCTGATCCGGATGGGGTGTTTTCGTTATGATTCCGCTGAGCGTTCGTTCATATTATTCATTGATGTGGGGCACGTGTTCGCCGGAAAAAATCTGTGCGGGTGCGAAACAGCGTGGTTATAACCGCATCGCCCTTACGGATACGGACAATCTTTACGGTCTCTGGCCTTTTTTAAAGAGTTGCGAGCGTGAAAACATAAAACCCATTGTCGGTGCAGAGCTGACAGATCCCGCATATGGATGCCGGGCCGTCTGTCTTGTGGAGAACGGTCAGGGCTATCGCAATCTTTGTCGTCTGATTACGCGCCGTCACACAGATGAATGTTTAATCTGAAATCCGCCGTCCCCGCCCATGCCAAAGGGCTGGTTGTTATCACGCAAATACCGGAGCTTTTATTCGACTGGTATGAGGCCGGAGTGGCCGTCGCGGCGGAAGTACCCGTCAAGCCTAATGGAACCGCCGTTAAATTCCGGAAGAAATGCCAAGACCTGGGGGTGCCGATTGTCGCCACGCCCGGATGTTTCTTTCTCGATCCGGATGATATCAAGGTTCACAGGATGTTACGCGCCATAGATCTGAACACGTCTCTTTCCCGATTGACCCCAAAAGATGTAGCGCCGTCCGATTCATGGTTGGCGACGGCACCCGAGTATGCCAAACGTTTTGCCATTTGGCCGGAGACAATTCGAGCCGCTGAAGCCATTGCAGAACGGGTGACATTTACCGGACCTTGCAGTGAACTCATACTGCCTCCGTGGCGAGATACACAGGAAAAGAATACCGCCAAACTTCTCTGGGATGCGGCCTACAAAGGTGCACAAAGGCGTTATGGAAATGATCTCTCCAAAGCCGTTGTGGACCGACTGGAGCATGAACTGGGCATCATTGAGGAAATGGGGTTTTCATCGTATTTTCTTGTGGTTCAGGACATCGTGTCTCGCAGCCCGCGTATTTGCGGACGGGGAAGCGGCGCTGCTTCGCTGGTTGCATACAGTCTGGAAATCACCAATATCTGCCCCATAAAACATAACCTGTATTTCGAACGCTTTCTGAACCCGGGCCGTTCGGACCCTCCTGATATCGATATCGATTTTGCCTGGGATGAAAGGGATGACGTTCTGCATTCCGTATTAAATCAGTATGACGGTCATGCCGCGCTGGTCTGCAATCATGTCGCTTTTCAGCCGCGCATGGCGATACGGGAGGTGGCTAAAGTCTTCGGACTTACCCATAGTGAGATCGGCCGCATAACCAAACGCCTGCCGTGGTTCTGGAGAGAGGATCATGCCGGTCCCGATCTGTTGAAAAGGATTAAAGAATTTCCTGCGTTAAGCAATTTTGATTTTCCACAACCCTGGCCGGAGATTTTTCACATAGCCCGGCGCATCATCGGCATTCCGCGATACATCTCCGTTCATCCGGGAGGTATGGTTATCACCCCTGAACCGACAGATCGTTATGTTCCTGTTGAACTTGCCCCTAAAGGTGTCCCGATTATCCAGTGGGGAAAAGATGCCGCAGAAGACGGCGGTCTGGTTAAAATCGATCTTCTCGGCAATCGCAGCCTGGGAGTTATCCGCGATGCCATTGCAAACCTTCAGGATAACGGCACGGATTTTGACGAGCGGTCCTGGGAGCCGGAAGACGATGCAGCCACACAGGCGACTGTGGCCAAGGGGAATACGATGGGCTGTTTTTACATAGAGAGTCCAGCCATGCGTCTGCTGCAAAAAAAAACAAAGGTGGGGGATTTTGAACATTTGATCATTCACAGCAGCATTATCCGTCCGGCGGCCAATGAATTTATTCGTGAATACGTTCGCCGTCTGCATGGTGGTGAGTGGAAGCCAATTCATCCTTTACTTGTAGATGTGCTCGATGAAACCTATGGAATCATGGTTTATCAGGAAGATGTTTCCAGAACCGCCGTGGCATTGGCCGGATTTTCACATGCGGATGCCGACGGACTTCGTAAAATCATGTCAAAAAAAGATAAGTCCCGCAAATTGGACGATTATAAAGCTCGCTTCACAGACGGCGCACAAGCAAGGGGTATTTCCAACGATCAGATCAAGGCCGTTTGGGACATGATGCTGAGTTTCAGCGGCTATTCCTTTTGCAAACCCCATAGTGCCAGCTATGCCCGTGTTTCCTTTCAGGCTGTCTATTTAAAAACCCATTATCCGGCAGAGTTTATGGCAGCAGTCATCAGCAATCAGGGCGGCTTTTACAGTACTTTCGCTTACGTATCGGAAGCACGGCGCATGGGGTTGGAAATCCTGCCCCCTGATGTAAACAAGAGCGATCTTCGCTGGAAGGGCAGGGCCGGCGCCATGCATGTGGGATTGTTGTCCATCAAACATGTGGACACAGACACACACAGACGTATTGTTGCCGGACGTATAGAAAAACCTTACAACGACATCATCGATTTTCTTGAACGAGTACAGCCAAACAAGCATGAGGCACGTTCATTGATTCACGCAGGCGCTTTTGATTCGCTTCATCCAAAAGAAAATCGCACTTTGATGCTTTGGGAACTGATCTGCTGGCAAAAATCCAGATTAAACAGATCAGGGACAAGAGATTTGTTCAGCAACAGAATAGATGTCCTTAAGCCGTCATTTCCTCCCGGGAATGAGCGAGAACGCCTGCAGCGGGAATTTGCAGCCCTGGGGTTTTTGTGCCGTCAACATCCAATGATTTTGTACACGGACTCTTTAAAGAAACTTCGGATTGTCAAGGCCAGGGAATTGCCTTATTTTGTAAACCGTCATGTAACCATTGCCGGCATGTTAATTACCGGAAAAGTCGTGCATACCAAACACGGCGAACCCATGGAGTTCCTCACTTTTGAAGACGACACCGGCCTGATTGAAACAACCTTTTTCCCCAAAGCCTACCGTCGCTTTAGCTCCATTCTATACGGAACCCGACCTTTCATACTCTATGGAAGGGTAGAAGAAGACTTCGGAGCTGTAACCATGACCGTGAACCGGCTGGAACGAGTAAAGGATTAACTCGGGGAGCGGAAGTGTTTAGATATCCGTCTTGACACGCAAAACTCATTTTGCCATACTTAGGGCTCGCACAAAAATAACTTCACATTTTTACATTTCAGCTTTAGCCCATCTTTGGCTGATACCTCATTCGCAAAATCCGCGAAATAGCTCGCTATTCCTGTGGTTTTGCTCTCTCGGATCAGCCAAACCTGAACCAAATCTGAGCGCCAATTCTGCGAAATTATTTTTGCACGAACCCTTAATGACCTCAAGAAGCCGATACATAACTTTATTTTTTTGATCTGCAAGAAGGCATCCGTTGTGTTAAAGTATCTTTTTAAAAAAGAATCCCAGGTTGAAACGCTGATTTATGATTATCTTGAAGCCTTCAGGATGACCCAGGAAAATTTTGTCAATGCCCTTAATTCCTGTCTTCTCGACGGTTATTTGTGCCAGAATTTTGACTTTCATATCCGCCAGACACATAAATACGAATCCAAAGCTGACGACATTCGAGAGGAAATAAACAACCTCATGTATGGCAAAGCGCTTATTCCGGAGTCCCGGGGTGATGTCATGGAGCTTCTGGAGGCCATTGACAGCATCCCCCATATCTTCGAGCAAACCCTTTACATGATCCAAATCCAAAAGATAATTACTCCGGAATTCATGATTGACGATCTGCGCGAACTGGTTCGTATCAGCCTGGAATGCTGCGATCTGATGCTGCAACAGGTTGTTGCCCTGTTAAAAAAGCAGACCGACATCCGGAGTCTGATGCGAAAGATCGACACCAACGAAAGCCATTGCGACCACTATGAAAGGAAGATAAAAACAAAAATTTTCAACTCCGATATCGATCCATTTGAAAGACTCCAACTCAAGGAACTGGTGGAAGAAATTGGTCATATTTCGGACGAGGCCGACCGGGTTTCCAAATTGATCAATATTTTCAGTTTGAAAAGGCGCGTTTAATGTTTTCATTGCTCGGCGGAATTTTTCTCGGATGGTCTCTGGGTGCCAACGATGCGTCCAACGTATTCGGAACGGCGGTTGCCAGCAAAATGCTCAAATTTCGGACCGCCGCTCTTCTGGCGTCGATATTCGTCATTTTAGGGGCTCTGATTTCAGGACAAGCAGGAATTGATACCCTGAGAGGGTTGACCCGGATTGATTTGGAGCAAGCCGTAATTTCTTCGGTGGCGGCGGCAATCGTCGTCACCTTTATGACCATACTTAAATTGCCGGTCTCCACATCCCAGTCGGTGGTTGGAGGGATTATCGGTATCGGTATTATAAACAAGCAGGTTAATCTGGGAGGGCTGGGCAAAGTAATGATCTGCTGGATCGGAACACCCATAGGTGCTATGTTTCTCGCATTGTTCCTTTACCGGCTTCTGGGCCTGATCTATAATCGTCTGAACCTAAATATGTTTAAGTCGGATATATTGCTGCGCCTGTGCCTGATTGTCACCGGCTCTTACGGCGCCTATGTCCTCGGTGCCAACAACGTCGCCAATGTGACCGCCGTGTTTGTCGGCGCCGGTCTGTTGAATGTATTTTCAGCCGCCATGATCGGGGGCGCAAGTATCGCTCTTGGAATTCTGACATTCAGCCGTCCGGTAATGGAAACCGTTGGAGAAAAACTGGTCAAATTGGATCCCTTCTCTGCACTGGTGGTGGTTCTGTCCCTATCGGTCACAATGCACATATATACCCTTGTGGGGGTACCGGTCTCCTCATCCCAGGCAGTTATCGGCGGGGTTGTGGGGGTAGGGATCATCAAAGGCGTCAACACCGTCAACGGGAAAACTCTCCTGCATATTCTCCTGGCCTGGTTCCTGACGCCTATCGTCTCCTGCCTGCTGGCGCTCTCAATCTATTTTGCCGTTCATCTGCAATATATTCCTCCCCAATAAAAAAAGATGCACCGGATTTTGCATTATACATAGTTTTCAGTGCATCTCGATTTGAAACGCTCAGCTTAGAGTTCGCACAAAAACAACTTCGCAGAGCCGGCGCTCAGATGTAAAAATATGAAGTCATTTTTGCGCGAATCCTTAGATTTTAATAACTTGAAGATGCTTCCTTTAATGTTACACCCTCTGAATCCATTTCTATATCTTTTCTGAGCTCTTTGCCTATTTCGATTAATTTTGCATACATGTCAAAGCAGTGGGTCATCATTTCTCTGTTATCTTCATGTAAATGTTTTTCTGCTTTCTTTTTCTCTTCTTCCGCAACTTTTTCTATTTCATAAATGATGTCTTTATACCACATTTTTGACATCGGCAATTTAATGCTGTAATTTTCCCCTTCCTCATTCAAGAAAAAGTTGATCTCAACTGACGGATAATTACCGCTATAACCGATTTTCATTTCTGCCATGATTACGCTCCTTTTTAACAGTGGGTTCAAATAACATCTAAATCAATTTATCACTCCTTTGACCTTTGTCAAATAAAATTTGTTTTAGGATTTTATCCTTTTAAAAAAATGTGGAGTTCAGACAAATCCGTTCCTCCTCGGATTTCTCATCAATTTCTTGACACTTATAGAGGGTTATCCTACCCTGAATGACCGCAAGAAAAACTGAAAAACCTAAAAATTTAAATCTTTCTATATCAGGGGAAAATACCATGGAACTTTCATCTTTAACTGCGATCTCTCCCATCGACGGCCGTTATCGAAAAGCCGTTGAAGAACTAACCGATTATTTTTCCGAAGGTGCATTGATAAAATATCGTGTCCAGGTTGAAGTGGAATATTTTATCCAATTGTGCCACCTGCCGCTGCCGCAACTGGTGGATTTTGACAAGGGCATGTTTGAAACCTTAAGGCAAATTTATAAAGATTTTTCCCATGAAGATGCCCAACACATCAAAACCATCGAAGAGGTCACCAATCATGACGTTAAGGCCGTGGAATATTTTCTAAAGGACAAATTCGACGAACTGGGATTGCATCGCGCCAAGGAATTCATCCATTTTGGCTTAACATCTCAGGATATCAACAATACCGCCATACCGTGGTCGTTAAAGGATGCCTGGAATGATGTGTTGGAAAAACTTCTGGATAAGGTGATAGACACTTTGAATGAAAAAGCGAAACAGTGGAAAGATATCGCCATGCTGGCAAGAACCCATGGTCAGCCGGCCTCGCCCACCAGTCTTGGCAAAGAAGTATATGTGTTTGTTGAGAGACTGACAAAACAGAAAAAACTATTAAAAACAATTCCGTTTTCAGCAAAATTCGGCGGTGCCACCGGGAATTTTAATGCCCACTGCGTTGCTTATCCGGACATCGACTGGATTGCATTTGGAAATCACTTTGTAAACGAAATTCTGGGTCTTGAAAGGTCAAAAGTAACCACCCAGATAGAGCATTATGATAATCTGGCCGCATTTTGTGACAATATTAAAAGGATCAATACCATTCTTATCGATCTGGATCGGGATATATGGTCGTATATCTCCATGAAATATTTCAAACAAAAGATCAAAGACAATGAAGTCGGGTCTTCAGCCATGCCCCATAAAGTCAATCCCATAGACTTTGAAAATTCAGAGGGCAACCTGGGGGTGGCCAATGCGATCCTGGAGCATCTTTCATCAAAACTCCCGATTTCGAGACTTCAGAGGGATTTGACGGATTCCACGGTTACCAGAAATATTGGCGTGCCTTTGGCCCACACGTTGATCGGTTTTAAATCATTGTTAAAAGGACTGGACAAATTGGTTCTGAATAGAGAAGCGATAAAAAACGACTTGCGAGAAAACTGGGTTGTTGTAGCCGAAGCCCTTCAGACGATTTTACGCAGAGAAGGTTATCCGGAGCCCTTTGAGGCGGTGAAATCACTAACCCGAACCCATACCCAGATTGATCGGAAAGTAATTGAAGCGTTTATAGAACGTCTTGATATTACACGAACCGTTAAGGAAGAATTAAAGAAAATTACACCTGAAAATTTTACGGGCGTCTTCGATTTTTAATACATCATTCAGGCAGTACACGCCAAAAAACAAAACCCTAAATGAACGCAAACAAAACGAGAAGAATGTTTGATCTGTTTAATTTGCAAGAAATTTTTGTAAGTTAAGATGCGCATATATTACTCTTCTATAAATGAGATATAAACTTATAAAAAAAGTCCCCCGTCGTTCAATCATTTAAAATGGAAGGTTTTAAAAAATAGTTTCAACTCGCCTTGGAAATTACCCATGCAGACGAAAGTTTTTGATCCCATCAACACATTGCTTAAAGGAACCAACCTCATCGAAGCAAGTGCCGGTACCGGTAAGACGTATACCATTGCCGGGATTTTTTTAAGACTTATCCTCGAAGCACGGCTTACGGCGGATCAGATACTGGTGGTGACGTTTACCAAGGCTGCCACTGAAGAGCTTAAAGAAAGAATCCGCAATAAACTCCTAACGGCAAAATCGGCCTTTTTGAAAGGAGGAAGCAATGATGATTTTATTGATGCGCTGGTTAAAAAATATGATAATCCGGGTTTGGCCGTACAACTGATCCAGGATGCCGTCGTCGATTTTGATAATGCTGCTATTTTTACCATACACGGTTTTTGTCAAAGGGTTTTGCATGAGAATGCTTTTGAAACTCAGAGTCTGTTCGACACAGAACTTATGACCGATCCCATTGCCATGTCACGAGAGGTGGCGGATGATTTCTGGAGAAAGCATTTTTACAGTTTGCCTGCGCAATTTTTAAGCTATTTCCTAAAAAAGATATCCGGGCCGGAATATTTTTTTAAGCTTCTGACCCAAAAAAGAGCGGCAGATATCCGGATTATTCCGGAACTTGAGGCACCTGATTTAATAAAGAGCATCGGTGTTTTTGAAAAGGTTTTTAACGAGCTGAAAGTTTGCTGGCTCAACCCGCGCGACCCATTGACAACACTATTAAAAGACCCGTCCCTTTCCGGCACAATTTATGGCAGCCTCAAGCCCAAAACACACCCGGCGGGGGTTTCAAAAAGAGACCAAACGGTTGCTTCAATGATTGCTTCAATGGATCGCTTTGTGGATGAAAAATCCATCGGTTTTCCATTATTCAAAGGATTTGATAAATTCACCTCCACCAAAATAGAACATTCCACCCGAAAAAATTATACCCCTCCTTCACACGATTTTTTTGATGTCTGTGATGCGCTGTACATCAAAAGTGTCTCACTTGAAGCTGAGATGGAAACCTATTTGGTGTATCTCAAAACGCTGTTTTTCAAGTTTGCACAGGCCCAGCTTTTGCTCCGAAAAAAGAGGCGCAACGTTCAATTCTACGACGATCTCCTGGAAAAGGTAAAAAATGCCCTTGAAGATAATGGTGGGAATAAACTCGCAACAACCATTCGGGGAAAATATCGGGCCGCCCTTGTGGATGAGTTCCAGGATACGGATTCTATCCAGTATGAAATATTCACCCGGCTCTTTGCCTCAGAAGAAAGCACCCTGTTTATGATCGGTGATCCGAAACAGGCCATTTACGGCTTCCGAGGCGCAGATATTTTTTCTTACATGAAGGCTGCTCGGAGTGTAGATTCAAAATATACCCTGATAGAAAACTGGCGTTCAACGCCCGGTTTGATAACGGCTCTGAACACACTTTTTTCAAACTCCCATGCACCGTTTGTCTATGATCAGATCGGCTTTGAAAAGGGTATCCCCGGGGGGGAAGTCGGGACGATTGACCCCACATTCACAGCCCCTTTAGTGCTATGGTATTTGGAGCCGAAGAAACAATCGAGCAAACCCAAATCCCTGAGCAAAACCGAGGCGGTTCCCCTGATAGCAAGAGCGGTTGCCGGCGAAATCCTGCACCTTATTTCAAAGGAGAAAAACGGGGGATGCGATCATGTTTCAGATCGTATCAAACCAGGAGATATTGCTGTTCTTGTCCGAACAAATCGACAGGCACAAATAATCAAGAACTGCCTTTCATCAAAGCAAATTCCATCGGTTCTCCAAAATACGGGAAACATTTTTCATGCCTCTGAGGCTCTGGAATTGGAAAGAATTCTTTTAAGCATTGCCGAACCTTCAAACGAAGGACTGTTTAAAACCGCTCTGGTGACCGATATTATCGGTGTTCCCGGCAGAGAGCTCGATTCAGCAGGGGAAAACCCTTTCTTCCTGGCCCACAGGTCCGATGGGTTTAGAGAATATTTTCGATTATGGAACCAATACGGTTTTATCCGGATGTTTCGGATGTTCATGGTCCGGGAAATGGTCAGAGAACGACTTCTAGGACTTCCGGATGGTGAAAGAAGACTGACCAATCTTCTCCATTTGACAGAAATTCTTCACCAAACGTCGGTTGATAAAAAACTTGGGATAACCGGCCTGATTAAGTGGCTGTCGGAACAAAGACGTGCTTTTACTCCTGAATCTGAAACCCATCAACTTCGACTTGAAAGTGATGATCAAGCTGTAAAAATCATAACCATCCATAAAAGCAAAGGTCTTGAGTATCCGGTTGTGTTTTGCCCCTTTGCGTGGGACGGATCCATAATTAAAGCCCGCGAGATTCAATTTCACAACAATGAAAACAATGAAACGCTGACCTTCGATCTCGGGTCAAAAGAAATCCGGACACACTTGACCCAAGCCCAAAATGAGCTTCTGGCGGAAAACCTGAGATTACTTTATGTTGCGCTAACACGAGGGATAAAAAAATGTTATCTTATCGTGGGTCGATTCAATACTGCCGAAACTTCCGCCATCGCTTACCTGTTGCACTATCAAGCGCAGTCTGCGGATATTTTCAAAAAAGAAGATCTGGTTACATCTCTAAAAACAACGGTGTCAGGAAAAAATGATGCAGATATGCTGGAAGATTTAATTGCGCTTTCGAACCAATCAGATGGGGCCATAGATATTATTCCATTGCCCCTGGATAATGGCACAGAACTCTTAACGGGGGCGGATAAAAAGGAAAACATTTCTTTCAGACGGTTTTCGGGAAAAATCGATACCTCCTGGAAAATATCGAGTTATTCACACCTGATATCCCAGCGGGCATCGGATCAAGAACTCCCGGATCGGGATCCATTCCATTCTTTTCAAAAACCTTTAACCGACAGGAATTTGGATCTAAATATAAATACAGATATTTTTTCCTTTCCAAAAGGAACCCGACCCGGAATTTTTTTCCACGAAATTTTTGAACATCTTGATTTTTCGGCCGGCAGTTCAGAAGATAACGTTAGATTGGTAACCGACAAATTACAGGCGTATGGATTTGAATCCAAATGGCAAAAACCGATATGCACCATGATAGACAAAGTTCTTTCAATACCGCTTGAGATTGGCAAAACGACTTTTAGGCTTTCTTCTGTTCAATGCAACGACAGGATAAACGAAATGGAGTTTTATTTTCCATTGAAACCGGTTTCGCCCCAGGGTCTCAAAAAGATATTCGAAAATTATGGCGGCATCAATCTTCATGACGGTTTTCCAGAACGCCTTGAGAAACTCGACTTCTCTTTAACCAGAGGGTTTCTAAAAGGGTATATAGACATGGTTTTCCATCATAAGGGTCGTTTCTGGTTGGTGGACTGGAAATCGAACTTTTTAGGAACATGCGTGGAAGACTATGGGAAAGATGCTTTGACGGAAATCATGAACCATGATTTTTACATTCTGCAATATCATCTTTACGCCCTTTCGCTTTATCAATACCTTCAACTGCGATTACCGGATTTTTCCTATGAAAAACATTTTGGGGGTGTCTTTTATATTTTTATAAGAGGGGTGGATCCTGACAGAGGACCGGAATTTGGTATTTACAAAGACCTTCCCAATACAGACCTTATTAACGCACTTTTGAAAGCGCTGATTCCAGGGCATTAAAAACATAATAATCAGGATGAATAAAAATTATATAACTGACTTATATGATAAAGGATATATAACTGATACAGATGTTCATTTTGCCAATTTTATTGGCGAGATTGATAAAAATGGCGATCCGGATATTTTCCTGGCCGCAGCCCTTGTCAGCCGTGCAACCGGAAACGGAGATGTATATCTTGACCTCGGGTCTGTGGCGGAAACGTCAATGTCATTCACACTGAACGGTGATGCGGTGGTTAAATGTCCGGAACTTTCCGAATGGTCAAAGAAAATAAGCCAAAGTCGGGCGGTGGGAAAACCCGGAGATTTTCGTCCCCTGATACTCGACAAAAAAAACAGACTTTACCTTTATAGATATTGGGATTATGAAAAACATCTTTCAGACGCCATTACGCGCCGTATGAGAGAAGATATACCTAATATAGACAGAGCCCTTTTAAAAGACGGCTTAAAAAGGCTTTTCCAGGAAAATGACGATGATTCTAAATGGCTGAAGGTAGCTGCCGTCATTGCTGTGTTTAAAAAATTTTGTGTCATCTCCGGAGGTCCGGGAACTGGAAAGACCTTCACCATGGCAAAAATTCTTGCACTGCTTTTAGAACTCTCTCGAAAAAGCACCCTAAATATTTTACTCGCTGCACCGACAGGCAAGGCAGCAGCAAGAATCGGCGAATCGGTGAAAGCTGCAAAAAAAACACTCAACTGCGGTAAAAATATTGTCGATGCCATACCTGATGAAGCGTATACCATTCACAGAATGCTGAAAACCATTCCGGGCTCCCCCTATTTTCGCCATAATGCTGAAAATCCCCTGATTGCGGATGTCGTTGTGGTGGATGAAGCATCTATGGTAGATCTTGCCCTGATGTCTAAACTCATGGCAGCTGTTCCGGATGATGCCAGGCTCATACTGATCGGAGACAGGGACCAGCTGGCCTCGGTGGAGACGGGTTTTGTCATGGCCGACATCTGTGACAGAAACAAGGTCCATACATTTTCAAGATATTTTTGCGAACAGTTCCAAGATATAACCCAACAAAGGATCGATATCTCAAAGAAGGAACAGAAAGACAAGCCGGGCATTTATGACGGTATGGTCGTTCTTAAAAAAAGCTATCGGTTCGCCGAGTCCGGCGGAATCGGGGAATGCAGCCGGGCCGTAAACCACGGGAAAATTGATGACGCCTTATTCCATCTGAAAAACAATCCGGATCAAATCGATTGGAAAGAGATTTCAAAACCCGATGACCTTTCCACGGCCCTGTCAGAATGGGTCAGCCAAAAATATTCAGAATATCTTAATGCGGACGATCCTCAAAAAGCGCTTGAACTTTTTAGTCGATTTAAAATACTGTGTGCTGTTAAAGTCGGTTCATTGGGTGTCAACGCCATAAACAGAATGGCGGAACAGATACTAAGCAAAAAAGGTCTGATAGATCCCGATAATTTTTCGAGCCATCCCTGGTACAGGGGCAGACCTGTTTTGATTACCCGAAACAATTACAGTCTGGGACTATTTAATGGCGATGTCGGCGTTACCATGACCGCGCCGGATTCAGAGGGCAAAGAGCTGTTTGTCTATTTTCAAGGTGTTTCCGGTGAACCCAGGCGGTTTCTTCCAGACAGACTCCCGGAGCACGAAACGGCGTACGCAATGACCGTTCACAAGAGCCAGGGATCAGAATTTGAAACAGTCCTTCTAATCCTTCCAAATCGGGATTATCCTGTATTAACCCGTGAACTGCTCTACACAGGGATCACTCGCGCCAAAAAAAATATATCGATTTATGGAACAGAAGGGATCATTAAAACAACCATATCTCGTAGAATTGAACGGACATCCGGTCTTAAAGATGCGTTGTGGGAATCTGCAAAATAAAATTATGAGGTGTTTCTATGGTAAAAACGATCATTAAAGGAACCGGTCGTTATCTTCCTGAACGTGTTGTCACCAACGATGATCTTTCCCAATGGATGGATACATCCGATGAATGGATACGCCAGCGTACGGGAATCGAGCAGCGACACTGGGTCCCTCAAAATGGCGGCGTTGGATCCTCTGATCTCGGGCTTGAAGCTTCCAAGATTGCTTTGAAGCGGGCAGGGTGGTCACCTGAAGATATCGAACTCATTATTTTCGCGACACTGAGTCCGGATATCTACTTTCCGGGTTCAGGATGTATGTTGCAGCATAAACTCGGACTTGAAAAAACACCTGCGCTGGATATCCGTCAGCAGTGCACAGGGTTTATATACGGCCTTACGACTGCAGATGCTTTTATTCGAAGCGGCCATGCAAACCGGATTCTTTTTGTCGGCGCTGAAGTCCATAGCACGGCACTCGACATCTCCCCCCGGGGACGCCATATTTCGGTAATCTTCGGGGACGGCGCCGGGGCTGTGTGTCTGGAGGGCGTTGAAACCGAGGAACCGGTTGGCGTTCTGGCCGCCACCCTCCACGCCCAGGGAGAACTTTCAAATGTTCTCATGATGGAATTGCCGTCTCACAAAATAAGCCCCTTTTTAAGCAAAGAGATGATGAAAGAGGGCCGGCATTATCCGATTATGGACGGAAGGATGGTATTTAAAACCGCAGTAAAAAGACTCCCACTGGTAATCAAAGAAACCTTGAAAAAGACCGATCTTTCTCTGGACGACATCGACCTTTTCATTCCCCATCAAGCCAATCTTCGCATAAACGAAGCATTTGCAAGGGCATTGAACATTTCTATGGAAAGGGTATTCAACAATGTCCAGCGTTACGGCAATACAACCGCGGCAAGCATTCCCATTGCACTGGATGAAGCCATTGAAATGGGCCGCATCAAAAACGGAAGCACCGTTGCTTTCCTGGCCCTGGGTGCCGGATTGACGTGGGGAGCTGTAATTTACAGGTTTCCAGGCGAGTCCCCTGATAAATCCTCAGGCCATTCGGCGACCCGGTAACCGGTATAGAAAAACTTGGGGCGAACCAGGCCCGGGCTGTATGACGTCCAGTATGAGTTTGGTGTCGATGGTCTCTGCCGAGGCCTTCTCCACAGGACCGGGACTTCCGGCACTCACCCGCGCGGCGTCCAGGCCTTCTGTCGTCTTGAGCACCTGTATAATCGCTTCCCCCCGCTGTTGAGCGAGTTCCTGGAGGTCGTTGTCGGTGAGCGGCTCTATCTTAACCAATTCCCTGAACATGGCCTGATAAAAAGCGGTATCTGAGCTCTCCCAACCGAAAAAGGCCAGGTAGGATTTCACGGGTTTGGCCTTCACTCCGGTTGCTTTTTCGTATTGGGTTTTGAAATCGTCGATCGCAGTGTCTCCACTGCGTATTTCCAATAGCTTTTCCAGAGCTTTCTGGGTCTTTGCGTTGTCGAATGCAATGGGTCCGGGATCCTCCTCGGGAGCGAGCTTCACGCCCATCTGTTCAGAAAGAGCACGCTGTGCACTCTCGGTACGCAACGCTTCACCATCCATTTTAGGATCAAAACGACCCTCTACTAACAGCCTCAGTTGAGGTCGTTTTTTGAGAGCTTCCGAAACATTTTTTAGTTTTTCCTGCTCTGGAGGCAACAGACGGGCGCTGCCGGGATCGAAAGCGATGGCGTCCATCTGTTCGCTTTTGTCGCCAAAAAGGCCCCCCAGCGCTCTGAAAGGCGCTGTCACGACCTTGGTGATAAGGTTAATCAACGCTTGGCGGATCACATGCCCGTAACTAAATTTCGGATTGTCCACGTTGCCCCTCACCGGCACAGCCACATCGATCTTACCCTCAGTGTCGCTAAGAAGTGCGATGGCCAAATCTAGTGGCAGATTAATTGCGTTTGGTGCCTCAACCCTCTCGCCGAGGGTGAACTGATCTAACACCACTTTATTATCGCCGAAAAGTTCGCTGTCCTGGATTTTGTATTCCAAGTTGAGGTTGAGTGTGCCGGATGCGATTTTTCGCCCGGCAAACGTGGCGCTATAAGGACTGAGGGGCTTCATATCAATGTTTTGGAATGATACGGTGAGATCAGTGAATGTTTTGGGCGCAAAGGGACTCATCCTACCCTCTACTCGGGTGAGTCCGTATTCTTCAACCTTGCCCTCAAGTTTAATCATGGTTTGGATCGCCGGGTCTGAAGATATACCCGTAGCACCTCCGCTTAAGTCAGTCACATGGGCAACAAAAGGCAACACTAGGCTGAAGTCAGCGAAATCAACAACACCTTTCTCCACACGAATCCCCTCGATACTCACCGGAAAAAGTGCCCGATCTTTGCTCGGCACGACAGTCGGGGTTTGCTCCTGATGTTTTGCTGTCTCAATGCCACCCGCATCCGAGCTTTTTAGCACCTTGGCCAGATTTACGCTACGGTCCTCAAAGATCACAACCTTGACGCCGGGCTCCACCAAACTCACTTTTTCGATTTGCAAATGATTAGGTGACAGCCCGAACTTAACTCCATTAGCAAACATCTCTTTCCATTCAAGGAGTCGTTCACCGGTGCTTTCCTCATTTAACAGGAGCTTGTTCACGCTTACTGAACCGTTGATGAGCAATCGAGGACCGGATTTGCCAGAACGATACTTCATCCGGGTCGACGCGGAGATGTTGCCGGACTCCAGCACAAGCGACGTAAACTTGGATAGGGCAGGTCGTAGCGGTTTGAGGTTTATCCCCGTTATTTTCGCGTGTGCGTCGGCACGGTCACCGGCCTGGCTGACCTGACCACTGACTCTTACACTTCCGCCCTGGGCCACCTTAAAATCTGCTTTAAAGTCGATGGGGGTTTTATCATCATTGGTAAGATTTTTTAGTGACATCCGGATATCTTTTAGGTCATAAACAATAGCCGGGACAATGGTATTGTCTTGGAGAGCCACCCGGAAGCCGTTCATTTCAAACGTATCAAGACTGAATGACCAGGGCTTGCCCTCGGCCCGCGCCTTTAGACCGGTTTTTGCGATATCGCGTTTCAGCCTGCCTTTGTCTTCGGGACTAAACATTTCAAGCAGACGGATATCTCCGTCTTTACCCCGTACCATATCTGTTTCACCACCGGTAGCTCCAACCCGTTTAATCGTTATCTCACGACTGCCAATATCGATGCGGCCGTTATTCAGCGCAAGCGTGTCAAGTGATAGGAAGGGGATGTCGTCATCTGCTTCCGAAATTGAGACACGATTCAACGCCACCTCCAGACCTTCCACAATAGCTTTTACCGGCCCGGTGCCGACTTCTGCCGAAGCGTTCAAGAAAACATCAAGCCTGCCGACGGCAAGCGCCAATGGGTTAGCGCGGCTGTGGTCTGAATAATTCACCGCAATGTTTTCGACTTTCACATCTCTTACCCTCAATTGCCATGGCTGACTCTCGGGTGTTGAGTAGTCAGGAATCGGTACAATTACCTCTGTGGCCTTCCGGCGCGCAACTAGCTTCTGCCAGTCGAACAACCCCTTTTCATCCACCGATGCCGCAACTTTACCGTCACGTATGACGATGTTCGGAACCATGAGTTCCCGGGCTCGAAGGTCGAAACGCATGTCATCGGCTTCAATTGTTTCCAGAGCAAGCAAGGGTGTGTTCTTGCCCTTTTCTGTGAGCAAAAGCCTCTTTAGTGCGAACTTCGCGTCTTGCAACACCAAAAAGGCATTGCGCGTTTTATAATCGAATCGATAGCGGGTACTGAAGTTCACCTCCCCCGACGGTTCGGCAATGCGAAACTCGTCCTGAGCGAATTCCCACGCTGTGGCCAGCTTGAAACCGGCCACGCTCAATTCTCCTTCGGAGAAGATGGGCTGCAAAGAGACTTGGCCGCGCCAGGCCACCGTTCCTCCGCCGGGCAGGTCGGCGCTAATGGTGTAAGGACCTTTCCGATTCGGGAGTGTTGATATCTCTTTAAATTCGAGGTTGAGAGGTGCGAAAATCGCTGTGGCCGGAGTCGGATCGGAACGGTCGCTGAAAGTGAAGCTGCCGTCGATGACCTCAGCGTGCTTCACCACCAGTCGCGGTGGGTGACGGTCAGCGGACGGAGGATCCTCAGACTTTGGCAGGGTGTCTGAAATCGCCGCAAGATTGAGACTGCCGTCCAGCTGGATCTCAGCATGCAGCAATGGTCGTTCTATACGAATGTCTGCAAACGTCCACGCCCACCGGAAAAGACTCGAAAGCTCGAAGTCTATGAACAGGCGACCAAAGCCAAAAATAGGCCGTCCGTCCGCCTCTTCGAGTACAAAATCTTTGGCATCAAAGGTGAACAGGAAAGGATTGACGCGTACCTCTACGATGGACGCTTTTCGCTTGAGCTTTTCTTGGGCAAAATTACTTACATAACGTTTGAATAACCAGGGAGTCAGCAAAAAGCCCAGGAGGGCGTACAGCGCCACTGCCACGACGGCAGTCAACAGCCAGCGGTTTAGCAGCAACCGCCGCCACCGCTTGGGGGGCATATTGGAATCACTTTTGTCTGAAGTTGGATCAAGCATGGTTGAAATTTCCGGCGCAACGTTTCAGTGAAAATTGGCGGTGTAGAGCACTCAAGCGTATCGTCCCGCTCCCCAGGTTATTTCTTAATTAACGTAATATGTCGTATCGTATCGTCAAGGGATTGTCGTTGAACATCATCCGATCATTTGTCATCGAACAGCATCTCCAAATAGAATTCGG
>PVMK01142262.1_pt1 | contig 40487 bp, 42 predicted proteins | sample 1853481 | NCBI WGS metagenome assembly PVMK01 (sample SAMN08533507, study PRJNA380276) | Marine sediment metagenome, whole genome shotgun sequencing project.
CTTGTACCACGCCGCGTTCGCATCCACGTGCGTCGTTAAAATCCAGCGTGTCCTTGGGCGTTCTGGGCGTTAACAGGGCCACAACAGTGGCTCAGGGACCAGGATGGTGCTTCCCGACGACAAATACTGAGCTCGCCTGGGGACCTTTTTCTCCGCTTTCCTCGACGAAACGTAGCTCTGTACCGATTACCAAATCGTCAAAGTCAGCGTCTATCACGCTATTGCGATGAAAATATATTTCCCGCCCGTCAGGTGTTTCTAATCTGCCGAAGTCTCGCTCCGGCTCCAGTTGGATTACGCGACCGTGCGGCGGAACCTCATGCGTTTTAACCTCGCCACGTCTCTTGCGAACGTAGTCTTCCAGTTGTCGGCGCATGGCGTCGAACGCATCGCGTAGTGCAACAAAGGCATCTTCGTGTGCGTGCTCGTCGTCCGGCGATCGCTGCACGACTATTTCCTTGCCGGGAACCGTCAGATCAATACGGAAATGATATAGATTGCCCTGATGGTGATGCTGGTGGGGTTCTTCAAACATGACCTGGCAACCGATGATGTCATCGCAAAACTTTTCCAGCTTCTCGACCCGTTCCCGCACCTCAGCCTCCAGCGCTGGTGACGGTTCCATGTGACGAAATGTGATCTCAAGAGCTTTCTGCATATTATTCCCAACCGTATTATGTGGCTGACTTCAAGCGGCGCTATCTAATGCTGCCGCTCTTATCTCGGGAATAATATGCGCCGGTTTGGGTTGTTTCTAAAGTAGTAATTATGCCTATTTGCGGGGGAATTCGCCTTGTCGCGCTAACCTTCTCTCACGACGTTATTCGCGCTCAACGCGAGCGCGGCTCTCAGTTTGCGGCGAGGATGTTTTCGTAGTAGCGTCGCTGCATGGTGATCGAAACCTGTCAGTCAATGACAAGAACAGACCGAGTCATCACAATGGACATCCGTGTAATGTATATTGAACCGCAAGAATCTTATTGACATGAAACAGGCAAGTGGACGGCCACAGGATATGGAAGATATTAAAGCGTTAAGAAAACTAAAATGGAAACCATTCAATATTTCAGTGACGAATATCTGGAGCAATGCTGAGGCATGACGCCAGATCAGATCGTCCGGTTTCTCGATGATTTCCGACAGCTGCATGGCACTCCAGGTCGATCACAGTCAAAGCTCATCAGCATCAAAATCCCGGAAAACCTGCTCAGCGCATTCAAGGTGAGGGCCTCGCTTGCCGGGATGCCGTATCAGACGCAGATCAAGGTGCTGATGAAAGCATGGCTGGTGGAAGGAGGAGAACAATAAATGGGGTCAGACCCCAAACATCGAAGAGGACTCCAGTTCGACAAGTCGCATGCGTTTTGGACGCCGTAGGCGCCCGCAGGATCAAAACAGCCCTTAGGCTGTTTTGATCAATCTCTCTCTCAGGGTCTATCAAATCCCAAAACTACCAACGGGACCCCTTTCTACAGGCATTCGATATTTAGTCGTATTGATAGATACAAGACAGCGCGTGAATCTTGTAGTTGGAATAAATCACCAACCAGTACGTTGCCTACAGGCAACATCCCTGATAGGATCTGTCATTGAAAATCGAGCTCTACCAGAGTGAAAAAGGTCGTATTCTGTTCGATGAATGGTTTGACTCACTTGATGGTCGCCACCAGGCAGCTATTGAACGACGAATCGCTGCTGTCGAAGAATACGATCATTTCGGTGACTGCCGCTCGCTGCGAGGTGGGCTGCACGAGATGCGTTTGCTGAGCTCGGGATTGCGTATCTATTTCACCAATGTAGAAAAAGCGATTGTTCTCCTACTGGGCGGTTCAGATAAACGTTCACAAAAACGAGCGATAATAGCGGCGAGAATCAGACTGAAAGACTTCAAAGAGAGAACGAAATGAGCAAGGACAAGATTCCCGCCAGCGTTCCGTCAATGTTACGGGAACGGCTGTACGAGAAATTGCGAGATCCGGCCTACGCTTCTGCATATGTAAACGAAGCATTGCTTGAGGGCGACGAAGTCGTATTCAAGACCGCCGTTGGCGATGTAATCCGTGCCCGCGGTGTAGTGAAGATTGCAAAGAAAGCCGGCATCAATCGAAGCACCGTATTCAAAACGTTAAAGCCAGAAACACGCACCTCGTTTACGACATTCCACTCTCTACTGCACGCTTGTGACATCAATTTCAGCACGCAACCGGTAGTCGATAGCAAAAGAGAGACGGTCATGAAGAAAGCGAAAACTGCAATTCGGCGTTAGATCATCAGCTGACCTGAATGACACGTCGTGTTAAAGCAAGTTGATCGATACTTGATACTTTCTGACCCCGTTAATTGACCATGAGCGAACCCGAAGACCACGTTGAAAAGCATGTGCTGATCGAATCACTCGAGGACAGCCCCGTTGACCTGTTGCAGCGGGCGACCGGACTTCCAAAGCAGCGCATCAAATTCGCGATGACCCAGGGGGCTGTTTGGCTCACCCGCGGGAGCAACACCCAACGGCTACGTCGTGCAAAACGAACATTGCGAGTCGGTGATGAAGTGCACCTCTACTATGACGCGAATATTCTGGCGGAGGTTCCTGCTGAGCCAACGTTGATCACAGACGTTGGCGGTTATTCTGTCTGGTGCAAACCCTATGGCTTGCGATCGCAGGGCTCGAAGTGGGGCGATCACTGCACAGTGATGCGCTGGGCCGAGCGAAATTTGCAACCGGAGCGACCGGCATTTACCGTTCATCGACTCGACCGGGCTGCCACCGGGCTGATTCTGGTTGCGCATTCCAAAAAAGTCGCCGCTGCGTTATCGGAACTGTTTAGGGAGCGTGCGGTAGAGAAACGTTACCTGGCGATGGTAGCGGGCGACTTCACGCCGCAGCCCAATCCGCATCGTGTGGAACAGCCAATAGACGACAAAGAAGCGATCAGCGAATTTTTACTGCAACAGGTTAGTAGCGATGGCAAACGATCGCTGGTGGATGTGCGCATCGAGACCGGGCGCAAACATCAGGTCCGCCGACATCTGGCAGGGTTGGGGCATCCTGTAATTGGCGATCGCTTGTATGGAACGGGAGAAAAAGACGGCGTGGACCTGCAACTTACCGCGTATCTGTTAGCGTTTCATTGTCCGGTTAATGATGAGCAGGTTGAGTATCGACTTGCGCCCGACAGGCTTCCATCGTTTTCCTGAAGCAGGTCATTTATTCGGTGTGTAACGTGCCGAACATGCAGGCTTATTCCAAGATCCCCTGCGGACAGACTCACTTTCATCTTGATCGTTTCACCAGGCTTATTCGTACACGCTCCCGGGTTTCCCCGACACTAATACGGCTCTGCAGATTCTCATCGATTTCGAGAATTGCAACTCGCGTATTCTCTGCGCGTTCCATCGCAAGCTCAGTGAGCGCCGTGTCAGGGCAGGAGTTGTACATCAATCAGTTGGCGACGAAGTTCGTTGGTATAAGCCAGCTCGTCGAATTCAGGAACCGGAGTCTCGCCTTCGTCGACTACTGTCTGAGTTGTGAATTCGACGCGTATTTCTTGCAATGCAAGCGCACCATCTTCGACTGTTTGCTGCTCTGCAAATAACGACTCAAGCACTTCCTTGACCTGCTCTGCGTACATGTTGTCGCCGTCTTCAGTCGCTGCCAATATGGCAATCCTTTCCTCGACCATTTCGTCTAGCTGTGCGGTACGCAGCGCCAGGCCATCTGCCTCTGCATCTGCCACACCTGAGATATCAAGTATGAGCGCCGGCCGCAGCGCTAATGCCTCTGCAAGCTTCGCAGCCCTTTCCAGTTCGGGCGGCGTCAGTTCTGACCGACCATCAAGAAAATTGATGTACTCCAGCTCATCTGCCTCCACACCGATCAGTTTGCCGAGCAGCGCGAAAGGTGATGCCACGATTTTGATGATCAGGGTTCCGAGCGCTTTCATGACCACACCGCCGTACCTGAACTCGGGATCATTGAGGTCGCCACGTACGGGCAGATCGATATCAATCTTTCCTTCAGAGTCTTTCAACAACGCGATCGCAAGTCCCAGCGGCAGGCTCATCGCGTCCGGATGTGGCACCTTCTCTCCCAATTCCAGGTCACGCAGGATGATGTTGTTTTCGCCGACGAGCTGACTATCCGTAACTTTATATCCCAGGCTAAGATCGAGACTGCCGCTCGCTATTTCGCGGCCCGCGAACGGAATCGTGTACGAGGTGAACTTGGGTACAAAAACATTCTGAAATACAACCGTGAGATCGGTGTTAGCTGATGGATCCAGCGGTGTGACGCTTCCCGTCACACGTACGAAACCATGATCGTCGACTTTTCCTTCGAGAGACACGGTGGACGGCTCACTGCTTTGTGTAGAGATCGTCGTCATGTCGCCGTTGAGGTTTTCGATTTTTGCGGAGAAAGGTAATGGCAGCGAGAAATCTGCGAAATCGGCAGCAGCTTCAGTCAACACGACGCGTCCGACGGTTACCGCAATTTGAGATCTGCCTGATTCAGTTTCCCCGGTCTCGTCGGTAGTAACCGGGGTTTCGACTTCGCCAGCTTTCTCAACTCTGCCAAGGTTCAGGTTACCGTTTTCATCAATGACGATATCGCCGTAAAGTTTACTCACCAAAATTTCGGAGATCTCGAGTTTTTGTTCAGAAATGCTCAACGCCACGTTGTTGGCAGCCATTCGTCGCCAACTGCCAAGACGTGAGCCTTCTTTAGTCTCGGTGATCTGCAAAATCTACAATGTCGAGGTCGCCAGAAAATGAGAGTGGCTCATCGCCTGAAACTTTCATGTGCCCTTTCAGATTAAGAGCTCCGGAGTCCATGTTCACATCCGCAAGCGGCGTAATGTAAGGATGCGCTCCCGCCAGTGCGATAGTGTCGATGACAAGATCGAGGTCAATTTCAACCTCTGGCAGCATCGAAACTGCACCTTCCATTGTCAGCGTGCCACCTGTGCGAACCTGCAGCGCCAGGGATGTCGGGAAGTGGGCGCCGGGTTCATTATTGATATCGCTCACGCTTAAGTTGAAATCAGCAATTCCAATATCGGCAAACGGCTCGACACTGTGGTCCTCAAGGTTCAGCGCAAGATGGTTGATTGCGAAACTTTGCAGGGAAACCTGCCATTCATCTTCATCGGTTGTGTCATCCTCCTGTTCGTCGGCAGTGTCGCCTTCGAGATCGGGGTCCGTGGGTGATCGGTTTACGTTCAGCGCGCCTGACTCATCCCGATACACGCTTATAACAGTGTCGTCTATCGCCAGCGCGGCAACAGAGACGCTTCTCTCCGGCCAGCGCAGCTTCCCATCCGTCAGGCGAATTTCCGGAAGCCGGAGTACTTCCCGATCCTGACTTGCGACACCAGGAGCTACCGTCCCCGAGAATGTATGCACTACCACGTCATTGAAGGTCAGATTGAAGTTATCGACTGTAGCGCTGATAGTGCCATCCCGCATTGTATCGACGGTGTAATCCAGTTCGACGTCTGCATTCCCTTCCACAATGTCGAAACCGGTCTGGTGATGGATATAGGCTGAAGTCAGCGGGAAGTGCGATCCCTTAATCGATGCGTGCGCTGCCGATTTCAACGGGTTTAGCTGCAGGCTGCCGGTCCAGCTCAAGGTGCCGGTCGACTCTGTAGTAATGAGTACGGTTTGCTGGCCCGACCGATTCGGTAGTGTATTAAGTTCCTGGATTTCGATGTTGATAGGTCCGAACCTTGTCTCGACAGTGTCAACCGGAACTTCGTCATGCCAGTTGACGGCGCCGTTCTCGATAACAAAGTCGAAGATGAGCATCGGAGTGATTGCTGGTTCGGCTTCTTCTGCCGCAATTTCTGACTGCTCCCCGGTATCCCCAAATAAGTAAGCAAGACTCAGGTTGCCAGACTTGTCACGTGCGACAAAAAACTCCGGTGACGTTACGCGGAACTCATCGAAGGTCCACGCCCAGCGAAACAGGGAGCTGAGTTGAAAGTTCACGAAAAATTCTTCAACACGCGCAATGGGCGCGCCAGCCGGGTCGTCGAGTTCGATACCGTTCAATCGAAGACTCAATACGAACGGATTGACTGCGACTTTTTCGAGGCGCAGCTCAGCGCCGTAGACGTTGCGAAATGAGTTAATGACATTTTTCTGTACCAACCACGGTGCGAGAAAAAACCCAAGTGCCGCGTAGGCGGCTACTGCAATCGGCGCCCACACGAACTTGCGATATTTATTAATGTAGTCGGTAAATATATTGGCCGGTTCGCCAGATTTATCAATCATCTGTCTGCGTATCAGTTATTTTTGTTATTAGGCGCGTTGGTCGCCAGGTTGCCCGGATAAGCATAACTTATATTCAGCTTTTTTGGACATCCATCGGACTCGCCGATTAGCATCAGCGAGATACCGTACAATCCAGGTTTTAGGAATCACGGGTGTACCGGAACTGTAATGTTTATTGTCCTTTTACCCCGGCAATCTTGCGAGACCACCACGGCACTTCTAATATAAGGGTAAGTCATCTTTCTGCTCTGTCAGCTATGGAGTCACACAGTGAACGACGAAATTTCCGAAATTGAGAAGCAATTATTCGAATTGACGATGAAGCTCAACGAGCTTCGTAAAACGAATTCTGGCGACGAAGTGCAAAATTACACTTTCTCTACACTGGACGGTGAAGTGACTTTACTGGACATGTTTGGCGGGAATGATCGATTGCTCGTTATTCACAACATGGGTCAGGGTTGTCGCTATTGCACGCTTTGGGCTGACGGCTTTAACGGATTCCTGCCACACCTCGAATCTGCTATGTCCGTGGTCCTTGTATCAAAGGACTCACCTGAAGTGCAGCATACATTCGCGAATTCGCGTGCGTGGCGTTTTCGCCTGGCGTCTCATGGCGGTGGTGACTACATTCAGGAACAAACCGTTATGGCGGGCGAAGGAAATATGCCAGGTGCAGTGGTATACGAACGCGAGGGAAGCCGTATTAGCAGAAAGAATGCCTCCGTTTTCGGGCCCGGAGATTTATATTGCTCGATATGGAATCTGCTTAGTATGGCCGGGCTGAGCGACGCCGACTGGACACCACAATACAATTACTGGCGGCGCCCACAGAAAATGGACGATGGTGGGGCTAACTTACTCGAATGAGACGCTGCCTGTCCGGGTGACCTGCAACACATAGAAAAATAACAAGAGTGAAATCATGGCGCGAGCAAGACAATACGCAAAAGACATTTCCGGCACCTACGGTATTGCCGCGGTTCTGGTGGTTATTGGTTTATTCGTCGCCTATCAGTTTGTCGATCCGGCGCCGCCACGAGAAATCGTGCTGGCTACCGGCGAGGTTGGCGGTGCGTATCAGAACTTCGGGGCGCAGTACGCGGAAATACTGGGTCGCAACGGCATCTCGGTCGAGCTGAAGGCCACCGCAGGTTCAGTTGAGAATCTTGAACTACTCGCCGCAGAGTCGGGTGTCCATCTGGCTTTGGTGCAGAGCGGCTTGGCAGAAGGTTATGCCGAATCGAGCGTCATGGCATTGGGTTCGCTATATTTCGAACCATTGTGGTTGTTCGTTCGCGACGAGATTCAGATTGAGCATCTGGGCGACCTGGCAGGCACTCGCGTCACGGTTGGAGCCGAGGGAAGCGGTACACGTGCAGTCGGAATGTCTTTGCTTGCAGCGAACGGTGTCGATGGATCGAATACCAGGTTGCTCGACCTGGAGCATGCCGGCGCTGTCAGTGCCCTGGCAAACGCAGAAGTTGATGCGGCATTCGTTATTGCATCTCCCGAGTCTGACGTGGTTCGGCAAATGATCAGGCAACCCGGCGTGCATCTTTATGACTTTGATCGGGGCGGGGCGTACGCGCGTTTGTATCCTTTCCTCTCGCCCGTATCGTTACCGGAGGGCGTGATGGACCTGGCCGCAAATCTGCCGGCAGCTGATGTGACAACGATCGCGCCAACCGCAATGCTGGTGGCCAGGGACGACCTGCATCCTGCATTGATAGACTTGTTGCTGGCGGCTGCGCTTGAAATACACGGGCGCAGCAGCCTGCTTTCCGATCCGGGGCAGTTTCCGACTGCACAGTACGCTGATCTTCCAATCAGCGAAGAAGCCACGCGATATTACAAATACGGTCCACCGTTTTTGCAACGTGTGTTGCCTTTCTGGGCCGCAACATTGGTTGACCGGCTAAAGATTATGCTCTTGCCACTGCTTGCGCTGGCCATACCAATGGTGAAACTTGTGCCGCCACTTTACCGCTGGCGTATTCGGTCGCGGTTCTTGCGCCTGTACGATGAAATTCAGAGTTTTGATCCGCAACATGATGGCAGTCTGGCAGACACCGATGCCAATCAGAATTTGCAACAACTCGACAAGATTGATCACGCAGTGTCACAGATCACTGTGCCGCGCGCTTATATGGGAGATATCTACAAGCTGCGCCGGGATATCGACCTGGTACGCCGCAGACTCAAATCAACAGAGGAATCGCACAGTCGCGGCGCATAACGCAGCGGTTGCTGGCGGTCGGCGTCAGGTGTTAACGCCGACCCTGGGTGGACATCTGGCACCCCCTACTTAGCGGATGCCTTTTTCCTGGCTACCTTTTTCTTCTTCGCCGGTTTCTTTCTGGCGACGGGTTTCTTCGCGGCCTTCTTCTTGGTTGCTTTCTTTTTCGCTACCTTCTTCTTTTTACCGGCCTTTTTCTTCGGGCCTGCTTTCTTCGACAGCTCCCGCTGGATACTCGCCAGTGCCCGATCTATCTTCAGGGCGTGCGCAAGGTGATTGCGGGCATTGGTCAGGTCATTCATCACGGGCGCAAGGTCTTTGCGCAGCTGCTTCGCGTCACCTTTTGCACCATCGACCATTTTTTCCAGATTGCGAACCTGCTTTTTGAGCTCCCGCTGGGCTTTGGTTGCGGTCGTGTTCGCAAGTCGCTCCGTCTTCCTCTGTAGCTGAAGGGCAGTCCGCTTGGCACGCGTATTAACCTTGGCGAGTTCTTTCCTAAGGCGCTTGCGCTGCCGGTCCAGCTCTTTCGTGGCGCGCGTTGCGGTAGTCAGGAATTGTTTCTTTGTCTTCTGAACGGTTTTTTCAAGCTCCGTTAGTTCTTTGCTCACAGCCTTGATCCTCTGAAAAAGAAGTGGGTTTCGAAGCAGACACTAACAGGAATCGATACCTAATGGTGTAAGGGATAGTCACAGTGAACCTTTAAGCGAGCGAACGCATATTCCTGTGTTGGCAATCCTGCTATTGGAGGAGTAAGTAGCGCAATTATATATACTGTCGCTGTGTAGCAATGAGAGGGGTAGGGTAATGGCTGGAGTCGATGGGCGTGTTGCGCTGGTTACTGGTGCTGGTCGCGGGATCGGGCGTGCAACTGCCGAACTGTTGGCATCACGTGGAGCTCGAGTCGTTGCCGTCGCGCGTACGGAGCAGGAGCTGGCAGAGTTAGGTTTGGAGTATGTAGTCGCTGATCTTGGCACACCGGAAGGCTGCGCCATAGCGGTCACAGAGGCTGAAAAGCGATTCGGCTCGATTGAGATTTTCATCTGCAATCATGGCATTGGCTCAGCACATGAGCGGGTAATCTGGGAGCAGGACCCAGCGGTCTGGAGTGAGACCATGCGGGTCAACCTGGATGGGCCATTCCATCTCTCGCAATTGTTGTTACCGGGAATGATCGAGCGTAAGTACGGACGCGTGGTTTACACGAGCTCTACAGCCGGCGAGGTCGCTGAGTTTGCGGGCAGTGCGTACAACAGTTCCAAGCACGGGCTGCTGGGATTGATGCGCTCGGTTGCACTGGATGCTGGCCCACATGGCATCACCTCCAACGCTGTGTTGCCAGGATGGGTACGCACAGAGATGGCGGAACGCTCAGCAAAAAGCGAGGCTGCGGAGCGCGGCATTACAACTGACCAGGTGTGGGAAGAACGCGCGGCGCTGTACCCACCGGGTCGCGTCGCAACACCGCAGGAAGTAGCCGAGATGATCGCGTTTCTGGCCTCTGAAGAGGCTAGCGGTGTCAGTGGAGAGGCGATCAAGGTTGCACTTGGCAGCTTCTGTTAGAAAAAAGGCATCCGTCGCCAGGTACACCCCAATGTACGCAGAGGAACTTTGACAGTGCTCACCTGTATTCGACAGGCTCATGATATGGGCTCAATTGGAGATGAGAGCCGCAAAAGCTACTACACTCTGTGTAATGACCAGTAAGTTCGATAAAGAGCTCGGGACTCGATAGCGCTATCACGCGACGTGATTTCGTCTATGGTTCAACTTTGCTCGTCGGGGGTGCGCTTGTCGGTTGCGGCAAGAGTGAAGATGCCACGTCTGCCGCGCCAGGGTGATTTCAACTTCGACGTTGGCGATAGCTGGTACGGCCCGGGCGGTGTCGGCGATTACGCAAGTTCGCACGGCAACACTCCCGACCTGATTCAAACTGCGCACCAGATCCGCGCAGGACGGTTCGATAAAGTGTCTGCAAGCGCGATCGATTCCGGTGAGGAGTACGACCTGGTAATCGTCGGTGGTGGCTTTGCCGGCTTGTCTGCAGCACATCACTTTAACCGGCTGAATCCTTCTGGTCGCGCGTTAATTCTTGATAATCACCCTATATTCGGCGGCGAAGCGAAACGTAACGATTTCGAAGTCAATGGAGTGCATATTTCAGGACCCGCAGGGTTCCAATGATTGCGCTATTCAGGCTGCAACTGGCGACCCTGATGATTACTTTTCGGCTTTGAACATTCCCAGAGAGTTTCAATATACGGAGCCAGGTGGATCTGCGGCTGGCATGCGCATTGCACAAGACAATTATGAATACCTGCACTGGCATGAGGACAAATTCGATGTAGGCCATTTCTTTCGCGGCGCAGACAAACCCTGGGTCAAAGACGTCTGGAAGTCCGGGTTGGCTACGACGCCATGGAGCGATGAGGTACGCCAGGCATTTGCACGCGTCCGCACTATTGAGACAGAGGACAAGGCGGGTCGGGATACCAATCGATGGCTTGATTCGATGACAATGAAGTCGTATTTCGAAAATGAGCTGGGTTTGCCGCCAGAAGTATCGTCGTTCTACGACCCGATCATGGCAAGCATCATCGGACTCGGTTGTGACGCCATCAGTGCGTATTGGGGTCTGTATTTTCAGTTGCCCGGATTCAAGAACCCCGACCGATACAACGACATAATGTTGCACAGTTTTCCAGGCGGCAATGCGGGTATTGCACGACACTTCGTCAAGCAACTGATTCCCGATGCGATTGATGGCTCCACGTTCGAGAACGTGATATTTGGCAAGATTGCATTTGACGAGTTGGATCGCGAAGGTAAGCCGGTTCGTATCCGGCTTAACTCGACAGCGGTCCGCGTCGAGCACGAAGGGAAACACTCAGGATGCTGAGCGGGTTCGCGTTACCTACGCCAGGGATGGGCAGCTGCATCAGATACGGGCTAAGGCTGTCGTTATGGCATCAGGCGGCTGGGTGAATCGCCATGTGATCAGAGATTTGCCGGATGAATACCGCCGGGCCTACGAATCATTCGCACACTCACCTGTGCTCGTCGCCAATGTTGCCCTGACGAACTGGCGTTTCCTGGAGCGCCTCGGTGTTTCCGCTGCGATTTGGTCAGGCGGATTCGGCTTCACCTGCAACATCCGGCGACCGATGATCGTTGGTGGTAAGTCGCAGCCATTGCATCCTGACGAACCCATCGTGTTGACGTTTTACGCACCAATCTACAAGCCCGGATTAGGTCGCAATGAGCAGGGAATTGCAGGGCGCGCAGAACTACTGGGCACTTCATTCGCCGATTACGAGCGACAGATTCGCGAACAAATGATGACAATGTTTTCTGCCAGCGGCTTTGACCCGGTGAAAGACATAGCCGGGATCATTCTCAATCGCTGGGGACACGCTTACACCAACCCCGGTCCTGGATTTCGCTTTGGGGTAAATGACAATCCCGCACCACCAGACGTAATACGCGAACCATTCGGCCGTATTGCGATCGGTCATTCGGAATTGCGCGGTCATCAATACTGGTCCGGCGCCGCCGGCGAAGGTCGTCGTGCGGTCGAGGCGCTGCTGGATCTGCATTTCTAAGTTAAATTTTGTAAAGACGAGTAAAAACAAAGAGTTATATTTCTCATTTTACATTCGTATTATTTCAGGTGAGAAACCGGCGAGCCCGTTTTGTGGTCAAATACAAGTATGAGGAGACTTGTAGCTCTATTGATTGCCGGCATTTGTGCCAATTCCTCGTCGGCCGGCGAAGTGTTCACCTGGACTGACGACGAGGGCGTGGTGCATTACAGCCAGTGGGCACCGAAAGACACCACCACTGTTACCACGCTAAAAACCATCTCCAGAAATCCCGCTGATTACGATCCCGGAGCGGATCCGTACTCGATACAGAACCAGGCTGCGCGAGTGAATAAGACATGGAGCAAGATTGAGGAACGCAATGCCGAATTGAGGAAGCGTCGCCAGGAAGAGGAAGAACGTCTGGCTCGCATGCAACCACCGGTATATCAGTACCCGTATGATCCCTACAGTTACTACCGGGCGCCTGTGTGGCGGCCGATTTATCGACCGGTTCACCCGATCTACCCGGTACACCCTGTTCAGCCGATATATCCCGGGCCTGTTCGACCACACCAGCCAAACATTCATGCCCGGCAGATTGCGGCGATGAGCGTGTTGAATCGTCGACCCAATTATCGGCGACCATATAGTTCGGTAACCGGCGTTTCGCAACGGGCGACAATCCATCGGAGCATGCCAGGAAACTAGAGACACCGATCGACGTTGAACGGGAAGTCATGTCTCCCCCGCGGGGTTCACTCCAGGAACTTCAATCCAGCAAAATTATCCACTGTTCGCGGCGCAGTCTTTGCATTTGCTTAATGATCCAGCTCTGTCTCTCGCGGACGTATGGGGTCGGATTATCAACCCGTAGCTGTTTTGGGTTTGGTAAAACTGCGGCAAGCAATGCCGCTTCAGCATCGCTCAGGTCGGCGGGCGATTTTTCGAAAAATACTTCACTCGCCGCACCAACACCATAGATACCTGGCCCGAACTCGGCGATGTTTACGTATATCTCAAGAATGCGTTTCTTTGACCATGTCACCTCAATCAAGACCGTAAAATACGCTTCAATACCCTTGCGCAGAAAACTCTTTCCCGACCACAAGTACATATTCTTGGCAACTTGCTGTGTGATCGTTGATGCGCCACGAAGGGATCCACCGTCGTTAAAATCTTCTACGGAATCACGAATGGATTTCACATCAAACCCGAAGTGATCTGCAAACTTCTGATCTTCCGAGGCCACAACCGCTATCGGAGTGGCGACACCGGCATCTCTCCATGCGATCCACTCATACAGCACAGGTATTCTGCCACTATTGTCCTGCAGCATGAACGCAGTCGTTGGTGGATTGATCCAGCGAAATGGCAATACCAACAATAAACTAAGAACGAAAACCAGCAGCCCGAATACGAGTAGCCAGCGGCGGACCCGCTTCAGTAAACCGGGTTTTTTCCTGTTTTTTCGCCGGCGTCGTGGAGGGTGGCCCCGACCAATTCGGTCTGACAGAAATGCTCGCATAACCTCTTATTGATATCCCTTAGCTCGATACGCCACCGCCATAGATGGCTGGGCATCATTCAGTACTTCTTGAGTATATGTCGAGCGGAGGATCCAGACACGCACCATAAACATCGGGTCATCAATATCAAATTCGAAAGGTTGGGCAGTCAAACAATATTCGGCAAGACAGAGTTGCAGTGTCGAAATCTTGTGAAATGACTTGCAGGCTGAACTTACGTGCTCTTTCTTTGAAGTTGGTTGATAATAGGGCAATGTGTTGCTACATCGACCACATAGTATGTTGGTCCGGAGCGGTTCGATGACAGAGTTTTTCAGTAAGTCAGCGGTTCGAGCAACAATGCTATTGGGCCTGAGTCTCTTCTGCGCGGCTCTGAATGCCCAGGAAACTGATTCCTCGAATGCTCAGCTGGTTGCTGAACGGCCAAATGCCAGCGGCACAATCACGGAAGTCACGTACGGTGTTTTCCTGATCGACATCGACGAGATTGACGATGTACGCCAACGCTTCAATGTGGACATGTTTGTCAATATTGCCTGGCAGGACACGCGCCTCGCGTTACCCGAGAATGAGCGGTCAGACCAGATCCGGCGATTCCCAATGAGTGAAATCTGGACACCGCGAGGACTGATCGTGAATGATCGGGGGCTTGAAGCTCAACTACCGTTGGTAGTCGATGTCGATGCACTGGGCAATGTTGTGCACCGGCAACGAATGACCGGGGAGTTAGCAGTCGACCTGGATCTCAAAGATTTTCCGTTCGACACTCAGCACTTGTCTATCGATGTCGTTTCCTATCAATACAGTCCAGATGAATTTCGATTTTCACGAAATACAACCGTAGCAGCAAATACTGAGTCGTTCAGCGTTGAGGGATGGACCTTTCGTTTGCTTGAAATAAATCACGCGGAATTTTCGGTGCCAGCCGTCGGAGTAGTGCGGCCGCAAATGTCACTCATCGTAGAAGCGAAACGTAACGCGCAGTATTATCTCTTGACTATGTTTCTGCCGATGGCATTAATCGTCTTCATGTCCTGGACGGCATTCTGGATACAACCTAACGTCGTTCCACCGCGCATCGCTATTTCGACCGCATCGATTTTCTCGCTAATTGCCTTCGGTTTCAGTATTCGTCTCAGTTTGCCACGCGTTTCCTACGTAACCCGCGCCGATCTGTTTGTAATAGGTTGTACGTTGCTCGTATTCCTGGCTCTTGGGGCTGCTGTCATCGGCAGTCGCTGGGCGAGCGCGGATAAATTGGAGCAGGCGATACGGTTGAATGCTGTAACGCGATGGGTTTACGTAGCTTTGTTTGTCGTCGTCGCTGCGGTCGCTGCAACTATCTAGAACAGACGCAGTTTTCTGACTTCTAATTTTTGCCTAGCCAAAATCGTTCTTACTGGTAACCCTTCGCCTGCAGTTTGAACAGGCTCGCGTATTGTCCGCCTAATGCGAGCAGACTTTCGTGGTTTCCTCGTTCTACGATTTTCCCATCGTGAATAACAATGATCTGATCTGCCGCACGCACAGTTGAGAACCGATGCGAGATCAGAATCGTCATCTTGTTGTGACTCTGTGAACGGAAATGATCAAATATCGCCGCCTCCGATGGCGCGTCCATGGCTGCAGTGGGCTCATCGAGTACCAGTATGTCTGCATCGCTGCGCATGAATGCTCGCGATAACGCGATCTTCTGCCACTGTCCGCCCGACAGTTCGCGTCCACCTTTAAACCAGCGGCCAAGCTGCGTCTCATATCCTTCGGGCATATCCTCGATAAATGGTGCTGCCATGCCGGTTTCCGCGGCTTTTGCCCAACGAACAGCGTCGTCAATATGGCGTACATCCCCGGCACCGATGTTTTCACCGACAGAGAACTGGTAGCGGCCGAAATCCTGGAAAATTACGCCGATTCGCTGGCGTAACGCTTCAACATCCCAGTCCTGCAGTTCGACACCGTCGAGAAAAATGTGTCCTTCCGTTGGCTCGTACAGCCTCGTGAGTAGCTTAATAAGTGTCGTTTTCCCAGAACCATTCTCGCCGACCAGCGCAAGACTTTCGCCGGGCCGAATTTGCAGGCTCACATCGTCCAGTGCTTTGCTATTCGAACCAGGGTAGGCGAATGACACGTTCTTAAACTCGAGTCCGCGCGAGGGGTCCGTGCCATGTTTCAATTCACCCTGGCGCGCCATTACCGGGATACTCGAGATATTCGTACAAGTTGGACAGGTAAAGATTGTCCTCATACATGCCACTGATCGACGACAAAATCGCTGCAACTGCGGACTGACCTTGCCGGAAAAGCACCAGGTACATCGTCATTGCACCGAGCGTAATCTCATTATTGATTGTAGAAATCACAATCCATGCGTAGGCGCCGTAAAAAGCCGCCGTCGACAACAGTCCAAGGGCAAACCCCCAGGCATCGCGGCGCAATGTGAGGCTGCGGTCCTTGATGAACAGTTTGTTAAAGATGTCGCGATATCGTTGCAACAGCCGGGGACCTAGCTGGAACAGCTTGACCTCTTTGACGCCATCCTCCCGGGCAATAACAGACTCAAGGTACATCTGCATGCGCGTGTCCGGAGAGCGCCAGCGAAACAGCTTGAAGGCATCGCCAGAAAACTTAGCTTCCGCAAAAAATGATGGCAGGCCGGCACCGATCAGAATCACTACCGCCCAGGGGGAAAAGACAAACAGTAATGCGGCGTAACTGGAGAGTGAGATTGCATTCTGTACAAGGCCGAATGTTCGATTGACCAGGCTGAGTGGTCGGCTGGAAGCCTCGCGACGCGCCTGGGTCATCTTGTCGTAAAACTCGGAGTCCTCAAAATGTGAGAGCTGCAACGTCAATGCTTTTTCAAGGATCATCACGTTGACTCGCTGACCAAGAAGCGCGCGCAACAAGGACTGGCATGCGGATATTCCACGCTGGCTGGCGGCAACGAATACAACAATGATCGCTTCCATGACAACGAGCGACAAAACGCGTTTGGTGTCAGGAGAAGTCGATGCCATTGCAGTGACGACGCTATCGACAATCAGCTGCCCGACATAGGCGATTGCGGCAGGCAAAATGCCAGCAACCAGCGTGAGAATTCCGAGCGTAAGCGTCAGGGCCGGACTCGTTGTCCATACAAGATCGAGCGCACGGCGACTGTAGCCGAAAACACCCGCAGCGCGGCTGACGAAACCGGCGTTTAAGCCGTCTTCGTCAGCCACGTGACCTGCAGTTGATTACGAATTTCATGAGCTTCGGCATTGCGCTATGGTAAGTCATTTGGCGATGGCTCGGGTTGGATTTCGGTGGACGACAAAATAGTCAGATCTGTACGGCAGTGGGTTGAAACTGTGGTGGTGGGTTTAAACCTTTGCCCGTTTGCGAAACGTGAACTGGTGAAGAATCGGGTGCGATTTGTCGTCACTGAGGCGACAAATGAAGATCAGCTGCTGGTAGCTCTGGAGGCCGAGTTGGATTTACTGAGTAGCGAGGCGTCCGTTGAAACGACGTTACTCATTCATCCCGGTGTGTTGCAAAATTTCTACGCCTACAATCAGTTCCTGAATAGCGCCGATGCGTTATTGCAGCAGATGAAGCTGGAGAGCGTCTATCAGATTGCCAGTTTTCACCCGGATTACCAGTTTGCCGGCACAGAACAGGCTGATGTGGAGAACTATACGAACCGATCACCCTATCCCATGTTGCATCTTATTCGGGAGGAGAGCCTCGAGCGGGCAATTGCCAGTTATCCGGATGTGGATAATATTCCCGAGCAAAATAAAAAATTAATGGAGTCTCTGGGAGAGATCAAGATGAAAGAATTGCTGGGGGCCTGCCTGGAATGATGAAATTTCATCACCAGGTGTAAAAGAAATCGCGGCAAGATGCCGCTCCCACGAGTCGCAGGTCAACTTAGTTCGTTGCCATCCTCTTGTATCGCACCATGCTTCTATTTTCTTGTTCCGCGTCACGGCAACATACACCGGCACGCCTGCCATCAGTAACAGCAACGTCCAGTAGGCGGCATCTTCACCGGAGCTCGCGATTACCCACATACAGATCAGAAACGCGACGATAGAGACTATCGCTTCACGTCGTCTGCGTGCCGGGCTGGTATTTTTGTCATGAATGCCAAGCAGCAGGCCGGCCATCGAAGCGAACGCGTAGGGAACGACGGTGGTCAGCGTGGCAAGCAACAGGACAAATGTATAGGCACCGACGAGGCCTTTTGTCTGGCTCATAATCAGCATCACACTTGACAGGACGCCGGCGATCACAATGGATGCTCCCGGCGTGTTGTGTTTTGTCATGCGCTCAAAGATCCGGGGAAACACACGATCGCGTGCCGCCGCCATGGCTGTCTGGCTGGCCGCCAGTAGCGTCACGTTAAATGCGCCAACCATTGAGACGAGCGCGCCAATAGACACTGCAATGCCACCCCAGCTGCCGGCCATGCGAATCCCGGCATCGGCGAGCGGTGAACCGGACTCCGCTAATTGCCCGGCAGGAATCATGCCCATGACTGCAAATGCGACTAGCAGGTAGACCACAGCAATGGTCAGCGTTCCGATTATCAGTGCTCGCGGAATTGTTTTCTCGGGGTCAATGACATCTTCCGCTGGAACAGTTGCAGCTTCGATGCCTACAAATGTCCAGAAAGTCAGGGCGAAGGCGGACGCAAACAGATATCCAGAACCTGTAGTGCCAGGGTTCATAGGCGGCAAGGTTTCTATATCGACGAAAAATAATCCAATGCTGCCGATTATGATGAGCGGTATAAGCTTCAATATTGTTGTCGCCAGACTGAAGATACCGGACTCACGAACGCCTGCGATATTCAGCCAGACGAGTGTCCAAATAAGGAATAAACCGGAGCCGGTCATCAACAGCGGGTTTGCACCAATGACAGGAATTAACACGCCAATGTAACCGGTGAACGCAATTGCGATTGCGGCGCTGGCCGTCCATAAGGCAATCCAGTAACTCCACGCGATCAGAAATCCACCAAAATCACCGAATCCTGCGTGTGCATACGCGTAAGGCCCGCCTGCTTTGGTTACACGTCGGGAAAGATTACCCAGCGCCATCGCAACGAACAGGGCACCGACCGCGGCCGCTGCCCAGCTCAACAATCCGAGACCGCCATACGGGACGAGCACCGCCGGCATCATGAAAATGGCAGAACCGATCGCTCCTCCGACCACCAGCGCCCAACACCGCCAGAACCCTAATGCACGTTCTTGACCTTGCGACATGCTCTTTCCCCCTCGGGGCTTGCGCCACGAAGCACTCACCGTGCCATATCGATTCACTACAAACAACGAATAAATATTGCCTGGGCCATCGTATGCTGCATCTGCATGAGGAAAAAATATGCTGAGGCGCGCACAGTAACCCGTGAATTCGCAGCATTGTGCCCGGCGTTAGCGTATAAAAGTCGATGTCATGACCTGTAAAAAACCGATAGATAAAAAAACCGGTTTCGATATTTCCGAAGCGTTCTCGCGTTTTGATCAACGCAATGAAATCTATTGTCGTTCGGAATGGGATGAAGAAATAAAGAGTAAGAAAGCCACGGCTTTCTTCGGTGGTCACTACATGCCCAATGCCCGCGCTCGCAAGGCGGATGGTTTCGGGCAAAAAGATTACGCGCTGAGAAATGCGACATGGCATGTAACAAATGTTCTGCGGGACTTGCGCAGGAAATCGGACGACCGCAAAGAAGGTTTTTTTGACACGTTTACGGCGCAGGATGACGGTTGGCCGGAACCCTATGATTTCTCGTCGCCAGCAGAGGCGACCGGAAACCTCAGGCGGGCAGCAGTCTCGATGGGCGTCGGCTTACTTGGGGTTTGTGAGTATGACGAGCGTTGGATCTACAGCGCCAGATACAGCGAACGAGCGCAGGAAAGCAAACCTGTGGATATTCCGGAGGACTTGCCCTACGTCATCGTCATAGGTGAGCCAATGGATATCGACCTGACTGCTACTGTACCTTCGGCATTGTCCGGTTCAGCTACTGGCATGGGCTATACGCATGACACCGTCGTTCTTCTCACGCTCACACAATACATCCGCAACCTGGGTTATCGGGCAGTCTCATCGATGAATGACTCAGCGCTACCTATACCGCTCGCAGTCCAGGCAGGTCTCGGCGAAGTTGGACGGCATAGTCTGCTGATTACCGAGGAGTATGGGCCACGGTTGCGTCTGGGCAAGATTTTCACTGATATGCCGCTGTTAATCGATCAACCAAAACGATTTGGTGTCAGGGAATTCTGCGATGTGTGCCAGCGTTGCAGCAGCGCCTGTCCACCGAAGGCTATTCCGACGGGTGAACCGTCGCGCACTGCTTACAGCATTTCCAACCTCAATGGCGTTAAGAAGTGGACGACCTTCGCGGAGAAATGCTTTCGATTCTGGGCCGGCCAGAATTCCGACTGCTCCATCTGCATCCGTGTTTGTCCCTTACAATCGCGACTTCAGCAAATGGTACAACCGCCTGTGGCGAAATCTTGCGGGAACGAGGTTGCGCAATGTCATGCTGCAGGTCGACATCTTCTTCAATAAAAGAACAAGACAATCTTCCGCCCGCTGGTGGGGCGGTACGTAGTCTTAAAAGTCAGGAGCCTGGATCAGCGGCAATTCGAATTCGCAAGAGCGACCTTGCTGAGCGTAGCAATCCTTACTTTTTTACCCACTTTCCGCCGGCATCCTGGTAGTAATGCCCTGCCGCCGTTTTCTGCACTGCCAGCTCGTGGAATCGGTTCGCTACCTGAGCGACTGTAGCGCTGGTCTTTTGCGCTGTACTCTCAAATTGCACTTTGCGCTTCTTGTTTACTTCAGCAATTAGCGAATTAACCTCGGCACTGGCCGGCGAACGTACGGATGCCAGATAACCAGACTTCGCCTCTCCAACCAGTCCCTGGTCTTTTGCGTCATGAATATCAATGGCCCACGCACTTTGCACAGCGAAAAACATGAATAAAGTTGCTAGTAAAATTTTCATAACGGCGGCCCTCAAAATATGTCGCTTTCTTCATCGAACAGGTCTTCCAGTTCCTGATCGACTTGCACACGGATATTGTGCTCGATTTTGATATTCAGGTTAATCTCGATGGGTTCTTTTGGTGCCTCTAACGTGACTGTGGGATTACAGCCCGCAACGAAGACCAAAAGAAAAGGAATTGTCAGTAGTCGGTTCATGACCCTATAGCACCTGTGTCTATGTCTGTTGGCAGCGTACCCGATCGATTGCGCTGTATAAAGGGCAGTAGCCCGGTTGTTGTTGATTGATTCATCATTCTTTGTTCAATCGCCTCTCAAAAATCTCCTGAATGCTGCGTGTAGCCTGCAAACTCCTTAGCATCTGTGGAACGTTATTTTCAACTTTGAGGTTTAGTACCACCGGCTGGGTTGGGTCCATTTTCGGATTTACGCCCGCTAACCTCATGGCCAATAACAAATCTCCGTCTTCTGTATACGTAACATCTGCGGTGAGTGATGCAAACTCGAAATCACTCAGTGCACGTGTCGCCAGGCCGAGCTGCGAATCATCGGCGGCGGCGTCGCCTGCCCGATACCTGATGGAGCCGCCCGGCTCATCGCTCTCAAGCCTGCCGTGATCAATCGTGATCTGATCTCCAATAACGGTGATTGGCAATGTTCCGGAAACGCTGCCCACTATGTCAATACTGTCGAATTCTGCCAGTGCCTTCATTAACGACAGCTGAATGGACTCAATCCGCAGCACTATGGCTGCGGCAGCAGCTTGTGGAGAGTAAATGAATGGGTCTGCGCGTATGGTTCCGCCGAGCATGCTCATCGAAAGCGCGTCGACCTGAACGGACGAAAGGTCGGCACCAACCTGAAATTTGGTCTTTATTTCACTGAGCGGCAGGCCGACGTCGAGAAGATCGATGTTAAGCGTGGTTGGCTCGAATTCGTGACCGGTCTTCGTATTGATGGTCGCGCGCAAATTCGTGGATAAACCGGACAGCGCGATATCGTCGCGAAACGCGGCGATGCCGTCCAATTCGAGCTGCATGTTTCCCGTAATATTGAAGTCGTCGTCTACCGTGATCCAATTGAGATCTGCACCCAGTGACAGGCGACCACCGGTTACGTCCCATGTTTGCGGTGCAGGCGACAGGAATTTGGACAGGTTTCGCGAGTTCAAATCAATTGATACATCGCGTAGTTGCATCTCACCATTACTGGTGTCCAGATCGTGATTTAGCTCCAGTCCTCCCTGAATGGCATCGTCTGCTGATAGCAGTGCGGCCGCGGCGGAGAATTTATTGTTAACAATCTTCCAGGTGCCTGCAATGTTCGGTACCGTCCACGCCAGGTTGGCTAAAGTAAGCTGCGCCGCTGTTGCATCAATGTGGTATTCGCTGGTGATTGTGGCGCCGCCGTCACTAATCGCCACATTCGACAGCGTTGTCGCCAATGAACCGCTGAGGCCCGGCGCTGCTGAGAACCCTTCGATCCGCAGATGTGCTTCATCAGACGTGCCGCGCCAACCATCATCATCGACATGAAATGTGGCACCGGCAAATCGTGTCAGGTCGATCGATGCGGCGGTCATTTCCTGATTTTTAACACCGTGGAAGGTCGCCGTCGTGGTCTTGGCGAGTTGCACCAGCGTTTGCTCACTAACTGTGATTGTCATCGGTGCGCTGATTTCGGCCGAAGCAAATACGAGCCCGCCCAACGAAATATTGCTGGCGGCGATGTTCGCCTGCAATGTGCAGATGATGCCAGCCTGGCAAGTTAGCGCAGTTACGCTGAGCGGGAAATCCTGAATTGAATCTGTAGAGACTTTCATCTCGCCACTTTCGACAGTTGCGCGCCAATCCAGTGACGGATATTCCACCATGGTCACTGTTGGCGTTTGAGTGACGATCTGAATCTGTATTTGCGATTGGTCGTCTATCCGGTATTCAAGTGACATTCCGCTATCGGATTGCAATGTTGCCTCAACCTGGATGGGTTCTTGCGGTTTGTCCGAGATTGCCGTGTTAATCGCACCCCATAAAAGCGTATCTAAGGATGTAATCTTGGCAGGCACCATACCGATGGCATGCATAAGCGGCAGCAGGGGCGCCATACGCACTGTCGACTGGCCACTGATGACAAATCGGGAAGTCTCGCGCTCAACCGCCAGTGCGAGCGCCACGGCAACAACGTTATCGGGTGTTGTCGCGGTTATTGATACGCGATGTTCGCTATCGGTCACAGGCTCTATACCGGTTGTGACCACGAAAGAGCCAATTTCCAGGTGCAGCAGTTGCCCGGCATCGGTAGATTCCCAGGAAACATTCGCCAGTGGTGGCAATCCTGCGGCAGTTACACGGCCGATTTTCACGGTGGAGTAGGGCACGTTTTGCGGTAATTCGAGGATAGATGCCAGAATTGCGGCAATGGATACTGGCTGATCGCTATTGCCAGCACGGATGAGTTCGATTGCGTCGATCTGGAGCAAGCCCGGCTGTGCCTTGCGGATATTGGTGGGCAGCACAATGCCGGTAATGCGAATTTGTGAGCCGCCGCTCCACTCCAGCACCAGTTCGTCGAAACTAACGTTGTCGGCTCCAATGGAGTTGATGGAAAGTCCCGGTGACTGCGAGCTCTGAATTTTTCAACACAGAGTTCGCGACCTTGCGGGCTATAGAGTCCCGGTACAGATAAACGCCAATAGCTGCGATGACTATCAAGCCAAGGAATACGGTCACGTACTTGCGGGATTTTCAATGCAGATGTACCGGGTAGCCCATATAAACAACTACAGTATAAACGTGCTGGCCCTGCCCATGGGATAGAGGGACAGTGAGCATAACTATATCGGCATAGTCATGGTCACTGTCCCCCTATCTACGGTTACATAATGTATTCGGGGTTTTCCGGCGGTGTCTGTGATACCCGGGCTTTTGACTAGTAAAGTAGCTGCGATAGGCGCAGTATTTCCAGCTAACTATAATAAAAAACAGCCTACGAGGAATGTCATGACAGAGCCTTTGGGAGCCTCGCCATCGGGATTAATAGATGGAATCAAAGAAAACGCAAAACTTGCCGTTATTAGCGGTGTCATTCTGATTGTTGCTGGCACATTCGCAGTGATGTCGCCGCTGGTCGCTGGACTGTCCATAACAATACTGGTCGGTGTATCGCTGGTTTTCGGCGGGGTCGGCCAATGCTTCCTCGCGCTGAAGGCCGGAGCGTTTGGCAGGGCGTTGCTGACCTTTTTAGTTGGTGCATTAATGGTTGTAGCCGGCTCGTTCATGATGACTCAGCCGGTTGCCGGTCTCGCGTCGATTACGTTGCTTCTGGTCGCCTACCTGATCGCTGCGGGACTGGGCGAATTGATCATGTCGTTACAACTCCGGCCTGCCGACGGTTGGGGATGGATGTTGTTCAACGGCATCATTACCTTGCTGCTCGGCGTGATGCTCTGGCGCCAGTATCCACTTTCCGGTGAGTGGGCGATTGGCGTTTTGTTTGGCATCAAGATGATATTCAGCGGCTGGGCGCTCGTGTTCATCGGCAGGGGTGTTAAGCAGGCTGCGACGTCTCTTGAGGCATAGGCGCAAGGGAACACAGGGGTACAAAAATGACACTCAAGAGACTTCGCCAGGTAGCAGTTGTTGCCATAGCCCTCACGGCCGTCTGTGTGAGCGCTTATGCCCAGAAGACAGTATATAAATGGGTGGACGAGGATGGCGTTGTTCATTTCAGTGATGCACCGCCGGGCGAGGAGAATACAGCAGAGACCGAGACCCTTGTTATCCCCAAGTCTCCGCCGGCACCAGCCCCTGCTCCGCCGGTTGCAAAGCCCGCTTCAGTTTCGCAAGAGAGCGACGATGACCAGTCAAAGCAGCCGGTGGCAGAGGCACCACCAGTATTTGAGAAAATTGATATTACGAAGATGAGTATCGCGGACCTGGATCTTCGCTGCGATGAAGCAAGAGAAAAAATGATTGCGCCGCTGAGAGAAGCTGAGATTGCGAAATGCAAGCAAGACAAGAGCCATGACCCTGCCTGGTGTGAGCGATTTAATGCTGACTACGGCGATGGTGGGCGAACGCGTTCCGGTTCGATACGCCCGAGAATGTTTGATGATCTCCCGGAATGCGTTGAAGCTATGCAGGAGCAAAATCGACGCAGGTGATCGATCGTAGGGATACCAGGGACATAGTTAGGGTCACGGTCCCTTTATGTCGCGATAGCGTAGTGCTACCTGGAAGGCTACATCCGGTGCGGTCTCCACGTCCGCGTCCTCACTAATGCCAAGGCTCAGTTCATAATTCCTGAAGAGGCGAATATTGCCACCAAAAGTTACCGTTGTGGCGCTGCCGCCAAGGCTGCGGATTTCCGATTGATACATCGCCGACCTGGACGCCCCTTGCAGCCGCAGTTCAACTCGTTCACTTACCTGCAATCCGATACCTGTAGATACAAAACTCACCCACTCTTGGTAGCGATTTGCCAGCAAATCTGGTTCGCCAATATGGATGGCGTGCACCCTGTAGAAACCGTTCAGGCGCGGGATGCCAAAAAGACTCGTCGCATCGCCGGCAATTCCCAGGCTCAGGTCTGTGCCGCCGCTACCATGTAGTTCGCTGCTGTTGCCTGTAGGGAACTTCGCTCCAAAGCGTAACGCCAGTTGATGTTTTTCCGACGAAAGAAGTCGCCAGCCGCCAAACAAACGGGCATCGCCAATACCGCTGGAATTGCGGTCGACGGTTATGGACATGTCGGCGGCGTCTGAGTAGCGGAAGTCGAGTATGTCCTGCGCTCTCCCGGGCCTGTGTCGATTTGGTAGGCCAAAAATGTCATGCCAGGAATCAATTACCGAATCCAGGCCTCCAGCCTGATGCCGAACATAAGGCAGTTCGATGCCAAGCTCCATCTTTTCCCCGATCCCCATCCGATAGCGGAATTCGATCCGGGACGTCTCTCCGTCAAGATACAGAGACTCTGTCGATCGTAGATCATCAATTGAGTGGCTTGCGTGCGTCACTGAAAAATCCCACGCATGCTCTCCATTGCGAAGCAGGCGCGCGCCCTCGGTGCTGTCGGGGATACCGTAAATCCCGGTCAACGGACCGTTGTCATGATCACGCAAGACATCGGCGAATGCAGCAGGTGCGAGCAAAAACGCAGGCAGCACAGCGAATCGGCAAAATTTCGAAATTATGTTAATCAATTTTTATTCTTTTTATTATTTTTGGAAAGAACAACAAAACACGATCTATTCTTTCCGCGTTGTCGGGCGTATGCCTGAGACCCCGTGCGGCATCAATAATGCGATTTTCGATTTCAACGCAATTCGAACTACACGGTACCCGGTGTCATTGTACCGCGTCGCTTGTATTCGTGTACCGCTGCGGCCAGTCAGCCAAGTCTTTTGTTTAATCTAACCACAATTAATTCAGCTGTCAGCATAACTACAATCACTACAATAAACGCGACGATGCCGTGATACGGACCTTTGAATAAAACCTGATCACCGAAGGCAATATTGATCGCCTCAAGGATGAGGAATTTTGAGCCGAACAAAACCGCCCAGGCAGACAGCACTCTCATCACCTTCGCGGCCGTGCCGGCCTTGGCTTTAAAGAAAGCCGCAATACGATGTTCGACCTTAAGTGTAATTTGTAACAGTACTTGCAGTAGTAATGCCGCAAGTAGTGAAATAGTGAAAGACTCGATAACTACGTAATCCCAGTACTCATCGAACAGATTGAGCACCGTCAGATCGATCAGAATCGCCGTGAAATATCGCATAAAAAGCTGCTGTCGACCGGTATAGGATCCGGCGACATCAGAACGCTTCGATTCTTGTGACATATGTATACAGTCTCGTGTTTATATGAGGTTGAATCCCGCTACGGCTCTTTTTTCTCATTGGTGTTCCTGGTCAACTCGATGACCTCGTCCCAGTTTTCGTTCAGGATCAGGAATGACATGGCGTAATGAGCGACTTTCCACCGCCCATCCTGGCGGGCCAGCACGCCGGTGCCCCGGAACCGACCATTCTGTTCAGAAAAAAGCACCTCATCAAACCATGCGATATCGGATGATGCGGAAATACTTACAGTCCGTTCCACAGATTTGTAATTCCAGCCAACTCCGTCTTTAAAGCGACTCCCTACATAGTCTGTGAAATCCGGATGTTTTGGCCAGCGTTCCCACTCATCCGTACCGAGGAACACACCATCCTCGGTGAAATGATCAAGATAGCGCTGCCTGTCACCGCGGGCGGCAGCGTCATGAAAGTCATCGAGAACTTTGTTGATTGAGTCGAGATCGGTGTCGCTATTGCTGGCTGCGGCTACAGCAAAAAATAGCAGCGCTGGAAAAATCAGATGCCGGAACTTCATGAGGGTCTCCTTTTGTCGCATCACGCAATGGTTTGCGACGAATCATTGGCCGGGTACGCCACTCTATCGCAATTGACTATCTTTGCTGCCGCGCCGGTTATATCCGCTCGTATTGACCACTTTTTTATCATTTTCCGCCTGGCAGGTGATGCACAGGCGTACACCGGGAACGGCCTCGCGTCGGGCGTCAGGAATGATCCTCTCACACTCTTCGCAATTGGTCAGGCTTTTGCCGCGCGGAAGCTGGTCGCGCGCGCGTTTGACTGCGTCCTCGATGGTCGCATCGATCTGCTCCTGTACCGCTCCGTCTTTCGCAAATCCGCCAGCCATTGTGTTACTCCGATATCGGGCGTGGATGTCCATCCCAGTGTAAAGAAAAAGCCGGCAAAGAGAAAAGATCGGGGAAAAGAATTCCTGAATGGCCGAAAATTGATACTTACTTCCATCCTCGGTGAGCGAACTGAAATATACTATGTTCGTCAGCAGGCAGCAGACCAAACTCGCAGGTAACTTGATGAAAATCGTTCATACGACATTATTTCTTCTCCTTTCGTTCTCCTTTGGAACAGCTCAGGGGCAAGACCGTGATGCTGTCAGAGAGCACTTGTTGGGAGCCTGGAAAATGGAGGAACGAATATTGCGCTCACCCGGATTCGTCTCCTACCAGGAGGATGCGACAATAACTTTCACGTCGCTGCTGCCAGATGGCCGGCTACAGGTGATTGCGAGAATTACGACACGCGCTGTCGCCGAGACGGAAAACCAGTTTACCCGACCAGGCTGTGTAGGGAAAAAGGAATGTATCTTTGATGACGCAACCGAAGGACTGTGTGCGGTTTTTGGTCAATCGCTGTATATCGACTGGATCGATCCGGGCTGGATCGACGATTTTTTCAAGCTTTCGGGAAATGAACTGACCGGAGATGATGGCAACGGCCCAATCAAGTTGATCAAGGTAGAATAATATTCATGTTGCTGAATCGTTTTTCCAGGAGCCGGTAACGTTTCACTGGAAATACGAATGACAGGCGACTTAATGAAAGTTATTTGCAAAATATTTCTGCTGTTACTCTTTCTGCCGCTCGGTGTCGTGCACGGGCAAGATCGTGATGCTGTCAAACAGCACTTATTGGGAGCCTGGAAGATGCAGCCGCGGGTTCTGCGATCACCTGACCTCGTCTCCTACCAGGAAGACGCGACATTAACATTTACCGCTGTTTTGCCAGATGGCCGTCTGCAGGTGATTACGCGAGTAACAACCCGCAGCGTTGCTGATACTGAAAACCAGTTTACCCGCCCCGGTTGTGTCGGGAAAAAGGAATGCGTCTACGATGGTGCCACCGAGGGTCTGTGCGCGGTATTTGGCCAATCGTTATATATCGACTGGATCGATCCGGGCTGGATCGACGATTTTTTCAAGCTTTCGGGAAATGAATTGACCGGAGATGATGGCAACGGCCCGATTCGGTTCATAAAAGTAGAGTGATATTTACGCACAAGATGCCATGATTTGGCACTGTCGGGTAAAAGAATAACAGGCTAGAGTGTCGGCACTTTGTTATTGCGCATCGGTATACTCCCCGAATGACGAAAACCGCCAAAAGCATTCTCAGCGACGTATTCGGCTATACGGAGTTTCGCGGCCACCAGGAGGAAGTCATTGCGGCCGCTATGGCCGGTCGGGACTCCCTGGTGCTTCAGCCGACGGGCGGCGGCAAGTCACTGTGCTATCAGATCCCGGCGTTACTTGGCGATGGTCTTGTGCTCGTGGTTTCACCACTCATCGCCCTGATGCAGGACCAGGTCACGGCACTTGAGCAATTTGGCATCGATGCCGCCTATCTGAATTCCACGTTGACGAGTGCCGCACAACGCGAGGTGATCGAACGCCTGCGTAATGGCCAGTTGCAGCCCCTGTATGTAGCGCCGGAGCGCCTTATGCAAGTACGTACGCTGGAACAGCTAAAGACCTGCAACGTAGTGCTCATTGCAATCGATGAGGCGCATTGCGTGTCACAGTGGGGTCATGATTTTCGTGTGGACTATTTATCACTAGGTGAGCTCGCGAGGCATTTTCCCGGCGTGCCGCGCATGGCACTGACAGCGACAGCGACGGCACAAGCTCGCTCCGAGATTGTAGAGCGACTCGAACTGGTTGATGCTGAACATTTCGTCGCCGGATTCGATCGACCTAACATCCGCTACCTCGTACAAAGCAAACTCGATGCGAAACGCCAGCTCCTTGGCTTTTTGTCAGATCACCAGGGCGATGCCGGCATCGTTTACTGTATGTCGCGCAAGAAAACAGAAGCAACCGCAGAATGGCTGGTTACCAAAGGCTTCGACGCGCTGCCTTATCACGCGGGTCTCGATGCCACGACGCGAGCCAGGCATCAGGGACGTTTCCTGAGTGACGATGGCGTGGTAATCGTTGCCACTATCGCTTTTGGCATGGGTATCGACAAACCGGACGTGCGTTTCATCGCCCACCTGGACCTGCCCAAGAGTATGGAGTCGTACTACCAGGAAACGGGTCGCGCAGGTCGTGACGGACTACCCGCAGATGCCTGGATGGTATATGGATTGCAGGACGTCGTGCGGCTTCGGCAAATGGTGGATGCCTCCACTGCAGATGAGGTGCATAAGCGCAGGCAACGAGTGAATCTCGATGACCTGCTGGGCTGGTGCGAGGTAACCGAGTGCAGACGCCGGTCATTACTCGCCTACTTTGGTGATGTACTGGATGAGGATTGCGGCAACTGTGACATTTGCCTGACCCCGCCTGATGTGTTCGACGGCACGGAGGTTGCGCAGAAAATTCTTTCAACCGTGTACCGCACGGGCCAGCGTTTTGGTGCAATGCATGTCATCGATGTGCTGATGGGTAAGGACACTGACAAAGTCCGCCAGCATGGACATGAGTCATTGAGTGTGTACGGTATTGGCAGTGAGCTTGGGCAGCAGCAATGGCGCTCAATATTGCGCCAGCTCGTGGTGCTCGGGTTTTTGTCAGTGGACACTGCCGGATACGGAGCAATTCAACTAACCGAGAAGAGTCGACCATTATTGCGCGGTGAGGTTGAACTGCCATTACGCCGCGACTTCCTGGTTGCGCGCAAGGCGAAAACCAGGAAAACGGAAAGAAAAGTTATCATTGTCGATGCACAAGACAGTGATTTGTGGGAGGCGTTACGCGATTGTCGCAAGCGTATCGCAGATGATAAAAATGTGCCGCCCTACGTTATTTTCCACGATGCGACGCTAATGCAAATGGCGGCTGACAAGCCACAGACATCCGATGCGTTCCTGCAGATTTCCGGCGTCGGGCAGACCAAGCTTGAGCGTTACGGGCCGGCGTTTCTGGAGGTGGTTCGTCTGGCGGAGGCCTAGTAAAAACGGGAGACCCCCCGGCTCTGCCGGGGAGGCAGCCGGAGCTTGACAATTCCGGTAGTTTGGAGGGCAAGCGTATGGCGCGAATGTGAATCGCCCATGCCGATAGAACGATATTCTCGGAATTTGGGGCAATACATCTATCGTACGGCGGGCTCCTGCAATTCTTACTAGAACCTGTAGGAGCCCGCCCAGCGGGCGATACGTGTTAAGGATGGAACTTCGTGCAGCAGCAGTGGACTTCCGGTCGCCAGTTACTGCTCGACTGGCTTCTGGCGATCATCGACCTCGATCTCTGGAACAACCGGTTGGGTAGCGTCAAGAAACAGTGCGCGCGCGATTTTCATTGATCGTGCATCAGGATTGATTGCCTCACCTTTGAGGAGCGCACTTTCGGCTTTGTCATACTGTTTTGTATTGATATAGATAAGCGCCTTGCTGTTGTATGCTCGCCAACTCTTGTCGTTTCGCACCAGAAGCACGTCGCAATATTTTAGCGCCGTTTCGTAATCTCCCAAATTCGTATAGCCGGCACACAAATTACTTAGTGCAATCTCTTCTTCTCTTTTGCCATTGGCTACCCGGAGTCCAAGCAAGGTAAGTTCGATACCCTTTTCGTCGTGGCCGGCGATCATCTGCCGCGCGCCTTCGGCCAGGTTCGGGTTACTGTCTCCTAGGATAATCCGTTGATCGCTTGCCCAACAGGTCGACGCAAGGAAAATGGCGGCTAAAAGAGCGAGTCGTGCGGTCATGTCAACGAACTCCGGAATCGACCTGATTTTAGCCTATTTTTGGACGTGGCCTGTCGTTGTTGCACAATTGCTGCATGTTGCCGTGACACCATCAGTAAAATCAGAGGTTTCTGAATTGGTGGTCGGCTGATTGTCTGGATTACCTTGATGAATTTCCGCTATTCGGCGTTTTCCAGCTTTTCGCTGGCCTCCATCCAGTCCCACTCCAGGGTGTCGATCGTGGATTTAATTGCGGTCTGTTCTTTGATGAGTTCAGTTAGCTCGGACTTGCGCTCCGGGTCCTTGTAGATGGCATCGTCAGTGAGGCGCTCGTCCAGTGAATCCAGGGACGTCCGGTTTGCAGTCAATTGCTTTTCGATTTCCCGCACCTTGTCGAACATTGGTTTCAAGCGTTGACGACGTTGCGCTTCCTGCTGGCGAAGCTGCTTCTTGCTGAGTTGTTTGCCGGAGCTGCTGGTATCTGTCTCGGCAACATCAGGTTGCCCTTCACTAAGCTGTTGTTCCTTCAACCAGGCAGGATACTCGTCCAGGCTGCGATTGAAGCGATCAACGATGCCATCGTGCACGATCAAGAGCTCGTCACAAACACTACGCAGCAGGTGTCGGTCGTGTGAAATAACGACTAGCGCCCCACTGTATTCGATAAGAGCAACACTCAGAGCCTGGCGCATCTCCAGATCGAGGTGATTCGTCGGCTCATCAAGCAGCAGTAGATTCGGTTGCTGTCGGATCATAAGCGCCAACACAAGACGAGCTTTTTCGCCGCCGGAAAATGGTGCCACCGGTTCGAATATTCTTTCACCGCTGAAGCCGAACCGTCCCAAATAGTTGCGTTGCTCGGACTCACGATCATCGGGAGCGTATCGTCGAAGATGATCAATTGGACTCTGTTCCGGGATTAGCAGGTCGAGCTGGTGTTGTGCGAAGTAGCCGATCCTGGTGTCCTTGCTGAGCAAACGCTCGCCAGAGAGCAGGGTGCTGCCGTCGGCCAGTGCTTTAACCAGGGTAGATTTGCCGGCACCATTGACGCCAAGCAGCCCAACCCGGTCGCCGGCAGCAAGATTCAGTTTTATATTGCTGAGTACCGGTCCTTGTTCGCTTCCGGCATAACCCACCGCGACATCGGTTAACGTCAGGAGGTTCCGCGGTTGTTTTTTTGGTTCGATAAAATGAAAACGGAACGGAGAATCAACATGTGCCGGCGCAATTAATGTCATGCGTTCCAGCATTTTCAGGCGGCTTTGTGCCTGCCGCGCTTTGGATGCTTTGTAACGAAAACGATCCACGTATCCCTGTATATGTTTGATCTCTTTTTGCTGGCGTGTGTACATGGATTGTTGCTGCGCAAGCTGCTCGGCGCGCTGTGCTTCGAACTGGCTGTAGTTGCCGGTGAAAATGCGTATCGCCTGATGTTCGATATGTGCGATGCGCGTACAGACCTCATCCAGAAAGTCGCGGTCATGCGAAATTACCAGCAGAATTCCCTCGTAACGCTTTAGCCAGCGCTCCAGCCACAAGATTGCAGGAAGATCGAGGTGATTGGTCGGCTCGTCGAGCAGCAGGATGTCTGAGCGACACATGAGCGCACGGGCCAGATTGAGACGCATTCGCCAACCACCGGAGAATTCTCTTACCGGCTTATGTATCGCGTCACCGACAAAACCCAGGCCGTGTAGAAGTTTTGCAGCGCGGGCCTCGGCGGTGAAGCCATCGATGTGTTCCATCCGTTCATAAAGAGTATGCAGACCGGCACTATGGTCTGCGCCGCTGGATTCTTCAGCGGCAATAGCAGCCTGCACTTCGCGTAGCTCGCTGTCACCATCCATCACGTAATCAAGGCCCGAAGCGGTGCTGTTCGGGCTTTCCTGGGCTACATGCGCAATCTGGTCCTTCGGGTTAATCCCGAGTTCGCCATCATCGGCTTCGAGCTCGCCCAACAACATGGCGAACAGCGACGACTTGCCACTGCCGTTGGCGCCAATCAGGCCCATCCGTTGCCCGGCATGCGCCTGGAAACTGACGTTCTCGATTAGCAGCTTGCGCCCGCGGCGAATGGCTATTTTGTTGAGGCTTAACACAGCTTGGAAGTCGACTATTAAATTGGTGAGCGCGATTATAACCATTCACCTAAAGGAGATCGGGCCAATTTTCAACATTGCCGTGGCCAGTTACATTCAGGGATTACGCGCTCATTTGGTATGGGCACGTGATACATTTCCTTGCTAGTAATATTCGAAAGGCCAATTCCACGGGACAGTTATGGCTGAAATCGAAACAGCGATCCGCCTTGTCGTTATTGGGCAGGAGCTCCTGATTGCACTGCTGTTGTTGCTGGGCATTGGAGATCGGAGTATCCGTATTGCGGCGGCGTTGCTCGCTGTCAGCGTTGCAGGATACCTGTTCAATTCCGACCCGGTACTCCGCGAGTCGGTGCCTGTACTGCTACCGCTGGTCACGCTGTTTTCGATCGCGGCGCCATTTTGTCTATGGGTCTTTGCGCGTGCGGTATTCGAAGCGGCCTGGCCAAGAACATGGGTCATCGTACTGATATTGACAGTTGCGACGGTCTCCTGGTTTGTTTTCAGTGGCTGGGACTTCGTAACTGATGCCTGGGTTCAGAGGATGGGCATACTTTGGCATATTGTCGCCCTGGTGGTTGTCATCCATACGTTGTGGCTCGCGGCAGCCGGCCGGCCAGATGATTTGTTAGAGACTCGCCGGCGTTTCAGAACAGTTTTCGTCGTGCTGATATCTGTTCAGGCCTCAGCTATCCTGGTTGTCGAAATGGCGTTCGGCAGCCTCATACCTTCTGGCTGGCTCACGTTGATCAATGTTCTTTTTATCGGTGGCCTGACCATTGGTTTTGCGATCATGTTATTCCGACTGAGCCCGGTATTTTTTGCCAGCCCGGCTGCGACTGAATCGGGCAATCAAGAGCACGAGGAAAAAGGCCTGAGTGCAGCCGACCGCGTCTTGCATCAAAAGCTACTGGGATCGATAAGTGATGGCGGGTATCGCCAGTCCGGTCTTACGATCAGAACGCTTGCTGCTGAGCTAGGCTTCCCGGAGCATCAGGTCAGGCGTTTGATTAACCGTCATCTGGGATTTCGTAACTTTTCGGCGTTTCTCAACAGCTATCGTATCGAGGAAGCGAAATCGCAGCTTGGTCAGGAGAAATATGCGCGGACGCCAGTACTGACTATCGCGCTTGATCTGGGCTACGGCTCACTCGGGCCATTTAATCGCGCCTTCAAAACAGCCACTGGTATGACACCAACCAGCTATCGGGAGCGAGAGATCCCTGGCGTCAAAGCCGATTCTGAAAAAACCTGACTATTTTCGAAATCGATCAGAATTCGTCGTTATCGGCGAGATTTACAGCCAGTAGCAGGCCTACAGTTGCCTCCGGTTTCACTAATCCGGAGTACGATTTATGGCTTCCTCAGCGGGCTTTCCAGGCACATTGGTCGAGATCTGGCTGGTAATATTTGCCACGGATCTATTTCGCTACCTCGTAGCTGCAGGCGTCCTCGCGTCTTTACTGGCGATTTTTTCCGCTCAACTGGAGCGTCGGCGTATCCAATCGCGGCGCGCAAAACGTACAGACATACGCAGGGAAATTGTCTTTTCCTTCAGCACTATCGTCATTTTTTCTCTGGTCGGCTTTGCCGTTCACGCAGGAAGCCAGCACGGCGTTTTCAGAATCTATGGTGGAGGTTTACCGCCGCTAAGCACTCTCCTCATGGAGCTTGCCGCATTCATAATTATTCATGATGCGTATTTTTACTGGGCACACAGGGCGATGCATCATCGAAAGCTGTTTCGCCTGTTTCATCGTATCCATCACAAATCACGCACACCTACACCCTGGGCAGCCTACTCATTTGCGCCGCTGGAGGCGGTGGTAGAGGCGGGTGTTCTACCGTTGGTCGCGCTTGTTCTTCCGCTGCATGAGTTGACGGCATTGCTTTTCGTAACGCACATGATCGTGCGCAACGTGATTGGACATGCTGGTATTGAGCTGTTTCCAAAATGGTGGCTACGTGTCCCGCTGTTGCGATGGATTACGACTACTACGCACCATGATTTGCATCACTCAACAGCCCGTTACAACTATGGACTGTATTTCACCTGGTGGGACCGGCTATTTTCGACTGAGCACCCGGAGTATCGCAGTCGTTTCGAGGCCGTGACTACGGGGCGATGCATCACCGACAAAGATCTGAATGAAATTCCATTTTTCCAAAACGACAGGAGTACTTGAAATGAACAATCGACAACCACTTTCGGCAGTGACAGCAGCGATAGCACTGCTTACCGTCGGTGCATCAGCCGCAGCATCCGGAAACGGAGAGGTTAAATTCGACCGTGAGGTTGAATCCTGTATCAGTGAAGTTATCGATCAGGCGAATCTTGACGACGCAATCCGCGTGCGGCATTTGATCGTCAAGGTAAAGAATTCCACTAGTGGGTACGTATTTAAGATCAACACATCCATTTTTGTGGAAGCCGACGACAAAGCGATCAGGGAGTACGCTTCTTACTGTGTTGCGAAAGGCGATGACAAGCCCGTCAAGTTCAGAATCGATAAGGTATCCGGGTAAGACGATCAATAGTGCCGACGTGGCTTCGTTCCGGATTATCCGTTTCTTAAAGAGTCATTGTCGGCATTATTTACCGGGAGTTTTTTTCGGCTGGCCCTTAAGCAGCCTGACACGAAATGAACGACCTTTCAGTTTTCCTTCGGTCAGTTTTCTGAGCGCCTGTTTGACTGCATCTCCCCGAACAGCAACATATGAACGATTGTCGAAGATATTTATCTTGCCAACCTGTGCTCCTTTAATGCCATTAGCTCCGGTCAATGCGCCCAGGATATCTCCGGGTCGCACTTTTTGTTTTTTGCCACCATCTATCAGTAGTGTTGCCATAGTCGGTTTGTTTGCTGGTTTCTCCAACAGGCGGCGCGCGGGCAGCGGTTCACTGGCAATGACCTGACCCAGGTAGTCCTGCAGCAGGGCAACCTTATAACTCTCTTTCTCGCTGATCAAAGAATAAGCGGCGCCCACATTGCCGGCCCGGCCAGTGCGGCCGATGCGATGCACATGCATTTCAGGGTCGCGAGCAATGTGGTAGTTGATTACAGCGTCCAGCGAATCAATATCCAGGCCGCGGGCAGCCACATCCGTGGCGACCAGCACCGAAATACTTTTGTTAGAAAATCGTACCAATGTCTGATCCCGGTCTCGCTGGTCAAGATCACCATGTAATGCGAGCGCGCTGAAACCGTGACTGCGTAATTCTTCGGCTATGTCCTGCGCTTCCTGTTTGGTATTGCAAAATACGAGCGCGGACTCCGGGCTATATTGTAATAACAGCAGGCGCAGTGCCCTGAGACGTTCGGTAACGTCATCAACCTGGTAGAAATGCTGGTCAATCGTTGCGCGGTCATGGCCGGAGGCTACCTGTGCCAGCACAGGCTCAAGCATGATGCGCTTGGCGATGGATTTGATTTCGGCCGGGTAGGTGGCGCTAAACAGTAACGTTTGGCGGGTCTTCGGGGTCTGGTCAACAATGGCGTCCAGTGACGCCTGAAAGCCCATATCGAGCATCCGGTCGGCTTCATCGAGTACCAGTATTTTCAGCTGACTCAGGTCCAGTGTTTTCTTACGCAAGTGGTCTTCTATACGCCCCGGTGTTCCGACAACGATATGGGCGCCATGCTCGAGTGATTCCGCCTGCGCGCGAAAAGGTGCACCGCCACACAAGGTCAGGACTTTGACATTCTGCGTCGTACGCGCCAGCTTGCGAATTTCCTTGGCGACCTGGTCGGCCAGCTCCCGAGTTGGGCAGAGTACCAGTGACTGTGCCGAGAAATTCTTCGTTTCAAGATTTACCAGCAGGCCAAGGCCGAACGCGACAGTTTTGCCCGACCCGGTTTTGCTCTGCGCAATCACATCCTGACCAGCCAGTATTGATGGCAGGCCCTGTGCCTGGATCGGCGTCATAGCCGTATAACCGAGGCTCGACAGGTTCTTCAGCAGTTCGGGATGCAACTCGAGTGTTGAAAATGAGGTTTTGCTCAACGGGAAGGTCCTGTCTGGTAGGTGTCGGCAGTGTGCCAGAAAACCAGGACCGTGACGAAAATCGGGGACTTTCACCGGGGTTTTGTCTGCGTTCCTTTTAATTGGCTATGCTGTTGAAAATCTGCCAAACCGCCGCATTTAGTAGTTCTGATTCGTACGACGGGGATGAATAGCCAGAACAGTCCTCCCTCAAAGCCATCGAGATATTAAGTGGACTACAAGGACTACTACAAAATCGTGGGCGTTGATCGTGACGCCAGCCAGCAGGAGATCAAGCGCGCTTATAAAAAGCTGGCGCGTAAATACCATCCTGATGTCAGCAAGGAAGTCGATGCGGAAGCCCGCTTCAAGGCACTCGGCGAGGCCTATGCTGTGCTCAAAGACCCCGAAAAAAGGGCTGCCTATGATGAGCTTGGGGCCAACTGGAAGGCAGGACAGGAATTCCGGCCACCTCCTGATTGGGGCAGCGGATTCGAATTCAGCGGCAGTGGCATGCACGCTGCCGACGCCGGAGCATACAGCGAATTCTTTGAATCACTATTTGGCCAGGGTATGGGCCCGCAAGCTGGTGCAGGGACCCGGCAGAGCTTTAACGCGCGCGGTGAAGATCACCACGCTAAGGTGCAGGTCGATCTCGAGGATACCTACAAAGGCGCTTCGCATGCGATCAGTCTGCGCACGCCGGAGCTGGACAAAAGTGGCCACGTTATTACCAAAAACCGCACACTGAACGTGAAGATACCCAAGGGTGTGCGACAGGGTCAGAAAATCCGCCTTTCCGGACAGGGGTCACCGGGCCACGGTAAGGGCGGAGCAGGCGATCTTTACCTGGAAATAGAATTCCGACCGCACGGTTTCTATCGGTCGGATGGAAAAGATGTCTACGTTGAACTGCCGTTGACGCCATGGGAGGCGGCATTGGGGGCGACGGTCAAAGTTCCGACCCCGGACGGGCCGGTCGATATGAAAATTCCGGCTGGCACAACCAATGGTCAAAAACTGCGCCTGAAAGGCCGTGGAATCCCGGGTAGCCCAGCGGGCGATATTTATGTCGTTGCCAAGCTTACGCTGCCACCAGCAAGCAGCGATGCCGATAAAGAGTTTTACAAAAAAATGCAACAGGACCTGCCCTACAATCCACGCGGGCATTTGGAGGTATAGGCGCTCATGACCAAGAAAATTCTGAGCGGTACCTTGCTTGATGAGCAAGTGAACTTCTCTTTGATCGAGTTCTGCCAGGCCTGCTCCAGTGGCACCGAGTGGGTTATCGAACTGGTTGAAGAGGGAATCCTTGAGCCATCCGGCGAGGAAGCCAGTCGCTGGAGCTTTCCTGGCAACAGTCTCTCGAAAGCTCAGAGGGCCAGACGCTTGCAGCATGATCTTGATATCAACCTCGCCGGCGTTGCGTTGGCGCTGGAATTGCTGGACGAAATTGAAGCGTTGCAGTCCCGCCTGTTGCAAATGGAGTACCTCAATGAGTGAAGTACCGCATATTGTTTGCCCCCACTGTGGCGCAATCAATCGTATTCCAGCTGACCGACTTGCAGATGTGCCCAAGTGCGGTAAATGCCACCAGGCGTTATTTACGGGTCACCCGTTAGCACTTGATGGCGGTAGTTTCCAACGGCACCTTAGTCGTAACGACATTCCATTACTGGTCGATTTCTGGGCGCCCTGGTGCGGGCCGTGCAAGATGATGGCTCCGGCATATGAGCAGGCCGCGACACAACTGGAGCCCAAAATTCGTGTTGCGAAACTCAATACTGAAGACGCCCAGGAAATAGCGGCTCAATATCAAATTCGGAGTATCCCGACACTTGCACTGTTTCGTGGCGGCCAGGAGATTGCACGCCAGCCAGGGGCAATGGGCGCTGCAGATATCGTACGCTGGGCAATGAGCCATGCTTGAAATCGAATCGACAGGTTGAATTTATCAGCTATCGACTGATTGATTGAAATCCTTGTCTGTGAACAGCCGCGGCATGTCGGGGTCAGCGAGGCGCTCGGCCAGGGCCCTGATCTTGCTAACCAACGCAGATCGTATCTCGCGTAATTCGTCGACTTCGCTACCAAGGCGAGTCAGCTTCAGTATGGACAGCATAGAGATCAACAGGCCTGCCTCTGCCTCAATCAGGCGTATTGAGGCGAAAAAGCTGAACGATAGCGCTACTACAGCGACCAGAGCCCACCAGAATCCGAAGTTAACCCCAACGGCTATTCCGATACCTATATATAAGAGTGGCAACAGCAAAATTGTCGCAAATACTTTCAGCGTCGCGATATCGTCCATTTCATAACTAAAGCGCTCGCCGACCGTCGCTGCTATCCAGCCTACCGGCAAGTGTAAAAGCGCGCCGGGTATCGCGAGCGGCAGCAATGCGAGCATCGTCAGGCTACGCAGCATAACTTTGCGAAAGGCGTAGCCCAGGGTCACCGGCTGTCGTAATTGATGATCTTTCAGGCCGAGCATGTCCAGTCGCGCCTGGTAGTTTTCTACTGCATCGCGAAAAGCCTGCATTTCCGGGTCGTCTATTGCCTGCAAATATCCGTCCACAAAGCGGCGACTTAGCTCAACATACTCGCCCGGTCGCAGGTCGGCTGATGCCGGTTTGTATAAACGCCGGGCCGCCTGTATGAAACGCAACGTGCGCCAGTCCGGAGCATTGAGCGTAACGTCTACCAGCGCATCGGCAAGGTGCTCAGTCAGTTTTCGGACTGTCGCCTGCTCATCCTGGCCATAGTTTTTCAGCCATCGATTATCAATGATGATCGGCTCGCCAAACTCGATCAGCACCTGGCTCCTGAAGCGGTGCCGGTGAATATAATTCAGGCCACAAGGAATAATTCTGACATCTGCCTTGCCGCGTGCGCTCACGGAAAGTGCTATGCGAGCGGTACCGGTTTTTAGCCGAACCAGCTGTGACTCGGCATGACTGATGCCCTCCGGAAATATACCCATGCAATCACCGGACTCGATAACCTTATAAAGCCTCTCAAAAGCCCTCTGGTTATCGATTTCGCCGTCGTGTTCCTCGCGCCGGTAAACAGGTACGGCACCGATAGCGTTCAGCACTGGCCCCAGCAGCTTGTATTCCCAAAGCTTGGCATTTGCCATGAAATGCAGTGGCCAACGGCCACACTTCGCAATCAGCAGGAAGCCGTCCATTAATGCATTCGGATGATTGCCAGCAAAAATAACCGGACCGTCTTCCGGAATATTTTCAATGCCAACAACATCGATGCGGCGAAAGA
>PVMK01120049.1_pt1 | contig 40478 bp, 37 predicted proteins | sample 1853481 | NCBI WGS metagenome assembly PVMK01 (sample SAMN08533507, study PRJNA380276) | Marine sediment metagenome, whole genome shotgun sequencing project.
GATATTCCAAGACGAATGCCTGATTTGACAGATTTATTGGTGACATCTTTTTCATTAACTAATACAGATCCTTCAGTAATTTCCCTCAGGCCAGCCAGGGCTTCGGCAAGTTCATTCTGCCCGTTGCCAGCTACACCTGCCAATCCAACAATTTCACCTTGCCGGACATATAAACTAACGCCATTCAATGACTGAATGCCCTTATCATTAATGGCTTTCAAGCCTTTTACATCCAGAACAGTTTCCCCAGCTTGAACAGCTTTCTTTTCGACCCGGAAGACTACTTCCCGGCCAACCATCAGATGCGCCAGATCAGCCCTTGAAACATCCTTGGTGTTAATCCCGCTGGAAGTTACCTTTCCTTTCTGCAGAACGGTAACCCGGTCAGAGATCTCCATCACTTCCTGGAGCTTGTGACTGATAAATACAATGGATTTGCCTTGTTCGGTCATTGAGCGCAGAGTATTAAACAATTCTGAGATTTCAGTAGGAGCCAGCACAGCAGTAGGTTCATCCATGATCAGAACATCCGCTCCCCGGTATAGCATCTTCAGGATTTCCACCCTTTGCTGTTCTCCTACTGAAAGCTGCCAGATTTTTGCATCTGGATCAACATGCAATCCATATTGTTCTGCCATATCGGCGACTTTTTTATTAAATTCTGATAATCGCATTCGGAAGCGGGGTTCACTCAATCCTAGAAGAATATTTTCTGTCACAGATTGGGACGGAACCAGCATAAAATGCTGGTGAACCATACCTATTCCGGCACTTATAGCTTCCCTGGGGGATCCAAAATTAACCTGTTTGCCATGAACAAAAATAGATCCACTCTCTGCACGATATAAACCGGCCAGCACATTCATCAGGGTGCTTTTCCCGGCACCATTTTCCCCCAACAAAGCGTGGACTTCTCCTTTGCGAAGATCAAAATCAGCCTTGTCATTGGCAATAACACCCGGAAATCGTTTTGTTATGGACCTCATAAGTACTACATGGTCCGAGGTGTTCAGTTCATTTACCATAAGCCACCACTTTGTAGGAAATTAATCTGGCATTATATAAAATAATGGAATAATTGCTGGTGAATTTGGGTGACCAGATATTCTGGTCACCCAAATCAGCGAGATCTAGAGGTCAGGCAGGTCAGCTGCGATATTCTGATTCCACCAGTACATACCATAGGTGGCCTCAAAACCAGGTGCACCTGGCAAAAACTGGTCAATATCTGCCTGGGTCATAAATTCACCATCTGGAACAACAATATTGCCGTCGATATCCACGATGGGTCCTGCGAAAACATCAAAGCGGTCAAAATCACCAGCCACTGCAGCTGCTATAGTATCCTGAATTAATTGGAGATCCTCAGCAGGCAGACTGGCAACACCAGGCTGCATTTCCTGTCCTTCCATTAAACCGTACAGGCCTACACCGCCGGTGGAGGCAGCAAAGTAATCAGCCATGTATGGATAGGTTCCAGCCATAACCTGTTCTGTAACACCAACGAATATTGGTCCCCAAACCCAGTAAGGAGCGGTCAGGCACTCATCAATTGTGCAAGAGCCAACCCAGTCATAGGTGATACCATAAACGCCTTCGCGGTCTGCTGCTGCCAGGGCGGAAGCCGGTGTATCTGCGCCGGTCATCACAACATGGGAGCCAGCATCGAACAAGGAGTCAGATCCTTCTCGTTCAACAATGGGATCGTGCCAGGTGAAGATCCAGCGAATGTCGACATCACATTCGGGGCAGGTTTCCTGAACACCCAATGCAAAAGCGTTAAACAGACGGAATTCTTCGGGGATGGGGAAAGTGGCCATACCACCAACACGGGTGGCGCCATCAGCCTTTGCCCGGGAACCCGAGATCATGCCGGCCACGTATTTCATCACTTCCATTTCGCCAAACAGGTTGCCAAAGTTGGTTCCATTGAATTTGTAACCGGAATTATGAACGAAACCGATAGCGGGGAATTCCTCTGCGACAACTTCCATGGAGTCCATATAACCAAAGGATCCACCGAAGATCAAGTCGAAGCCCTTGCGGGCCAGTGCGCGGAATACCTGCTCGGAGTCAGCACCTTCTGCCACCAATTCCAGGTAAGAAGTGTGCACGCCGTCCAAATTAGCTTCAAGGTAGTTAATACCTTCCCACTGTGCCTGCGACCAGCCACCATCATCATGGTTGCTGAGCATCACTATAGCGACATTGAATTTTCCTTCCTCGATGTCAGGAATCTGCAAGCCGCCTTCTGCTTCTTCCTCTTCTTCTGCTTCTTCTGCTACTGCCTCTTCTTCTTGGGGCAATTCCTCGGCAGGAGCTGACTGGCAGGCGGTGAAGACAAATGCCGCGATCAGCATCAGGCTTACCAACAACCATAAACTTTTCTTTCTCATTTTTTCTCCTCTATACATTGGATTTTCAATGGTCCTTTTCCTGCATTACTGTTGAGAAAAGCCTCCTTTATAGTTCTGTTTCATTACATGGATAACATAAGTATACTTGAATATTTTTTTTCGTCCTAAAGAACAATATCCTTTTCTAGCCCATATCCATCCCGAGATTATTGACTTGAACATTATGGAATAATCCGCGTACCTGTTTCGCCTTTGAGAGCCCGGCCAATATTTTCAGGATTGGTGACCAGGGCTTCTTTACCGCCCTGCTCCAGGAAGCTGACAATTGCTCTGATCTTGGGTTCCATGGAACCTTTGGCAAAGTGTGTCCCTTCATCCAGGTATGCTTTAGCTTCCGCTACTGTCATCTGATCAACATCTACCTGATCAGGTTTGCCAAAATTCAAGGATACTTTCTCGACCGCAGTTGAGATCAACAGCATATCGGCATTGATTTCATTGGCAAGAAATGCCGAGGCAAAATCCTTGTCGATCACCGCGGCGGTGCCGATCACACCGTCCTCAGTTTCAATCACAGGAATGCCGCCGCCGCCAACTGTGATGGTGATAACACCACTTTCAATCAAAGCTTTGATCGCGTCAAGTTCCATGATTTCAACGGGTAGAGGGGAAGCTACCACCCGTCTCCAGCCCCTGCCGGCATCTTCGACAATGTCCCAACCCAATTCTTCTTTTCTTTTCTGGGCTTCATCTTCTTCCATGAAGGTTCCAATTGGTTTGGCAGGTGTCTGAAAGGCAGGATCATTTGGATCAACCCTGACCTGGGTGATCACAGTGGCCACGGGTTTATTGATGCCTCGTCTTTTCAATTCGTTTTGAATGTTCTGCTGCAAGGAATAGCCAATCGCTCCCTGGCTATCTGCCCCACAAACATCAAGAGGAAGCTCATGCATACCCTCAACCTTATGGGCGATCTCAGAGCGCCGCAGAATAAATCCAACCTGGGGACCATTGCCATGACCGATAGCGATAACCCAGCCGGCTTCAATCATGTCCACCAGATGTAAAGCTGTCTCTTTGGCAGCATTGTACTGATCTTGAACGGTTTGCTGCTGTTTGGATTTGATCAGGGAATTTCCGCCGATCGCGACAACAGCAACTTTTTTTTCTTTTTCCATACTTCTCTCCTAGCGCATGGTCAGAGCCATGACTGCTTTCTGGGCGTGCATTCTGTTTTCGGCCTGGTCAAATACCACTGACTGGGGACCATCCATCACTTCACTGGTGACTTCTACATCCCGATCTGCTGGCAACGGGTGCATGTAAATCGCATCCTTATCAGCCAGGGCCATTTTCTTGGAATCAGTGATCCAATCTTTGTATTTATCCTGGATCTTCTTGCCTTCTTCCGGATCCTGGGTTGTCAGTAAAGGTCCCCAGGATTTGGCATACACAATATCCGCATCCTTAAACCCTTCTTTCATATCATCAACAACTTCAAATTTTCCGCCATATTTCTTTGCCTGGGCTCGGGCCTGCTCCATAATCTCAGGCATTAATTTGAATTCTGGTGGATGAGCCAGGGTGACATCCAGGCCAAAGCGGGGCATTTGCAGGATCAGAGACTGGGGAACAGAGATAGGTTTCAGGTAGGAAGAGGCATAAGCCCAGGAAATCACAATCTTCTTTCCACGCAGATTGGGACCTTTTTTCTCAAATATGGTCATAATGTCTGCCAGACACTGATGGGGGTGGTAAACCTCACACTGCATATTTAAGACAGGCGACCGGGATGCTGAGGCTACGTTATTGATATATTGATTGCCTACTCCCCAATCAACATGGCGGATAGCAATGCCATCAAAATATCGGCCCAGGATCTCTCCCAGTTCCTTTTCAGTATCCCCATGGGAAACCTGTGTGGTGCGGCTTTCCAAAAAGGCTGCATGCCCACCAAGCTGAGCCATGCCTGACTCAAAAGATGCCCTGGTTCGGGTGCTTGAGAAGAAAAATAACATACAGAGGGTCTTATCCTGAAGCAAGGCATGCCGTTCACCTAATGCCCGTTTCTTTTTAAGATCCCAGGCAACCTCAAGAACTGTTTCAACTTCTTCTTTTGTAAAATCCAGATCGCCAATTAGATCGCGACCTCGTAAATCAGTTATCATAGTTTTCTCCTTATTTCCGTTCAGGATGACGTGTACCTGAACATATTATCAATTCCCGGCAGATCGATCGGAGCTTATTTGCCGGGAATTGATCACTCGTTTTCTACTCTTCTGCGCCCAGAACCAGGGCCAGCAGAGCCATTCGCATCACAACGCCATTAAATCCTTCTTTCCAGTAGCGAGCCCAGCGGGTCTGATCGACATCCGGAGGAATATCGTCCATGCGGGGCAATGAGTGCAGCAGAACCGCATCAGATTTAGCCTTGGTTTCCAGCAATTCTTTGGTAATCTGGAATTCCGGAGGTGTCAAAGCGACATCGCCATCCCGTTCGTCGCGGGATTTGGTGTAATCCGGCTGCACAACTGGTTCAACCAGAATAACATCTGCGTCAGCTATAACTTCGCGAACATCATCACCCTCAGTGAAGTTCAGGCTGTTGCGTTTGAAGTCTTCCCGGTATTCATCAGGAAGCTGCATGTCCTTGGGAGAGATAAAGGTGATCGGGCAGTCGTACTGGGTTAAGGCATGTCCCAGGGAGTGCATAGTGCGCATCCTCATGTCACCAACTGCAACCCACTTTAGACCGTCAAGACGACCTTTCTCGGTCAGAATAGTATAAAGATCGGTCAGGATCTGGGTAGGATGTTCTCCCCATCCATCTCCACCGTTAATGATCGGCACACTGACCCATTTGGCTGCTTCGTGAGGAGCACCTTTCTGGAAGTGGCGCATAACAATTACATCGCCATAATTTTCGAGCATTTTGAAAGTGTCCTTGATGGACTCCATATAGAAGTCACCAGCGCGAGTCATCTTGGCATCAGCAAAACCAGTGACTTTACCACCCAGGCGGAGCATGGCAGATTCGTGAGCCAGGCGGGTGCGAGTGGACGGTTGGTAAAAAGCAGTCACCATGATTTTGTCTTTTAACAAATCCACATTCTTGCGATTTTGAGCGATTGGTGCCAACTTTTTGGCAACTTCAAAAATTCGTTCAAATTCATGTCGTTCAATATCCTTGAGTGATAAAATGTCCCGTCCTACAAAACTTCTCATGATCGTACTCCTTTAAAATTTAATAAAATAGATTTGCTTGATGATTGTTTATTTTTCTTCGATAGGTGATTTATATTATTTGTCTTCCTCCTGACATAACCGCTTTAGGTTTGATAACCTACCCGGCGGACAATATGAAAATGAAAATACCCGGGAATAAAATAACTGAATGAAGAATCAATGATCCTGCCTCTGGTAGAACACAACAATGATGAAAAAACCAGCAGGGGATCGTTCACTTGAATTTCCAACGCAGCTGCCAGGTCTGGAGTGGCACCAGTGGCACTTATGTCACATTTTGAACTTGCCAGCGGAATATCATCCCGTCTGATCAGCAGATCCAGAACAGAACCTGTGAAGTGATACTTTACTTCCTCTTCACTAATCACATCAATTGGCAGGTTGTCCTCCAGATATGCTACCGGTTTATTATCTGCCTGGATCACTCTGGAAACATGAATGATCTTTTCGTTCTCCGGTAATCCCAATTCCTGGGAAAGGTCAAAATCAACCAGTTTTTGGCATACTTTCAGCTCTCCCATTGAAACTGCCAAACCAAGATGGTCGGCAATGGTTTCCAGGCTGATTAAGTGCTCCAATCCGCTGTCGAAAACGTGAATTGGGTGAATGACAAAGGTCCCCACCCCTTGTTTGCGCTCCAGCAAACCCCGGGTTTCGAAAGTCCTCATTGCTTCCCGTAATGAAGCCCGGGAAACTCCCAGATCTTCCGCTAGCCTGGGTTCTGAAGGCAGCTGTTCTCCAGATTTCGTATTTGAAATCAGGGTGCTTAGCCGTTCATGTAAAGACCTGGAAACGTTATTATCCTTGATCAAGAGCCTTCTCCTTCAAGAACAGGGATAAATGAAAAGGCGTCTACATCAACCAGCCCCAGATCAGAAATACGCAGTGAGGGTATCACTACCAATGCCAACAGGCTCAACTGCATATTAGGATTGGCAATCGTGCAGCCGCAGGTGCGGAAACCTTCCAGCACAGTGGCAGCTTCTTCAGCGACAACTTCAGCCCGTTTATTAGACATCAGTCCCGCAATAGGAAGGGCGACCTGACCGATCACCACCCCATCTTTAACCACCACCTGGCCGCCATTCATCTCTGCCAGCTGGTTGGCAGCCAAAGCCATTTGACCTTCATCCGTGCCAACGACAATCATATGATGGGAATCATGGGCAACAGTAGAGCCAATGGCGCACTTCCCTTTTAAACCAAACCCGGACACCAATCCGACAACCACCCCGCCTGTTCCCTGGTGCCGCTCAACCAGAGCGATTTTTAACAGATCTTCCTCCAGGTTTACCCATATCTCACCATTTTCTGCCTTAACCGGAATTTGAAGATGTCTGGTGGGGGCTTGACCTTCGATAACTCCTATCACATGAGCCAGTAACTCACCAGATGATATATTTTCATCAACAGGCAGTCGGAAATTTTCAGCAGTTAATGAACTTTTCATATTCACAGAATTAGTTACCCAGTCGGGATAGGAAATCGGGGGCAACTCTATTTTCCACTGCCCTGATTCAACCAGGACTTTACCTTTGGCGATGACCAATTCCGCCTGGAAATTCTCGAGGTTTGACACCAAGAGGATATCTGCAAATCTACCCGGCGCGATCTGTCCCATGTCCCTGGCCATCCCAAAATGTTCTGCTGTATTGATAGTAGCCATCTGGAGCGCAGTCATTGGATCAACTCCAAGACCAATGGTGTGTCTCAGAACCCGATCCATATGACCATCATTTACAAGCGTTTCCGAATGGGAATCATCTGTGCAAAGTATAAAATTACGTGAATCCAATCCGTCCTCGGTGATAGCCTTGACCTGGGCTTCGACATCGAGCCAAGCTGATCCGTAGCGCAACATGGATTTCATGCCCTGGCGAACCCTGGCCACCGCATCTTCTTTCCTGGTGCCTTCATGATCATCTTCTGCACCTCCCGCAACATAACCATGGAAGGGTTTTCCCAGATCTGGCGAGGCATAATGTCCCCCAATCACCTTGCCAGCTGCCCGGGTGGCAGCCATCTCCTGATGCATTTTTTCATCGCTGGAAAACACTCCCGGGAAATTCATCATTTCTCCCAGTCCAATAATATTTTTCCACTTCATTGCTTCTTCAACATCTTCCGGGCCGATGGATGCTCCGGGAGTTTCCAAGCCGGGTGCTGACGGAACGCAGGAAGGCATCTGGACCCAAACATGGATAAGCTGGGTTTCTGCCTCTTCAGCCATCAAACGAATACCCTTGAGACCAAACACATTGGCAATCTCATGGGGATCTATGAACATTCCGGTAGTACCCCGGGGAGCAACCGCCCTGACAAACTCTGTGATGGTCACCATTCCCGACTCAACATGCATGTGTGCGTCAAGCAACCCAGGCACCAGGTATTTTCCATCAGCATCTATCACCCGGGTGCTTTCGCCGATGGTATGGCTGGCATCTTCTCCCACAAATGCGATTCTTTCGCCAATAATGGCAATATCTATTCCCGGGATGATTTCTCCAGACTGAACACAAACCCATTGGCCGTTGCGAATCACTATATCGGCTTCTGCCCGGCCCATTGCCACATCTACCAGGGTTCTGGTGCGGTTGCTGATCTGTTTTCTGGTCATATATCTACTCCCTGGAAAATAAAAATAATCTCCAATTAGTTATTTAACAATCTTGCCGCTGCTTGATTGTGTTTTTCTATCTGGACAGGCAGATCAAGTGAGGTTAGCTGGCCATCCTTGACCACAAATTTACCGCCTACGACCGTATAGTCTACTTTTACGGGAGCACAAAATGCTACAGCCGCTACCGGGTCATGCAGTGCTCCCGCATAATCGATCCTGTTCAGGTTGATTGCTGTGAAATCGGCTGCTTTTCCTGGTTCAAGAGAACCGATATCCGATCTTCCCAGAACTGCTGCGCCACCAATGGTGGCCAGTTCCAGGGCACCCCTAGCAGTCATGATTTTTTGATCACTTTTTCCGGAGCGGGAAGCCCCCTGAATTCCGGCTCTGAGCCGGGCCAGCAGCATAGCCTGGCGGGTTTCTTCCAGGAGATGTGATCCGTCATTACTTGCAGACCCGTCCACTCCGATTCCCACATTAACACCTGCTGCAAGCATATCCAGAATGGGTGCAGCGCCAGACGCTAATCTCATATTTGAGTTCGGGCAGTGAGCCACTCCACAACCGTGTTCTGCGTATACTCCGATCTCCCCTTCATCCAAGTAAACCGAATGCGCAAACCAGACGTCCGGACCAATCCAATCAACTTCTTCCATATAGGCTACTGGGCGTTTACCAAATTTCTGAATAGTAAAATCGACCTCATCTTCAGTTTCGGCCAGGTGGGTATGCAGCTGAACCCCATATTGTCGGGCAAGAGCTGCACTTTCACGCATCAGATCACCTGTAACACTGAACGGAGAACAGGGAGCCAGCACAATCTGGGTCATTGAACCTGGCTGGCTGTCATGATAAGCCTCAATTAAACGCAGGGAGTCTTTAAGAATTTGATCTTCATCTTCTACTACACTATCAGGAGGTAACCCACCTTTGCTTTCACCCAGGCTCATGGAACCACGCGACGCGTGAAGTCTAACGCCAATTTCAAGCGCTGCTTCAATTTCATCATCCAACTTTGATCCATTGGGAAATAGATATAGATGATCAGATGCAGTGGTGCATCCTGATAAAGCCAGTTCAGCCAGAGCAGTTTGAGTAGATACCCTGATGTCTTCCGGTCTCATCCGAGCCCAGATTGGATAGAGAGTCTTCAACCAGTTAAATAAATTTGCATCCTGAGCATCTGGTACCACCCGGGTTAATGTCTGATAAAAATGATGGTGAGTATTGACGAGGCCCGGAAGCACAATATGCCCTTTTAAATCAAGAATCTGATCTGCTTTTGAGGGAAGCTGATCAGATTTTCCTACTGCCTTAATAAATCCGTCTTTAATAAAAATACCGCCATTCTCAATCTCATGACGGTGGTTATCCATTGTAACAAGGACCTGGGCATTTTTAACAAGGAGAGTCGGCATAGTATATCCTTAGTATCGACTTGTCTGACAACTTCAAGTTTAACAAAAACTCCCCTATCTGTCAATTGTCTGACAAGTAAATTCCATGATTTTATGATTAAAATCACCTGAATTCAAAGATTATTTTCTAAAGAAATAATTGAAGGGGAATTTCAGGGATAAAAGATCAAAAAAAGTAGTTCAACAGAATTCGGGCCAGGGCAGGGTTCAACAATGAGAACACCGCCCCACCCAGGATTAAAATCAATCCTAATAACGCAAGTAAAGAAAGACAACCACCTCTATCGATCTTTTTCCGGGGTCCGCGAACATTTTTCTTTTTTTCCTGGGAACCTTTGGCTCTCTTCCTGGTGATCTCTTTGGTTTCAACTCCCCGGGATACTTTCCCGGCCGGGGGTCCTTTCTCAATTTTTGATGTTTTTCTTTGACCTTTATAATCGAAGCCAAAATTGATATTGAACCGACCGCTTTGAGCTTTTAGGAGTTCATTTTTAAACTCAGCAGCCATCTGCCAGCGATCATTGGGTTGGACCTGGAGAGCTCGTTCAACAGCTTCTGCAACCCGCTTGGATATTTTAGGATTCCTTTCTCGAACTGGAGTTAGCTCTAGCTGATCCATGGTCTGGGCCAGGCTGTCTTCAGGGGTAAAACCTGTTAACGATGTATATAATGTAGCGCCAAGTGAATAAATATCCGTCCGGGCATCTGTCCGGGCAGCTCCATATTGCTCTGGAGGTGAGAATCCCATGGTCATTGCCCGGGCACCGGTGGTTGTGGTTTGATCGCCGTATATCACCTTTGCCAGGCCAAAATCAACTAAATAAACTCCCCCATCGGGTGTAATCCGCACATTGGCAGGTTTAATATCCCGATGCAACACCATAGGATCCCTGGAATGCATATAGGAAAGTGCATCACAGATGGCTGCTCCAATAAAGACTACTTCTTCCTCTTCGAAGGAACCAATCCGCTCCAATCTTTCCTGGAGGTCTTCGCCTTCGATGTAATCCATGATCAGGTATTGTCCCTCATCTTCAAGGCTGAAATGATCTGAGACGCGGGGAAGATTGGTATGGCGCAAATTAGCCAGGATTATGGCTTCCCGGCGGAACTGCCGAGCATAATCCTCGATAGTGAACAAATTCTCCTTGACTGCGACCTCCAGACCAAGGTTTTCATCCACGGCCCGGAAAATAGAACCCATTCCACCGTGGCCCAGAACCTCGATGATCCTGTATCGTTCGCGTAGGAGCTGACCTTGTTCTAATGACATGAGGTATAGTTTTTAGTTCTTAAATATCTAGATTCCTTACTTCATTTGCATGAGTGATTATAAATCGTTTCCTGGGGGGAACAGAGGAACCCATCAACATATCGAAAGTTCGGTCTGCTGCTGCAGCATCTTCAATGGTCACTTGTAAAAGTGTCCGGGTTTTGGGATCCATAGTTGTGTCCCAAAGCTGTAGAGGGTTCATCTCGCCCAAGCCCTTATAGCGCTGAAGATGAGCTTTCTCAGGGCTGAGACCTAATTCCTTAAACTTGTCCTGTTTTTCTTTTTCAGAATAAAGATAAATTTTCTTATTCTTGTAATTCAACCTGAACAAAGGAGGCTGGGCGATATATAAGTGACCGTTATCAATGAGAGGCTGCATGTACCGGAAGAAGAAGGTCAATAGTAATGTCCGAATATGGGAACCATCGACATCAGCATCGGTCATAATTATCACTCGCCAATAACGCAAACCTTTGAGATCAAATCCTTCGCCAATTCCTACTCCCAGGGCGGAAATCAGGGATCTAACTTCATTATTGGCCAGTATCTGGTTTAAGCGTGCTCGTTCAGTATTCAGGATCTTACCTCTTAAAGGCAAAATAGCCTGGAAATGGCGATCTCGCCCTTGTTTTGCAGATCCACCAGCGGAATCGCCCTCGACGATATAGATTTCAGATTCCTCAGGGTTTCTTGATGAACAATCCGCCAATTTCCCCGGCAAAGTCATGCTTTCCAGGGCAGATTTACGTATCACCAGATCCCTGGCTTTACTGGCAGCCTGTCTGGCTCTCGCTGAAGTCAGGCATTTATTCACAATAGCTTTGGCTGCCGAGGGGTTTTCCTCTAGAAATGCTTCCATTCCTTCAGCCACAACCTGCTGGGCATGTGTTTTCACCTCAGCATTCATCAATTTGACTTTTGTCTGGCTCTCAAATTGTGGTGAAGGATGTTTAACGCTGATGATTGCAGTCAAACCTTCCCGTGTATCATCTCCAGACAGATTTGGATCGGAGTCTTTTAAGATCTTTTTACTGCGGGCGTAGTTATTGATTGTCCTGGTGATTGCGGCCCTTAAACCTGTTAAATGGGTGCCGCCATCAATAGTATTGATGGTATTTGCGAAAGCATATATAGATTCAGCAAAAGCATCTGTGTATTGAAAGGCAGCATCGATGATGATGCCATCAACTTCTTTCTCGACATGGATCACTGAATGAAGTTTTTCTCTATTACGATTCAGATAACGCACGAAAGATGTGATCCCGCCGTCAAAATAGAAGTTCATTTCCTTGTTGACTCTCTCATCCGTGAACTTGATCGCAACACCCTTGGTTACAAAGGCCATCTCCCGGAAGCGCTGTACCAGGGTTTCAAACGAGTAGGACAAATCGCTGTCGAAAATGGTTTTGTCGTATAAAAAGGTCTGTGTAGTTCCCGTTTTACCCCTGGGGGCATCACCGACTACTTTCAATTTTGTGACAGGAACACCTTGTTCATAACGCTGGTAATATTCCTTTCGATCTCTCCAAACCCGGACCTCGAACCATTCAGATAGTGCGTTGACCGCTGAAAGTCCTACACCATGTAATCCGCCAGAAACCTTATAACCGCTGCCCCCGAATTTTCCACCTGCATGCAGCATAGTCATCACCAGCTCAAGAGCAGGAACTTTCTTTTCAGGATGAATATCAACCGGTATGCCGCGGCCATTATCTGTTACGGTAACGCTTTCGTCTTGATGAATGGTAATTTCAATTTCATCACAAAAATCCGCCAGAGCTTCATCAATCGAATTATCTACTACCTCGTAAACCAGATGGTGCATTGCTTTGATGTCCGTTCCACCAACATACATTCCAGGCCGTAATCGGACTGCTTCCAATCCTTCCAGAACCTGGATATCTTTAGCTTCATAGGACATCTTTTGTTTCTTCTTTGCCACAAAAACCTCCCGCAATAAACACGCAAACCCGCATCATACCATGATCAGGGTTATTTCTCTAAGGTTGGCCGTTCTTCAACGATGGGTCCTGGCGCGCTGAGTACCTGCAGCTCTTCTGCCCAGCGAACCATGTCTTGGTAATATACAAAGCTGGCTGCTAACATACTGGTTGTAACAAAAGCATGCCCAATAATGCTTATTCCCATCAACCAGGATTCTTCTGGTGGTATCTGCCAGACCATATTTAATCCCTGATTTACCAGGATAGCAATTATAATAAACAGGCTCGTCTTAACAAAGGTCAAATTGGTTAACCGAACGCTTGTTAGCAGTGATTTCCAGGCTTTTTGACCCTGGGAATAAATTCCATGGGGGGAAAAAAATATGGGGAAAATGAACCAAAACGAGATAACGCCGAACAGGATTATGACAATTTGACCCAGGGAGACACTGAAAAATGTGATCCCGGTTGCAGCACAGCTTCCGATGACCATGATTGCCAAAAATAAAATCAACCACAATAGGCTTAACAGCAGTGACTGAAAGCTCACCCGGGGCCATTCGCTGAGAATTTTCCTCCACCTGACCTGATCAAATAAAGCAGCCTGCCTGACCCCTGAAAAATAAATTCCACCAAATGCCAGTCCGACAATAAAAATCAACAGGCTGAATATAATAGCGCCGCTCATAGTCGGAACATCCCAAAATATCGGACTGCCCAGGGGATTTTTTACCGGGAGGATGGAAGTCAGTAAACTAAATATTCCTACAGGTAAGGAACGCAAGACCAGGAATAGATTTATCCGTTCCGCAGCCAATTGCCAGATCTCCTGGCCAGCTTCCATTACATCTCCAAAATCAGCAGGGAGAAGAGCGGATACTTCAGTCATCTCCAAAATCAATCCCTCGATGAGGGATTTGAGTTGAAGGTGAGGAGCAAACCATAAGACCAGGTCAAGCCCCACGGGAAAGAGCAATAAAATCAAATGTTTAGTGATGGCGTCAAATCCATTTCGGATGGATTTTAGAACATTTGGGGGCTCTGGAAGGACGATTTTGTTCATATTCATCAATGCTCTATTTTACCATACAACACCCCTCCAGAGCCCCTCAAAATCCGGCTTGGACGGGCTAAAAATCAACCCTTTATACCCTGTTTCCAGCTGGTTAGCTGCCCGTTAATCCTTATCAGGTACGCCTATTAAAAGTAATTGGGTAGTGATACAATCTTATCTAATCATTTCACAGAAATTGAGTACTATCCTGGAACTACCAGGTGAGGTAAATATGGCAAAAAAAGTTGATTTTCTGTTTATAAACGCCTATGTGATCTGCATGGATGATAGTTTTTCCCGTTATGAGAACGGAGCTGTCGCTGTATCAGGCGACCAGATAATTGCTGTGGGAGATTCTGAAGAGCTTAAAAAGGAATTCCAGGCTAGCGAGGTGATCGATTGTGGTGGAAAAGTACTCATGCCTGGATTGGTAAACTCACACACCCATGTTCCTATGAATCTACTGCGGGGACTGGGTGACGATTTGCGATTGGATGTCTGGCTTTTGGGTTATATCATGCCTGTAGAAAGGGAATTTGTCAGCCCGGAATTTGTAAAGCTGGGAACCTCTCTTGCCTGTGCAGAACTGATCCGATCCGGAGTGACATCATTTGCAGATATGTATTATTTTGAGGATCAGGTAGCTGAGGCCGCAGCCGAAGCAGGGTTGAGGGCAGTTTGCTGCCAAACTATCTTAAAATTCCCCTCCCCTGATGCAGCATCTTATGAAGAATCCCTGGCAGCATCAGAAAAAATGATCAAAAAGTGGAAAGATCATTCTCTGATCACACCTGCGATTGCTCCCCACGCATCCTATACTTCCACGGTGGACATTCTGGAATCAGCCGCGGCAATGGCTCAAAAATATGACGTCCCCCTGCATATTCACATCGCTGAGACAGCTCAGGAAGTTGAAGATAGCCTGGACACCCATGATATGCCGGTAGTCCCTTATGTTGAACAATTTGGTATATTTCAGTGCAAAGTAATCGCCGCTCACTGTGTCCATATCGATGAGCGGGAAATGCATACCCTGAATAAATATGGCGTGGGTGTTGCTCACAATCCCACCTCAAACCTAAAATTATCATCCGGAATTGCCCCTGTTAACCGAATGCTAGAACAGGGACTCAACGTTGGTATCGGCACCGATGGAGTGTCTTCGAATAATGACCTGGATATGTTTGAAGAAATGCGCCTTGCTGCACTTTTGGCCAAAGGCAGCAGTGGTGATCCAACCGTAGTGCCGGCCCGCACCGCTATTGCTATGGCTACCAGTATGGGAGCCAAAGCGATCCATCTGGGTGATCAGACTGGTTCAATCTCTGAGGGGAAAAAAGCCGACCTGATCCTGGTGGATCTCCAAACTTTGCACAATTCGCCCCAGTATAGAAATGATCCCGAGGGCGTTTATGCCCAGCTTGTCTATGCAGCCAAATCCACGGATGTTACTGATGTGATGGTCGATGGAAAATGGCTCATGCGCTCAAAAGAGTTATTAACCATTGACCTTGATGAGCTGCTCCCCCGGGCTCAAGCCCTCGCTAAGGATATTGACCAATTCTTAATCGAGCGTTTCCAGTCCGTATACTCAAAATTGATCGCCATTGGTGGCGCCGAGGAACAGGAAAGCTATGAAGTTCAGGTGAAAGTTAAAGTAGATGATCCGGAAGATGTCATCAATCGTTTGAAATCATCAGATCTGGAGATACTCTATTACCGCCGCTACCACGAATATGACACTTATTTCAAATTTGAAGATCCTGAAGAGAGTTGGCTGCGCTACCGCGAAGATGAGTTTTTAGATGATCAAGAAAAGGTAGAAAATATACGGTACCGTTTGACATTGATCGGTCCCAAGCGTGAGCGTCATTTCCCCCAGGATGTGCTGCTTTCCAGGAGCAGGTTCATCGCCCCCGCCCCGCACAGTCTCAGATTTTATCGGGAATACTTCAACCCTGCCGAAGAGTCATATATTGAAAAAGACCGGAAGCGCTGGAAGGTTTGTTTCCACGAGATCGAATTCTTCATCAATCTCGACCGGGTTGATGAGCCTTCCCGGGAACTTTCCTTGAGGTGAAAAGCCGGACCTGGAGTTTGGAAGACGCTGAAAAAAAGGCTCAGGTTGCAGAGGATCTGCTCAACTTGCTGGGTAATTTCTCAAAAAAATCTGAAATCTTGGATTACGTGCAAATAGCAGAATCCCAGACCTGAACCATGAAAATTGCAGCCATTGCTGACATTCATGGTAATTACCAAGCCTTGATTGCCGCCATCGACCATATTGAAAGCTGGAAGCCAGACCAGGTTCTGGTATTAGGGGACATTATCAATCGTGGTCCAAGGTCACCTGACTGCCTGCACCTGATCCAGGAGAAAGTAAAAACTGACGATTGGAAGATAATAAAGGGTAATCACGAAGGATATGTCCTGAATTTTACTGCTCCAGATTTTCCTTGGGGAGGATTGGATTTCGAACTCCGTAAGATCATTTACTGGACCTTTCAATCCTTAAATGAAAATGATATTCAGTCTGTGGCAGATATGCCTGAAAAGCTTGATCTGGTCCTTCAGGACAATCAGCTCATCCGTGGGCTGCATGCATCCACTGCCGGGGATCGCGTGGGCATCTACCCTGACTCTTCCGACTCTGATCTGGAAAATCTGGTAGATAGCAAAGCTGATGTTTTCCTGATCGGACATACGCATCAACCATTTCATAAAGGAATTTCCAGGGAACTGTTGTCATCAATACTGGATCGGTTGGTTTGTCATTCGATGGCGATAAACGGGCTGCGTACGCCCAGATTACCCTTAGGTAAGGGAGGTTGGGCTGGTGAAATTATTCGGATAGATTATGATCTGCCGGCAGCCGTTGGGGACTACGAACAATCCGGATTTATACCTGATGGTGGACCGCTGGCAGAACTGGTATTAGCAGAGTTAAAATTGGGATGGCCGCAGTTATCACATTGGTTCCGGCAGTACGAATCAAGAGTACTGGGTGGAGAAATCAGCCTCGATCAGGCTGTAACTGAATATCTACAAAATCCCAGTATAGAGCAGAGCAGAACAGATATTCCAATGATATACCCGTTATGAGGGACAAGAAAGAATGGCAATCACACGTTTAGAATTGGCTGTAGATGCAGCTCTACAAACAGGAAAATTACTGCAGGAATATTTTCATAAGGGCAATCTCCAGGCTGCGTTGAAAGCAGATCATACCCTGGTCACTGAGGCAGACCAGGCAGCAGATCGGTTGATCCAGGAAATGATATCAAGGGAATTTCCGGACGATAAGATTCTCAGTGAAGAAGGAAATACAATATTCCCTCACAGCCAGCACGTCTGGGTTATCGACCCCCTGGATGGAACTGTAAATTTCAGCCAGGGTTTGAATTACTGGGGGGTATCTATTGCTCATCTGGTAGATGGTTATCCCCAAACTGCCGCTTTATATTTTCCCGAAACCGAAGAACTCTTTTCTGCGGTGAAAGGACAGGGTGCTGAATTAAACGGCGTGTCTCTTCAGGTAATTGAAAATAGCAGTGATGCCCTTTTTCCTATTTTTGCTCATTGTTCCCGAATGGATCAGCGCTATGAGGTAAATCTTCCCTACAAAAAACGCTCACTTGGTGCAGCAGCCTATCATCTCTGTCTGATTTCCAAGAATACTGCTATACTGGCCTTTGAAAGTACTCCAAAAATATGGGACTATGCAGGCAGTTGGTTGATTGTCAGTGAAGCGGGAGGGGTAATCGAATCTCTGGGTAAGAAAGGTCCTTTCCCGGCTCAAGCGGGCGCTGATTACCAGGAAATATCATTTTCTATCATAGCTGCAGCCTCTGATGAAATACTGACTGAGGCTAAAAAGAACATAAACCAGCTCTGATTAACTAAACTTTATTGGAGGTAGAGCTATGAAATACAGATTCCTGGGGAACTCAGGGTTGAAGGTGTCCGAATTATCGTTTGGCTCCTGGGTAACCTTTGGCAGCCAGGTGGATATCGATAAAGCAATTAAATTGATGACGATTGCCTATGATGCCGGTGTGAATTTCTTTGATAACGCTGAAGTCTATAATGACGGTAATGCTGAAATAATCATGGGGGAAGTGATCAAGAAAACCGGTTGGAAACAGCATGATCTGGTGCTTTCAACCAAGATCTTCTGGGGCGGAGATGGTCCAAATCTCCAGGGGTTATCACGGAAGCACATCATAGAAGGCATGGATGCATCCCTCAAAAGAATGGGGGTCGAATATGTTGACCTGGTATTTGCCCATCGACCTGATCTTCATACCCCGATCGAAGAAACTGTTCGGGCATTTAACCACTTGATCAACCAGGGCAAAGCTTTTTATTGGGGCACAAGTGAATGGTCTGCCCAGCAAATCATGGAAGCTTATGGGTTTGCCCGCCAGGAACATCTCATACCCCCCCTGATGGAACAACCCCAATACAATATGTTTCACAGGGACCGGGTGGAAGCAGAATACCACCGTTTGTACAAAGAGATTGGCTTGGGAACGACCATCTGGAGTCCCCTGGCGAGTGGTTTGTTATCAGGCAAATACAACAACGGGATCCCGGACGATTCCCGTGCCAACCTGCCGGGATATGAATGGCTCAAAAAACGCTTTACTGCACAAGGAAGCCAAAGATCAGATTGGAAAGGTCATTAAACTTGCGGGCGTAGCAGAAGAACTGGGCTGCACCACAGCCCAATTGGCTCTCGCCTGGTGTTTGCTGAATCCCAATGTCAGCACAGTTATTACAGGAGCGTCCAAGCCTGAGCAGGTAAAAGATAACATGAAAGCCATTGATTTTGTGGATAAAATGACCCTGGATGTAGTTGAGACTATTGAAGAAATTTTGGACAACAAGCCAGATTCTCCCCCTGACTTTCGCTAACCGTATCGGTTCGGATAACAATAACAACACGATCGAACTATAATCAGCAGCGGAATCCTCAGCTGCTGATTATTTTCTTAATGCGGTTGGCCATATCTTGAGATCTCTTAACGGTGTCTCCCAGGTAAGATAAACCTGAGAGGGAAACTCTTATCTGCTCAGCTGCCATAAAAACTTGAATTTCCTGATCCCCACTAAGCGAATCCACCAGGGGATTTGGTTCCCCCTTTTGGACAGCTGCCGAGGCCTTCAAAGCATGCCCCCGGATCACCTCATGCATTTTTTGCCGATCAGCTCCTGCTTTGACAAGCAGCATCAGTAATTTTTCAGTAGCTGCGAAAGGACCATAAGTTTCCAGATTCTGCTTGATCCTGGATTCGTTTACAACCAATCCATCCATGATTTTCAAGCTGGCGTCCAGCATCTCATCGGCGCACAAAAACGCCTCCGGAATGATTATCCGCCGGTTGGCGCTGTCATCCAGCGTCCTTTCCAGCAGCGAGTGAGCTGCATTGTCCCAGGCAATTCGGGGAAGTTGAGCCAGGTATCTACCCAGGGAATTGATCTTTTCAGCCTTGATCGGGTTCTGTTTAAACGGCATCGCTGACGAGCCTATCTGCTCACCCCCAAAAGGTTCTGCCAGCTCTCCAAAACCGGGTGATTGTAATATCCGTAAATCAAAAGCAAATTTATACAATACTGCCCCCAACCCGGCCAGGATTGACAACAAGCGGTAATCCTGGGTTCTGGGATAGGTTTGGCTGACCACATCAAAGAAATTCAGCCCTGATCTCTCAGCCATTTTCTTCTGAAATGCCGGCAGGTTTTCTTCGCCAAGCAAAATAGCAAAAGATGCACTGCTGCCCACAGCTCCGGTAAATCCTTTTCCCATAATGTCATCATTGAACTGGATCAGAAGCTGATAATAGATTAGCAGGTCCTGGGCTGGTTGAGCCAGACGATATCCCAGGGTAGATGGTTCAGCTGGTTGAAGATGCGTGAATGCGATCAGAGGCAGCTCCGCCCCATCTTCAATAATCCCTGCCAGCAGGATTAGCAGCTGTTTGATTTTTTCTGCCACCAAGTTCAGGGCAGCTTTTTGCTGTAATACCAGGGCATTATCTTTGATATCCATTGAAGTCGCGCCCAAATGCAGGATGCCGCCTGCCTCCGGGCACTGCTCGGCAAATACCTTTAATTCTGCCATCAAATCATGCTGGACTTCTCTTTCAATCTCATCAGTGCGGTCCAAATCTAGTTTATCTGCGAATTTTTTCAATTCAGCAATCTGCAATTGTGAAACCAGGCCATACTCCATCTGAACTTCAGACAAATCGACCCAGAGCTTACGCCACAATAGGTTCGTTTGCCGACGGCTCCAGATTTCCCTCATCTCAGGGGAGCCATATCGCCAAGAAAAAGGTGATGTATAGGTCATTTTTTCAGTCATGGGATATCCTAACCAGCCAATAATTAGCCCTTACCAAATTGTTATTATGAGATAAATACTTATTTATTATAATACGCCTACTTGATCAGAAGCCTGAATCGTAATATTCCGGGAAGACAGAGATAGCTTCTCAGGTGTATTTGTGTTGGCGATGGCTTAAGGTAATATGATAAAATCCATTTATTAAAGCAAATAAAGCATTTATTATTGAAAATGAATTATTTGAGGGAAATCCATCGGGGAGGATCGGTCTGGAAACAAGAAAAATTACGCAGAATCTGAATAAAGACTCGAAAACTCTTGAATACCTGCAGCCAGGAACCAAACTGGAAGGTAGATATAAAATCCTATCTACTGTCGGCCGCGGGGGAATGGGCGCTGTTTACCGGGCCCAGGATTTACGTTTCAAGGTTGAAAAGATCGTCGCAGTCAAAGAGATGATCAACAAGGCCACTGATGAGGAAATGCGAGAAACTATCATAGAAGGTTTCGAGAGAGAAGCCAATATCCTCGCTACAGTAAGCCATCCTTCAATCCCTACTATTTACGACTATTTTACACTGGGCAGCCGCTCTTACCTGGTTATGGAGTTCGTTGAAGGCGATAACCTGGAAATTAAACTTCAACAACGCAGGGCACCTTTTCAGGAAGACGAGATAATTGCCTGGGCAATTGCCCTCTGTGATGTGTTGGATTACCTGCACACACATGAGCCGGAACCGATAATCTTCAGGGATATTAAACCTGCCAATGTCATGATCAACCGGAGAAATCAAATCCGCTTGGTTGACTTTGGCATCGCTAAAACATTCCAGGTTGGAAGCAAAGGAACCATGATCGGCACGGAAGGTTATTCTCCACCAGAACAATATCGTGGAGAAGCTACCGAAGCGGTTGATATCTATGCCCTGGGTGCAACTCTTCACCACCTGCTCACCAACCAGGACCCTCGCACAGAACCTCCTTTCACATTTGATGAACGCCCCATCCGGCAAGCGAATCCGGATATTAGCGTGGCATTGGAAACTATCATCAACACGGCATTAATGTATAATCCCCCGGATCGCTTCGAAAGTGCTGCCATCATGAGAAAAGCGCTGATAGCCCTGGCGCAGAAGACCGGGATGTTTGAGGATGAAATCACTGTCGCCCAGGCTACTCAATACTTCCAGGATCAAAGCCATTCCCCGATCTGGACATTCTCATGTGAAGATGAGATCCGGGGAACAGCCAGCTACGCTGATGGGGTCTTATATGTTGGATCCTATGATCATAATCTTTACGCCCTGGAAGCCGACAATGGCAAATTCGTCTGGAAATATGCCGCAGAAGGCGGCATAGTAAGCAAACCAGCCATCTATGAAAACAAGCTTTATTTTGGCTCAACAGACCAGTATGTCCATGCCATTTCCTGCCGGAATGGAAAAAAAGTCTGGGTCCAATCCACGGAGGGCCCAATCTATTCCTCGCCTGTTATTGCAGAAGGGCACCTGTTCATTGGATCAGATGATGAGCACCTTCATGTTTTAAATCTAATGGCCGGCAGAGAAGCCTGGAGCGTAAACTTGGGTTCTAGTGTCCGATCCAGCCCCCGCGTGGAAAATGAACTGGTATACATTGGATGTGAAAACGGGGAAATCCAGTGTTATGACTTCAGCGGCAATATCAAATGGCGAACTGCTGCCAAGCGGGCTGTTACCGGGTCACCCCATTTTTACGAGAATGTAATCTACATAACCTCCCTCGATGGAGTACTCTATGCCATCGATGCAAAATCCGGGTGGATCATCTGGCGTTTCCGGATGGGTAGCGGATCAATTTGCACGCCCACAACCAATGAAAACCACATCTATGTTGGATCAACTGATAATACTTTTTATTGTGTCAATATAAAATCCACCAAAAAGGTCTGGAGTTATGATACTGACAACCAGATCAACAGCTCGCCAGTTTTTTATAAAGGCGCAATTTATTTTTGCAACATCGATGGGATGGTTTACAGCTTGCACGCTCCCAGCGGCCGCCTGAGATGGAAATATCAGGCTGAAGGCGCAATCACAGGTTCTCCTATCATAGTTGACGATATGCTTTTCATCGGAGCAGCCGATAATAAAATTTACGCTTTGCCTGCCTGACACTGGATATAATCGACAAAACTAGAGCAATCGAGAGGACATGACAAATAATTTGATATCAAAACTTCAAAAGCTATTCAAGAAAAAATCAGATCCGGCATTGGACCTTCAAGATACAGATCCCAAAGCTACAACAAAAGAGCTGGAAAAAATAACCGCTCCTGTCGATACCAAACTGGTAGGTTACAGTTCTCCCCACATCTCTGTCGGATACGGATTGTCTGTTGGAAAACAAAGAACCCATAACGAAGACGCTTTCTTTACTCTGACCACCATGTTTTCCTACAATGAAACCGAGCTCCCTTTCGGTCTTTATGTAGTTGCCGATGGCATGGGCGGTCATAAAAATGGCGAAATTGCCAGTGAGTTAGCTATTCGAACATTAGTCGGTTATATCCTCACTGAAATCTACACGCCTTTGATGAGTCTGGATCCCGAGCAAGGCGAACTTTCCTTCCGCGAAGTATTCCACGCCGGCATTGAAAAAGCCAACTCAGAGATCATTAAGAAGTCGTATGGTGGGGGAACTACGGTTACTGCGATCCTGATTGTTGGTGAACATATGACCCTGGCGCACGTAGGGGACAGCAGGATATATTCTGTCGATAAGAAAGGCAACCTCGAAGCGCTTACCAGAGACCACTCCCTAGTCAAACGGCTGCAGGAGTTAGGTCAGATTACTCCGGAAGAAGCCGCGGTTCACCCCCAGAGGAACGTGCTTTATCGCGCACTCGGCCAGGGAGAACCATTTGACCCGGAAATCATCTCTGACAAGAGACCCGAATCAGGTTACCTGCTGGTCTGCTCAGATGGATTATGGAGCATTGTAGATCAAACAATCATTTCAGCCATATTTAAATCCGGCATTTCTGCCCAGGACATTTGTGACAGATTAATTGATGCAGCCAATGATGCCGGCGGACCAGATAACATCTCAGCAATCCTGGTAGAGTTTTCTTAAGGAACTGACCAGACACCATGCCTGATAAAACCGATTTTTACAGCAGGTTGAATATTGACACGGGTGCATCTGAAGATGCAATTAAAAAAGCCTTTCGCCTGGCTGCCAGAAAAGCCCATCCAGATGTAAATAAGAACGAGGGGGCCACCCAATTATTTCTCGATATCCAGGAAGCATACAAGGTCCTCTCAAATCCGAACATGAAGAGTGCCTATGACGATGGTCGAGAACCTGATGATACAGTTTCTTCTATCCATACAACAATGGAGTACAGTCAAAGTGCATTATTCAGGATGGAGGAACCCCAGGTAATCTACACCCTGGTTGATATCGTATCCAGCCAGGAGGAAAAACAACGGGCAGTTTTACCTCTCAATATTTCCCTGGTACTGGACACCTCGACCTCAATGTCTGGTGCCAGGCTGGAAATCCTCAAAGCTGCCACCAAAGAGATAATTCAAGACCTGGCTGATGATGATCTGATCTCAGTAGTGAGCTTCAATGATCGAGCAAAAGTACTAATGCCCAGTCAATCCCAACCAACGCCAGCTAAAATAGAATCCAGCGTAAACGATCTCTTTGCGGAAGGTGGAACGGAAATATTTCAGGGTTTGGAAGCAGGGTTTGAAGAAATCAGAAAGAATTCCGTGTCAGATTATGTGAATCACATCATTCTGATCACGGATGGACATACATACGGCGATGAAGAAAATTGTTTCAGTTTGGCGAAATCTGCGATTGATTTTGATATTGGCATCAGCGGCCTGGGTATCGGCATTGAGTGGAATGATGAGTTTATAGATCAGATCTGTGCCCAGACAGGCGGCCAGTGCATGTTTATTCAAGACTCAAAAAACATCAAAGATTTTATAGAGCAAAGCATAACTTCACTCAGGCAAGCATATTCTCGACGATTATCTCTGGAAATCACACCTGCTCCAGGAGTGACAATGTTATCGGCATTCCGGATCCTTCCCGACACGTTGCCCTTGCCCATCCAGGAAGTATACACCCTGGGAATCCTTAAAAAAGATCAACAGCACCGGGTGCTTTTTGAATTTTTAATTGAACCGGTCCCCAAAGGGATTGACCAGGCAGTGATCGCCGCAGGAGAGTATTTAATAAAACGAACTCCCCGGGATCACACAATTCCAATCACACTTAAGCGACCCATTGCAGCAAAATCGGAAGAATTAGAACCACCGCCAGACGAAATATTCAGAGCTATCTCCCACCTGACTTTTTTCCGCCTACAGGAGAAAGCTCAAAGGGATATCTCCAGCGGAAATCCTGGAACTGCCTATCAAAGGTTGATAAACCTTTCGTCCCATTTAATGGCAAAAGGTGAAGATACCCTGGCAAAAATTGCCATGAATGAGGCAGACCATATCAAATCTAATAATAATTTCAGCCCTACTGGAAAAAAGCAGTTGAAATATGGAACTATCAGATTGCTTCTCCCGGAAAAAACATGATCAGCTGCAAAGTATGTAATAACCAGGAATTTCAAGGCGTCTTATTCTGCAGTGAATGTGGATCACAAGTCGCTTACCTCACTGGGAAAAAAGTGGATACGTTTGTTTATCCCTCTCAGGCACGAAGTCAGGATTTAGATATCAGAAATACCATCCCTAAGAAGTTATTGGAGAGCAGGAATTTTATACTTTATTACATTGATGGAGAGGAAGTAATAAACTTGCCGGACCAGGATGTATTCACAATCGGACGTTATGTTGAGGGACAAGTGATCACTCCTGATGTCGATCTGAATCAATTTGAAGCCTTTGATATGGGCATTTCCCGGCTCCATGCTACAATTCGCATTGATGAAACAAAGAACAAAATCTTTGTCATTGATCTTGGATCTGCAAATGGATCAAGCGTCAATGGTTATGAAATACCTGCAAATTCGGAAGTTCCATTAAACCATGGAGATGTGTTATCTCTAGGTAAATTTAATTTGAAAGTAATCTTGCCCAAAGAAGTAAAGTAAGGAAGGATCAATATGTCACATTCTGTAATCGTGCATACCAAAAGTGCTGAACCAATGCTGGCTGAGATTGATGAGTTGCCGGAAGCAAAAGACACCTTGATCAAACTCAGCAATCCCCGGCAAAGGGATGGCAAAGATTTAATGTTTCTTGAGCGTAACGTGGTATCTGTTTATTGGCCTTGGGCAGAAATCATCTTTATAGAAATATTACCGGGAAAAACCGCTGAGGACGTAATTAGTTTCATCAGGGAATAAAAAAATGAGTCCAGATAACACTCGATATAAAATACTTGCCGTCGATGACGAACAACGCATGGTGCGTTTTATCCAGTTAAACCTTGAACAAGATGGATTTGAAGTTATCACTGCCTATAATGGAAAAGACGCATTGGAACAAGTACGCACCCAACTGCCAGATTTAATCCTGTTAGATATCATGATGCCGGATATTAATGGTTTTGAGGTTCTCAAAAAGATCCGGGAAGTAAATAATGTTCCGGTGATCATGTTAACCGCAAAAGGTGAAGAAGACGACCGCATCCAGGGACTGGAATTGGGAGCAGATGATTACATTACCAAGCCATTCAGTCCCAGGGAATTAGTCAGCCGTATCCGGGCTGTTCTGCGCAGGACAAAATCCTTCACAGATGATCAGGTTGATCTCATTAAAGTTGATGAGCGTCTGACAATCGATTTTTCTCGGAGAGAAGTATGGGTTGAAGGGCAAAAGGTTGATCTGCGGCCAACTGAATACCGCCTACTGTACCATCTGGTCCAGAATGCCGGGTGGGTAAATACCCACGAGCAGCTGCTTACTAAGGTTTGGGGGTTTGAATATCAAGATGAACCCCACTACGTTAGACTTTACGTGAACTATCTCAGGAAAAAAATCGAACAAGATCCTTCCGATCCCAAGTACATTCTCACGGAGCGAGGAGTTGGATACCGTTTTGTAAATTACAAGAGAAATCAAGAGGCACAAGAGGCAGGGGAGTAATTCCGATCCTGTTAACCAGCAGTTATTTGAAACTACACAAAAGTGAATCTCCTTGCCAGCTTAGCCACTCTAGTATATACTCTCCAAACTATACAGGAGTAAAAAGATGTCCTTTCAACGGATTTTATTAGTTGATGATCACGAAGTTGTCCGATTAGGGTTGAAATCCTTATTAGACAGACATACCAAATTCCAGGTTGTTGCAGAAGCATCCACATGTGATGAAGCTATCACCAAAGCTGACCAGTATCATCCCGATGTGGTTGTCATGGATGTCCGGCTTCCGGGTAAATCCGGTATTGAAGCCTGCGAGAAAATTATTAACAAATATCCAGATACCAAAGTGATCATGCTAACCTCCTACGCAGAGGATGAAATGCTTTTCTCATCCATAAGAGCAGGCGCCTCTGGCTATATCCTTAAACAGGTTGGCAGCAATGAGTTAATCGATGCTATTGAGGCAGTGGGCCGAGGGGAAGCTTTGTTAGATCCTGCAGTCACTCAACGAATATTTAAAGAAGTCAGGAAAGCTGCCCGGGAAGAAGAAGCATCCGCTTTTACAGATCTCACAGACCAGGAAAAACACGTTCTCATCCATGTCTCCGAAGGTAAAACTAATCGGGAGATCGCCAAAATACTTTACCTGGGAGAAGGTACTGTGAGAAATTATGTCAGCAGTATTCTCTCAAAGCTGGATGTCAGCAATAGAGCAGAAGCGGCTGCTTATGCAGTCAAACATAATCTGAGTAACCATCTGGTTCATCTGACAAAAGATTAAGTATTAGATTGTCTAAAAAAGAAAACAGAAGGCAATGCCTTCTGTTTTTTTATGGGCTATGAACTGGTTGAAGGAAATTTGATACTGCCCAGCCTGTTCTGGATTCATTCAGGAGGGCAACCAACTGCCACCATAAGTAGCCGTCTCGTTCCTGCGGACCACCCTTTACGAGGAAAATTTCCCCCTCGAGACCAAGATAAACAATTTCACCGTTTAAGGATGGATCTCGCCGTAATCTCAGTCCTTCCCCTTCAGTTCCGATGATTTGCACATTGCTTCCCACCTTGATGCCAATAACAACTTCAATTGTCGGAGTGACCAGGGGCTCAGTTGGCAGAGGAGTGAGGGTATATGTTGGAACAGGAATTACAGTTAGCACGGCATCGCCTGAATAATTGTATTGGGATCCTGGAAACAGAGTTCCGGCAGCAAAAAAACTAACCGCTAACAAAAGGCTGGCTGTGAGAACTGCTCCGGCAATTACCCAGGGATTGATAATATCTTTCATGACTCGTTCTTGGAAAATAGAGGCCTTGGCAAATCGTTGGGAACCATTACCTTTAACGATTGAGGTTTTAATGAAATAGTTACATTCTTTGACGGTGAAATTGGTTCTCCATCCAGTTGAAGATATATATCTACATCTGATTTCATCTTGATATCACGACAGGCTATCTGCCGGGTTTTTTCAGAATCAAGATGTTTACCTGAAGCAAGATCAACCATATGCTGGGCCATATCCATCATGGATTCTCCTGCAAAAAGCCACAAATCCATTAATCCATCATCGATCCTGGCGCCGGGCGAGATTTCTGCCAGTCCGCCAGCATAAAGGTGAACATTAGTTACCAGGGCAAGGATAAATGTACCGGTAACTTTTTCTCCATCTGCCCAAATCTGCAAATTCATTGCCTCCCAACTTCGGGCGTACCAGACGACATTAGCTAGATACTGAGGAACAGCAAATTGCTTCTGCCATCTTGACCGGGGTTCAAGATGATGGGTAACAAAGGCGTCAAAGCCTGCTCCTGCCCATAACAAAAACGGAATTCCCTGGCATAATCCTATATCCATGGTGCGTATTGATCCGTTGAGCATTTTTTTAACGGTGGTTTCGAGAGCCGTCCAATTTGTCCATGATAATAATGGCAAACCTAATTCCTGGGCCCAAACATTGCCTGTGCCTGCCGGCAAGACACAAAGAGCCGTTTCACTTCCCAATAAACCAGCTACTGCCTGATGTATTGAACCATCACCGCCTGCAACAAAAACAGCATCCATTCCGGCAGAGGCGGCTCTTTTTGCCATCTTGGTAAGGTGTTCCCCACCTTTAGTTTGCAGAATCTTCACCTTCCAACCATTGGCTTCCAGGATTTTGGCTGCCCGTTCTACAAGGGGTTGAGAAGGAAATCGGCCTGCCATGGGATTATAAAGTAATCGACCTCTCATTTTCCACCATAACCTTATCAAGATATGAACGAATATGATATCAAATCACAGTGTACTCCATACAGATATCACCGTCAAATAGTTGGTGGTACAATCAAATCGGCTTATTTTTAAGGAAATACCGGCATGACTGAGACTCTAAACGATCGCTACAGACTAGATAGAAAACTCGGTGAAGGGGGTATGGCTATTGTCTACCAGGCAACTGATCTCATGCTGGACCGAACCATTGCGGTGAAAATACTCAGGAAGGATTTTTCATCATCTCAGGCATTTCAGGAACGTTTTAAGGAAGAAGCCCGGGCAGCAGCCAATCTCACTCACCCTAACATTGTCACTGTTCACGATTTCGGGTTTGACCAGGACCGTTTGTTCATTGTTATGGAGTATGTGCCTGGGAAGGATCTCAAACAGAAAATCAAAGAAACTGGAGCCTTGCCCATCTACCAGGCAACACGCTTAATTGTTCAGGCTTGCGCAGGTATTGGTTATGCTCATAGAGCGGGTTTGGTTCATTGTGATATCAAACCTCACAATATGTTAATTACCCCCGATAACCGCCTTAAAGTCACTGACTTTGGAATTGCCAGAGCGCTTGCCTCTGTAAAACATGACGAACAAACTCAGGCAATCTGGGGTTCCCCGGCATATTTTTCTCCTGAACAGGCGGCTGGAAAAGCGCCCTCCCCTGCATCAGATGTGTACAGCCTGGGTGTTGTTCTCTATGAGGTACTGACAGGCCAGCTTCCATTCACTGATCCTTCTCCTCAAGAGCTGGCCTTGCTCCACCGCTTTAAAGACCCACCCCTCCCCCGGGAAATTAACCCAGAGATTTCTCCAGAACTTGAAGAAATCATCCTCAAAGTATTATCCAAGGAACCCACTACCAGGTACAGGACTGCCGACCAGTTGGGAAGGATAGTGATCAGTTTTACTGAATATAATGATTCCGAACTCGAGGATGTCCCTGAAACCAAACCAGAAGACAGAAAACTGAAATTAATCAAGAGATTGGAGGGCAAAAGACCTGCCAGGCAGTGGTTAACGATACTGCTTGGTTTGCTGGCGCTAATTACAGTCGGGGGTCTAATTCCCTTCTGGCTTTGGGTTTATTACCAGGTGAATTAAGGTATATTTAACACCAGGGTCATCAATACCAGACCAGGACAAATTAGAATCAATTATTTGAAGTTTAAAGAAAATCATTATGAAAAAGGATTATATAATCTCGCCTTCGATACTATCTGCAGATTTCACTCAACTGGGAAACCAGCTGAAGCAGGCTGAGGACGCTGGCGCAGACTGGTTCCATATCGATGTGATGGACGGGCAATTTGTGCCTAATATTTCCATGGGGCCTTTTATTGTTGAAGCCTGCCGAAGGGCAACGGATTTACCTTTGGACGTTCATTTGATGATCAAGGATCCAGAACGCTATCTGGACAGATTCGCAGATGCAGGTGCCAGCAATTTGACTGTGCACATCGAAACCTGCCCCGAAATGGATCAAACCCTGGAGAGGATACGCGAATTAGGTTGTAAAGCGGGAATTACCCTCAATCCTGCTACCAGCGCGGATAAAATCCAGCCCTTCCTGAAGTATGCTGACCTTGTGCTGGTAATGACAGTCAATCCAGGATTCTCCGGCCAATCCTTTATGCCAGAAGTAGTGCCCAAAATCAGAGAAATTCGAAAAATGCTGGATGAGATCAAATCTGATGTCCCAATTGAAGTAGACGGCGGCATCAGCCCGGCTAGCATCAGGCAAACATATGAAAACGGGGCCAGGGTATTTGTAGCTGCCAGTTCAATATTCAAGCATCCCGGCGGGATTAAAGCGGGAATTGACTCACTGATTGAAAAGATTTAGGGTTAAATAGAAATTCCCGGAGCAGTTCACTCTCCGGGAAGAAATTGTATCGACCGTTTCCCTCACAACCAATACTGATTTTTTGTGTTATTAATAGTGGCTCAGACTTTTGTTAAGGTTCTAATGCAGCGTGTACAAAGTGTTTTCCGGACTTTTTTTCCGTCTACATACACAGTAACTTGCTGCAAATTAGCTTTAAATTTGCGTTTTGTGGTCTTTTTCGACCAGGGGCGAGATCGCCCGAATGCTGTGGTTTTTCCACATTCTTCACATTTAGCCATAGCTTGTACCCTCATTCAATAATGATAAACTGATGATCTCAATAAGCCAGTAACTGAAGGTTAAAAATTTTGTTGAACCAATAGAACCATTCAGCCAAGCCCGCCAATATTACCATACTACCCACCAATCCACAAGAGGCTACCCCCGATCCCCTGATTCTATGTTAAAATTTGGCATCTGTACATAAATCGACTCCTTCTAACCAAAAAGAATGGTGATTTTTATGAAAAAAGAAAAAGCTTCCTTGGGCGACATTGAAATTTCTAAACAAGCCATAGCTACGATAGCTTTTCAAGCTGTCCAGCGCTCGTATGGCGTGGTGGGTTTGGCATCCAAAAATATCGCTGACGAGCTTGCCCGTGCGATTGTCAAGGATCCCACTCACGGTATTGATGTTGAATATAAGAACAAAGAAATCAATATTGATATCTACGTCATCGTTGAATACGGCACCAGAATTAAGTCTGTTGCCGCCAGCGTAGCCAACACTGTACGTTATCAAGTTGAAAACTCCCTTGGACTTCCCGTAAACGAGATCAATGTCCATGTTCAAGGACTCCGGATCAGCAACGAAGAACATTAATTATTGAAATAAGTAATTGGATTAATTCCGTGTAGGAGTACTTGGCATGAGTGGAGAACAAACCAATAAAAATAACCCGCCGATCGATGGTGCTCAATTCCGGGTTTTATTGAACGCAGGCCTGACCTGGCTGCGGACAAATCAAGAATCTGTAAATGCTTTGAATGTTTTTCCTGTTCCGGATGGAGATACCGGTACCAATATGGTCTTAACCCTCCAGGCAGCTATTGATGAGATCGCAGATGTTTCAAATAATGATGTAGGAACACTGGCCGGCAAATTAGCCCACGGGGCATTGATGGGCGCAAGAGGCAATTCCGGAGTGATCCTCTCCCAAATTTGGCGAGGTTTTTCGAAGGGAATCGAGAAGTGTCAAAACCTGGATGGAGCGTATCTGGTTGAAGGGTTAAAACAGGCCCGGGACACCGCTTATAAAGGAGTTGTCAAGCCAGTAGAAGGAACAATACTAACAGTCTGCAAAGACATGGCCCTGGCAGGGGAACAACATCTTAAAGAAACCGAGGATCCCTATCAACTTCTAAAATTGATCACTGAAGCAGCCAAAGTCTCGGTTGACTATACGCCGGAACTGCTTGATGTCCTTAAGGAAGCTGGTGTAGTTGATGCTGGCGGCCAGGGGTTGATGATTATTTTTGAAGGTATGGTCCGTTTTATTGAGGGCGAACCCCTGGATATCGAACCCGTCCACGTCAAGCCTTTATCCATGATCGGCCAGCAGGAAGCCATGAACAGCGCAGAACCCGGTCAGGATTATGAGGTGATTGTCGATTTTGAGCCCCACGAACCCCTGGTGCTGGAAAATTTTTACGAGGATCTAGAAAAAATCGGAACATCCATCCAGGTCGGTGAAGGAGATGGCATGTACCGCATGCACATCCACGTTCCAACAGATAAACGCTACGAACCTATCGATTACACGATGACTCTGGGAACCATAAGCAAGGTCCATATCGAAAACCTGATGATTCAAATGGGTCCTGGCAAGGAAGAACCAATTAAGCTGGCCAACATTGGACCCGATGATATTGCCCTGATTACTATATCTCCTGGAATAGGCTTTTCGAGGATCTTTGCCAGCCTCGGGGCGGCAGCGATAGTTGGAGGCGGGCAAACCATGAACCCCAGCACCCAGGAAATCCTGGAGGCTTTTGAGGATTTGCCAACAGATAAAATAATTATTCTACCAAACAACAAAAACATTCTAATGGCTGCCAAATCAGCAGCTGAGGTGTCGGTCAAACAGGTCAAAGTGATTCCTACAGTAACTGTTCCACAGGGTCTTGCCGCTATGCTGAGATTGATCCCCGGGCAGGAACTTGAGAATGTTGTCGCTGATATGGAGTCTGCTATAAAAGAAATTGAAAGCGGAGAGATCACCACATCAGTCAGAGATGTGGAAATCGATGGCATTACTGTCAAAGAGGGCGAAATAATCTCTCTCCACAATGGCAAACTCGTGGCATCAAATAAAAACCTCAGCGATGGCTGTCTGATTTTCCTGGAAATTGCCAAGGCTGAAGAATTTGAACTATTAACCATGTTCTATGGTGAAAATACCACACCGGAGAAAGCCCAGGAAATGGCTGAAATGATCGAGGGTAAATACCCCGATCTTGAGATAGAGCTGCAGTACGGTGGTCAACCTCATTATCAGTTCATCCTATCGATTGAGTAAACCTCGGGAAATTATCCAAATCTAATTACCCGGGATTAATTCATACATAATTACTCGGCGGACTTAGTCATAAGCTCCGCCGTTTGTATAAGCAGGGAAGGTACCATTGACAACGGCCATTGTGACAGACAGCACCTCAGATATTCCCAGAGAAATCCTGGATGATTTTAATATCTATCAAATTGCAGTTGATTTGACCCTTGATAATAAAACCTATCGAGACGGATTTGATCTCTCCAGGAATGATTTTTATCGAAAGCTGCCTGAATTAAAACAGCTTCCCACAACAGCAGCCCCTTCTTCAGGCAGGTTCCAACAGCTTTACACTACGATTTTCGATCAGGGCTTCACCGAGATCATTTCCCTGCATGCTTCAAGTTTATTAAGCGGAATATATAACGCGGCCAGGCTGGCGGCTCTGGAATTTTCCCAGTCAATCCAGGTAATTGACAGTGAACAGTTGAGCATGGGTTTGGGTTTTCAAGTTATTCAAGCTGCCAGGTGTGCCAGAAAAGGCCTCCCGACAGATCAAATTCTCCAGGAGATAAAATCAATTCTGGAGAGAGTACATGTTTTTGCGATGCTGGACACATTTGAGTACATTCACCGAAGCGGCCGAGTTTCCTGGGCAAAGGCCAGGATCGGTTCCATCCTTCAGATCAAACCAATTCTTGAACTTACAGGTGGAAAAGTTATCAATTGCGGCTCGGCAAGAACCCGCAAGAAAGGTATCCGGCAGTTAGCTGAAGTTCTCCAGAGTTTAGGAATCATTGAAAACCTAGCGGTACTTCACACAAATGCGGCAAATGATGGGCAGCGTTTTATCGATCAATACTCACCAACGGAGGTCACCTCTCCCCTGCTGGTTAATGTCACAACAATCATTGGAACGCATGTTGGTCCAAACGGATTGGGATTTGCAGCAGTGGTAAAATAGTCTTTAATGAAACCATCAATACAAAAACTAAGAAAATTCTTCCGGTTAGAAGCAGAACGGGGGTATGACAATAAAGCGGTAATGGGGGGATTGGCGAATATCCTCTCTGACTGGGAATTAGAAGCCAGAGAAAATCAATTACCTGAACAGGTCATTCAGGCAGTAATCAGCAGATTAAGGGATTACCATCGCCTGAGTGAAGAATCCCGGGAGGTTGCTTTAAAAGGCATCTGGCAGCGGGTGGGTAAAGAGAATCTGGGTGGGAAGTCGATCCCAGAGATTGAGAAACCCGCTCCGGGTGATCAACCCGAACCACCCCGGGAAGAAAGAACCCCGGCTCCGGTTGATAAGAAAACTCCTCCTCCTGATTCACCCGAACCGGTTGTTGTATCAAAACCCTCACCAGCGCCCGAAAAGAAATTAGATCTTGCAACGCCCATCACCAGTATCAAGGGCATTGGTTCTAAAAAGGAATCTGCTCTGGCAAGGATGGGTATAACAACAGTGCGGGATCTATTGTATACATTTCCCAGACGCCATGATGATTATTCAAGTTTAAAATCAATTGGCAGTCTCTGGTTTGGCGAAGATGTCACTATCATAGGCACAGTCGAAAACGTCATCACCAGAAGTGTCCGCAGCGGTAAGATGAAATTGGTGGAAGCTCTGATCTCTGATAAAAGCGGTGCAATTCGGGCAACCTGGTTTAATCAACCCTGGATAGAAGGACAACTCAACAGTGCAAAACAGGTTGTTCTGAGCGGCGTGATTGAACAATACCTCGGAAAACTTGTCCTGAACAATCCTGAGTGGGAACCTTTAAGTAAAAAACAACTGCACACTTACCGAATTGTGCCGGTATATCCCCTGACCCGTGATATCACCCAGAAATGGCTCCGACGGGTCATCCATGATACTGTAGGTCAATACGCCTCATCCCTGGACGATCCCCTGCCAGAGAATATACTCAAAAAGAACTCGCTGCCGCGACTCACTGATGCCATCCGCGAGATTCATTTTCCTGATACGGAACAATCTCTCCACCAGGCAAAAAAACGCCTGGCATTTGATGAGCTTTTCCTGCTGCAAATGGGAGTTCTTAATCAAAAGAAACATTGGGAGAGCCGGCCAGGTGAGGTGTTTGAAAGTTCGGAGGATTGGCTCCAGATCAGACTGAAAAAACTGCCTTTCCAGCTGACTTCAGCCCAGATTAATGCCCTCAACCAGATCCGGGAAGATCTTCGGTCCGGATCACCGATGAATCGTCTTTTACAAGGTGATGTTGGATCCGGCAAAACAGTTATCGCTGCCCTGGCTTGCCTGATCGTAATCCAGGGCGGAGCACAGTCAGCTTTCCTCGCTCCCACCAGCATCCTTGCTCAACAGCACTTTCAGAGTCTAAAGCAACTGCTCTCTTTCAGTGGGGGAGGTTTAAAAGAAGATCAGATCCAATTATTGATTGGCGGGACACCCGAAAATGAGAAAAAGATCATCCGGCAGGGGCTTAAAAATGGCGATATCAAACTGATTGTCGGTACCCACGCCCTGCTGCAAGATCCCATTGAATTCCAAAAACTTCGACTGGCTATCATTGATGAGCAGCATAGATTTGGTGTGCAGCAAAGGGCAAAAATGCGCGAAAAAGGCGACAACCCCCATCTGCTCGTTATGACAGCGACACCTATTCCTCGTTCGCTGGCTTTAACCTTATATGGAGATTTGGAATTATCAATCATTGATGAAATGCCGCCAGGCAGATTGCCGGTTGAAACCCACGTTTTATATCCCCGTGAAATTGAGCGGGCATATAGTCTACTGCGCCGTCAAGCAGATCTCGGCAATCAGTCTTTTATCATTTATCCCCTGGTTGAAGAAAGTGAGAAGATCGATGGAAAAGCAGCTGTTGAAGAATTCAGCCGATTGGAGAAAGAAGTATTTACCAACTATAAACTGGGATTGCTGCACGGTCAGATGAAAGCTGATGACAAAGAAAAGATCATGACCCAATTCAGGGATAAAGAAATCCAGATCCTGGTTTCAACAACAGTGGTTGAAGTTGGAGTGGATATTCCAGATGCGACAGTGATGCTGGTCGAAGGAGCCCACCGCTTCGGCCTGGCACAGTTGCACCAACTCCGGGGCCGGGTAGGCCGCAGTAACCAAAAATCCTACTGCATTCTGATTCCGGGATCAGCGGATGATATCGAAAATCAACGATTGATGGCAATGGCCAACACCAATGATGGTTTTGCGCTCGCTGAAAAGGATCTGGAGATCAGGGGTCCTGGACAATTCCTGGGCACACGCCAATCAGGCTATACTGAACTTAAATTAGCAAGCATCACAGACCTTAAGCTGGTTGAGAAAGCCCGCGGAGAAGCCACCGCTTTATTCAAGGATGATCCTGAACTCAACCAGGAGAATCATCAACAGTTAAAAGCTGCTGTGGAGCAATTCTGGAGCAGAAAAAATACAGGTGATATCAGCTAAGAATCAGATGATCAATATGCTGAGGAGCGATTCATGATAAGAGCAGTTTTCCCGGGTACTTTTGATCCAATCCATTTTGGCCATATTGATATCGCCCAACGGGCATCCCGCATGTTTGATGAGGTTATCGTAGCTGTATATGATCAACCGTTGAAAAAATTATTATTTCCACCAGAAACAAGAATTTCCCTTGCCGAGCAAGTCTTAACAACCCCTAATATAAAAGTAATGGGCTACAGCGGTCTGACAGTTGACTTCTGCCATAAAATAGACGCTCAGGTAATTGTACGAGGATTGAGGGTGTTTTCGGATTTTGAATATGAATTCAGAATGGCTCTTGCAAATCACAGCCTCGCACCTGATATTGAAGTAGTAGCGCTGATAACCAACAAGGACCATACTTTTTTAAGTGGATCCACAGTCCGCGAAATTGCAGCCCTGGGTGGAGATGTGAGTTCAATGGTGCCGGCGATGGTTGAGAAAGCCTTGAAGGAACGATTTGAAGAACTTGGCAGTGATCAGAACATCGTCCCCCACACCTCACTGAGAGATTGAGAAAATCCAAATCATGTTATACTAGTTGATACTTCTTCTGGAGGAATCAGCATGGACATTCTACATCTTGTGGATCGATTGGAAGAATTGATTAATCACAGCCGTTCCATTCCATTCACCCATAATATTATTGTTGATGAAGATAGAATGCTGGATCTAATTGACCAGATGCGTGTCGCTATACCTGAAGAAGTAAAAAAATCACAGCAGATTCTGTCTCAGAAAGACCGGGTGATGGCCCAGGCAAAAGAAGAAGCAGACAGAACTTTGAACATTGCCAAGGAAAAGAGCGAAAAACTATCTGATCGCGATAGTATTGTCCAAGAATCCAAGAAAAAAGCCTCTCAAATCGAGGTAGAAGCTGAACTGAAAGCTAAAAAGACCCAGAGCGACGCTGATGAGTACGTTGCCGAAACTTTGACAAATCTGGAAATAGCTCTAGAGAGAGTGTTAAACCAGGTCAGAAATGGCATTTATATCCTGGAAGAAGAACAGAAAATACCTGAGGGACCACCTGCTGAAGGGGTAACTGAAGATTAATTAATGAATAATTCCCATTTAAAACAGCCCATTGGGCTGTTTTTTTATTCTCTGCTTTCCCGCCAGGAATATCTTTTCCCATTTTTAGTATAAAAATACTTTGATAATATCCAGCTGACAAAGCCAGGAAAAAACGCATTTGCCCAAATAGCCGGCCACGTTATTCCAGGAATGACTGACCTGGTTTTCTTTTTCTGGATCATCTGGAAAATCTTATCGGCAACTGCCTGGGTACTTAACAACGCAAATTGGGGCGTTACAGTTGTCGTTTTCCAGGCTAGATCCGGATCCTGAGCAAATTCCGTATCTACAGCACCAGGGAAAACTTCCGATACGATCACCCCTGTTCCCCGCAGTTCTCTTCTGAGTCCCTCAAAAAATCCCCTGGAACCGAATTTGTTTGCGTTGTAAATCGAATAAGTTGGGATCCCTATCCATGAAGCAATCGAGGAAACATGTATGATTTGACCAGCTCCTGCAGCCAACATGTCCGGCAGAACAGCCCGGGTTAATTGGATCATTCCAATTAAATTCACCTGGAGTTGCATCTGAATGTCCGACTCCAGGGATTGTTCATCCAGCCATAAATGCCGGGCTGACCCTGCGTTATTAACCAGGATATTTACTCCCCCGTAATCACTCTGTATCATTGTCACGATATTTCTAATCTGTTCCACCCGCGACATATCCAGCTGAATCGAAATAGCTTCTCCCCCCTCTTGGCGAATTTGATCAGCTATCTCATCCAGACGGTCCTTCCTCCTGGCAGCCAGGACAACTCGGTATCCTTTTTTTCCCAGGGTAAGCGCTGTGTTTGCTCCAATCCCCGATGACGCACCTGTGATCAGAACCACTGGTTTATTCATAATGGACTATTTCTCCAAGTTAATTTTTCTCTGCCTAAATTCTACCAGAGGGAATGAGCTGTGCCTTCTCGCCTGATTAAAGAATATAATTGCTTATAGAGCCAGTTCCGTATAGAATTAAGACAGGTCCCTGAAACTGTAATCCGGGATAGTCTCTATCCGCAAACAAAATATTAAAGGAGAACACCATGGATTTCCATCTATCTGAGGAACAAAGATTATGGCGGAAAGCTGTCCATGATTTTGTTGCCAGGGAACTTAAGCCCCTGGCTCAGGAAATAAATGAAAAAGAACAAATTCCTGGTTCCCTGATCAAGAAAATGGGTCCAATCGGATTGCTGGGAATGTGTGTTGAAGAGGGTTACGGAGGATCGGACCTGGATCCAATCAGTATTGCCATAGCGATAGAAGAGTTAGCCTGGGGAGATGGGGGCACAGCACTGACAATCGAGGCTCATAATGAACTTGGCTGCGCTGCAGTATCATTGTTTGGAACCGCAGAGCAAAAAGAACAATTTCTGCCTCCTGTCGTAAGTGGTGATGGCAAATTGACCTCACTGGCATTAACAGAACCTCAGGCTGGATCGGATTTGCGGGGTATTCAAACCAAAGCCAAAAAACAAGGGGATGATTGGGTGATTCAGGGGTCGAAATCCTGGATTACCAATGCCAGCGAAGCTGATTTTATTGTTACGCTGACAAAAACCGACCCGGATTCCAAATCACACGGGATGAGTTTAATAATCGTTCCCACAAATTCAGAAGGTTTATCCATCGCGCCTCCTGAAAAGAAAATGGGCGCTGGTGGGACTCACAGCCATGAGGTCAGATATGATAATGTCGTGGTCCCTCAAGGGAACTTGCTGGGAAATGAAGGCGAGGGATTAGGGCAAACTTTAAAGATCCTGGATGGAGGAAGGATCGCTGTAGGGGCATTATCAGTGGGAATTGCCAGGCAGCCTGGATGAGGGGATCAATTACGCCAGGGAACGGGAAACCTTTCGGAAAGGCATTAAAGGAACACCAGGCCATCCAATGGCTGGTTGCCGATGCAGCCGCAGATATTCATGCCGCTCGATTAATGGTGTATTATGCCGCCTGGTTGAAGGATCAAGGAAAACCCTATACCAGGCCGGCGCGATAGCCAAACTGTTTGCCACTGAAATGGCAGAAAAGGCTGCCTACAGCGCCATCCAGATCCATGGCGCCTATGGCTACAGCCGCGAATACCTGTTGAAGCCATGTATAAGGCTGCCAGATTAATGACCATTGGGGAAGGCACCAGTGAAATCCAGCGCCTTGTGATTGCCCGTAAGATTTTTGAAGAAGGACCGTTAAAATTAAAGTAAACTGTCATCGCGAGCAAAGCGACGCGATCTCCTGTTAATTGGCAATATAAGAAGAGACTGTGTCCTTTAAAAGGACCCAGTCCCTTAATCAAAAAACCGCCTGTTTTCAGGCGGTTTTTTTAGTTTGATAAATTGACAATCTTATTCTCCGATCATTTCCAGCAGTGTGTCAATGGCTGCCTGGATCTGGGTATCATAAGGTTCTGCCTTCAAACCCCAGGTTCCGAGGGAAACGATCACATCAGGAGTAACACCGATACCTTCTAAAACGCTTCCATCATTCAAAGCGAAAGTTGTCCATGCAAGTCGAATAAGTGTCCCGTCAGCTAAAATCCAACTATTTATACCTTCAGTATTACCAGCTGAATTCATACCCACAATGGTAGCTCGCTCCAGTTCTTTCAAAAATGCCGGGAAATAATCTGCGGCGCTGTAACTGGCACCATCGATAATCACCACCATGGGTGTTGTATCATTCCATCCCACCGGACCACGCATGCGATATATCGTCCGCTGCTCACCTTCCCGGAAAGGTCCCTCTGTGCCCACAATACCTTCCGCAAAAACCTCAGTAGACGCATCTGGATTTCCGCCGGGATTGTGACGAACATCTACGATCAAACCATCCAGAACCCCCTCTTCTTCAAGTTCTGTCAGGGTACTTAATAGATATGATTCAGTATCACCATCAAAGTCCGGCACCCTGATATATGCAATGC
>PVMK01121699.1_pt1 | contig 40463 bp, 38 predicted proteins | sample 1853481 | NCBI WGS metagenome assembly PVMK01 (sample SAMN08533507, study PRJNA380276) | Marine sediment metagenome, whole genome shotgun sequencing project.
TCTGCTGCTACTCCATCGGGAGATGACGGGTCGGGCGTTGATCTCGGCCATGGTGGCCACCACTTCTCGTGTGAAAGTGCCCGGTTGTCCCGTAGCGCCGATCAACACGTGAGGCCGAATCGAACGGATCGCCTCCACGAATTCCATGCCCTCGTGTGCGTGCGCGTAGGGGAGGTTGTGGGGCATGAGATCGTCGCGGCTCTGTACGATCAGGCCATTGACGTCCACGAACCAGAGGCGACGCCGCGCCTCCTCGTTTGAAAGACCGACGTTCACCAGGGCGCGCGTCATCAGGTCGCCAATCCCGGTTGCCGCGGAACCGGCTCCCAGGAACATCACGCGCAGAGTGCACGGCGGAACAGGCCTATCGCTGGAGCGAAGGTCGCGCTCTCTTCGCGAGCGGGAGCCCATTTGCTGCCGTGGCACTGGAGGACGGACGGACGATGCACCCGGCCCAAGGGAACAACGCATACGTATTCCCTGGCATCGGCCTCGGGGCGATCGGCAGCGGAGCACGGCGCGTCACCGACGAGATGTTCTTGGCCGCAGCTCGCGCGCTTGCAGACGAGGTGTCCGAGGACGACCTGGCGAAGGGTGCGCTCTATCCTCCACTCAGCCGGATCCGCGAGCTGTCTTTGTCCGTCGCTACCGGCGTCGCTGACGCGGCACACACGGCCGGTATCACGCGCTCGCCACGGCCAGAAGACCAGCGCGCGCATCTCGCCGAGCTGATGTACCAGCCGTACTACTAGCGACTATCACAGCAGCGTGCTGAGCATGAACGCGCCCACGCCCATGAAGATCCACGAGATCAATACCTTCATTTTGTCTGGGTTTACTCGGGCCTGAAGCCGCGGACCGAGCTGCCCACCAATGAGCACGCCTGGAACCGTGAACATCGCCACGTTCACCATCTCGTCGAGCGCGTCGCTGCCCCCCTCTTCGATGAAGCCGAATACGTGCCCCATCGAGGCGACCAGAACGGTAATCACGACGACGAAAATCGAGGTCGCCACGGCCACGGGGGACGGCACCTTGCAACGGGCCACCAAATGATACTCCTGCAGCTCCGCCAGGCCGACCGAGATCATGCCGAGAAATGCGCCGCCAATGCCGCTCGCCATGGCCAGCGTCGCGACGCCGATGGAAACGGGGAACAGGTACCAATACTCCAGCGACATCTAATCGCTCGAAATCTGGGACCAGAGGCGGGCGTCCAAGTCGTAGCCCCAGGTATCGTTGAACGCGTCGCTTCCACCAAAGTCTCTCCAACCGCCAAACATGTAGCCACGGTCGCCGGTGGGATCGATTGCAGCGGAGGCACGCCAACGGGGGGGCGGCATCGTCTCAGTATCGACGCGTGCCCACGCGCCGGTCACTGGATCGAGCTCGAAGCCATCATCGAATAGAACGATGGGGTCATTGTCGTTGCGCCCCGAGAATATGCTGAGCCTGCCTCTGGACTCGTCCCAGAAGTACGTTGGGTCCTCACGTCCGATGGGCTCATCTCCGACCGTGGCGACTTCCGACCATGTGCGCCCGTCGACATCAAAGCGCCAGAGCTCCGTGGGATAGTGGTCGAAGGCTTTGCCGCCCCAGAGAAAGACCGCGTCTGCATCACGTGAGTAGACCATCACTGCACCCTCGCGCGCGCTTGGTCCGTCCCTTTCGACTCGCGCCCACGTGCCCGTCGCTACATCGAGGACGTGTGTGTCTCCGAAGAACTCGCCAGCCTGATTACCGCTGCCGGCGATCCCACCGAACATCAAGAGCTCGGACCTCGAAGCAATGAAGACCGATGCATGAAGGCAGCGCTTGGCCGGTACCGTGCCGCCGGTCGACAGCTCGGTCCAAGTCTCACTCGCAAAGTCGAAGCGCCAAGTGTCGTTGAAACGGGTGCCCCGCGAGAAGCCGCCGAAGAGGAGTGCTTGGTCGGCCCCGGGGATCTCGCTCAGGGTGTGATGGCATCGGTTGGCGGGCACGGGCCCTTGCCGTTCGGGAGTGAGCTGGCGCCATGCGGAGGTCGTCTGATCGAACGAAAATGTGTCGTTCGTGATCGGGTCCATGCCGCCAAAAATCACCATCTCGCTCACGGCGGGCATCCACGCGGCGGGAGCCCCACCCCGTTTGGCGGGGACGATCGGTGCGTCCACATTCCCCGGCGCGCCACCATTGCCTCCGGGAGGGCGGTGCTCGGCTCCGGACGAGCCGCAGCCACTGCTCACGACAAGCACGCAGATGGCCATTGCTACGAACCGGAGACCGCTCACGTCCATGCACACACGTATGCCGGGTCGGCTGAAATGATACGGGCGCTTCAGGTGGTTCGCTCGAGGACAATCAGAGCGAGCCGTACCCGCCGTCGTCGCCCCACATCAATCCGACGCCAAGCCCGATCATCGGACCCTTGATGCCAAGCCCTTCGACGGTGACCGGGATGATCACGTGGCCAGCACGCGCGTCCAGACCCACCCAAAACTCTTTACGAAGCCGCCAATAGAGGAGCGCTCGCAAGTAGGCGCTGAGCACGAAGTCGTCGCGTGGACCGACCCGGGCCCATCCCATGTCCATCATCGCCCCGGCGCCAAACCAGCGGTCGGCATCGCCGTTGCCCCAAAGCGCCCCCACGGCGCCGCCGGCGGTTCGCATCTTGGCCTCTTCACCGGCAACCGACGTTCGGCTGCCAAATCGTGCAAAGCCTTCGCCGGCGATGTGGAGGCACTTGTCGGTCGGTCGCCACAGGACGCCCATCGCAAACCCCATCAGCGCCGCATCCGCGTTCGGATAGATCCGCGTGCTCGAAAAGAGGTCGACCATGAGCTCGGGAGCCTCGCTGTCGGCGCGAGCGTCCGCATACGCGGTCTGCGAGGACAGCAGCAGCAAAAAGGCGAGTCCCCAAGGAGACACTCGGCAGGGCGAATGATGGAGTGACTTGATCATGGCTCTCGCGCTCGGGAATATGACACTCATGGGCTGGGAGGGGGGCTTTCAGCCGAAAACGCGCAAATTTTGCGTGTAATTTCGGCTTGCAGCCCTGATGCGCTGCCCCTATCGTTGAAAACGAAGATGAAAGGCGTTTTCAATAGGGCTGCCCTTCTGCTCGCCGTGTCGGTCGTCACCTCCGGGTTGGCCGCAAGCGGGCACGCGCAGGTCTACTACAGCGTCCGCGGTCTCCTCGCGGAGCAGTTCCGCAGCTCGGAGTTGGTGGATTTCCAACGAATCCAGCTTTCGGGGGATCGCCGCGAGGGCATCGAGCGGCGACTCGGCCAGAAGCTCGAAAAGTCAGAGTACATCCTCTACGTCGCGCGCTCGGCGGATCACATCGACGGCTACGCGCTGTTCGACCGCGAGATCGGTCAGCACGAGTATATCGACTTCGCCACGTTCTTCGATCGAGATGGCCGCGTGACGCGGGTCGAAGTAGTCGCGTACCGCGAGCCCTACGGGGAAGGGATTCGCTCCAAGCGTTTCCGCAAACAGTTCGTCGGGAAGGAAGCCGCCAGTGGATTCAGACCGGGACACGACATCGACGTGATCTCCGGCGCAACGCTCTCCGCGCGCGCAATGGCCAAAGCCGTGAAGCGCGCGACGGTGTTGCTACGGCACGCCGTGCTCACGTCGTCCTAGCTCGAGCCATGCAAGACTTCACTCGACCCTCTGGCAGGCTGCGCGCCCTACCCTTGGGCGCGCGCGCCGTGTACACCGTATTTCTCGTGTTCACGCTCGTGGGGTTGGCGCTCACGCTCTGGCTCACCCACGACATGGTCGGACTCGACCTGTCCGACGCCGGCGAATACTACGGAGGGGACGCAGCCCCGATCGAAGAGCCCGAAATCGTAGGAGGGCCCGCGCTGGTCCTGCCCCCCGATGGGGAGGACCTCGCGGCGTTTGAGCCCATGCCGCGCCGCAAGCTGCTCGAAATCACCCACTTCCACCTGTTCTCGATGCCGGTGTACCTACTGATTCTCAGCCACATGTACATGCTCTCGCGGTCGCGCAAGATGGCGAAAGCCTTATGGATCGCCGCCGGCTCTTTCGGAACCCTGCTCCACATCGCGGCACCATGGCTCGTCGCTCACGGCTGCACCGGCGCGGTAGCGACTTACGCGGTCTCGGGCACACTGCTACTGGTGAGCTACTTCGTGATGAGCGTCGTGCCCCTGTGGGAGATGTGGCGTCGCTAGGCGCCGACGGTGGACGTGCTAAGAAGCCGTCGTGGCTAAAGAGGGCATGTCTGGGAAACGCGTCGTGGCCGTTTTGCTCGGCTTCGTGTTCATTGCGGCGCTGATCGCATGGTTCTGGGCCGGGCAGCTCGAGAAGGACAACCGAGCCCGTCTGCAAGCCGAGGATGGCGAACAAAGCGCGGCGGTATTGAGCGAGGGCGTGCTCTACGAAGCGCAGTCGGGCGACCCCGGGGTGGTGGTCGCCAAGGATGTGGGTTCGGGCAAGGAGCTGTGGCGCGCCGAGCTCGGGGTGGTGACGAGCAAGCCTGCGCTCTTGGTCAACGAAGAGCTCATTGAAGTACAGATCGCCGGAACCCCCTGGATGACGCTCGACCGGTCGACCGGCGAGCCCGTGGAATGATGGACGACACGGAGCCGGACGTTCTCGAGGGAGGCTGCCACTGCGGGGCCGTTCGGTACCGAGTCACGGTGCGCTCGCGCGCGGCGGTCGAGTGCAACTGTAGCGTTTGCGCGAAAAAGGGTTACCTGCACCTCATCGTCCCGGAGTGCGACTTCGAGCTCCTCCGCGGCGCCGGCGCGCTCACCACGTACACCTTCGGAACCGGGACAGCAAAGCACCATTTCTGTCGGCACTGTGGCGTTCACTCATACTACAGGCCTCGGTCTCATCCCGATCAGATCGACGTCAACGTCCGCTGTCTCGATGGAGTGGATCCGTCCGATTTCCAGGTGTCTGCGTTCGACGGGCGAAACTGGGAAGACAGCGTCGAAGAGCTACGAGCGCGGCAGCGCGCCCGTCACTGAAGGCTGATCGACTGCCAGGCCCCGCGTTTCCACATCAGAGCAAACGTCGCCGACTGCAACCCTCGGTAGAAGACCTGGGCCGCGAACACCGCGACGAGGCCGAGGCCCATCACCGGACCGATCACGTACACAGCGGGTAGGAAGATCAACCACTGGAAGCCCGTCCCGATGAACATCACGCGCTTGGCGTCTCCCGCTCCGAGGAGCGCGTTCATCAACACCATGCCGACGGCATCGAGGAACAGAAAAGCACCGACCATGCGAAGTGGGTCCTTGGCGAGGGCCAGCGTGGCAGGCTCGCGGATGAATACGCCTAGGATCGACTCGGGAACCAACACGGCGGGAAGACTGAGGGCAGCGACGACCACCATCGCCATCTTCGTGATGTCCCAACCCCATTGCTTGGCGTCCTGTGGATCGCCCCGACCCAACGCCTGACCGGCAAGCGAAGCTGCGGCGAGCCCGAATCCGATTCCAGGCAGGATAGCGACGAGCATCAAGTCGATGATGACCTTGGTGGCCGCAAGCTCGGGTGTGCCCATGCGAGCGACGAGCATGAGGAAGACCGTCATGCCGGCCGCGAAGAAGAACTGCTGAACCCCTGCGGGGGCAGCCAGCCTGATGATGGTGGCCATAGTCGGGCGGTCGGGGAGTCCGTGAAGGAATCCTGCGTCACTTGCGTAGCTGCGACCAAGAACGAAATAGGAGGCCGTCCCGAACACGGTGGCTATGGCTGAAGCCACACCGGCACCGGCCGCGCCGAGCTCGGGGGCGCCGAGGTTGCCGAAGATCAACACCCAGTTGAGGAAGATGTTGAGCACGTGCATCGAGATCAGCGTGCTCATGTAGAGAATCGATTTGTCGACCGCATTCCAGTAGCCCCGAAATGCGAAGTTCATCCCCATTCCGAACATCGCGAACAAACGCGCTCGAAGATACGGCACGCCTTGCTCGACGACCGCGGCATCGCTGGTCAGGATCGGGAAGTACTCGGGAGCCAACGTGATCAGCAGAGCCGACAGAGGAACGGCGATGATCAGCGCGATCAGCAAACCTCCATTGAGAGGGATGGCCGTCTCGGAAAGACGCCCTTCCCCGACGCGACGTGCGGCCATTGCCTGGACGCCCGCCGAAAGCCCTAAAATGAACGCCGAAAACAAGAAGTTCGCAAAGCCGCCGAGGCCGACACCGGCGAGTGCCGCATCTCCCAACGTGCCAACCATCCCCGTGTCGACGAGGTTCAGCACGTTCTGCGACAGCATGCCGCCGATGATAGGAAGCGCGAGCCCGAGGATGCGACGCCGGCGGACGGGAGGCACGGTCCATGTCGCGATGTGCGACAAGCTAACGCGGCGCCATGCGAATGGCGCCGTCGAGCCGGATGACCTCGCCGTTGATGTAACTGTTCTCGCCGATATGACAGGCAAGCGCACCAAACGCTGTTGGGCGGCAGAGCCGGCTCGGGTGTGGGATCGTAGCGGCCAGTGCAGCGCGGATCTCCTCGCCGAGCGAGGCAAGCAGCGGCGTGTCGAAAGTGCCCGGCGCAATCGTCACGACGCGAATCTGAGCTTTCGCGAGGTCGCGCGCTGCTGGGAGGGTCAGGCCTACGATGCCGCCCTTCGAGGCCGAGTACGCGACCTGGCCGATCTGGCCGTCGAACGCGGCAACCGAGGCGGTGTTGATGATCACCCCTCGCTCGCCATCTTCCGGCTCGTTCTCGACCATGGCCGACGCGGCAAGGCGAAGAAGATTGAATGTCCCAAAGAGATTGACGGAGATGACCTTCTGGAAGGCTCCCAGATCGTGCGGCGTGCCGTCTTTGCCGATCGTTCGCTTGGCGATCCCGATGCCGGCGCAGTTGATCGCAGCCCGCAGCGTCCCCATGGACGTGGCTCGAGCGACCGCAGCCTGGACTTCTTCGGCATTGCTCACGTCAGCTCGGACGAACGTGGCCACATCCCCCAGCTCGGCCGCGAGCGCCTGCCCACGGTCCTCGTTGAGATCGACGATGACCACTTGGGCCCCCTGACTCGCGAGCTGGCGGACCGTCGCCTCACCCAAGCCTGAAGCTCCACCCGTCACCAGCGCTACTGAACCCGCTATCTTCATCGTGACCTCCGGCCGCAGATGCTTGGTCTAAGGGGGCCCCCCGTCAAGCAACTAGCGTGCAGGGCCCCCTGCGGCTAAAACCGGGCGCGTCCACGCTGGGTAAGGGGACCAGTGCTCTTCAACAGTCTCGACTACATTCTGTTCCTGGGCATCGCCGTCGCGGGATTCTGGCTGTTGGCGCGTCATGCCCAACTACGGATCATCTTCGTGTTCGTGGCGTCGTGCCTGTTCTACATGGCGTGGCACCCGGCCTACATCGTTCTGATCCTAGGGTCGACCGTCGTCGACTACGTGGTCGGACTTCGAATCCACGCCACGAACGACGCAAAAGCGCGTAAACGCTGGCTAGTCCTCAGCCTGGTCTCAAACCTGGGGCTCCTTGGTCTCTTCAAGTACTTCAACTTCGCCTCGCAAGCGACCGCCGACGTCCTTGGGCTTTTCTTCGGCATCGAGATCGCGAGCCCGCCCTTCCTCGACGTGCTCCTGCCGGTCGGCATCTCCTTTTATACGTTCCAGACGCTGAGCTACACCATCGACATCTACCGTCGGAAGCTCGAGCCGACCCGCAATTTTTTCCAGTTCGCGTTCTTCGTCACGTACTTCCCGCAGCTGGTCGCGGGCCCCATCGTCCGCGCGTCTCAACTGCTTCCGCAGCTCCAGCGCAAGATCACCCTTCGCGACGAGCAGGTCACGCAGGGCCTGTTCCTGATCGCGACCGGCATGGTGAAGAAGGTCGTCATCGCCGACTACCTCTCGGTCAACCTGGTCGACCGCGTATTCGATCAGCCGGACCTCTACAGCGCAGCCGAAATCGTGATCGCCCTCTCTGGCTTCACGATCGAGATCTACTGCGACTTCTCCGGCTACACCGACGTCGCACGCGGTTCGGCAAAGCTCATGGGCCTCGAGCTCCCAGAGAACTTCGACCGGCCATATCAGTCCGCGAGCCCCGCCGAGTTCTGGCGACGCTGGCACATCACCTTGTCTACTTGGCTCCGCGACTACCTGTACTTCCCACTGGGGGGGTCCCGCGTCGGCCCCTTGCGCGCCTATTGGAACCTCTGGCTCACGATGTTTCTCATTGGGATCTGGCACGGCGCGTCGTGGACGTTCGTCGTATACGCCGTCCTCCAATCGATGGCGATGGTGATCCATCGCTTCTTCTACCGGCGCTCCGGCCGCACCGGGGACACCGTCGACAGCTGGCAACTTCACGCGTTCAAGGTGTTCTGGGCTCTTCAGTTCGTCGTGTTCTCGCGAATCCTATTCCGCGCGACGAGCCTTCAAAACGCTGCCGACATCATGACGAGACTCGGCTCCGGCACCTTCTCCGTCGCTCAGATTTCGCTGGGCGTGTGGGCGATGCTTCTCCTGACCTTCGCCGCCCACTACACACCTAGGCGCTGGTTCGAGTCGATCGAGCTCGGGTTCAAGTCGATGCCTGCGCCCACCCAAGGCGTCACGCTCGCAGTGCTTGGTTTCATCTTGAGCGTCGTCGCGACGAGCGAAGTCGTTCCCGACATCTCCTTCCAATTCTGATGCTCAAACGAATCCACAGCCAGCTCACGCCTTTGCAACACTTGATCACGGTGACCGTGTTCATGTTCGCCGCGTGCGCGCTGACGTACGTGATCCCGCCGATGGAAGGACTGCGACCATGGATGCCGGGTGAGGAAGGCTTCCCCATCGTGCGGCTCTTCAATCGATGGGGGAATATCCCTGCGTTCGCCGGCCACGGAGGCTCATATCGCACGTCGACCAACACGGAAGCCGGGGCAGAGCGCCTTGCGGAGACCGTGGGCGAGACCGTGGCGGCAAACCTCGGCGCGAAACCCGTGGTGGCGCCACCCATCGAGTCCGATGACGGTCCGAAGATCGACCCGGCGGAGTACGCAGGCATTTCGGTTTACATCGAGGATCCTACGGGACGCGGGATGCGCGCGTTCTATGAGTCGCTCGAGAAGACCGCGCGGGCTGAGAAAGGCGCCATCACGCGCGTCGGGCACTACGGGGACTCGAGCATCGCTACCGATCTGATCACGTCAACCGTGCGAGAGAACCTTCAGGCGCGCTTCGGGGACGCCGGCCACGGCTTCGTTCTCGCCGCCAAAGGCTACATCCCCTACAAGCACCGAGGCATCCGGCAATCCTCCAATCCCGAAAGCTGGGACGTTCGCGAGGTGGTGCGCCGCCAGGACCGCAATGGGCGGTACGGCTACGGGGGCGTGCAATCGAGGGCGCGACGAGGCGCTTGGGCGCGGGTCGGCACCGCCAAACGGGGCGACGTCGGCAAGAACGCGTCCCGATTCGACATCTACTACGAGACGCAACCGCGAGGCGGAAAGTTCTCCGTGCGGCTCGACAGGGGAGAACGGCAAATCGTATCGACCAAGGCAGACACGATCGGCGACGGTGTCTATTCGATCGAAGCGCCCGACGGCCCTCACTCGATCGAGTTTCGCTACGCGAGAGGCGGTCCGGTCTATTTCTACGGAGTAGTCGTCGAGCGCGAGGGTCCCGGTGTGGTGTACGACTCGCTCGGTCTGCTCGGCGCGCGCGCGAACCGCCTACTCAACTACGACAAATCACACATCAAGGCTCAACTTGAACAGCGCGGCGTAAACCTCCTCGTCCTCGGATTCGGCGGAAACGAAGCGAGCGACAACCGACCGGAGGAAGACTTCTACGAAGACTATCTGCAAGTTCTCCTTCGCATGCACCAAGGGCGCGAGGATCTGAGCTGCCTCGTGTTCGCGCCGCTCGATCAAGCACGCCGGCACCGCGGACGCATCCGCACGCTGCTCACGATCCCGCGCATCGTGACCGCTCAGCGGCGCGCTGCCCTCGATTCCGGCTGCGCGTTCTACGACACCTGGCGGGCGATGGGCGGCGAAGATGCCATGCGACGCTGGTACAAGGCGCGGCCCCGGCTCGCGATGGGCGACTTCCGGCATGCCACGCCGGCAGGCTACGAGGTCATCGGCAACATGTTTTACAAAGCCCTCCTGGCGGGCTTCGCAGGCTACCTCACTGGCGAGACTTCGGCGGCGCCCGCGTCGTCGGCCTCCACCGAAGCGGACGCTGGCTCGGGATCACCCGACTCTGGCATCCCTTCGAGCAACGCTGACAGCAAGACTTCGCCTAATCGTTGATAGCCAACGCGGGTGTAATGGACGTGGTCTTGCGATGCGTACGCGGGATCACTGGCAGCCCATTGCAGCATCGAGAGCGCGCCGCCTTGGAACGCCACCAGGTCGAAGAACCCGCAACCGTGCTCGAGCGCAACCCGGTGCTGCACTTCGATCAAGCGGGCGGTTCGGGCCCGATCTTCGAACACGCGCTCTTCAACCTGAATCGGCCGATCCGATGGGCCGATCAGTAGACACGACGCTTCGGGCACCGTCTCCCGCAGGCGCTCGACCACGGAGCGAAGGTCGCGTTCGTAGTCTTCGATGGGTGATTCGTCGCCGCTCTCGTTGGTCCCGTAGGCCAGGACGACCAGGTCGGGCTTCCGCCGGCGAAGGTGCTCCCGGTACACCTCGTCATCCCACAGGAGTTGGTACCGAACGCGCGATCCATTGATTCCGAGCGTATCGACGACGACTCCTGGCTGATCGCGTTCGACCGCGAGGCCAAACACCCACACCGGCCGTTTGCTCAACGTGCGGATCTCGAAGCGGTGGGGGGCGTCCGGTACACGAAAGGTGGCGTACCCGGTCGAGATCTTCGAGGCGCGCGTGGAAATTCGGCGTGCCTTCCGGCCGTCGATCAACACGTCCATGTCGCCGCCGCGCGGGTGCTTCAGGTAGTACAACTCGAAGAATCCTGCGGTTCGGCCGTAGTCGCCCTCCTCCGCGGTGTATACCGCGCCGAACGACCCCGGCTGCTTGCTCATCATCGCGATGCCAGCGAGACCGACGCGCTCGACTTCGGAGTCGCCGACGCGAATGCGCTGCGTTTCCCATCGCTTGCCGTCGCTCTCGATGTTGATGTCGCGGTGCCGGTACGTGCGCCACGGGTGCACTGGCACGAGAAAGCCGTGACCGGCGTCGCCGAACCGCGTCTGGAGCTCGCGGCGAATATAGCCGGTGAACATGTCGCCCGCGACGTGCGACGCACCATAGAAGGCCAACCGGGCCTGTCCTTCGCCCGCGGCCGCCCGCGCCAAGGCTCGATGCAACACCGCCATCGACCTGCCATCCCGATCTTCGATCGCGATGTCGAGCCAGAGTGCGTCGTTGGGCGGCGGCCGTAGAAGCTTCGGCCCCATGCGCTGACCGGAACGGACCGCTGCCAGCACCCCGCTTTCATCGATCGCGGCGGGAGTCTTGGGAGACGCGTCGGCAGAGGTCGTAGATGCGCGGTAGCCAAGCGTCCAAAGGCTTGCCACCGCTACCCCAACCAGCACGATCGCCAGCGGCGAGCCCCATAGTTTCTCGAGCCGCACGCCCCCACAATGGCGATCCGGCTCGATCGAGTCAAATTGGCGTGAAACCTCAACAGAAGTCGTCCATGATGCGCGTCATGAAATCGCGCGAGCTGCTCCTGACCACCCCACTGTTCCGGGTCGCGCGCTTGAGATTCGACGGTCCGGACGGCAGAGAAATCGTCCGGGACGTGATCGAGCACCCGGGCGCAGCTGTGATCTTGCCGTTGCTGGACGACGGCCGGGTGGTCCTGATTCGTAACGTTCGCCGGACAGTGGGCAAGGTGCTGTGGGAGCTTCCAGCCGGCACACTCGAAGCCGGTGAGGCCCCGGAGGTGTGCGCGGCGCGAGAGGTCGAGGAGGAGACCGGCTATCGCGCTGGGTCGATCGTGCCCCTCACCGAGTTCTTCGCTTCTCCGGGCATCCTCGACGAGCGGATGTACGGCTATCTGGCCACCGACCTCGAGCGAACCTCGCAGGCACTCGACCACGACGAAGAAATCGAAGTCTTCCCGATTCCGCAATGGCAGGTCCGAGACATGCTGAAGGACGGACACATCGAGGACGCCAAGACGATCACGCTGCTGCTGTACTGGATGCACCTCTACTCGCCGTAAAAGCTTCGCCCGGGCACCGACGTTGATGGAACTGCTGACCCGCATTCAAGACAACTGGATCGTCCTCCTGATCCCGCTGATCAGCGCGCTGGTCGGCTGGTTCACGAATGTCGTCGCCATCAAGATGATGTTCCATCCGGTCGAGTTCATCGGCATCCCGCCTTATCTCGGCTGGCAAGGGGTAATCCCCGCCAACGCGCTGCGTCTCGCCAAGGTCTCGAACACCCTGATCACGGGGAAGCTCTTGTCCCTGCGCCAGCTCTTCGATCAAACCTTCAACGCCGATTCGTTTGCCGGGCAGCTTGGCGTCGTCATCGACGATGTGACCGAACAGGTGATCGATGAGGTGGCCAACAAGCACGCCAAGGCGATGTGGGACAACGCGGGCGAGTTCATGCAGAACAAAGTCCGCGAACATGTCCGCGCCGAAGTGATCGAAGTTTCGCGCGCAATCGCGATGGACATGGCTGATGACATCGACAGCATCATGGACATCGAGAAGACGGTTCTCGAGGCCATGGAGCACCACAAAGCGCTCATGGGTGAGATGTTCTACGAAGTCGGCCGCCAGGAGTTCAAGTTCATCGAGCGCTCAGGCCTCTACTTCGGCTTTCTGTTTGGCGTCTTCCAGATGGTCATCTGGGTTCTCTATCCGGCGCCTTGGATCCTTCCCGCGGCCGGGTTCCTGGTCGGATACCTGACGAACTGGATCGCCCTCAAGCTGGTGTTCTTCCCGCGTGAACCGCTGAAGATCGGGCCCATGACGGTGCAAGGCTTGTTTCACAAACGTCAGAACGAGGTGGCTGAAGCGTTCGGCAGGACAGTGGCGACGCGCGTACTCAACGCCGACAACATCGTAGCCACGGTCATGGATGGCGACGGAGCGGCGCGGATGAACGAGATCGTCGAGCATCGCATCGGCGATCTGATTGCGAAGTACGAGGCGCATCCGATGGCCAAGCTGATCGTGCCGGAGGAGACGCGCCCCGCCTTGCGGGCCGAGCTGCTCGAGCGAATCCAAACCGAATGGCCCAAGCCCGGCGGCTTCTTTCACACGTTCGCGGGTGAGTCGGTGGACCTTCAAGGAGAGCTCGAACGGCGGATGAAGGCACTCGACCGCGAAAGCTACGAGGGGGTCTTGAGGCCCGCGTTCCAGCAGGACGAGTGGAAGCTCATCGCCGCTGGGGCCGTGCTGGGCGCCGCGGCCGGCGTGCTGCAACTCGTCTACATCTTCGGCGACGCGATGGAGCGCCTGAGCAGGTAGCCGGGCCCCTGCTGGCCGATTGGCTCCTCAACAGCTAAACCCTCGATTGTGGAACAAACCGCAACGCTGCTCGTCTGCTGCCCCGATCGCAAAGGCCTCGTCGCTGCGCTTGCGCAGCTGCTCTATGGGCACGGCGCCAACATCCTCGACGCCGACCAGCATACCGACCCGATTGCTGGGCAGTTCTTTCAACGCATCAAGTTCGACCTCTCCGAGCTCCACACCGACCGCACGAGCCTCGAGGCGGCGATCTCTGAGGTCGCCGCTCGCTTCTCGATGAGTTGGCGCATCGCGGACGGGCTCCATCGCTCCAAGACTGCAATCTTCGTTTCGAAGTACGACCATTGCTTGTACGATTTGCTGCTTCGGCAACGCGCCGGTGAGCTTTCTGCCGACATCTCGATGATCGTCAGCAACCACCCGGACCTCCAGCCGATAGCAGATCAGTTCGGGATCCCGTTCCATCATTTGCCGATCACCAAAGAGACAAAGCGCGCCCAAGAGGACAACGCCCTCGAGCTGTTGAGAGCGGCGGATGTCGACCTGGTCGTGCTCGCCCGGTACATGCAGATCCTCTCCGATGATTTCTTGAAGAACTTCGAGGGCCAGGTCATCAACATCCATCATTCGTTCTTGCCAGCGTTCATGGGCAGCAAGCCCTATCACCGGGCGTTCGAACGAGGCGTCAAGCTAATCGGCGCAACCGCTCACTATGCGACGGCGGACCTCGATGAAGGTCCGATCATCGAGCAAGACGTCGTCCGATGCTCACACCGTGACTCGGTGCAAGACCTCGTGCGCAAAGGACGAGACCTCGAAAAGGTCGTGTTAGCCCGCGCCGTGCGCTGGCACCTTGACGACCGAATCCTCGTCTACGACAACAAGACTGTCGTCTTCACCTAGGGAGTCCGCATGTCCGACCGAGTCCAGCTCACCATCGACAACGCCGTCGCGACGGTTCGCATGTCGCGCCCCGAAAAACGCAACGCGCTCGACCCGGACATGTTCGAGGGCCTCATCGGCACGGGCGAGCGGATCATCGCAGACAACAGCATCCGAGCGGTCGTGCTGCACGGCGAAGGAAAGGCCTTCTGTGCAGGGCTCGATTTCGCTTCGTTCCTGGGCTCTCCCGACTTGATGAAAAAGCTACTCGCGCGGGGCCACGACAGCCCGGCCAACATGGCCCAGCGCGCTGCGTGGGTCTGGCAGGAGGTGGAGGTTCCGGTCATCGCCGCAGTCCACGGCTTCGCCTTTGGCGGCGGGCTCCAGATCGCGTTGGGTGCAGACCTTCGCTACGTCACCGCGGACGCTCAGTTCTCGGTCATGGAGATCAAGTGGGGGTTGATCCCCGACATGAGCATCACACAAACGCTGCTCGCGCTCGTGCCCCTCGACGTCGCCAAGGAGCTAACCTTCACAGGGCGCATCGTGTCCGGCGCCGAAGCGGTCGAGCTTGGGCTCGCCACCAAGGTTTCGGAAGACCCGCTCGCGGACGCGCTCGAAACCGCCAAGCTGATCGCCACGAAGTCGCCACACGCCATCCGCGCGGGCAAGGCGCTCTTCCGAGATGCGCCCGGCCTGCCACGAGCAGGCGCACTCAAGCTCGAAACCGCGCTTCAGGTCCGCCTGCTCGGAAGCCCGAATCAAACCGAGGCGGTGCAGGCCAACATGATGAAGCGAGCCCCTTCGTTCAAAGACCCGGAATAGCCTGGAGGGTCAGGGGGGGCTTACTCCGGATCGGGCGGCCGTGACACGCGCGGTTGGTACTGACAGCAGTCGGGCGGACACTCGTCGCGATATGGGCCGCGTTTGCCCAACGCTTGACGCGCCGTGACCCTGCCGAGGCGCTCCTCGATCAGCTCTCGAATCATCGACACGAACGCCGGATGCGTCCCCACGGTGGGCGCTCGGGTCAGGGTGATCCCGAGCCCGCTCGCGTAGTCCCGCGCCTCGCGATCGAGGTCCCAAACCACCTCCATGTTGTCCGACAAGAAACCGATCGGGGCGGCGACCACGTCTTTCACGTTGATCTGCGACAGCGCGTCGAGGTGCTCGAGGATGTCCGGCCCCAGCCACGGAACATGAGGCGCCCCAGTGCGGCTTTGATAGGCCAACTGCCAACGTTCGTGGCGGGCGCCCTCTGCAACCAAGCGGGCGGTCTCCTCGAGCTGCTCGGCGTAGTCGGAGGTCTCGGCCATCGCGATCGGAATGCTGTGCCCCGTAAACGCCACGCGGGCGCATTCACGTCGCTCCTTGGGCAGGGTCTCGAGGGCGGAGAGCAGGCGGTCGACGTTGGCTTCGATGAAGCCCGGGTGATTGTAGAACGCGCGCAGCTTGTCCACGATCGGTGCGCCTTCGCCGAGGTCTTCGCGCGCTTTCTCGATGTTCTCCAAATACTGTCGGCATCCGCTGTAGCTGCTGTACGCCGACGTGAAGAACCCGAGCGCGCGCTTCTTTCCGTCGTCCTGCATCTGGCGAAGCGCATCCAAGATGAATGGGTTCCAATTACGGTTACCCCAGTAGACCGGGAGATCGATGTCGTTGCTGCGAAGCTCTTCTTCGAGTGCCGCAATCAACGCGCGGTTTTGGTCGTTGAGCGGGCTCCTGCCCTCGAAGTGATTGTAGCGTTCCGCGACTTCCTTGAGCCGGTCTGGAGGAACGCTCTTGCCTCGAACCACGTTCTCGAGGAACGGCATGACGTCCGCGCGTTCTTCTGGTCCCCCAAAGGACACCAGGAGAACACTGTCGTATTCCACTTCCGTGTCGCCCACGGCCGAACTCTCGCGCCTAAAACCAATGGTTGCAAGCTAAGAGTCTTGCCAAGCGATCGTGCCTGTGCTCTAGGTTTCTCGTGCGGGTGACGATTCTGGGGAGCGGGAGCGACGGGAACGCGCTTCTTTTGGAGTCCAGGACGACCAGCGTCTTGGTCGATGCGGGGCTCTCGCACCGCAAGCTCGTTCAGCGCTTCACCGCACTTGGTCGAGAGGCTCCGAACAACGTCGCAGCCGTGATCGTGACGCACAGCCACAGCGACCACGCTGCCCACGCGTCTACTTACGCAACACGTCTCGGCTGTCCGGTCCGCGCCAGCGAGGCAACGATGCCATCGATCCGCTTGCGGCCGGCGGTGCAAGCCGAGCCCTTCACTGTGGGCCGCCCCTTTGTGATCGGCGACATCACGATCCACTCACGCTCGCTGCCGCACGACGCGCCCCAGGTCGCGCTGGTTTTCGAAACGAAGGTGACCAGCGTGGGCCTGGTGACGGACCTCGGGCATGTTCCCAAGGGGCTCGAACGTTTCCTGGGTGAATGCGAAACGCTCTTGCTCGAGAGCAACCACGACCCAGACATGCTCGCGACGGGCCCCTACCCCGAAGCGCTGAAGCGACGCGTAGGTGGATCGCTTGGTCACCTGTCGAACGGCGACGCCAGCGACTTGTTGGCTGGGCTTGCGTATGCCCCGCGGCGCGTCGTGCTGATGCACCTTTCCGAGACCAACAACTCTGCTCAGCTTGCACGGAGCTCGGCCGAAGCGGCGCTCGGACACCAGGGCACCGAGCTATTGTTGGCCCAACAGCAACAGCCCCTCGAGCTCGATCCCGTGCACGACGAGCAACTTCAGCTAAGCCTCTAGCGAGATACCGATGGGACTTTGGTACGACGAGACCTTTCACGACCACACGCGGCTCGGGCTCCTCTCCAAGGAGACGCTGTTTTCGGCGCAGAGCCCGTACCAAAAAATCGAGGTGATCGACACGGTCGGTTTCGGGCGGGTCCTGATCATCGACAACGTCTTCATGACGAGCGAGTACGACGAGTTCCTCTATCATGAGATGCTCACGCACCCCGCGCTGACGACCGCGCCAGGCATCGAGCGTGTCCTCGTCATCGGTGGTGGCGACGGCGGCACCGTCCGCGAGGTGCTTCGGCATCCGGACGTGAAGGAATGCGTGATGATCGAGATCGACGAGATGGTCGTCGATGCATCGAAGCAGTACCTGCCCGGCATTGGAACCGCCTGGGACGATCCACGCCTCGACGTCCGTTTCATCGACGCCATGGAGTACGTGAAGCAAAGCACCGACGCCCCGTACGACGTCATCCTGCTCGACGGAACCGACCCGGTCGGTCCAGGTGCAGTGCTTTTCGACGAAAGCTTCTACGCAGACTGCAAACGCATGCTCACCCCCGACGGTGTCATGGCACTGCAAAGCGAGTCACCGCTCCTGATGATGGACATCTTCGTCGACATCCAACACAAGCTCCGTGCCCTGTTCTCCGAGGTCCACCCTTACCTGGGCCCCGTCCCGCTCTACGGCACGGGAACCTGGAGCTGGACCTGGTGCTCCAACACCGGCGAACCACTCCGCCCAATCCCAGAGCGCCAAGCAGCCATCGTCGAAGGTTCGAAGGCCTACAACGAGGATCTCCACCAAGCCGCTTTCGCCCTACCGAACTACGTAAAACGGGCGCTGAAGCTCTAGACGCTCAACTGAGTCGCCGGAGAACTGCTCGCGACGGGCGTGCTCGCGATCGGGGCCCGCTCGGCCGTCGCCTCAAGTCGACACACGACTAGCCTCCCGCCCAATCGCTGTGCTGCCCATCCCGAGCCGTTCTCCTCCGTAGATGTCTACGTATGGAGGGGCGATGCGGAACGCGATGCGGGGTTTCGGCGGCGTGTGAGTGACAAACGGCCATGCGAGCAACCCGCTGCCGATTGGCGCGAGCTCCGAGGGGCGGGTTGCGTGGCCTGCGCCCCCAGTTCTTCCGGCCACCTTTGCAAGCCGCCCCGTCCGTTGAAACCCCGCATCGTGTTCCGCATCGCCCCGATTGCTACCAGCGCAGCACCAGCTTCCCGAACGTTTCATTTGCGTCCATTCGTTGGTGGGCGGCTTGGATGTCGGTCATCGGGAGGACCTCGTCGATGATGGGCTTTAGGTCGCCTGTGGCGAAGCGTCCCAGCATTTCGTCGGTGAATGACTTTGTCAGGTCGGCCTTCTCTTCTGGTGAGCGGGTGCGCAAGACTGAGCCGTGGATGGAGGCTCGTTTCGCTAGTAGCGCGCCGAGGGCTAGCTCGCCCTTCATGCCGCCCATCAAGCCGATCACGATGATGCGGCCCTTCTTGCCGATCACTTTGACGTTTTGCGCGAGGTACGCCGCACCGATGGTGTCGAGGATGACGTCGACGCCGTTCGGGGCTGCCTCGAGGACGCCCTCGGCGAAGTTGCCATCCTCGACTAGCACGGCGTGGTTCAAGCCGATGTCGGTGCAACGCGGGAGCTTGTCGGCGGTGCGGGATGTGCCAATCGAAATTGCACCGATCACCGACGCCAACTGAATGCCGGCCGTGCCCACTCCGCTCGCGACGGCATGGAGCAGCACGGATCGCCCCGCCCCGAGGCCGCCCTGCACGACGATCGCGTCGTACGCCGTCAGGAACACCTCCGGGATCGCTGCCGCCTCTTCGAGCGACAGCTCCTTGGGAACCGCCATCAGCTCGGCGCCTTCGGTCACCAAGCGAGTCGCCATGGAGCCACCACCCACGATTCCCATCACTCGATCGCCGGGCTGCCAAGCGCTCACCGAGTCGCCGGCCGACTCGACCACCCCCGCGAACTCGAGGCCTGGCACGTCCGCAGGCACGCCGGGCGGCGCCGGATAGAAGCCACGCCGCTGTAGACAATCCGCTCGGTTCAGACCGGCCGCAGCGACCTCGACCAACACCTCCGACGGCCCCGGCGGGGCCACTTCGATCTCGCCAACCTCGAGGACCTCGGGCCCTCCGGGCTCACGAATGCGAATCGCTTTTGCTTTAGGCATGCGGGAAGACTAACGCGCGGGGGCCCACCGTCCAGCTCTGTCTCTCGTGCTAGGTTCCCGGCGATGAACGCCAACGTCGGGAGTTTCCTGCATCGCTGGGCGCAACAGGATCCTGAGCGCACTGGGATCATCGACTCCGGGCGGGATGCGCTCGCGCTCAGCTACGGCGAGCTGGATCGCCAGGCATCCCGCGTGGCCGCGCATCTGCTCGAACGCGGCCTCGGATCCGGCGACAGGGTTGCGATCTGCACCGCCAACGGGCTGGAGTTCGTCGCCGCATGGTTCGGCACCGTGTACGCCGGCTGCACCACGCTTCCGATCCCCGTGATGTCGACGGCGCACGAGATCGCGTTCCGGCTGCAACACGCTGGCTGCAAGGCGCTTCTCACCGATGGCGACCGCTCGGCCGTCGCGCATGCAAGCAAGACACGCGCAGGCACGTCTTCTCGAGTCCTGCTCGTCGAGGATGCAATCGCCAACGCCACACACGAGGTCCCACCATGCATCGCGGCGCCGGACTCGCTGGCCATGCTTCTCTACACGTCAGGAACGACCGGCGCCGCGAAAGGTGTCTGCATCACGCACGAGTCACTTGGGATGCATACCCAAGCGCTCGTGGAGGAGACGCTGCAGCTCACGGAGGAGGACCGGATCCTCGGCACCCTTCCCCTCAGCCACTCATACGGCATTCGCATGACACTGCTCGCGCCTTTCTTCGCTGGCGCGAGCACCGTCTTCGTCCCCAGATTCTCGCCGTCACGCACGCTCGAGCTCTGCACGACCCACCAGATCACCTGGCTCCCGGGCGTGCCGACGATGTTCGTCGCATGGGCGGACGAACCCACCCAACAGACCCCGCCGTCCCTTCGATGGTGCATGAGCGCCGGCGCACCGCTCGTAGAGGACGTCCGGCTACGAGCGGAGAAGCGCCTTGGAGCACCGGTGCGCCAGGGATACGGGCTCACGGAAGCCACCTTCACGACCATCAACGCCCCTCCAGACGACCCGGTGCCGGGGTCGTCCGGTAAACCGGTGGCGGGCGTCGAGCTGAGGATCGCGGACGACTTCGGTGAAGAGCTGCCGACAGGCGCGCACGGCGAAGTGTTGATTCGTGGGCAGAACGTCATGGCGGGCTACCTCGATGAGCGGCTGGCGACGGCCCACGTGATGCGCGGTGATTGGCTGCACACCGGCGACATCGGCTTCGTCGACGACGAAGGCCGCCTGACGATCGCCGACCGCAGCAAGGACTTGATTCTTCGCGGCGGTGCCAGCATCTATCCGTCCGAAGTCGAGAACGTTCTTGCGCGTCATGATGCGGTTCGCGAAGTAGCCGTGGTCGGGCAGCCCGATGACTACTACGGGGAAGAGATCGTCGCCGTCGTCGTTCGAAGGGCCGACGTCACCGCGCGTGACCTCGACGCGTGGGCGCGAGAGCAACTGGCGCCGTACAAAGTGCCTCGCCGCTTCGCGTTCGTCGACTCCCTCCCTCAGGGGGCAAGCGGAAAGACCCTCAAGCGCCTGCTCCGAGACCAGCTCGTGTCGGGCGAGATCAGTGCCGAAGAGCTACCGTCGCACGGGTCGGCTGAGTAACTCGAACGCGGCGATCATCACGGCCGACCCGACGAGCAACCCAACCCACGGACCGTACCAACCTGCGGCCACCGGAAGCTCCGCACAAAGCAAGCTGACGCCACCGATGAAAAGCGCGTACGGCAGTTGGGTTCGGACGTGGTCCATGTGATCGCAACTGGTCGCCATCGAGCTGAGGACGGTCGTGTCGGAAATGGGCGAGCAGTGATCACCCCAAACCGAGCCCGCAAGAATCGAGGACACGGTACCCAGCAAGATCGTCTCGTTTCCCGGAGCGATCTGGTGTGCAAGCGGAATCGCCAACGGGAAGAGGATCGCCATGGTGCCCCACGAAGTGCCGGTCGCGAAGCTTACCAACGCTGCCATGACGAAAACCGTGGCCGGAATCCAAGCCGGCGCGATCCAGTCGCCCACGGCCCCGATCAGAAATGACGCGGTGTCGAGGTCGCGACACACCGCGCCGAGGGACCACGCCAAGACCAGAATGACCGCCGCGAAAAGCATCGACCGCATGCCCGACATCCAAGCTTCGATCGACTTGCCAAACGACAGCGCGCCACTCCCCACCGAGAGCGTCAGGGCCACGAGGCAGCCTGCTCCCGTTGCCCATAGGATCGCCGCGCTCGAGCTCGCCTCGCCTACGATCGCCCGAAGGGAGAGCTCCATTCCGGCCGATAGGACCTTGCCCCGCCCATCGACGTAGATCCCCACCGCAGCAACGAGGACCACCACGACCACCGGAATCAAGGCGTTCAAGGGCCGACCGGGGATGTCCTCGGGAACCGACTCTTCGTGGAAGTCCGAGGCGGGTTGGGACCCGGGTCGGGAAACGAGTCCCTCGTCGAGCGCACGCCGCTCCGCGCGCAACATCGGTCCAAAATCACGGCCGCGAAGCGCGATCCACGCAACGAAGACCAACATGAGAATCGGATAGAACCGAAAAGGAATCGTCTCGATGAAGGTCACGTACGCGTCTCGTTCGATACCCAGGTGCGTGAATTGGTCTCCGATGTAACCGACCTCCACGCCGATCCAAGACGAGATCAGCGCCAAGCTCGCGACCGGCGCCGCCGTGGCGTCCACGAGAAACGCCAGCTTCTCGCGGCTGATGCGAAGGCGATCCGTCACGGGGCGCATCGAGGAGCCGACCAGGAGCGAGTTGGCGTAGTCGTCGAAGAAGACCAGCAACCCGAGGAACCATGTGGTCAGCTGCCCGCGCCGGCGACTCGTTGCATCGGTACTCACCAAGGAAGCCAGTCCCTTCGCACCGCCACTTTGCGTCATCAGTCCGAGCATCCCGCCCAGCAACAGACTGAACACCAGAATCGACGCATGCCCCCGATCGGCGATCGCGTTGACGATGTACGTGTCGAGCAACCGCGCGAACGAAGCCCAAGGGGATAGCCCGGAGATCAAGAATGCGCCGAGCCACACCCCCAGAGCAAGGGCGACCAAAACGTGACGGAACAGTAAGGCCAGCACAATCGCAAGAAGTGGCGGCAAAATCGACGTCCACGAGGGAAGACTGGCGTCTCCGCCGCTGCCGGCTACCTCGATTGCCGCGCCCGTTGTAATATTCTGCGAAATGTTCTGAATGATGATCGGCTCGGCATCGTCATTGGGAATAGCGCTCGCAGTCGCGGCCCCGAAACCGCCAGCAAGTATCAGCACAATGAGGACCGCACGCATGAACAACGTCAGACATAGACAAGAACACAGGCGGTGGTCAATTTTGACTACCGCACTGGCCTTGCTCTGTGCCGTCACGGTCACGTTCGTCGCACCGTCCCGGTCCCTTTCGAGCAGCGACAAGCTCACCGACGAGGACAAGCTGCTGCTCATGGCCGGCGAGCTCGTCATGAAGCAGAAGAACGAGCAGCGCGGCACGCTCAAGTTGATCGGCGGCCAAAGTTGGCAGATCGTCGACGTGCCGATCGGTGTGGCGTGGCAGGCCCTCGCCGACTTGTCGGGGTACAAGCACTTCATCCCGCTGGTAACCGAAAGCGACGTCCAACGTCAGACCGGGAACGAAGCCGACTTGGCCATACGCCAGCAATGGGGACCGATCGATGTTCGGTACGTCTTCCAGACCACGCTCGATCCCGATCGCAGCTCGGTGGTGTTTCGCGTCGACCACTCCCAGCCTCACGACATCCGCGCAGGTTGGGGCTTCATGCGAGTCCGGCCGTTCAAGGGAAATCGAACGCTCGTGTCGTTCGGCGCGCTCGTCGACATCGGCGACGGCATCTTCGTATCGATCATCCGCCCGGCAGTCCGCCGGGATTTGTTGCGGGTTCCGTTCTATTTCAAGCGGCATCTCGAGGGCGAAGGCCGCATGCTTTACGTGGGCTCGCCCTAGAACAAGGGAATTTACCCGTGATTTTCGTTGGTTACGGAGATCGCGAAACAATTCGGAAACGAACCCGATCTCTGTATAATCGGCCGACGGGGTACGTCATGCCCGAACGGAGGCCCTGATGCACAGCAACGAACGCAAATGGCAGCCTGCAGAAAGACCCGCTCCATGGTGGGCGCACATCCTACGCTGGTGGCTGTAGCCTAACGCCGTAAAAACTGGGGCTTCGACCTAGGCCGCCAGACCTAGTTTCTCGCCGGTATCGCGGTCCCGATCGTCCAGGTCGTCGATCTCACCATTGTCGCGGCGGCGTCCCTCTTCAAGGACATGCTCCGGAACCCCCCGGATGTCCCACACGAGGCCGACCCAGCTCAACATCTTGAGTACGTAGTAGGTCACGTCGATTTCCCACCAGTAGAAGCCCTGTCGGCATGAGGACTGGTAGTGGTGGTGGTTGTTGTGCCAGCCCTCTCCGAGGGTCAGCAGGGCCGTCACCATGTTGTTACGGCTCTCGTCGTTTGTATCGAAGCGCTTTGCGCCCCACACGTGCGTGAGCGAGTTGATCAGGAACGTGTTGTGCCAGAGCAGCACGGTGCTCAGGAAGAAGCCGATGAACAAGCCGGGCCAACCGGCAATCAGGAAACAGGCGGTCGCGAGCGCAGCCGGAGGGACGGCCCAGTACTTGTTGAGCCAACGAAGCTCCGGATACTTGGCGAAATCGCGAATCTTGTCCCAACGCGTGTCCTCGGTGTCAGCGAAGATCCATCCGACGTGCGCGTAGGCGAAGCTGTTCAGGACGGGCGAGTGAACGTCTCCGGGTTGATCGGCGAGCTTGTGGTGCACGCGGTGGTGCGCGGCCCACCAGAGCACGCCCTTTTGTGAGCTGCTCTGCGCGAGAAAGGCGAGGACGAATTGAAACGCGCGGCTGGTCTTGTAGGTGCGATGCGAGAAGTAGCGGTGATAGCCCGCGGTGACGGCCCACTGCCGAACCAACAGCAGCGAGAAGCACAGCACGACGGCCTGCCACGTCACCCCGGACCAGAACGCACCGAGCACGGCGACATGAGAGAGCACGAATATCGAGGCTCTACGCCACTGTTCCGCTAGAGTCGGGGAGCCGGGTTGCGGCTTGGCCTCCAGAACCGTCGTTTTCATGCTTCTGAGGCTATCCCACACACCCCCAAACCACCGTCACGGTTCAGTCCGGCTTTGTCATAGTTGTGTAAAAAGGGTCAGACCCCTTTTTGAAAGGGTTAATTCCCGGCCGCCCCCACACTATCGCCTAGGCGATGAATTTGTAGCCGGCGCCTCGGATGGAGAGGATGTGGGTTGGGGAGCTTGGGTCTTCTTCGAAGCGGCGGCGGAGGCGGGAGATGAAGTTGTCGACGGTGCGGGTGTTGCCGTAGTTGCGGAGCTTCCAGACCTTTTCGAGGAGCTCGGTGCGGCTCAGGACGCGGCCGGCGTTCTCGGCGAAGTAGCGCAGGAGGTCGAGCTCGAGCTGGGTGAGTTGTACTTGTTCGCCCGACACTGTGACCTCGTGGGTGTCGAAATTAATGATGGCCTCGCCGAACGACAGCTTGGTGGCTTTCACGCTGTTGCCGGAGACTTGCTCCCAGCGCTGACGCCGAAGCACTGACCGCACTCTGGCGAGCAGCTCGCCAAGCTCGAATGGCTTGACCATGTAGTCGTCTGCGCCGGCCTCTAAGCCGAGGACCCGGTCTTCGGGCGAGGAGCGCGCGGTCAGCATGATCACGGGCACGAAGTTGCCGGCCTCCCGGAATTTTTTGCAAAGGTCGAAGCCGTTGACGTCGGGCAGCATGACGTCCAACACGATGGCGTCGTAACCGCTGGGATCGAGCAAGCGCTGGCCTGCTTCCTTCGCGTTGGCGGCCACGTCGACACGATACCCTTCGAGCTCGAGGTTCAGCTTGAGGCCAGCCGCGAGATGATCTTCGTCCTCCACGATGAGGAGCCTCTGTGCATCATTGTCGGTCATCATCCGCTCATCACCGGGGCTACGGGGAGCTCGACACGCACGGTGGTGCCCTGCCCGCGCCCCTTGGAAAATGCCTGCACATCGCCACCGAGTTGCTTCACCAGCGCCCCGACGACGAAAAGTCCGAGGCCCGTGCCGCGGCGCCGACGAACCTCTTCGTCCTCCACGCGATAGAACCGGTGAAACACCCGCCTCAAGTTCTTCTGGTCGATCCCGATCCCGTTGTCGCTCACCTCGAAGCGCACTTTCTCGTCCGATTCTCTTCGCGCAACGACCTCGACGCGAGCAGGACGTTCCGAATACTTGGCTGCGTTGTCGATGAGGTTGTTGACGACGATCTCGAGCGCCGCGCGGTCGGTCGTGACGACGAGATGCGGATCGATATCGATCAACACTTCCTGAGGCTCGAGCTTGTGCCGGACGCGAACGGCTTCTGCGCACCGCTCGGCGAGCTTCGATAAGGCCACGTCGCTGAGGTTCAGCGTACCCGGTCGCGCGTACGATAGGCGGTTCGCTTCGAGGACGTCGTCAATGAAGGCACGGAGGCGGTCAACGTCCTCGAACATCATGCGGCGCACCTTCTCGCGCGCGTCGTCTTCGAGCCCTTCGCGCCCGAGCGTCTCCAAGCACAGCTGCAGCGACGCAAGCGGACTCTTGAGCTCGTGGGTGACCGAGTCGATGAAGGTGTCTTGCCTGCGCACTTCGATGATTCCACGAGCCAGCGAAATCACGAACAACACCAACACGACGATGATCAAGACGAACGACAAAGAGCCCAGCACCAGGAGCCAGACGTCGCCGGCAATGTCCACGGAGCGGGTGATCTTCTGGCCGAGGAGCAACGACCAGCCCACAAGAAGCGCGAGGCTCAATAGAACCGTGATCGCGCCCAGGGTGATTGGGACCGAAATCGAGGACCGGATTTTGCGACGACGTACCATCGGTTTAGAAGGGGAGAGTCACTGGCCTCGTAAGAGACGCCATAGGTTCTCTTCTTGCCATTGTTGTGCGGCGGAGTGGTACTCGAAGCTCCGTTCCCGCGTTCGGAACGCCCGAGTATGGTAGTGGCGGCGGCCATTTTGCACGACGGCCGGCATGTCGTGATGCAGCATCTCGTGAAACACCACGGCCTCGACGAAAAAGCTCGGCACCCAAGGCTGGTCGAGCGTCGGATGAATCCGGATCAGGCGTTCCTCGGGCAGGTAGGTCCCGAGCTGCAGGGAACGCTGCCGACGCTTCGGCTGAACGCGCTTGCCCCAGGTGATGCGGACTTCGACCTCACCGCCGAAATGCCGCCGTGCCAAGTCGTCCGCGATGGCGCGCAAGTCATGATGACGCCCTTCAGACCGCAAAGCCGTTTGCGAGGGTCCCGGAGCCACGAAACGTGAGCGATTCTCTTCGACGAAGCGGTCGATCATGCCGGCTGCGGCCCCATCGCTGTCGCTCAAATAGTCACCCACGGCGTCGAGGATGTTCTCGTCGGCGGTCAGGAACATGTGGTGCAGGCGCACCTCGAGCCGCCCCGCCTTGGGGCGGGCCGCCAACACCGTGCTCCGATTGTCGGTCACGACGAGGCGGATCGGCTGCCCCAACCGCTCTGCCAGGGCTCGACTCCAGTCGGATGCGCGCGCGTAGGCCCTGTCCAGATCATCCTCATGACGTCCCGTGACGTCGCGCCCAGCGATCGCCGGCGATTCGCCCGCAAACTCGAAGGAAAGTTGGACCACGCCATTTGGAGCTAGAGGTTCGGCGTATCCTTGTCAACCGCGCTTTCGGAGAGGCGATCGGCAGGCTAGAATCAAAGGGGGTGCGTGCTGCCACTCGGGAACGGCTCGAAGGCCTGTCGGTCTTGCACCGGCTGACCTCGCCCGGGGAGCGGGAGGCCGCGTGGCGTCAGGGGATCGCGACCCTCGCGCGTGCGGTGGTGGACGAGCGCCGGCCTGTCCCACTCGAAGGGCTCGACCCCGACGCGCTTCTGCGGAGCTTGGAAGTCGCCGTCGAGGGTCGCCTCGTTGAAAAGCTCGATTGGCTGTCCGGGCCGAGGGCCGCTGCAGCCCTGTACGAGCTCGCGGCCGCGCTCCCTTCGAGCCCGGTCAAACGCCAACTCGGACGGATGGTCGTTCAGCGGCTTCGCAAAGGCGACGCGGCGACATTCGTGTCCGTGGCCACGCAGCTCGCTCTCGGATCGCAGCGCGCCCTCAGCGGTCGATCGATACGTGCGCGCGTCGCGCTCGCGTTGAGTCTCCCCATCGGCACGGTCAACAATGTCGATGCCCTCGCCCTGGCGCTCATCTCCCGACCAGACTCGAGCCGCGACTGGTTGCTCGCGCCGGCCACCGGCTCGCTTCCGTCCCGCCGCCTCGCGGCACGCTTGCTCGAGCGCGCGGCCCGTGAAGCGGCGCGGCGCGCTGCCGAGGGTGACGACACCGGCGTCCGGGTATTCTGTATGGCAGTGGTTCGTGAGGCTTGGGATCGCCTGCTCGCCGACCGCGAGACATTGGTGTGGCGGCACGTCGCTTCGGCCAGGGGTCTTCTCGCCTCCTCCATGCCGATCTTCCATGAAGAGATGCAGCGGCACCTCAACCCTGAGTTCACGGTCACCGAGTGGCGGCGCGCGGCGGCGTCGCTTGCAGCAAGCATCGCGGTCGACCCCGAAGAGGGCCTCCGAGCGTGCCGGGAGCTCCTCGACTCGGTCGTCTTTCAGCAGGACCACGGCATCGCCGCAGCGATGATCGCAGGCCTCCCGCGCGCTGCGGAAAGCCACCCGACTGCCGTCGAGTCTCTGCTCGAGCAGCTGATGCGGGTCGGCGGGCTGGACACGGCAGAGGCGCTGGTCGAGCTGAGGCGCGAACGAATCCGACCGGGCTTCGCCGCAGAGGCCGCGAAGAAGGCGGAGGGCCACCTGCGAAAGGCGATCGCGCAAGGAGGTAGCGAAGACGTCGGACGCGCCGCGCTCATGAAAGCCCTGGCCGAAGAGCTCAACGGGGGTCGAACGCGAGGCGAACCGGCGCTGCGCGATATGATTTCGGACGCCCTCGAAACGTTCGCGAACGAAGGCGCGTACGAAGCAGCGCATGAAGCCGAGCCGATCCTCGAAGCGGCCGCGCGCAAAGCCGAGCTCCTCGAGCGTCCCGCGCACGGCGACCCTCACACCAATATCCCAGCGTTCCTCGCACTTCGAGAGCTCGACTCGGCGCTCTTCGAAACCTCGTCCCTGAACGACCTGCTACTCGTCGGCGAGGACGACGAGGGACAGGGCGCTCATGACGAGCGCCTCGGCGATCTGTTTCAACGAATAACCAACTGGCTCGTGATCCGAGAAGGCGATCCCTTGGAGAAGGGCAGCCAGGTTCCCCAGTTCACGACACGGCTGCGCCAGCTTCGAACGATGTTACACCTCGTCGATGCGGACGGACCGCACGTCGACTCGCGCAAGGAGGTTGTCCGTCAACGGCGGCTTTTGACTCAGCGAGTCCTACTCAATCGAGTCCGGCTCGATCCCAAGAGCTCGCTTCGTCGCACGCTGTGCGCCGCGACCGCCCGCACGTGCGATGCCCTCGTGCGAGAGGAGATCGCCGACGTCTCTGACGTCGTCATCGCGGCCGCAGGACACGTGTCCCGCCTCGACGACCTCAAAACGATGGCCGAGGCCTCGATGGTTCCTGAAATCGAAAGCGCGCTGCGGGCGTACGGCAAGCTGCTGCAGGCGACCCGCACAGCGCAGCGGGACGGCCATGGATTGGTGGCTGCTGCGGATGCTCTGAAGGCAATCGGCAACGAGCTGCCAGTCGCGCGATCCGCCCGGATCGAAGCGTTGCGGCAAGCGCTTTCGTTGCTCGCGCGCGGGCTCCGCTCCGTGGGCGCGTCGCACTCACTCGGCGAGGTCGCCGAGCGTTCCTCGGGCACGCCACTGGCCACGCTCGAACGGGGCGTCGCAAGCTTGGCCCAACTCGTCAGTGGGTCCCGTCGGCGACTCGGCTCTTCCATCGGCGACGAGTCTCCCACATCAGCGGCCGCGATCTGGGCCATGGGGCTCGAGGTGGAGCGCGCCCTCCGCACCTCCGTCTCCGAAATCGACCAGGCCTTCGCAAGCGCGGTCAGCGCGGTCGACCGAGATCTACCCGGTGCGTTCGGCGAGCTCACCCGGGCACTGCTCAAGCATCTGTGTTCGCTTCCGCTGGATGGTCCGCGACGGGCGCCGAGCATCGCGCCAATGGAGATCGAGGCCGATGCGCCGCTACCCGCGTGGGCACCCCCCAGCCGAATCGTCGGTGGGTTCTATCTCGTTCGAACCGTGGGGACTGGTGCGGTCGGTTCCGTGTTCGTGGCGCGTCGCGTAGAAGACCGGCAGGACCAATCAGCCCCGCTCTTCGCGTTGAAGGTCCCCGACTACTCTGCCGCCGCGGCGCGCACGCTCTCCGAAGACGAGTTCCTTCGTCTGTTTCGCGAGGAAGCAGGCGCACTGCTCGCGCTTCCAGAGCATCGCAACATCGCACGCTTTGTCACGTTCGACGCGGGGGCCGGTCCCAAGCCGATCTTGGTCATGGAGTTGGTGGAGGGGCCAAGCCTGGAGCGAATGCTCGAAATGGGCGACCTATCGCTCGGACGCGCGAGGGATCTGCTGCTCGGCGTCGGCGCGGGTCTCGACGCGATGCACCAAGTCGGTGTCGCTCACCTGGACGTCAAGCCTGCCAACATCATCGTGTGCAATGCGAACGCCATCACGGGTGTGGGTCAGCCGCCGAAGCCCGTGCTCGTCGACTTTGGCCTGGCCGGACGACACCTGCGGCCAGGGTGCGGCACGGCGAACTATGGTTCGCCCGAGATCTGGGGCGCGGGAGAAACCTCGCACGCCATTCCCGCCGACGTCTATGCATTCGGCTGCCTGATCTTCGAGGCCTACACCGGGAAGACGCTGTTCGATGGCAACGGTGAAGCCGCGATGATCACGCAACACATCACGCACGATGGGGACCCGGAGCCCGTGCGGGCACTGCTCGACCGCCCAGAGACGCAAGACCTCGGCGCGTTGATCGCCCATTGCCTGCGGCGCAACCCGCGCGACCGAATCACGATTCGCCAAGCCTGCCAGTTCCTCGACGACTTGACCCTTGGCGTCGAGAACCAGCGCTGGCCGCTGCGCATCGCAAGCTAAGGCGCGTCTTCTTGAGTCTCTGTGGCGGCGTCCTCTGGACCCGTGTCGACGATGTGGAACTCGACGCGCCGGTTCTGCGCGCGCTCTTCTTTCGTCTTGGCGTCGGGCACGAGCGGTCGAGTGGGACCGAAGCCCTCCGAGATCAACCGGTCCTTGGTCACCTTACCTCTACCGACGAGGTAGCGAATGACCGTGTTCGCACGCTGCTTCGACAGTCTCATGTTGAACTTGAGACTACCGGTCTTGTCACTGTGGCCCTCGACCCGGATCAGCTCGATCTCCGGATGCGCGTTCATGACCTTGGCGACGTTGTCCAGGAGGGCAAACGAACGCTTTTGGAGCTTGTGGCTGCCGAGCTTGAAGTAGACCTTCTCGAGAATGTCGAGCCGACCTGCGCCAATCACGACGAGCTGGGCGTCCTGACAGCCATGGTTCTCCACGGTGCCTGGCTCATCCGGGCAGTTGTCGATACGGTCGGGAACGCCGTCGCCATCGCGATCCGGGTCCGGACAGCCGTTGTTCTCTAGCGTGCCGGGCTCGTTCGGACACTGGTCGTCGACATCGAGGATGCCGTCACCATCGTTGTCCGGGTCCGGACAACCGTCTTCGTCCTCGAAGCCGTCGATGTCTTCGGGATCATTCGGGCAGCCGTCGTTGACATCGAGAACACCGTCGCCATCGTTGTCCAGGTCGGGACAACCATCCTCGTCCTGGAAACCGTCGAAGTCCTCTGGGTCGTTGGGGCACTCGTCGACATCGTCCAACATCCCGTCGCCATCGGAATCCCCGATGACTTCGGGCGGAGGCATCGTGTAGCCAATCAAGCCGATGCCACGCCAATCGGGCGCGCCGTAACCCGGGGTCACCCCCGCACTACCCGACACACCGACGACGAACCCCTTCGGATGAAGGTACTTGAAGCCGCCAAGCACCTCGACTGGCGTTTCCTCTCGCGTCCAGAACGCCGAGGTGCTGTTTGCCGCGGTTCGGCCGAAGGATTCAGCCGAGATCATGAACCTGTCCTGGCTGATCATGAACAGGAGGCCGCCACCAAAGGTGAACTCGTTACCGACGAAGAGATTCGGCGTAACAGACTGCCCTTGCGTGCCGAGCTTGTAGCCGGCCTGAATCGGAATGCGCACGACGTCACCCGCATTGAAGGTCATCAAGAGCTCGAACCAACCGCCGAGGTAAGGAGACTTGCTGACCTGCCCGCCATACTTCTGCTGGTCGTTGGACAGCGACGAGGTGTTGACCGTCATGGTTGCCTGCAAGGCGAGCTCGAAGACATCGTCCCGATTGCCGTACAGGACACCTCGCGCGCCCACGTACACGTCGCCGAACTCGCCACCCGCTGGAAGCAGGTAGTCGAACTGACCCGCCGGGGGGGGGAGCCCGTCTTGTGCTCCCTGCCCCGCGTCGATGATGAAGTGATAGGCAATGTCGCCGAAGATGACCAAGCGCTCAAAGACACCCAAATTCCACATGATGTGACCGCTCAGCTGCCGATGCACGACGGAGGAGGTCGTGCCGGACCCCACTTGTTCGAAGACCAATGCGTCGTCGTTGTAGTCCATGACGATCATGAACCCGAAGCGCTTGTGGCCCTGGCCGTCCGCGGTGCTGATTGCAAAACCGTCGGTGGCCAACTCGGCAGGCCTGTACTGGTTCAAGTCGATCTGGGTAGAGCCCTGCGCGGAGGCGCCGGAGGCCGCGCCGAGCATACTGATGACCACGGCTAGCAGCGTTGCGAGCCAGCCCCGGTTGAACATTCTCAGGTCATCGCTCTGTGTCACGCCGTCCTCCATTTGCATCCTCGCAGTGAGCCGAAGCACCCCAATCGCCCGGTTAGTCTTGCCCCTAGTACCATTTCGGTAAAAAAAAGCGGAGAAAAACCGCCTGAACCGATGAGTCTAAAAGCCGCTGATACAGAAAGAATCCGCTAGGATCACACGCATGTCTTTCACGGCCCGTTACCGCACCGCACCGGCTCCGGTCACCGGGATGCCTCCCGGGATCCCGTACATCGTCGGCAACGAGGCGGCGGAGCGGTACAGCTACTACGGCATGCGCGCGATCTTGGTCATCTTCATGACCAAGTTCCTGATGAACGCGAGCGGCGAGCTCGACCCCATGACCGACGAGCAAGCCAAAGCGTGGTTCCACGTGTTCGTCACGGCGGTCTACTTCTTCCCGATCTTCGGTGCGATCGTCTCGGACGCGTTCTTTGGGAAGTACCGAACGATCATGGCGCTGTCGATCGTGTATTGCCTCGGTCACCTGACATTGGCGATCGACGACACGCGGACCGGCTTGGCGCTCGGGCTCGGCCTGATCGCGATCGGGTCGGGTGGCATCAAGCCGTGTGTGTCGGCGCACGTCGGGGATCAGTTCGGACGAACGAACGCGCACCTGCTTCCGAAAGTCTTTGGCTGGTTCTACTTCTCGATCAACGTCGGCGCGCTGGCATCGATCCTGTTTGCGGAGCCGCTCCTCAATCGTTTCGGCTCCTCGGTGGCATTTGGAGTGCCCGGTGTTTTGATGGCGCTCGCGACCCTCGTGTTCTGGATGGGCCGTGACGAGTTCGTGCACCTCCAACCCGGCGGCACCGCGTTTCTCCGCGACGTCTTCAGTCGCGATGGCCTCTCGGCGCTCGGCAAGCTCTTCATCATTTACACGTTCATTGCGATGTTCTGGGCGCTGTTCGATCAGCAGGGCTCCGCGTGGGTTCTACAGGCCGTGCGCATGGACCGTCATTTCATCGTGGATTGGGACCCGTCTCAATCGCAGTGGCTCAACCCCGCCCTGGTGCTCCTGTTCATCCCCCTCTTCAACCGGGTGATTTACCCCGCCTTTGCGCGCTTCTGGCCACTCACACCGCTCAGGAAGATCTCGCTCGGGCTGTTCTTGACCGTGCCCGCGTTCCTGTTGCCCGCCTGGCTCGAGGCGCGGCTCGACGCGGGCGAAACGGTCAACATCGCATGGCAGCTCGGCGGCTACATCCTCATGACCGCCGCGGAGGTTCTCGTTTCGATCACCGCGTTGGAATTCTCCTACACCCAAGCGCCAAAGCGAATGAAATCGCTGGTGATGGGCGCCTTTCTGATGAGCGTGTCGATCGGGAACCTCTTCACCGCGGCGGTGAACTTCTTCATTCAGAATCCAGACGGGACGAGCAAGCTCGACGGCGCCTCCTATTACATCTTCTTCGCCGTGGCGATGGCGGTCACCGCCGTGCTCTTCGTCCCGGTCGCAATCTGGTACAAAGAGCGGACGCACATTCAAGACGAAGCGCCTGGTGAGGCAACCGCGTGAACATCATCGATAGAGCGCGGTCTTGGATTGCGCAGGATCCCGACCCCGAAACGAGGCGCGAGCTCGAGGTACTGATCGATCGCGGCGACGTGCATGCGCTCCAAGAGCGGTTCACAGGGACGCTGCAGTTCGGCACGGCAGGGCTCCGCGGATTGCTGGGCGCGGGCCCGACGCGGATGAATCGGGTGACGGTCGCGCGGACCACCGCCGCGCTCTGTACATGGCTGAAGCAAGAAGTGCCGGACGTGGCGTCGCGCGGCATCTGCGTGGGTCGCGACGCCCGTGTCAATAGCGACGTATTCGAACGCGACGTGATCGAAGTCGCCGCGGGCGCTGGCATTCCGGTTTGGGTCTTCAGCGACGTGGTGCCGACACCGGTCCTGGCGTTCGCAGTGCTCGAGCGTCGAGCCGGCGGCGGTGTGATGATCACCGCGAGCCACAATCCGCCCGGATACAACGGCTACAAGGTCTATTGGGAGAACGGCGCACAGATCATTCCTCCGAACGACCGCGGCATCGCGGACGAGATCGAGCGTGCACCCGCGGCGAACCGGATTCCCCGGATCTCGGTGGAGGAGGCACGGGCAAGGGAGCTAGTTCGCCGGGCCGACTCGTCACTCGACAGCTACGTCGAGCGCATCGCAACCGAAGCGAGCCCACTCGAAAGGAGGAAAGACGTTCGCATTGCGTACACGGCCCTCCACGGCGTCGCGGAGGACACGTTTCGAAAAGTGCTGGGCCGCGCGGGCTTCGAAGGCGTGCATAGCGTCGGCGACCAGGCCGCCCCAGACGGCCGCTTTCCCACCGTTGCTTTTCCGAACCCTGAGGAGCCAGGCGCCATGGACCGCGTTCTTGCTCTTGCCGAACGGGTCGGTGCCGACCTTGCGATTGCCAACGACCCGGACGGCGACCGCGTCGCAGTTGCGGTGCCCGGAAGCGACGGGTTCGAGCTTCTGTCCGGAAACGACATCGGGATTCTGTTGGCGGACGACTTGCTGCGTCGGAAGCCCAAGCCTGCCAAGCCCTTGGTGATCTCCACCGTCGTCAGCAGTCCGATGCTCGGGCCGATCGCGGCGGCCCACGGGGCGCGCTGGGAGCAAACCCTAACGGGACACAAGTGGATCCAGAACCGGGCACTGGAGCTCGAGCAGGAAGGCTTCGTGTATGTGTTTGGCTACGAGGAGGCGCTCGGATACGCGCCCTGCCCGGCGGTTCGAGACAAGGACGGAATCAGCTCTGCGCTGCTCCTCGTCGACATGGCCGCACGCCTCAAGACGCGGGGCGAAACGCTGCTGGATGCACGCGACGAGCTCTGGCGCGAGCATGGGTTTTTCGCCGACGGTCAGATCTCGGCCAGATTCGAGGGCGCCAACGCACAAGCGCAGATGAGTGCCGTCATGGACCGCTGCCGGCAAGAGCCGCCGCGCGAGATCGGAGGACAGCCCGTGCTTCGCATGCTCGATCTCGAGCGACAGGTGCAGTGGACTCCGACGGGGGTGACTTCGTTCACCGATCTCGCACCGAGCAACGTGGTCATCTTCGAGCTCGAGGGCGGACATCGGGCGATGCTGCGTCCGAGCGGGACAGAGCCGAAGCTCAAGTACTACTTCTACGCAACCGCCCCGGTACACGCGCGCGACGGCCTCGAGGAGTCGAAGAAGCAAGCGCTCGAAGTGCTCGAACGCATGGCCGAAGACCTCACCCGCTCCAGCAGTTGCTGAGCAGCGCGCGCGCCATGGCATCCCATGCCTGCGAGGCGCGGTAGAGCTCTCGCGCCTGGCGCGCGTTCGTGCGGTGCCAGGGGAGCGGCGGACGGCCATACGGATTCGGCGGTGGAAGCTCAGCGCTGAGTACGCGTGCCCGCTGCTCGCACGCCTTCGCGCGGTGACGGCACTGCGTGACGATGTCGTCGACCGGAGTCACCAGATGAGGAGACAAGTCGATGCCGACCGCTTCAGAGAAATCACGGGAGCTCACGCCGGCGAGCCACATCGCACGTTCCACGTCGCGTCCCCGCGCAGCGGGCGAGTGTTTCGACCAAGCCTCGGGCCGCAGCTCGCGAATGTCGGAGTGGTATGCCTCACGCCCCTCGGAGGGTTCCGGTGTCTGGGAAATCGGCCGAAGCCAGGCCGCAAGTCGAGCACGAAGCATGGGCTCTTTTGCTTTTCGCGGACGCCGCGTGTCACGGTCAAATAAGCTACTGGAGCGACGCGACGACGATCCCGATCGCGGCCAGGAGCACCACCGCCGCCGCGCCCCACAGAGCGGCCGAGGTGAGCTTGCGGCGTCGACTCCGCGGCGTTCTTTGCGAAGTCCCCGGGAGCTGAACACCCGCCGGGAGAAGGTCCGGGCGCGCGGCAAGATCTTCGAGCCGGGTCGCGGTCGTGACCGGCATGGCAAGCGGGTCGAACCTCGGGTCGCGTTGCGGGGCTCCCGTCGAGATGCGCCCGGTCGGCGCGCGACTGCTCGGGCGATTCCGAACCGACGCGATTTCCAGCTTCGGACCCCCACGTCCGAGCTCGATCTCATCGCCGGTGTTGAGGGCCGCGTGCTTGATGCGCTGACCGTTCAGCCAAGTCCCGTTCCGGCTGCCGTTATCGATCAGGAGATAGCGTCCGTCTTCATTGCGAATCTCAGCGTGCCGCCCAGACGCGTCCAAGTCGACCTCGGGATCGAAGTTCACATCACTGTCCGGCATGCGGCCGATGCGGATCAGATCCTGGTTGAACTCGAACTCGCGTCCCGAGTCGGCGCCCTTGATTTGGCGGAGTAGGATCATGGCCGCACCTCAATCGGCGGCCGGGATGAGCACGACCTCCGTCGGCACCCCGGGCTCCACCAGCACGTCTTTTCCGACTCGAGTCCCATCGACTTCGCGGGCCTCGAAATGATACGACCCAGGAAGCAGCCGCAAGAGAATCGCCTGGTCGAGTCGCAGCGGCCCATAGCTCCGGTCATTGACGTAGAGCTCACCGGTGTCGAGGGCTGCATGAACTCTCACCTCGACCGGAATCTGAACGTCAGCCTCCACGTACGCGGGAGGCGGCGGCGTAGCGGCGGTGGTCGGCGTCGCGCGGCGACGCACGCTCACGATGGTGATCACCGCCGCCAACCCGAGAAGCGCCAAGACAGACGCGGCGGTCGACCAGGAGACGGACGCGGCGCCGGGCGGATCGGAGCTCCTCTCCCGAAGCGCAGGTCGCTGCCCGGACATCGCGTGCGGCACCATGCTCTTCACCACGTGGGGCAACGTGGGTCCTGCCACCGGCCGCTGGTTGGGGCCTCGGGGCAATGGATACTGCTGGTAGAACGGGACGGTGCCTTCTTCGGGCGGCTCGAGCCGGTCGCCATCGAACTCGGCGACGACGCATGTCACGTTGTCATGACCCCCGGCCGCGTTCGCAAGGTCGATCAGCCGATCGACGAGCTGCGGCAGCGGACCGACGCAAGCCATCTCCTCTTGGATGGCGTCGTTGTGAACGAGACCGCACAGGCCGTCGGAACACAGGAGCACGCGGTCTCCTTGCCGCGACTCGACGAAGGTCAGATCCACTGCGACCTGCTGGGTGGTACCCAGCGCTTGCAGGATGATGTCGGAGTGTTGGGGCGCCTCGGCTTCGTCTTCGGTGAGCTGCCCCGCTTCGATCAGCTGATTGACCAGCGACTGGTCCTTGGTGATCAAGCTCAGCCGGCCGTTCCTCATGATGTAGCAACGGCTGTCACCGACCTGGCCCACGAAGAGCACTTTGTCGACGAGGCCCGCAACGGTCGCGGTCGTTCCCATCCCGCGACGGGTTCGATCTCTCTTCGAGGAGAGAAAGATCCGCGCGCCGGCTCTTCGATCGAGTCCACCAAGCGCCGGGCAAAGCTGTCGCGATCGTCGGGCACGCTCTCACCGCGCATCATCTCGAACAGCGTGTCGACGGCCATGTGACTCGCGACCTCGCCGGCCGCAGCACCGCCCATGCCATCGCACACGGCCAAACAGAGACCGCGATCCGAGACCACGCCCGAAGTCTCTTTCTCGCCAGCAAGATGCCCTGAAGCGTCGCTCAGGTCAGCGACCATGAAGTTGTCTTCGTTGTGCTCCCGGACGAGCCCGACGTCGGTCTTACCGAAGAGGGTGAAGTGCAGGCCCCGAGGAGTCGGCCCCGCGGCTACCCTGGGCGCACGGCTCCAGCTCTCATTCCCGGAGGCCGGTGCCATGGTCTCCCCGCCTTCGTCGGGGCCCGACGGATCATCACCGTTGCGGTGTGCGTCGTCACTCATTCGGCCCCCGCCTGCATCCACTGACCCCGCCAAGACACTATAACGATACAGCCTACAGCCACGCTGTCGAAATCTCCACCGGTCGGAGGGCGGACACGCGCGTGATTCTGGCTCCTTCAGAGCAAGAAGTTGAATCCGACCCGTAGAACCAGCATGGCGTCCAGGGGACCGTCGACCGCACGCGGGGCGTTGTCGGCCTGCGTGATGAAGGACTGGGTTCGCAGAAGGTTCCCGGTGACGAGGAATGAGAAAACGGTATCTGAGCTGAGCTCGACCTCCGCGCCAACGCCGATCTCGACCGTCCCCCCGATCGTGTCGACTCGAAAACCGGGACCCAGCACCAGAAAGCCGCCACGGAGACGCAATAGGGGATGCGTCGCGTGGTTTGGCAGGAAAGAGTACTGGAGCAGCCCCGTGAACATCTGGGGAACCGTGGTTTCATAGACACCATTCGCCGTGAGGAGCCAGAACTCGTATCCGAACCCGAGGCCAATGCCGTTCGCCCATCGGTACGAGAAGTTGACGCCGACCGCCCACCCGAGGTCGGCGATACACTCATAACCAGCCGGGCAAAGCCGATTGGTGGAGAGGGGCACGACCATGCCCGTCTCGACTCCTACGGCGATCGATCCTTCCCTGGCCGGGGGCCCGCCTGGCAGCTCCCCCGCATCGGCCCGGCCCGGCTGCGGGGCGGCGAGGCACAGGGCCCAGAGACAAACGGCTGCGGCGCGGGTTGGCACGGTCGTAGCATAGAGGGTCGGATCCGGTGTCGACAAGATTGACAGCGTCCGACCCTCTTTTATAGTAGCGCCGATTCGACCCGCTTAGAGGCTTTCTAATGGAGATCTTCCTAAACAAGCGCGCGATGGAGCGACTCCGGCTCTCGGTCGCCGACGCCGTCGACGACGGCGAGATCGACGCATTGCGTGAAGACTTGGTGAGTGTCTTTTCCGACGACGACGTCGAGGCAATCGAGCGCCGCATCGATAGCGGCGATTTTTACGACTTCATCTCGGAAATCCTCGACGAATGGTCCGGCGAGGATCTCGACGAGCTGATGGAGCTCCTCGAAACCCAGCTCACCGACGCCAACGTGGATCTGAAGTACACGGCCTTGGAAAAGGACGATTCCGCCGACAGCAACAGCGTCGACGAGGACGAGGAACCCGAGGAAGAGCTCGTCATCGACGACTCGGACGAAGACGACTAATCGAGCACGCCGGGCCAGATTGACAGCCCGCCCCCGCCACGCTACCAGCATCGCCGCTCTCCCTAGAGGGATTCCTAGGCCACCGTAGCTCAGTTGGTAGAGCAACGGTTTCGTAAACCGTAGGTCATCAGTTCGACTCTGATCGGTGGCTCTAGGCGATAGCGTGGGGGCGGCGGGGTGGGGACGTAGGGCCCACACACCCGAATTACATCCCACCCATTTGACCCAGGAGCGGCGGCGTCGATCCCGGCGCTATCGCTGACGCTGTTCGCTGTCGCTGCTGCCATCGCTGCACTAACTGGCCACACGGCCTGTCCGTTTTCCCACGTTTCCGACACCTGTCGTCGCACGTCGCACGCAACGCACCCGTTTCGCGCCCCTTTTGCCAGACGCAAGTCTTGCGCGCTGAAGCGCGGAATTCCTTGTGAATCCACGGTCCCAATTGGCACGGCTGATGCAGTTACATAACAGCGCTTACTGAACCGGGGAGGTGGTTGTGCGTTACGTGTTCAGACTTCTATGTGTCTGCGCGTTGGGTGTGATGCCGGTGGTCGGTTGCGGCGAAGTGGAGCCGGAATGCCGAACAGACGAGGACTGCGATGACCAGAACGCATGCACGGACGACTTCTGCCGTGGCGGCGGGTGCTGGTCTGAACCCATTGACTGCGATGACGACGAAGAGTGTACCTACGACGAATGCGACCCGGACACCGGGTGCTCCAATGTCGCTACGCCCAGTGGTACCTATTGCGGGGGGCGCTGCACTGCGTGGGGCCCCTGCCCCATTTTTCCGTTCCTACGCTGCTGCATCAGCAGTATCGTAGGCGTCTGCTGGGATGGTGAGTGCCTCAATGAACCCGAGCCGCCACCCCCGCCGGACTGTGACGGCATTGACGATTGCACGGGGGACACTTGTCCATGCACCGAGTGTGGAATTCGCAATGCCGTTGCTGCGGGGGGTGGGCCCTACACGTTCGACTGCGACGGACCGCAAACGGTGGTGACTGGACCTATTCTTGTTGATAACGACGTCTCCCTGGACGGAGAGGGCAATCTCACAGTCGACGCAAACCAGGCGGGCGGCGTTTTCTTGGTGGTGTCCGGCGTCACGGCCGAGCTTCGAGGAATGACGGTTACAGGAGGTCTCTGGGGCGGCGGCATCGTCAACGCTGGAAGACTGACACTGAGCAAGAGCACCGTGTCGGGAAACGGCGCGGCATACGGCGGCGGTATCTACAACGACAGTTACGGGATACGAACGCTGAGGAACAGTACGGTGTCGGGGAACATCGCTTTTGTTCGTGGGGGCGGCATCTCCAACTACGGCACACTGATGCTGATCAAC
>PVMK01135653.1_pt1 | contig 40438 bp, 30 predicted proteins | sample 1853481 | NCBI WGS metagenome assembly PVMK01 (sample SAMN08533507, study PRJNA380276) | Marine sediment metagenome, whole genome shotgun sequencing project.
CTCCTATACATTCAACACTGCCCAGGGGGGTGGCATTGGTGGCACCCTTTCGAAACACACCGTTACTGCCGGGGTAGCGTACCTGAACCCCTTCAAGGTTCGTGGAGAGGCGTCAATCAGTCTGTTGTACATGAACCCGATAGACGAGATTTTTGAAGGACCAGTGCGTAATCAGTATGGAATAGAAATGTACTGGAGAATATCGCTCAGTAACAACATCTGGATTACGCCCGGAATACACTTTGTGATTAATCCGTCCCTGAACCCGGAAGATGACTTTGTCGCAATTCCTATGTTCAAGTTCAGGGTAGCCCTGTAACGAAGCCGTTTACGCAACACGGAAAAAGAGCAAATTCTCTCGCAAATTCAACGACTGGCAACTTCTCCTGAAAGTACGACCTGCTGTTTGTCAAGTGAGAGCGAGATACCCGCGTTGGACTGCGCGGCATCTACCACTTTCTCATACAGGTCGCTGCGCACACCCAGGAAATCGTCATTTTTCACCCAGCAAAGGCCGACCATTTCGACACCATCGGCACTGGCTGCATTGATACGAACGGCCGGTGCCGGATCATCGATAACACGCTCATCGCTACGCATTATATCTGTCAATACAGCACGCGCATCTGCGAGGTTATGGTCAGCACTAACGTTCAGCTCTAGTTCTACACGACGGTTCGGCGTGGAATGATAATTGACGATGTTTTTCGTCCAGACCAGTGCGTTAGGGATGAATACTGTCTTGCCATCGAAGGTCCGGATACGGGTAAAATATGGTGTGATAAACACCACGAAACCCAGCACGTCCCCGATCTCCACCATGTTTCCGAGCCTGAATGGCAATGCCGGCAGAATCGGGGCGATAAAGAGGAAAATGACCGCTACCACTATGACAAGCAACAGGGCACCCGGCGCAATTACCGAGATATCGAATCCGAGCCGGCTCAGCACCAGCAATAGCGCGGCAACAAGCACCAGAGCATGCAGGGTGAAAATAAATACAATTGCGTAGCGTTTATTGGCAAGGCGTGGGAAAAGAAACTTCCGCGCAAGCTTGTGTACGAGAAAAACTACGAGTATTGCGACTATCAGGAAGTAGAGGCTGTTGGCAATAACCGTGCCGAAACTGTTGAGTTCGGTCACAGTCTTGGTGACTCCCGGTAATGTGTAGCTCTCTGAAATCTCACGCATCCGATAATTATACGATTAGTTGGCCAAAGCGTTACCATGAATGATATGAAAAAAATTCAATGGCCACACCCATTCAAAGGATTGCGTGGGATTAAACGCGCCGATCTTCCCCGTGAAATTTCTGCTGGTATTACCTTGGCTGCTTTGATCATTCCTAGTGGCCTTTGCCATGAGTCGCGACGATATTGCCGACTCATTACCAGGTGCCGCCATATCCATTGCACTGGTGCCACCGTTGTGTGTCGTAGGCGTTACGTGATCAGCGGCTCATTGGTCGGATGCCTGGGGCGCGTTCCTGCTGTTTCTGACCAGTTTCCTTGACCCTGTAATTCTGCAATGCACTTGGCCATGGTGGCCTGTTAAAACACCGCTACCAGCGTATTCCTTGTGCCGTCGCTGTGGTTCAGCCGCACTCTACGACCGTTTTACCTTTCCGAATTGAAACGCTTCCAGGATTCCTTTTCTTCCTAATCAAATTTAATCATTACTGGCACATCTGTACTTCTTTGTTGCCTTCTAGCATTGATATCGAAACCTGTGACAAGTGCGGCGGTGATGTCAGAATCATTGCCAGTTTTGAGGACTCGGTTGTGATCAGACAAATCCTTAATCACCTGGATGCAAAAGCAATCCATGCCGGTCGTGTACCGATGTACTCTCCCGCCCTGGTTCCGTGTCCTGACCCCTGCTTACAACAGTTTGCCTGGCAGTGAACTCTTACGGGCCAAAATGCTAATTGAGTCGTATGGATTCTATTGAGAGGGTTCTTTGCGGATCGTCAATGTTCGCTCCCGCACATCCTGTGCTCCGCGAACTGTGTACGTCGTGTACAAAACTGCCAGGAGATTAGTTGGAAACCCCGGTCTGTTCGTTCAGGCCGGGTTTTTTTATATGGGTGAATGATCACTCCAGTGCCTGTTCGAGATCCGCAATCAGATCGTCGACGGACTCAATGCCAATGGACAGCCGCAGCCAGTCTTTGGGGATCGGGCTGCGCTCTCCCTCGATGGTATAACGGTGTTCGATCAGGCTTTCGACACCGCCTAATGACGTTGCGCGCGTAAACACCTTGCATCGCCTGGCGACGTTCAATGCGGCTTCTGCGCCGCCTTTGACCTGAATCGACATCATGCCGCCGAATCCGCCATCCATTTGGCGTTTGGCAATCTCGTGGCCTTTATGGCTCGGCAAGCCTGGATAGATGACGGCCTCGACATGGGCATGTCCCTCGAAATGTTCTGCCAGTGCCAGCGCTGACTCGCATGCCTTGCGGACACGCAGGAACAGGGTGCGCATGCCCCGTTGCAGCAACCAGGCCTCGAAAGAACCCAGAATGGCGCCTGCTTGTGTACGAACTTCACAGATACGCTCCCAGAGTTCGTCTTCTTTGGCCGTTGCGAGTGCACCGGCAATCACGTCGCAGTGACCGTTCAGGTACTTGCTTGCCGAGTGCATCACAATGTCGGCGCCGTGTTTTATCGGTTGCGTCAGCACGGGAGTGGGTACCGTGGAATCCACGGCCAGCCATGCGCCGACTCCATGCGCGATTTCAGCAGCGGCTGCAATATCCAATACGTCCCAGGTCGGGTTGCAGGGCGTTTCAATCCAGACCAGCCTGGTCCTGCCTGGCCTGACTGAATTTGCGAGCGCATCCGGATCAGCAGTATCGAACAGATCCAGGCCTAAACCCCAATGGCCGCAGAACTGGGTTAGCCAGTTGCGCAAACCCCAGTACATGACCTTCGGCGCCACGATATGATCGCCCGGCTTCAGCGATTGTATGACGGCCATCGCCGCGGCCATGCCGGAGCTGAACAACAGTGCCGCCGGCGCGCCTTCGAGTTCAGCCAGAACCTTTTCGGCGATGGCATAACCTGGATTCTCATCGCGTCCATAACTGTGCCGGGGATTGATCAGTTGATAATTCTCGTCGCGAACGTAGGTCGACGAAGGATGAATCGCAGGGCTGAGTGCTCCGGTCATTGAATCGATGTAATGCAAGGCCTGAGCGCTTTTGGTCTCGGGTGAAAGATCCTTAGCCATTTGTATGATTGTCCCACTCCTGAATAAAGTGAGATGATACACTCAGCGCCTGAATGCGGCGTTAAGAACCGACAACAGAGAAGTAGCCTGGATGAGCAGAAACCCCCGATACGACATTCTTTTCGATCCTGTCCAGATCGGTCCCGTGACCGCGCCGAATCGGTTTTACGCCACGCCCCACGCACTCGGAACCGGAAACCAAATGCCTCACACACGAGCAGCAATGCGCGAAGCCCGCGCTGAAGGCGGCTGGGGAGTCGTTAACACCGGTTATTGCTCGATTCACCCAAGCTGCGATGACTCACCGTTGCCTTATTGCCGTTTGTGGGACGACGAGGATATCAAGGTACATGAGTTGATGGTCAATGGAGTACACCGTCATGGTGCTCTGGCAGGCGTTGAGTTATGGCACGGTGGCACCGCCAATCTATTCACGCGCGTGACACCCCTTTCTGCCTCCGGGGTTTCCCAGAGCACGTCAAACGCAAACTACATGAGCCTGACCCAATCCCAACCCATGGACCGGCAGGATATTCGCAATTTGCGACGCTGGTATGTTGACGCGGCCAGGCGTGCAAGGTCGGCGGGTTTTGACATTGTATACGTCTATGCCGGCATGGGTTACGGGCCTTACCAGTTCCTGGCGCCATGGATGAACAAACGGACCGATGAATATGGCGGCAGCCTGCAGAATCGCGTACGGCTAACACGTGAGATCATTGAGGACGTAAAGGAGGCAATCGGCCAGACCTGTGCGGTGGCCATAAGGTTCAGTTCCGACGATTTGCTTAAAATACCTGGCGAGACACTACACTCCGAAGCACACGAAATTGTTTCGATGTTGTCGGACCTCCCGGACCTGTGGGATGTGAAATCGGCGGATTGGACCGTGGAAACAACCTCGGCACGATTTTGCGAGCAAGGAGCACAGGAACCCTTCAACAGTTTCGTCAAGCCGTTGACCTCCAAACCTGTGGTGGGTGTCGGCCGCTTCACATCCCCGGATGACATGGTCAGCCAGATCAAGCGTGGCATACTCGATCTTATCGGCGCGGCGCGGCCCACCATCGCGGATCCGTTTCTGCCCAGGAAAATTGACGAAGGCCGCGAAGACGAGATTCGTGAATGCATTGGCTGCAATATCTGTGTGTCCTCTTATCACATGGGTGTCCCGGTACGGTGCACGCAAAACCCGACCATGGGTGAAGAGTGGCGGCGCAATTGGCATCCGGAGCACATTCCACCGGGTGACCCCGAAAAGAGCGTATTGATCGTCGGCGCAGGGCCGGCCGGGCTCGAATGCGCCCGGGCGCTCGGACAGCGTGGCTTCACAATCACCGTGGCCGAGGCAGGCGAGGAGCTCGGCGGCCGTGTCACCCTGGAGTCGAAGTTACCCGGGCTGGCCACCTGGGCGCGCGTTCGCGACTACCGCACAAACCTGATAAAGACGATGGGGAACGTGGATGTCTATCGAAGTAGCCCCGTTTCGGCACAGGACGTGATTGAATTCGGATGTGACCACGTGGTTATTGCGACGGGCGCCCGATGGACACGCCAGATCCTGGATACAAACGAGTATCCGGGTAGTGAAATCGAAGGTGATGCAGTCTATACGCCGGACGACATCCTTGCCGGTGCGGAACCCGAAGGCCCGGTGGTCATTTACGATTTCGACCACTATTACATGGGGAGTTGCCTGGCTGAATTGCTGCGTCAACAGGGCAATGAGGTCACGTTGGTAACACCGGCCAATGCTGTTTCCGCCTGGACATTAATGAACAACGAACTGGCCGATATCCGTAATCGGATGAACAAACTCGGTGTCAGCACTGTCACTGAGCATTATGTAACGGGCTTCAGTGACGGAGCGGTACAACTGGTCAGCAACTATCCGGAGAGCGATGGATGCTCCATCGACTGCGGGTCACTGGTCGTCGTCGGTGTCAGGGCCAGAAGGGATAGCCTGTATCAGGAACTGAGTTCAGATGCCGATAGAATTGCCGATGCCGGCATTATCTCTTTACAAAGCATCGGTGACTGCCGGGCGCCCGGCGCTATTGCACATGCTGTGTACTCCGGACACGAGTGTGCCCGAACCATTGATGCCGACGGCACCATTGAGCCTTTTGCTTGGGAGCGAGCGAGGCTCTAGCTGTCAAATCCGGTAACTTTGTTTATATATATTGCTGGTACGCGCAAAGGCCTTTGGGCAGCGCTTCTTTGCCGCTGCAAAACCGCACTACTCTCATTGCACGTGCTGTTTAGCGGGGCGCCAGTCCGAAGTAAGGGGTCTGCTTTCAGGACACGGCACGAGCACATCCCTGTGGCCTCCTCTTGAAACATCCTGTTTCAAAGGGTCCTGAAAGCAGACCCCTTACTCCGAACCGGCTCGTGCCAAATTGGGGTTCACGTACCATCCGATAATTCGTAATCGTTGCGCTCCTTCACGATGTCGGATAAATACTGCACAAACTCCCAGTCGTTACCCTCCGCGTCGTAAAAATAAACCCGGCGCCTGTGTGGATGTGCGTTTGGATAGGTCGAATCCCGGTAGCCGGCCTCTTTTAGCCGTAAACGAATGGCTTCGGTGTCGTCCACCTCGAATCCCAGATGGTTGAGACCCGGCTTCCCACTGTATGGCGTCCAGTCTTCCTTGGAGTCTTCAGTCGCCTGATTGAGGGCGATGTAGGCGTCGTCTGTGCCAATGTGCACCCAGCGAGATCCGTCCGGCTCGGTCTCGTCACGGCGAATACGGAATGAGGGAAAAGCGGTCTGAAGGAATCGAATCATTCCATCGATGTCCTTGACCGAGATGTTGGCGTGCTCAAGTCGGATGGTCATCAGATACTCCCGGAAAATATTTCACCAGCATGTAACAACTAGCGCAGCCATTCAACCACACCGACTCCGATAAAACTGCCAACCGCGTAGCCCAACGAACCCGCCAATACGCCTGGAATCAGCAAATCTCGCCAACCTTTCGCAGAGGCAATTGCCGCGGCAGACGACGGGCCACCGATACAAACGGCTGATGCCATCACGAGTTCTGCCAGATCAAGCTTCATTATCTTGCCAAGGCCAAAAAGGACAATCAGGTGAACAGCAATAATGATCGCCGCAAACACAAACAATACGGGCCCTATATCGATAAGTTGCCATATATCCGCCGTCGCGCCAACGCTGGCCAGGAAGATAAACATCAACACGTTTCCAGCTTCACTGTGGCCCGAGAGCATGCCTATCTGCCGTGGCAGGAAGGTGGCAACTACCAGTGTAAGGACAGTCGTCACGAGGATTGCGAACTGCTGTTTACCGGCCAGTTCCGCCAATAGTCTTCCCAGAGCCGCCAGCAAAAAGGCTAACGCCAGCGCTGCCAGGAGGCCTGCAATATCGAGATCCGCAACGCGATGCACGCTCATGGAAATCCCGGCAGATGAATTCGCCGCGTTGTCCATATGCTCCGTCGGGAATTTGCCGGCCATCCAGGCGAAACCCGGAAGTAGAATAATCAGCAGAAAATGTAAATTCGTTGCCACATTATCGGCAGCAACAGCCGCTGCGAGCATGCTTCCATCCTGCATGCCACTGGCTTGTGCGACTGCAGCAAAATTAAGGCTCCCGCCGATATAGGTGCCGGTAAAAATTCCAGCAAGTTCGGCTTCCTCGGGTCCCAGGTCCAGCAGTGAAACTCCGACAAGCGTGCCGGCAACCACGGCTGCGCTGCCAATCACGAATGCAACAAGCGTGGGCCCTGATTCCCGCACGACGCGTTTTAGATCCGCCTGAAACAACAATAATGGAATTGCTATGGGCACCAGGTAGTCCCAAATCACGTCATAGACGGGTGCCGCTGTCGGGATGATTCTCAGGTTCGCCAGAACGATTGCAGCGGTCATCAGTAGCATCACACCGGTGTATTTCCTGCCCCACGGGAATCGCTCGCACCAGAAGCCGAAGCCTGCCAGCGCGATCAAAATCGCCCAAAGCGCAAAATCCTGGTCCGGGCCGATCAAAGGCAGGGTCATGGTATTAACGTCCAGTGGGATTTGTCAGAACGTTAATACTAGCGTAATGCACATGAGGAGTGACCGGTATAATCTTCCGGATGATGGATTCAAACCAAGCAGGGGCCATGATCGCGCCCGCACAGGCAGGGTTGAAGAAAACCCGGTTGAAGACTTCCACCGTTGTCTTCATGATCTTTTGTCTGTGCGCCGCCGGCGCCTACGGGATCGAGGACATGATTCCACAGGCGGGGCCCGGACTGACTCTCGTCATGTTGATCGTACTGCCCTTCGTATGGAGCACCCCGATGGGGCTGGTGGCCTCCGAGCTCGGCTCCGCCATTCCTCAGGAGGGAGGATTCTACAAATGGGTACAGCGCGCCTGCGGTGAATTCTGGGGCTTCCAGGCCGGCTGGTGGCGAACCATTTCCATCTATATAGACAATGCGATCTACGTCGTGCTTGCAGGATCGTATATCGCCACTGTCGTCGACCTTACACCCATTGAGGAATATCTATTCAAAGCGTCAGTCATTGTCTTATTTACATACATCAATATTCGAGGCATCAAGGACGTCGGTGCGGTGAGCACGGCCATTTCCATCCTCGTGATGATTGCCTTTGCAATGGTCGCTGCCTTCGGTTTCGCGAACTGGCAGAGCAATCCCTTTGATCCCTTTATTCCACCGGACCAGACTCTGCTGCAAAGTATCGGGGCCGGCATTGCGATCGGCATCTGGATGTACTCCGGATACGAGTCCATGTCGACCATGGCGGGCGAACTGGAAGATCCCCAGGTAATTCCCAAGGCCACCCTGATAACGATCCCATTGATCATGGCGGTGTATATCCTGCCCACCATGGGCGGGCTCGCCTCTCTTGGATCGTGGAGTGAATGGGCTTCGGAAGGCGGCTTGTCCTACAGCGATGTCGTGGCAAACCACGTTCCTGCTCTCGGGCTCCTGTTCGTGTTCGTTGCGGTGCTGGCGAATTTTTCCATCTTCAACACCTATCTCGCATCCGGCTCCCGGGGGTTTTTCGCGCTCGCTGAAGACAATCTGGCACCGAGGGTGCTCGTCAAGTGCAGCAAAAAGCGCGGCGTTCCCTACATCGCGGTCTTGTCGATGGGGGCATTTAGTCTCTTCATCTGCATGTTTCCGTTCCACGTGATTGTGGTCGTGGACGTGATGCTTTTCATGGCTGCCTATGTGCTGATCTTCATCTCCGCCTGCATCTTGCGTATCAAGGAGCCAGAACTGAAAAGACCCTTCAAAGTTCCGTTCACGACCAGGGGTTTCATCGCCATGTGCGTGCCACCGGTCGGCATCGCTTTCTTTGCTCTGTTCGTTAACGGCATCGATTATTTCGTTGGAGGTATGCTCGCTCTGACCAGCGGGCCGGTCGCCTATTTCGTTTTCAAGAGAAAATACGGTGGCCTGGCGAAGATCGATCCTGTGCGCCATCCGGTTAATCCAACAACCAGGCTGGGAAATGGCGATACGAAGAGAATGGCGTGGATGTTCGGATGCTTGACGGCAGCCGGAATCATCGCAGTCTTTTTCTTGCCGTGGTACGAGGATCCACAGTACTACACTGACAACTACGGCATCGAGGGACTCTTCGACATTCTCATGAGTTGTATACGCTGGATGACCGTGGCCTTTGGCCTGTTGACCGCTGCATTGATGATCATTGCCAAGCGCATCGAGCCGGACGAATCGGCAGAGACTATAAAGGTGTAAAGTTACTTCGAGCTGAGGAGATAGAAACCATGGCCAAACCTTCCCAATCCCAGACCGGTGCCGTAGCCAAAGCCGAAACGGTCCTGGAGGCTCAGGCGCCGGCGTTTTCGGTCCAGCAGGCCGAAGCGATCGCCCGCCGTGCCTTCAATATCCGGGCCTCCGCTCACCCGCTGGATAGCGAGCGGGATCAGAACTTCCGATTGCGCGCCAAAGGTGGTAGTGAGTGGGTTCTGAAGATCGCAAACCCCGCCGAGAATCCGGCGCTACTGGACATGCAGACCCAGGCGCTGCTGCACATCGCCCGGGTCGACCCGAGCCTGACGGTTCCCCGGGTCAAGGCGACGCCTGACGGCGCCCTGTTTGATGAAATCGATGGGTCCGACGGGCGGCGTTTCATTGTCCGGGTGCTCAGCTTCCTGCCGGGCCAATTGCTCGACGACGCCACGTTACACCCGGCGCTCGGGCGTGATGTTGGGGCAATGGCCGCGCGCCTGGCCTGCGCTCTGCGCGGTTTCTTTCATCCGGCAGCCCGGCATGAACTACTCTGGGATCTCATCCAGGCGCCCGCGCTTCGCATGCGAACTCACCACATCGAAGAACAGGGGCGCCGCCGCGTCGTCGAGGAGATTTTCGATCACTTCGACGCGGTGGTGCTTCCACAGCTAAAAAAGCTGCGCGCCCAGGTCATCCACAACGATGTCAGTTGCAGGAACACGCTTGTTGACGGAAACCGTGTAACAGGCGTCATCGACTTCGGTGACCTCATTCACGCGCCGCTGGTCTGTGATCTCGCGGTGCCGATCGCTGAGTTGATCCGGGAACACCCGGACCCCATCGCTGCCGCGGCTGAGATCACGGCGGGCTATCACGCCGTCACCGCATTGGAGGATGACGAGCTGCGCCTGATTTTCGATCTCGTGTCCACTCGCTGTGCAATGGAGGTTGCGGTTGCGAACTGGCGGGTCTGCGATCACCCGGAAAACGCCGATTACATCATGGCGGGCGTCACCCAGGCCGGGGCACAACTCGACCGGATGCGGGAGTGGGGGGAAGAGCGCATGTACACAGCATTTCGCCGCGCCTGTGCGACACCGGTCTCCATTGAATTTTCGGATTTCAGCCCCAGCCCGGCAAATGAAGATAATATGCAATCACTCATCGAGCGACGCCGGCAACTCCTCGGGCCGGAAGTGGAGCTCTCCTACGACAATCCTGTTCATGTGGTACGTGGCGAGGGTGTTTGGCTCATCAATGACACCGGGCGCTCGCTGCTCGACGCTTACAACAACGTCCCCTCAGTCGGACACTGTCATCCCGTCGTGGTACAGGCTCTGGCTCGACAGGCGGCGACATTGAACACCAACACGCGTTACCTCTATACATCGGTTATTGAGTACGCGGAGCGGCTCACCGCAACCATGCCCGGTGATCTTTCAGTCTGCATGTTCGTATGTTCGGGAAGCGAGGCCAACGATCTCGCCTGGCGCCTGGCCAAAGCGCATACGGGCAACGCCGGCGGCATCGTGATGGAGGATGCCTATCACGGCACCACCGATGCAGTTTACGAGCTCTCCCCCGCGGATTATGGAATTGACAAAGGCAGATCGCTGGCCGAACACATCGCCACGGTGCCCGCACCGGATGGTTACCGCGGGCGGTTCCGCAGGGACGATCCCGGATACGTGGACCGCTACGTAGCGTGCTTCGACGACGCCATCGCGTCCCTGGCCACCCGGGGTTTTGCGCCGGCCGCCTACTACCTCGATCTGGTCCTGTGCAGCAATGGCATCATGATTCCACCCCCTGGCTACCTCTCCGCGGCCTTCAGGAAAGTTCGTGCAGCTGGAGGCCTGTGCGTGGCCGATGAAGTCCAATCGGGCTTCGGGCGAACCGGCGATCACCTGTGGGGATTCCAGGCGCATGACGTGGTCCCGGACATCGTCACACTCGGAAAACCCATCGGCAACGGGCTTTCGATGGCAGCGGTAGTGACAACGCCCGCAATCGTGGCGTCACTCATGCAGAAAACTGATTTCTTCAGTACCACCGGCGGCAACCCGGTAGCGTGTGCAGTGGGGCTCGCGGTACTCGATGTGTTGGAGCAAGAAGGCTTGCAGCAGCGTGCTGCACGCGTCGGCGCAAAACTTCGATCACACATTGAGAAGCTCGCAGATCAGCATCCCCTGATCGGCGAAGTGCGCGGAGCCGGCCTGTTCATTGGTGTGGAATTGGTACGCGACCACTCGACCCTGGAACCGGCGGCGAAAGAGACGGCTGCTGTCGTCAACCGAATGCTCGAACTGGGGGTGCTGGTGGGAATCGAGGGCCCCTGCTCCAACGTGCTGAAAATTCGCCCGCCTCTGGTCTTCGACGAAAACCACGCCCTGCAATTCACCGACGCGCTCGATCAGGCCCTTCAGGCTTCAGATCAAATCGAGCCTTGACATGGCATCGCGAATGGCCGATTTCGCGCCATCAGACAGCGGCACAATGGGTAATCGACAATACTCGTCGCAATGCCCGAGCAGCGAAGCGGCGTATTTGATGCCAGCGGGGCTGGGCTCGGTAAACAGGGCCATATGCAGTGGCATTAACTGTTGCTGGAGCCTGGCCGCTGCCGCGAAATTACCGTCTTTACACGCTGCCTGCATCTGCGAGCATAACGATGGCGCGACATTGGCAGTTACTGAAATACAGCCGTTGCCACCGGCGGCATTGTAGGCGACTGCGGTGCCATCATCACCGGACAGGAACGAAAACTCAGAATTAATCAGTAATCCTTCACGGATAGGCCGGGTGAGGTCCCCGGTGGCGTCTTTTACGCCGACTACTCGAGGCAATGCAGCTATGCGGGCCATTGTATCGGGCTGAATATCAACGATTACTCGTGGAGGAATGTTGTAAACGATTAGCGGTATACTGCTCGCCGCATGCACCGCTTCGAAGTGCCTGAACAGGCCTTCCTGTGACGGTCGATTGTAGTAACCCGCCACATGCAAGGCAGCATCTGCACCAACCTCCTGGGCACAATCATTGTTGTAGATTGCCGAGCGCGTATTGTTTGAACCTGCACCCGCCACAACCGGTATCCGGCCAGCGGTTTCTTCTACTACTATTGCCGTCACCCGGCAGTGCTCTTTCACGTCCAGCGTTGCCGACTCTCCGGTTGTGCCCATCGGTACGATGCCATTTGTGCCCTGATCGATATGCCAACTCACCATTTCACGCAAGGCATCTTCATCGATTTCATCGTTGCGAAATGGAGTGACCAGTGCTACCAGCGACCCTTCAATCATCTTGTGCTCCGCAGCGGGGGTTCATTCGCGCAAACCCATTTCGTTCATCAGGTGCTCGGCTCCGCCGAGCTGTTCCATTACCCACAGTACGTAGCGGATATCCACGTGGATGGAGCGCGTCTTATCGACCAGGAAGTCCCAGTCCGAAATAATGCTTTCGTAGGTGCCGTCGAACAGCAGGCCGACCAGTTCTGCCCGCCCGTTGAGAGTAGCCGAGCCAGAGTTTCCACCGGTGGAATCCAGTGTGCTCAGGAAATTCACCGGCACCGAGCCGACGCGTTCATCGGCATAGGCTCCGTAGTTCTGCTCGCGAATGTCTTCCAGCAGCCCGGGTGGCATATTGAACGGTTCCAGGCCAGTATCTTTCTCAACGATGCCTTCCAGCGTGGTAAACGGCACATAGACCATGCCGTCACGGGGTCGCGAACCTGTTACCCGGCCATAGGTGACGCGAAGGGTGCTGTTGGCATCGGGATAAACCAACCGTCCCCGGCTTTTCTCGAAAGCCAGCAGGGCTTCCATGTAGCGGGGCCGCGCTTCCTGGTAACGTCCGGTCAGGTCTTTATCCTCTTCCTCGAGGCGCAAATTTGCTTCGTACAGCGCTACTGCCATACGCATGAAAGGATCGTCGCTGGCTTCGAGTTCGGCCGGCGTCTTGCCGATGCCGTCCAGGCGCGCCTGTGTATCGCCCAGCGAAGTGGCGGCATACATTGCATCCAGCCGGGCATCCAGCTCAGCACCATCAACCTGGTTACCTTCGATTCCAAGCCATTGATCGAATGCCATCACGTGCTGGGCCGGCGGGATGGAAGCGTAAGCCAGCACCAGGTGGCGCCATTCCTGGCGGTCGACGGCCGGGTCGAAAGTACGCTCGATCCGGGTCAGTTCTTCACGGATGTTTGTGAGATCGCGTTCCTGGTAACCGGGTTCACGCTCCTCGTCCGGTTTTTCCTGCTCCCGCGCCAGGCGGTACAGCAAATGGGCCGCGTCCAGCAACGACGAACTCCATGCCAGGTTGTAGAAAAAGTCACGCTGCTGGCGGGACCGGCTCTCAGCCACCAGCGCCTGCAGGTTTTCAATTGCCGAGAGGTAACTATCCCGGCGGCCGGGATCACTCTCGATCCAGGTCTGAAGTTCGCTCTCCAGGGCTTGTTTACGCTGTACCAGGCTGCCCTTGGCGAATCCTTCCAGCATGCCGCCGTAATTTTTGGTCGCGTTGTTGAGGCGCGCCACCCACGAGGCATATTTTAACGCTGCGTCCGGATTATTTTCGGTGGCCGTCGTGATCACCTCCAGCAACGCTCCGTAAGTTGCTTTGCGCACCGGGTAAGACCACTCAATGACGTTGGCTACCTCGGCGGCCAGGCGATAACGGTTGGTGCGGCCCGGATACCCCGCCACCATGACAAACTCCCCGTCCTGCACTCCACCTGGCTGCACCCGCAGCCAGTGATCCGGCTGGAAGGGCACATTTTCTTCGGCTCGATCCGCCGGTTTACCGTCCGGGCCAACCCAGGCCCGGTAAAACGAGAAATCTCCCGTGTGACGGGGCCACATCCAGTTATCGACATCACCGCCGTATTTGCCTACCGATCCGGGCGGGGCGTACACCAGGCGTACATCGCGAATTTCCATTTGCTTGATCAGTTCATAGCGCAAGCCCCCATGGTAAGACGCGATGCGGCAACGGTGGCCGTCATCCTCTTCACATGCCCGCACCAGTTCCTTCTCGCCGTCCTCGACGGCCTGGTAGCGGGCGCGGCCGTCCAGTCCGGCAGGCAGGTCTCCCAGGATGGTGCCGGTCACGTCCTCGACCTTCACCGTAACGAACACGCGGCTGCCCGGGCGGGCCGGAAGCTCTTCGGCGTGACTTCCCGCTACAAAGCCATCCCTGAGCAGATTGCGGTCTTCGGGGGAATTGTACGAGATCGAACCATAGGCACAGTGATGGTTGGTGATCACCAGGCCCTGCGGCGAAACGAAGGAGGCGCTACAGCCACCGAGGCTGACAATGGCCTTCATAGGGTGTCCGGTCAGGTCGGTCATGGATCGCGGATCGATCTGCAGCCCCCGGGCTTCCAGCACATCCGCCAGGTCCGGCAGCTGGGCCGGTGTCCACATACCCTCTGCGGCAAAAGCGGGAGCGACAAATAGCATCAGGCATAAGCAAAAAATGCGCTTCATGAAGATCTCCTTGCAATCATTCCGGGGCGAGCGGGAAATTATAGACCATCGCGGGAGTCACAGCTTGGCACCGCCATCATCCATTTTCTGGGGGCGGCTCCAGTACTTGAATTGTGGCGTCCAGTTCGCTTCGGTCATTCCGGCCATTGCCATAAATGGCCAGAAGGAGCAATACAGGTCACCCGGGCCAAAAATACATGAATTCTTGCGGAAAATTCGCTCGTCCCGACGTTCATAGACGACTGCTCCGGGCATATTCTCAGCACCTTCCTTTACGCTTTGTTCCTGGATGTATTCACCGCCGCCATGCGAGGCCAGGTGAAACCGCCAGCCACGCGAGTTTGCAAAGCGTCGTTGCAGTTCCGGTTCATCTTTTGAGACCAGTGCCAGCGCCATGGCGGATTCTATGTGTGGGATGAACCCGTTCAATCCGTCACCCCACAAGGTGCAATAGTGACAGCCCTGGCCCATGTTGTGAATCACCAGCAATTTATTCTGATCACCGAACAGATCAAGCAGAGTGGTTTGGCCATTGAGTGTATCGAAGGAATAGTTCTTGACCTCGTTACCGGGGTTTCCAGCCCGAAGTTCGGCGAGCCGTTTTGTCAGCTCAAATATTTGGTTTTCAACTTCGATGATTTCTGAAGACATGGTTAAGACTCCGGCAGTTCATTGAATGTATAAGAAGTATAGACCACCAATAAACGGGTAGAGCCTTCGCAGGACAACACGGGCGTCCCGGGCTTAATCAGCCAGGCGCGTTCCTTCTGTATCTACTTCTGTGATGAGGCTTGTGCACTTAATGCCGTTCTTTTTGAACGACCGCACTAGGGCGTCTTCGATAAGATAAGAGCGCTTGTGGCTACGACTGGTAATGGCAAAGAGGGTAGGCCCCGAGCCAGAAATGGCAACGCCGTCCGCCCCCGCTCTTAGTGCATTCTCTTTTGCCTCTTCAAAGCCTGGAATCAGCTGTGCCCGGACTGGCTCAATAACGATATCGTTCAGGCTACGGGCGAAGAGGTCGTAGTCGTTCTTGGCGAAGGCGGCGGAGATGAGGCAGGAGTTGGCCATGTTGTTGACAAAGCCCTCCATGGGTACGGTCTTGGGCAGAATCTCTCTCGCTTCCCGCGTCAGGATGACAATATCCGGAGTGACAAGAATAATGTGCAGCTTGTCGATGTGGCCGATTTTGGTGACGTCCAGGGGAAGTTTCGAGCGCGTTAAGGTAGCCCCCCCGAGGAGACATGGTGCGGTGTTGTCGGCAAAGAAACCGCCGGAGACGTACTCCTCTGCTTTTGTTGCGGGGAGAATGAGATCTTCCTTGCTGAGTTTCTCTCCGTAGAGATAATTGACGGCGAAGGCGGCGGCCGCGGCTGAAGCAGCACTGGAGCCGAGACCCGAACCCGAGGGCAGGCCCTTCCTGATCTTCATTTCCACTCCGCCGTCCTCTCCCAGGACCCGCAGCACTTCCCGGGCGGCAATTCCGGCAGTATTTTTATCGGGATCGGTGGGCAGGTCGTGTTCGGACTCAATCTCGCTGATGAGAACACCAGAGTCGATCTTCCGCGCTTCAATGATGTCGCCCCATCCTGACACCGCCAGCCCCAGCACGTCGAAGCCGGGACCAATGTTGCCGATTGTGGCTGGTGCAAATACCCTGATCCAATCCATGTTATGAGTGCTTTGTTAAATGGTTATCGATTTAGCGTGAGGATAGCACTTTAGGCATGCAATGTGACCCCGCCTTCAGCGCGGCAGTCGGGACCAGTCACGAAGAATTTCACGGGCTGCGTTGTGGCCCGGAATGCCGGACACGCCGCCTCCCGGGTGGGTGGAAGAGCCGCACTGGTAGAGCCCGCGTATGGGTGAGCGGTAATCCGCGTAGTGCGGCGCAGGGCGCTGGAAGAACAGCTGTTCGAGCGCTAATTCGCCGTGGAAGATATGCCCGTGCGGAGAGTTGACGATGCGCTCGATATCCGGCGGCAATAGCAACTGGGTATCAATTACCGAGTCGCTGAAGCCCGGCGCAAGCTCATCAACGGTATCGAACACGTTGCGTGTGAAGTTGTCCCGCTCCTGCTCCCAGCTGGCGCCCTTCAACTCATAGGGGGCGTGTCCGCCAAACAGGTTGATCACGTGTTTACCGGCCGGCGCCAGCGTGTCGTCCACCGTGGTGGGCACCACAGCGGTAATAAACGGGCGGGCCGAGTAGCGGCCCGCACAGGCGTCGTCATAGGCGGCCTGGAGGTACTCAACGGTGGGGCCGATGTGTATGTAGTTGGGAACGTCACAGCCGGCCATGGCGGCATCGAATGCAGTGAAGCGGGGCGGCGCTTCTGCGGCCACGTTGATCTTGAAAGCAGTGGAAAAAGTACGGTAATTCCGGATGTGCCTGAGAAAATCATCCGGCAGGTGTTCCGGTTCCAGCAGCTGGTCGAACAGTACTTTACAGCTAACGTTGCTGGCGACGGCACGGGCACGGTATTCATTACCTTCCCTGGTGACCACGCTGGCAACGCGGCTATCGTTCACTTCTATTCGGGTCACTTCGGCATTGGTGAGAATTTCCATGCCATGGCGGCGCCCGCTGGCAGCAATTGCATCGCTGATGGCGCCCATGCCGCCGCGGACAAAGCCCCAGCCGCCGGCGCCTTCGTGTTCGCCCATCAAGTGATGTAGCACGACGTAGGCGGAGCCAGGAGTTTTCGGCCCGGCAAAGGTTCCGATGGAACAATAGTAGGCCAGTGCAGCCCGGGTGACGCTGTGTTCAAACCAGCGGGACAGGAAATCGTCAGCGCTCATGGTCATCAGGTCTACCAGGCGGTAGAAGCGCTTGCCGATCTTGCGGTATTTCCATAACAGCCCGAACGTCTCGCGCATGCCCTTCAGGTCGCGGCGCGTCGGGTCGATGGGTGTGTCCAGCAGCAACTTGCGCACAATATCTGCAGCCTCAGAGAGCCACGCGTCGAACTGCGGATAGACCTCGCCATCGCGCTTTGAAAAGCGGCCGAACTGCTGCGCGGTCCTGGCCACATCACCGCTGAAAATAAGGTAATCATCCCGGCCCAGGGGGCAGAACATATCATTGGCCGGGAGCACCCTCAGCCCCAAATCCCGCAACTCCAGATCCTGAATGACCCTGGGGTGCAGCAAGCTCATTACATAGGAAAAGGTCGAGGCCCGAAAACCCGGCGAGAACTCCTCGGTAACCGCCATGCCGCCAACCTGGTGGCGACTTTCCAGAACCAGCACTTTCTTGCCCGCCCGGGCAAGGTAGGCGCCGCAGGTCAAGCCGTTGTGGCCGCCACCAATAATGATGACATCGTATTCAGCAGCACTCATGTTCGTGTGCCCCATACCCTCGAGAAGCCGGGTTATTACGACATGATAGCACCGCCCGGCGGGGCCGGTTTATACTAAAGAGGATTCTGCTTTTGGACCTCCGATTGTGAGCACCGATCCTTTATTACAGCCATTCCAGCTGAAACACCTGACGCTCAGGAACCGCATCGTGATCACGTCTCACGAACCTGCCTATGCTGAAGATGGAATGCCCAAAGAGCGCTATCGTCGTTATCACGAAGAGCGCGCCCGGGGTGGTGTGGCCATGACGATGACGGCCGGCTCCGCCCTGGTCTCCCGCGACAGCCCGCCTGCGTTTGGCAATCTGCTGGCTTACAAGGACGAAATCGTACCCTGGATGCGGCAATTGGTTGACAGTTGCCATGAGTATGACACCCGGGTGATGATCCAACTCACCCATCTCGGACGGCGCACCAGCTGGGGCACCGGTGACTGGCTGCCGACACTGGCACCGTCGTCCATTCGTGAGGTTGCCCATCGCGCGTATCCCAAGAAAATTGAAGATTGGGACATCGCCCGCATCATTCAGGACTACGCCGATGCGGCAGAGCGCATGCAGTCGGCGGGCCTGGATGGAATAGAACTGCAGGCCTACGGCCACCTGTTGGATCAGTTCTGGTCACCGGCGACCAATCATCGCGACGATCAGTACGGAGGCTCTCTGGACAACCGCCTGGGCTTCACCTACGCAGTCCTTGACGCCGTCCGGGAAAGAGTCGGGCCCAAGTTTATCGTTGGCATCCGCCTGGTCGCCGATGAACAACTGGACAAGGGACTTTCCCGTGAAGAAGGTTTACAGATATGCCATCGGCTGGTGGATCGCGGTCAGATCGATTTCCTGAACGTGATCCGCGGACACATCGACACCGACCCCGGACTGACCGATGTGATACCCGTGCAGGGCATGGCGGCTGCGCCACACCTGGATTTTGCCGGTGAAGTGCGGGCGTCTACCCGTTTTCCAGTCATGCATGCGGCGCGTATCAATGACGTGGCCACCGCACGGCATGCAATCGCCAGTGGAAAACTGGACCTGGTCGGCATGACTCGCGCGCATATCGCTGATCCGCACCTGGTGAACAAAATCATGCAGCAGCGTGAAGAAGACATCCGGCCCTGTGTTGGTGCGACTTATTGCCTTGACCGGATCTACCAGGCGGAAGATGCGCTTTGCATCCACAACCCGGCCACCGGGCGAGAGCAATACCTGCCGCACCGGATTGAGACTGAAGCATCGAAGAAACAGCACATCGTTATCGTCGGGGCCGGCCCGGCTGGTCTTGAAGCCGCGCGAGTCGCCGGTGCACGGGGGCACCGGGTAACGGTGTTTGAAGCCAATTCAGAGGCGGGCGGGCAACTGTTACTCGCGGTCCGGTCTAAGCGACGCCGTGAAATGACCGGGATTGTGGATTGGCGGTTGGCGCAATGCGAAACCCTGAATGTACGGTTTCATTTCAACCACTATGCCGAACTGGATGATGTGCTGCGGCAACAGCCGGATGTCGTCATCATTGCAAGCGGCGGATCACCTGATATTGAAATGCTTGAATCCGGCAACGAGTTCATCACGTCGACCTGGGATATCTTGTCCGGCAGTGTGAAACCGGCCGCCAATGTCCTGCTGTTCGATGATGCGGGCAACCACACGGCCATGCAGGCTGCCGAAATGATCGCAACCGCTGGCGGAAAATTGGAATTTGTAACTCCCGAACGCACACTGTCGCCGGAAATCGGTGCTTTGAGCCTCACTCCCTATTTGCGCGCGCTACAGCCATTGGGTGTGACGTTCACTCCTTGCCGGCGGCTTGTTTCAGTGGAGCAGACCGAGGAACAGCTGACTGCCGTTTGCGGCAGTGACTATGACGATACGATCACCCGGCACCGGGTGGACCAGGTCGTGGTCGAGAACGCCACCCAACCACATGAAGATCTTTACTACGAACTCAAACCCCGGTCATCAAACCTCGGCGTGGTCGATTACAACGCCTTGCTCAATGGAAAAATCCAATCCACGCAGGCAAACCCCGATGGCGAATTCCAGCTATTTCGGATCGGTGACGCCGTGTCCTCCCGCAATGTCCATGCCGCCGTTCTGGATGCACTGCGGTTGTTAAAGGACTTGTAAATATGCCGCGGCGAAAGCGCAGACGCGGCAGAGGGCTTGCAACGCCAGAGCCAAGAACGGCACCGGAATACATTACGCGCACCTCACCGCGTGGCACTAAAAGAATTAACCAGGAGGGTTATAAGTATTTTCCCTTGTAGTAGCAATCCCCGGTTTATTCATTCAGGTAATAATTTCACTTTCAATCCTGTGTATTTGGCTTGGAGTCCAGTGCGTTAGTACTCATTTGGTTTTATAAACTGACAGTGGTGGATGAGCAATTTTTTGAATTAGCTTCAAAAAAAACAGGATGACTTGATTTTTTATTGGATCGGAGTTGTAATGTGCTTTAGTCTGACGTTTTGATCAGATAAATATTATCCAAATAAATTGGAGGGGCACCATGAAGGCTTCGTTTGTCTTTAAGATTGGCACGGTTTTCCCATTTCTGTTTTTCTCGATTTTTGCCTTTGCGCAGGATGCAGCTGAAGAAGCTGATGAGGCGATGGCACTTGAAGTAGTTACAGTCACCGCAACACGGCGAGTAACCAGGCTGCAAACCACCCCGGTTGCAGTGACAGCGCTGAGCGGCCAGGAACTCAGAAATCTGTTTGCCCACGATATAGGTGACGTCGCATTGGTGACCCCGAACTTTTCGGCGGCCCAGGTCACCGGCTTCAACGCCGCGGGTTTTGCTATTCGAGGCGCTGCCCAGACAGACATCCTGTTGTATTGGGAGCCAGCAGTTGCGGTGCTGGTTGATGATTTCGTGATACCGCACGTACAGACACAATTACTTGAGCCGTTTGACATTGAGAGTATCGAAGTGCTGCGCGGGCCCCAGGGGACGCTATTTGGCAAGAACACCACTGCAGGCGTGGTCAACGTCAAAACAAAGCGGCCCGTGATGAATGATTTTCATACCGACGCCAGTGTGCGCTTCGGCAGTTTTGGGCGTGTCGAGCCTCGCCTCGCCGTGAACATCCCGCTGGTCGATGACAAGTTGTCTTTCCGGTTGGCGGCGATGTATCAAAAAAGTGACGGTTACTACCGCAACGGCAAGGTCAGTCCGAGCCAGCAACACCCTCCATCCAACGAAAAAATGGGTGGAGACGATGTGGTCACTGCCCGGGCCAAGTTATTGTGGGAACCCACGGATTACGTGAGAATCCTGTTCCAGTATGAATACCTGAAGGATAGAGGCGACACGCCGCCAGCGGTCAATGAAACTGACCCTGCCGCTCCGCAGCTCTTCAATTTTGCAGGTTTCCCCGGGGTTACCAGTGGCGACCCCCTGGATCAGGCCGGTGTGAGTTTCCGCGACTTTGTATCCGGACCGGGCAGCGAGACCACCGGCTTGTTCCTGACCGATGGGCACCGGATCGATGTTGATGGGTACTATATGAATATCGACTGGGAATTTGGAGATTATATTCTGTCCTCGGTCACAGGTCAGAGAAAGCAGGACTCCAAACTACCCAGCACCTATACCGGTGAAACTTTTGCCTCCATGTTTGATGCAAGCCGTGATGACAGCCGCAAAACCTTCCAGCAGGAACTGCGGCTTGCATCATACTTTGAAGGGCCTTTTAATTTCGTAGCCGGTGTATTTTATCAGCATGATAAAACGAGTTTTAACGTATTGCAGTACCTTGGACTGCTGGAATTTTTCCCCCCTGGATTCGCCGTCCCGGGTGTACTCGACAATGACAATCCGTTGATTATCAGCAACAACCAGAAATTGGATTCCATCGCCGGATTCTTTGATGTTACCTGGGAATTCAACGACTCATGGACCCTGGCCGCTGGTATCCGCTATACGAGAGAAAAGAAGAACTTTTTCTCCCGTGGGGGAACGCCGATCATAGTCTATGGCCAAAGTCCGGGAGATTACCCGTTCGATCCGAACGACCTGGATGAGTTCCCATGCGACGTGGTCACCAACTGTAAGACGGATAGTCAGACCTGGAAGGAGCCCACTTACCGCCTCATGATATCCAACCAGTTCAACCAGGACCTGTACGGCTACGCAAGTTATGCGCGCGGCTTCAAGTCGGGTGGCTACAGCGATCAGGCAGGATCGGGCTTTGATGCACCGCTGGAAGCGGCCCGTTACGACCCCGAATTCGCGAATTCATACGAATTGGGCCTCAAGGCAGAAGTAATGGATGGGCGTGGCCGGATCAATACGGCGATCTTCCATGTGAAATACAAGGATATGCAGCGCGCCGCCATCGCTACAAAGGATGGTTTCCAGGAAACAGTTGTCTTCAACGCTGCCCAGGTTCCCGTCTGGGGTATTGAGGTGGAAGGTTCTTTCCTGCTCACGGAAGACCTCATTTTGCGGGCCAATGTGGGCTTTCTGGACGCCAAGTATGATGAATTTCTGCTTGATCTCGACCTGGATGGTATACCGGATCAGGACCTGAGTGGACGTACGGTTACGCGTGCTCCCGATTTGACCGCCGGCATCGACCTGACATGGACAAGTGTCATCAGCAATGGCAGTGGATTACGCGCGCTCGTGGGATTGTATTACGAGGATGAAAGCACATATTATTACGCAGCAGACGGTGAGCAATTCGACACGACAATTCAGAGCCACACGCTGCTGAATGCCAACTTCACCTGGACCGCTCCGAGTGGAAAATGGTATATGTCGGTATTTGGCAAGAATTTGTTCGACAAACGCTACAGGAATGCGTCACAGTATGTCGGCGGGCTATGGACTTTCGCCACTTACGCTCCGCCGCGCACCTGGGGAGTTGAAGCGGGTATCAATTTCTAGGCTGGTTATTTTTGGGGTGTAAAAAAGGGCCGGTTTTTCCGGCCCTTTTTATTTCGGTCACTTGGAGCTATTCTCACCATCAAGGTATCGATCCAGCTCCTTGTGAAAATGCCGCAGGCGTTGCTCCTGCTCACCCCATATCGCTCCTCTGAACCCTTTTGAACGGATGCCTTTCTGCAGGACCGGCAGAAGCTCAGAATCCTGATCCAGGACCTCACCGAGATTCGGTGGCTCACCCATTGGGGTGTATTCGGTATCCGGCCTGATTTCACCCGTAGTGTCGGTACCTTCAGGCAAGCCCATCCAGCCCGGTACCGAGTAATCCGGATCATCCACGGGGCGGACCAGGGTCATGGTGTCATAATAGAATTTCTCCGGATCCGTCGGGTGAGGCATGAAGCGCATCAGGAAAGCGCCCTCAGGATGCAGGCCAACCTGGACGTTAGGAAAAATGCCAGTGGCCCAGCTGTCCGTCAGTTGTCCGTCGGTGAAACGCTCGTAACCCAGATTGAGGCGGGTTGAGCGCTCCCTTTTGGCTTGTTGAATTGCCTCGCGTACTTCCCCAGCGCTGCCTTTGAACTGTGTCGGGTCGATACTCGCTTCTATCATCATGTATTCCAGGCTTGGATTCATAACGTCCTGGTCAGCCTGGCGTTTGGTCTTGATAGCGATCGGTACCAGCATGCGGCTGCCCCCATGAGGATAGAGATCAAGCTGTACGCCCATGTCATCCATCACATCCTGGGTTTGTGGGTGTACCGCGTGCAGGTGATAAGTTTCATAGAACGCATCAACTCCGGTTTTCCAATTGGCCGCCCACTCGCTTACCGTGTGCCTGACGCAGTACATTTTGTCCAGCTGATAGACTTCCAGGTAACCCTCGGGCAGGCCGAACTGCTCTCTCAACGGTGGCGGGCTTTCATCCATGTTGATGAAGATGATTCCAGCGTAGCATTCGCAATGTATTTCCTTCAGTCCCGGGTTCTGGCAAACCAGTTCTGGATTAATGGTTTCCTTGTCGGTGATATGGGTACAAGCCCCGTCCAGACCGTACTGCCACGAGTGAAAAGAGCAGGTGAATTGCACCAGGCTTCCCCGGTCGTTGTGAACTATCTGGTTGCCGCGGTGTGCGCAGACGTTATACAACGCTTTCACTGAACCGTCTTCCTGCCGGACAATGATAATGCTCTCATTGCCAGGCCGAAAAACCGAGTAATCTCCAGCTTCCGGGATGTCTGTTTCGATTCCCGCGATCAACCAGGTACGGGTCCACATTTTTTCCCATTCCAGCGCCATGAATTCCGGGCTGTAATATCGCGTGGGATCCAGCACATCCAGCCCATTGTCGATAAAAGGCTGTTTTGCCTCCAGCTCATTTGCTTCTGCATCCGGATTGATCTGCCAGCTTTCAACTACGTTTGTGCTCATTGCAATAAACCTCTTCACTCTTTCTTCTATTAACTATCGGGTGCCAAACTCACAGTAATCTTCTTTCTCCACCAGGCCAAATGCGAACGACAGCTTGACCAGGCCTACAATTATTGAAAGGCATAAAGCCAGTTCCAGGATGTCCTCTTCACTGAAATGACGTGTTAGCTTCGCGTGCAGTTCCGGTGTCAGTTCGCCATGAGGATTGTTCAATGCCAATTCATCTGCCAACTCCATTACTGCCTGTTCATCTTCACTGAAACTGGTGTAGTCCTTCTGCCACATCGCGTCGATCTGTTGCTGCGAATATCCGATACTACCTACACCGATCAGGTTTTGCAGGTTACAGGTCCGGCAGCCGTGGTTCATGCTCAGACGCAAACGGGACAATTGCTTGTATTTCTCGCTCACACGGCCGTCAAAGAAAATGTTCTGGTAAAACTGCACCATCGCAAAGTCCAGCAATTCCGGCGCGTTGGCAAAAACGTCCACAAATGTGGGTGTTCCAGTTAACTCGTTCAGAGCATCCCAGGCCATGCGGGCACCGTCGGACAGGTCTTCTCGGGGAACTCTATGCATTAATGTTTGGCTCACGGTGATGCTCTCCTTCTTTATTGCTCAATCAATTTCGCTCAATCATACCCGACAGACGAGGAGCGATCCTTAGATGATCAGGGACACGATCAATGCCGATCCGGCGATCCAACTCTTCGTGCCAGTGATAAATTCTCCGTTCCTGGTAGTTCACCCGGGTTCCCAGGAAGCCAGGTGATTCCATCGATCGCTGTATTTGAGGCGCCAGATCGAGGTCCTCTTGCAGGATGCGGTTAAAGTTTTCAATGCGCTGCTCCCACAGCGGATGGCGGTCACCATCGCCCCAATCAGGGGCAAACCAGTGGCAATCGATACGCATGGTCCGGGTACTGCTTGGCCAGAAAGTGAGAAAAGGCATTCCAGTGGGCGCAACCGGAGTCACCAGGTTCGGGAACACGTTATAGGAAACATTGGTTCTGAGGGGCAACTCGCCGGCCTGCGGAAATTCCAGCATGCCAATCGTACCGGGATCAACCCACTCGGGGTTACGGTTGGGTGTCACCATCAGCGAATGACCGTTGGGCCAAAGGAGGATTTTAGTCGCTCTGTGTTCCAGGAATCGATTGACCGTGTCCTGATGGATATTTTTCAGATGGTACACCTCGAAAAAGGCTTCCAGCATGATTTTGATACTACACTCAACATCGAAGCCATATGACTCCACGTGACGGATGCTTTGCGGTTCGAATGGCTGTAGCTGGGAGGTGATCGGACCAAGGGTTTTCAACAAGGGTTCCGCTTCCGGGTCCTGGTTGATAAAAATCCAGTTACCCAATCGCTCACAGCGCACTTTGACCAGCCCCAGGCAATCCAATTCAAGGTCCGAAAAATCCCGCCGCTCAGGGACGCCCCGGAGATTGCCCTCCAGGTCATAGTTCCAGCCATGGTAAATGCACCTTAGCCCGGTGGAAACTTTTCCGCTTGATGCCGTGACCAGGGGACTGCCTCGGTGGCGGCAAGTGTTATAGAAAGCTCTTACCTGGTCATCCAGTCCCCTGACGATGAGAATAGGCGAGTGGGTCTTGTCCCACAGGATGTAACTCCCTTTCTGCGGCAGTTCATCCTGGTGGCAGGCGTACACCCACGATTTTTGCCACAGGAATTGCTGTTCAAGCTCCAGGAATTCAGAATCGGTGTAGCGTCCACCCGGGATCACCGGAAGAGCGGGGAAATTTTCCGGTGGCTTGCTGCGGGATCTTTCGTATTCGAATCCTTCATACACAAGGTCAATAAAGGACTGATCCATTGGGGCCGCACCACCGGAAGGCATTGTAATCAAAGGAAGTCAATTATAGGCTTTGAGGGATTATAAATAAACAATCATGATTGTTTATATTGAATTCACCGAATACCGAGCCACTTTGCCAAGCTACAATAGCCGGGCGTTGCTTTATACTCAAAGAGGCTGGATGTAGTAACAAAAGGCATCCCAAAATCGGATACAAGGCTGGAGAGAATGGATTTTCAATTAAGCGAAGAACAGAAAGAATTGAAAGAGAGTGTACGGCGGTACGCGAACGAGCGACTGCTGCCGATTGCTGAGGAAATCGAACAAAGCGGCGAGCCTCCTTCGCGGGAGTTGATCAAGGAATTTGCAGATTTGGGCTACCTTGGAATCAACATTCCTGAAGAGCTTGGCGGCCAGGGCTTCAGCAATCTGGATGCTCTGATCGTCATTGAAGAGTTGGGCCGTGTTTCATCTGCAGTGGCATTCCCGGTATTTGAATCCTGCGTTGGCCCGGTTCGGGCTATCGAGCGGTTCGCCAGCCGGGAGCTGGCCGAAGAAGTTGTGCCGGCTGTCTGTGCAGGGGAAAAAGTCGTGGCGATCGCCATGTCGGAACCGTCAGCGGGATCAGCCCTCACGGACTTGACGACCAAAGCCGAAGTTCTGGGGGATGAGGTGGTGCTGAACGGGACGAAACGCTGGTGCTCGGGCGGCGGTCATGCCGATGGTTACCTCGTTTATTGCCGGTTCTCCGATCAGCCCGGAGCAAAGGCAATCGGGGCTGTCTATGTGGAAAAAGGCACCCAGGGCCTGAGTTTTGGTCGCCCTGAAAATCTGATGGGTTTTCGAGGGGTTCCTTCTTCTGACCTTTATTTCGATAACCTTAAAGTGCCGATAAACAACGTGGTTTTGCCTGCGGGCGGATTCGGCAAACTGATGGCGGCCTTTGACCTGGAACGTTGCGGCAATGCAACCATGGCGCTGGCCCAGGCCGCCGCCGCCCTTGCCGACGTTTCCGAATACGTGCAGCAGCGCGAGCAATTTGGCAAACCCATCATTGATTTTCAGGCGGTTCAGATGAAGCTGGCCGAAATGAAGATGCAGGTGGAGGCCTCCCGTCTGCTGATCTGGCGGGCGGCCGTGGATGCGGAACAGGGGTTCCCGAGCATCAGTGCTTCCAGCGTAGCCAAATGTTTCGCCAACGAGATTGCACGTACCGTGACGGGCAATGCCCTGCAATTGATGGGCGGTTACGGTTATTCGAAGGAATTCCCGATGGAACGCCGCTTCCGCGATGCCTGGGGCTGGGGTATTGCGGGCGGTGCGATCGACATCCAGAAAATCAACATTGCCAGCGCCATGATTGGCCGCCGTTTTAATCAACGAGCGTGACGCCTTCGGCTCCTAGTCCTTTTGAGGCAAAGCTACTTCGATTTTGCCGTCCGCCAGGCGCAGGGGAAATGAGCGAATGGGCTTTTTGGCCGGTGCGCCGGTGCAGGAACCGTCGCGTATGTCGAAAGTGGCGCCGTGCATTGGACACATAATGCGATAGCCGCGCATGCGGCCTTCGTCGAAAGTCTCATGGGCATGGGAGCATAGGTTTTCCACTGCGAAATATTCATTCCGAAAACGGCAGATAACAATACCTATCCCGTCGACCTCGAATACCGAAAAGCTTTTTTCCTCGATATCCTGGGCCTCTGCGATAAAAGTAAAGATCTGTTCAGGCATCTTGTATCCCCGGCGAAATTGAGAGCGATTCTAGCATTCCAGGGCCAGTGAAATACAAGCAGTACGGTTTCCTTAAGTGAGGACCGGTGCTAATATAACTTGAACTCTATTCAAATTTTATTCGGAGTAATGGCGATGATGACATTCCTGGCACGGATGAAGATTAAGGAAGGCAAAGAAGCAGATTTCATACGTCTGGCAAATGAATTAACGGAAAAGGTGCGGGCGAACGAGCCCGAAACCACGGCTTACGAATTTTTCAAACTCAGGGAGGAGGTTCGGGGTTACGCCGTGTTTGAGCAGTTCACCAGTGAAGAAGCTGAGGAAGCTCATCGCAACACGGCTCATTTTACTGAAATTGCGCCTGACCTCATCGACTGTATCGATGGCACATACGTCAGGGAATTTCTGGATCCAATGAAATAAGGAAGTGCCGAATGAGCAATGATCTGGCCACGGTCCGCTTACAGGCAACTACGCTGGGCGACCTGCTCTTGATGGCCGCGGACACGCAGCCCGACCGAATGGCAGTTATTCTGCCTGATCAACGCAGCAGTTTTGCAGAAATCCGTGAAGCAGCTTTCCGCAGGGCGCTGAGCCTGCAGGCCCTGGGTGTCGGGCCGGGCGATCATGTCGGCTTGTTACTGCCGACCGGGATGGATTTTGTAGAAACCATGTTCGCCACTGCCTTGCTGGGTGCAGTGACGGTTCCCGTCAATGCCAGGTATATGCCGCCTGAACTGGCCTACGTGATTGAAAATGCCGACCTGAAAGTTCTTCTGACCACCGACAAGATTGCGGAGACTGTGAATTTTGTCGAGCGCTTGACCCTGGCTCTGCCTGAATTGACGAGAGCAGATGCCGGCAGCCTTGAACTCCAGGGAGCACCACTACTGCGCAATATCGTTCTGTATGGCAGCTCTGAAGCACCCGGAATGTTGACTGAGGATCAATTCAGCGCGCTTGCCCAGGGCGGTGATTTGGACCGCCTGCACTTGTGTCGTCTGCAGATTCGCCTCGGTAACACGGCCCTGATCCTTTACACCTCCGGGACCACGGCCAATCCGAAGGGCTGCATGATTTCGCACGAGGCCATTGTGCGCAACAGCGCTGCTTTGGCAGACCGCTACGAATTGACCGGCGATGACAGTTTCTGGTCGCCGCTGCCGATGTTCCACATCGCAGCCATTCTTCCGCTCACGGCCATCTTTGCCAAGGGCGGCACCTACGTAACCACCGGGTACTTCCAGGCAGGTGAAGCGTTGAGAATGATGGAGGAAGAAAACGTAACAGCGACCTACCCCTGCTTCTGGACAATCATGTCCGACCTGGTTGACCACCCCGATTTCGAGAAAACTGACTTGAGCCGGATCAAGCTCATGAACGCCAATTTCGCGGTCCAGCCAGCGGAGATCGGTGAAAAAATGAAAAAGGCGCTACCCAACGCGATCTTCGTCGGAACCTTCGGCATGACCGAAACGGCCGGCACGGTCACGACCAGCCGCTTTGATGCAACTGAAGAACAACGCTTCACGCGCTTGGGCACGCCGCTATCCGGAATAGAAGTCAAAGCGGTTGACCAGGAAACCGGACTAGAGGCCGCAGCCGGAGAGCGGGGCGAAGCCTGGATTCGTGGCTATTGCACCTTTACCAGGTACTACAAATCACCTGAAAAGACCGCTGAGGCTTTGGATGACGAGGGATGGTTTCATTCCGGAGACCTGATATCCATAGATCCGGATGGCCAGTTGATGTTTCATGGCCGCTTGAGAGACATGCTCAAAGTCGGTGGAGAGAATGTCGCCGCTGTTGAAATAGAGGCCTGGCTGCAGAAACATGAAGCGGTCAAACTGGCACAGGTGGTGGGTGTTCCTCACCAGCGCCTGATCGAAGTACCGGCGGCGTTTATTGAGCTGGAGCCTGGCGCGAGTGCCAGCGAAGAGGAGCTGATGGCGTTCTGCAAGGGCCAGATAGCCGGATTCAAGATTCCCCGCTACGTAAGGTTCGTGGAAGAGTGGCCGATTTCATCGACCAAGATTCAGAAATTCAAACTGCAGGACCAATTGGTCGGGGAACTGGGGCTTTAGTCCAGCCTGTCTCAAGCAAATGAATCCGGGAGATCATAGATGGTGGTATTTATTGCAACGCTGAATGTGGCGCAGGGCAAGGAGGCGGAATTCGAACGCCTGCAAACCGAACTCTCGAAAATCTCGCACGAGGAAGAACCCGGGCTGGTCGTCTATGACGTGAACCGGCACGCAGAAAAGCCACGAACTTATGTCGTATATGCGCGTTTCAAAGACCAGGCAGCTTTTGAACTCCACCAGCAAGCGAATTTCCATCAACGCCTGGTGCCACCCATCCTCGACTGTGTCGAAGGCGAGATGGATCTGCAGTTTTTTGAGTGGGTTGACTGATAAAAATCGAGGTGAACCGCTGTTTCAGCCCTATTCTTTTGGCCCAATCGCCAGCAATACATTTCCGGGCATATGAAAATACATCCCGTAGCCCGAGTTCACGTAAATCATGCCGTTGGCCACCATCGGACCGCCGCCCATGAAGGATCCACCCCGGGCTTTTTCCCCGGAAACGGTGTCGAAATCCCTCAGGGAATTGAGTTCCCACAAAATTTTTCCATCCTCGGCCGAGTAAATCCGCAAACGGCCGTCAAAATGGCCGGCGATGACCGCTCCGGGGATTGCCGTAATGGCCTGTCCGATACCGGGATCACAATATTCAAGATCAGCGCAAACATCCGGCGCCGGTGCTGACCACAACAGGGCACCCGTTTCTGCACTGATCGCATAAAGACCGGGTTTGGCCGGGGTCTTGAACTTGTAACGTGTCAAGTCTTCGGGATAGAACATGTCGCTGATCGGTACGTAAACGCGGCCGCCTTCGGCCGCCATGCCGAACAGCACGCCACCCTGGACGCCACCGCGGCCCACAGGAGTTTTCCACAGCGTCTGGCCGTTTTCCGGATCGATGCCTGCGACGCGGCCTGATTTCTGGCCGGCGACCAGGAACGCACGGCCGTCGTCCAGAGTAACCAGAATGGAGGAGGCCGCAAAATCATAATCGGGGCCATCCTCTTCCGGGCAGTTAGCGTCGTCTATGGCATAGTCAGACAGGCAACCCACGTTCCAGGCATCTTTGCGGGTCTGTTGGCTGATCCAGCGTTTCTCACCTGTTTCCATGTCGAAAGCGATGATGGCATCGGAGTTACCATCCGCCGGCGACGTGTAATTTTCGCCGCTGCCCACGTACAACTGACCGCGTTTGATATCGATGGTCGGGCTGTTCCAGAATGGCGCCCCGGAGGGAGCGTATATTGGCGTGCCAACCCGGTTATGGCCGACCAACGCGGGTTCTTTGTCAATTGAATGGTTCTTCCAGATCATCTTGCCACTGCCTGCATCGAGTGCCACGACAGCCCCTCTGAACGTACAGCAGGCGTACTGCGGATCGAGCGCGGGTACTACTTCCAGAGATGAGACCGGTACAAACACCCGGTCGCCTGCCAGCGCCAGTGCACCGGTGATCGTTGCATTGGGGTGGTCGTCCACCTTGATCTTCCAGCGCAGTTCGCCGGTGATGGCATCCACGGCATAAGCACGTGCCAGGAGGTCACCGAAATAGATCGTTGGTGAAGGGTTGTCGCCTTTCTCCCAGGGGGAAATGATGATGGCATTGCGCACCTCGGCATTGGCCTTGAACGTCCAGCGCAGACAACCGGTCTTCGCGTCCAGCGCCCGGATCGTTCCATCCTGGCTGCCGAAATAGACTGCGCCGCCGGCCACGGTCGGTTGTGAACGCGCCTGCGCTGCATTGGGATAGGCAAAAGCCCATTTCACTTCCAGCGTGGCGACATCTTCAACGGTCAGCCCGCCGGCTTTGGCCGGCTGATAACGCGAATTACCCCGGTCATTGCCCCAACCGAGTGACACGGGTGTCTTGCTGGCGTCGAAACCGTGTTCATCGTCGCAGGATGGCGGTGTTTTGGGCGCCCCACCTTCAGTCAGGCTGCGACCGGTAATGTACTCCGCGATGGCGCGGCGCTGTTCCGGTTCGATTTTCGTCGAATACTCCTCCATTGTTCCGCCATTCATGGCGTTAAGGACGTTCTCCGGCCCGATCATGCCGAGAAACATTCTGCTGGGTGTTTTGTAAACGCCCTTGTCATGACAGGAGGCGCAATACTGCATATAAGGCGCTTCACCAGGGTGGACTTCTTGTGCATGTAATCCAGTGGGTGAAAGTAATGCAATGATCAATAAGTACCAGCGAATGTTCATTTCAGCACTCCGGTGTCTTTTCAGTGATGCGGTTGTGTCCATTGGTTCAGGCGGTGGAAGGATATACGCGGTCATTTTCCCGTGCCCGCAGGCGTAACCAGTCAGAAGGACTGAACCCGGCGCCCGTCTGCGCGTTCAATTCATCACAAAGCGCGATGAATGCGTTCAATCCCAGCGTGTCGATATAGGACATGACGCCACCGGTGTAACTGGGAAAGCCCCAGCCCAGCGTCGATGCCAGGTCAGCCAGGATGGCGTTTGTCCCTGCTTCCCAGCTTTCAGCCGCCGCAAGGGCCTGGGCGCACATCAGCCGTTGTTTAAGGATCTCAACATCCGCACTATTTTGGGCAGAGGGTTGTCCGTCTGGCATTTTATCCCCCAGTGTCAAGGGTCCTGCAGCCATGCCAGCAGCGTGAGCCGCGTTTTCTATCAATGCGTGCCCCAATCCCTCAGTGGCCATTTGCCGGCCCTGCTGAATGTAGGCTTCTTCACAGCGCTGTTTCAGCTGTTGCGAAGCTTCATCGGCCATGATCTCTTCGCGGGTGGTTTTTCCGCGGTTCAGAAACCCGGTCCGGATCATGTTGCGCGCCACCGGGTCACGGGTAAGGGCAGAGAATTCACGGGTTTCAATTTTCAGCGCGGCATCCATCGAAGAGACGGTAGTGCCGTTGAACAGGCACCTCAACGCAGCGATGGGTGCGGGATAGTTGTGCTGGTGGTCAGCACTGACCCGGGCCGTCAGTATTTGGAACAGCCGGCCGATGTTCATATTGTTGAGCCCCGAGCCGCCAGGCACTTTAAAGCCTTTTTGATCCCACGGCTGTTGCGCATTTTCCGCTTCCAGGACCCACTTCTCTGCTGCATTTAGAAGGTCGTTTTCAGCAACGACCCGGTTGATGATGCCAAGCTCCAGGGCTTCGGCAGGATTCAGGTAACGCCCTGAAAGAATCAGGTCTGCAGCCGCTTTCAGGCCGATGAGCCTGGGCAACCGTTGGGTCCCTCCGCCTGCCGGCAACAGGCCCAGTGTGACCTCCGGCAGGCCGAGCAGGATTTTGGGATTATCGACCACCACCCGGTAGTGGCAGGCCAGGGCCAGTTCCAGACCCCCGCCCAGTGCCGTGCCATTGACCGCCGCTGCGACCGGTTTGCCGCAGGTCTCCAGCTTTCTCAGTGAATCCGTGTAGCTGCGTGATTGCCTATAGGCGTCGGCGGGCGTCCGCCGCATATCGTAGTAGCCCACAATACGCTTCAGATCACCGCCCGCCATGAACGAGGACTTTCCGGAGTGAATGACCGCACCGATGGCGTCGTCATCAGCAGAAAGGTGTTCGGCCGCAGCACCCAGAGCTTTGTGCAATTCCGGGGTCAATACATTGACGGGCCGGTCTTTTACATCGATCGTGATAAAGGCGACACCGCTGTCTGAAACCTGGTAACTCAGGGGTTCAAATGAGATCGGCTCCGGCATTTTTGTTTCCTCGTTGTTCAGAGCAGTTCAAATTCGCTCGATGATGGTAGCGGTGCCCATTCCGGCACCAACACACAGGTTGACCAGGGCCGTGCCCAGGCCGCGTCGTTCGAGCTCGTCCAGGACAGTTCCCAGGATCATCACGCCTGTTGCGCCGATCGGATGCCCCATCGCGATGGCGCCGCCATTGACATTGATCTGTTCATGCGGAACATCCATCTCATCCATGAACAGCAGGACAACCGATGCAAATGCCTCGTTGAGTTCGAACAGGTCGATATCCGACCGGTCCATTCCGGCTTTGCGCAACGCAATCCGGGCCGAAGGCGTTGGGCCGGTCAGCATCAGCGTTGGATCGGTGCCCACTGAGGCGCAGGAGCGAATGCGGGCGCGTGGTTTCAGCCCGAGTTTTTCACCGATTGCTGCGGAACCGATCAGGGCGCCGCCGGCGCCGTCAACGATTGCACTGGAATTTCCCGCCGTGTGAACGTGCTCGATTTTTTCGATTTGCGGAAATTTCAAAATGGCTTGCTGGTTGAAACCCATTTCACCAAGACGCGTAAACACCGCTGGCAACTTACCCAATGATTCCACTGTTGAGCCCGGCCGGATAGCCTCATCCCGATCAAGCAGGGGCATTCCAATCTCGTCTACCACCTTTATTACGGAACGGTCAAAATAGCCGTTTTCCCAGGCCTCGGCTGCGCGAGTTTGGCTTTCTGCCGCGTAGATATCGACATCTTCGCGAGAGTGGCCATGTAGGGTGGCGATCAAATCGGCCGAGATGCCTTGCGGAACAAAATGTATTTTGTAGGCCAGTGACGGGTCGGAGGACCAGGCGCCCCCCGAAGAACCGATCGGTATCCGTGACATGCTTTCAACACCACAGGCAATCACCAGTTCACATTGCCCGGAGCTGACTTTGGCGGCGGCGAGATTGACCGCCTCCAGCCCGGAAGAGCAATATCGGTGGATCTGCTGCCCAGGTACGTTGATGGCATAGTCCGCGGCCAGGCAGGCGCTACGACCGATGGCACTGCCCTGTTCCCCGATGGGTGAACCGCAGCCTGCGATCACGTCTTCGACCAGGCTTGTGTCGAGCGTGCTTCGGTCCCTGAGATGAACCAGGACCTGGGCCAGCATGTTGACCGGTGAAACAGTGTGCAGGCCGCCATCAGGACGGCCCCTGCCGCGCGGGGTTCTCAGGTGATCATAGATGAAGGCTTCTGACATCGGCGACACTCATTTTCTTTTATGTTCTGATGGCGCCTGCAGCATCACCATGATCCTGGCAAAGGACCTTCATTGAAGCTGCGATTGGCCATCGGATAGGCTATTATACATTTTGTATTTAATTCAAAAACCAATATTTCCATGGAATTACAAAATAAAGTAGCTGTAGTTACTGGCGGAGCTTCCGGGCTGGGGCGGGCAACTGTCGAGAGATTCGCGGATCAGGGTGCCAGCGTTGCCATATTCGACCTGAATGAAGAGGCTGGTGAGGAAATGGTTCAGTCCCTGGGTGGCAGGGCGTTGTTTTGCCAGGTCGATGTTTCCGATGACGCCTCGGTGGCTTCGGGAATTGATGCCGTGAAGAAAAAATTCGGCGCCATTCACATCAACGTGAACTGTGCCGGCCGCGGTGGGGGCGCTACCAAGACCGTCAGCAGGAAAGGCGCATTTCCAATGGAACTGTTCCGGGATGTCATCAACATAAACCTGGTGGGTACTTTCAATGTCTTGAGCAAGGCTGCGGAAATAATGGCCGAAAACGAACCGGATGAAAATGGGGAACGCGGCGTGATCATCAACACGGCATCCATTGCGGCCTATGAGGGCCAAAAAGGGCAGGTTGCCTACGCCGCCAGCAAGGGTGGGCTGGTTGGTATCACTCTGCCCATTGCCCGCGACCTGGCTTACTATGGCATTCGCATCGCCACCATTGCGCCAGGTTTGTTCGAAACGCCGATTCTCAAGGGTTTGACACCTGAAGTGAAGGAAGGCCTGGCGAAGGGTATTCCCAATCCAATGCGATTGGGGGATGTTACCGAATTCGCAGCCCTGGCGGACCACATCGTGGGTAACAGGTACATCAATGGAGAAACCATCCGCCTGGATGCCGCTTTGCGAATGTAGCGTCGAGCCTGGCCCGGAATAAAGGAGCACGATGTTCATGTCGGAAGAAAAAGAAGCCATTCTGCGCCTGATGAATGAATATTGTTACCGTATTGATGCCGGTGACATCGAGGGATTTTCCGAACTTTTTGAGCAGGGTTCATTTCATGTCCTGGGTGACCCCAGCGGCCCCGATATCGGCAAAGACGCCGTACTCACAACGCTGCAAAATGTGATCATGTACGATGGCCGCCCGCAAACCCAGCACGTGATGAGCAATGTTCAGATCGATGTCCAGGATTCGGGCATCGAGGCAACGGCCCAGTGTTACATCACCGTTTTCCAGGCTTTGCCGCCCGACTTCCCCATGCAGCCAATATTCGGCGGCCATTATCGCGACCGGTTTGCAAAAACCGGTTCCGGCTGGCGCTTTGCCAGCCGGGAAATATCACCCGATCTGCTGGGCGACCTCAGCCGGCATCGGGCGGATATGGCCTGAGCCGGGATAGGGGTGCGATAGTAGGCTTCTGCTTCAATAACGCCATGTTTCTTCATAACCGGGCAGCCGCCCTCCGAGGTAATCCTCGACACAGGTCAGAGCGGCGCGTGCGGCGCGATCGACGCCGATGCCACGGCTCTTGAAAGTCTCGCTGGCGAAATAGAGGCCATCGATGTTCGGCGCCCGCCAATGAGGCCGGTAGGAGCCGACCAGGCAAGGTTTCTGGATCACGCCAAAAGCAGGGTCAAAGACCAGCGTCCGGCGCTTCCAGACAGGCTTTTGAAGAGGCGGATACATGATGCCCATGCCTTGCTCGAATTTGTCGAACGTTTCCCGAACCCATTTCTTGTCACGTCCCATTCGTCCGGGAATCACGCCACCCATGACGTGCAGGTGCTTTCCTTCCGGTGCGGTGCTTGGGTCCATGTTTGACTGGGTGAAGAAAAACCCGGGCAATCCCGCCACAGGATCATGCACCCAGGTCGCGAGTTCTTTTGGATCGTAGTGGTAAACCGGCTCTTCAGTGGCGATATAAAGCCCTAGCCACGAGACGCGGAACTTGTCCTGGGAAAGGTGCCGGATCTGGCCTGTATACCAGTCGGGCAGCTCGTTTTCAGGAACAACATCCAGCACGTTCCACACCGGTAGTGTGGAAATGACGCAGGAAGTCTCGATCACATCGACTTCCTGCATTTCGAGAGGGTTGATCTGCGGTTCCCGGGGGATTTCCACCCCTTTGACCTGTCGGTTTTCGATGATAACCCTGCTCACCTGGGTATTCAGGCGGACCTCGCCACCGTGTTCCCGGCAGGCGTCCGCCAGGTCCTGCCATATTGCATCCCAGCCTTGCCCCGGCCAGCAGGAATAAGCCGCCATGTGCTTTTCCTCGTAGTGCATCTTGCGCACAAAGAGATTGTCACTTGCAGAGTGGTCCCAGGGTTCATCGGTGAGACATTCCAGGACCGAAATGAATTCGAACAGGTCGATCACGCCCTGGTCATGCGTGTATTGCTGCAGCCATTCGCGCAAGTTGCGGTCATCCCATTTATCGAGTTCCTCCCAGGGCGTCTCTACCAGAGCCTTGATGACTTTCTTCAATTCCGTCTTGTCGGTCGAGTAGCGATCCCTGATGGAGCCCCATTTTTTCTTCTCATGGTCCCACACGGGCATATCGGCGTTGACTTTGCCGTGGATCAGTTTTTTTCCCACGTTCTCGAAGATTTTTGTGATTCCCGATCCTCCATCTTCGATCAAGTGCCCGCCGATGTTAACCTTGTATCCCTGGTCGTCCACGGCGAGAGCGCGACCGCCCAGGTAAGGGCTCTTTTCGCACACGAGTACTGATTTACCTTCCTTGGCAAGCAGGGCGCCTGCCGACAGACCGGCTGCTCCGGCACCAATAACAACAACATCGTATTTGGTCATACCAATTAGTCCTCTAAAATAAACAACAATGGCTGTATATTAACTCTAACTTATAAATGACTATTATTTAGCTAATATATACATAATATAATGGATATAGAGGAAAAATAAAAGAGATTAAATGAATAAAATAATCAGTAATGGCTGTTATTTATGGTTTATCGCGCGCTATAATAAAGTGACGCGGTCCGGGTGAGTGGTTTGAGCTATAGAAGCGAGGTATGGCAATGAATTTTGAACTGAGTGAAGAAGTTGAACTATTTCGGGATACGGTTCACAGGTGGGTCGATCAGGAATGTCCGAAAGACTGGTGCAGGGAACTGGAACGCAAGGAGCATGAGTATCCACAGGAATTGTGGGACAAGCTGGCAGAAGCGGGCTTTCACGGCGTGGGCATTCCGGAAGAATATGACGGCCTTGGGGGAGACATTGTCATACAAGCCACGTTCATGCGCGAATTTGGCCGGAATGCGGCTGGCCTGGCGTGGATATGGGGGATTACATCTTTTTCGGGAGCAAATCGATTGGATTTTACGGCACCGAGGAGCAAAAGCGCCGGTTCCTGCCGAAGATGGCCGCCGGCGAACTGAAAACCGCGATCAGTTTCAGTGAAGCCAGCGGTGGCACGGATTTGCTGGGGGGGATGAAGACCAGCGCTGAAAAGACGGATGGCGGTTGGGTCATTAACGGGGAAAAAATATGGAGCACCACCGCTGATACAGCGGATTATCTGCTGTTGATCGCACGCAGTGACAAGAACGTGGAAAGGAGAACCGACGGCGTATCTCTCTTTTTCGTTCCGCGGGAAAGCGAAGGGATTACGACCACGCCACTATCCAAACTGGGTATGAGAGCCCTGAGTTCCTGTACCGTTAATCTGGAGAATGTCTTTGTGCCGGACGATCTGTTGCTGGGTGAGGAGGGCAAGGCCTGGAAGGATACAACGAAGACACTGAACAACGAACGCATCATGATGTCTTCTATGTGCCTGGGCATGATCGACGGCGTGCTGGAGGACGCGATCGAGTACATGACACAGCGGCGCGCCTTTGGCAAGCTCATCGGTGAATTCCAGACCCTGCAGGGTTACGTCGCCAAGATAGCCATGTACCAGAAGCAAACCGAACTGATGCTCTACAACACCGCCTGGTTGCAGTCCCAGGGCAAACCCTGCTTAATGGAAGCTGCCATGACCAAGACCATCGCCTCGGAGTATGCCTGCAAGGCGGCCGATATGGGTATCTCGATCCTTGGCGGCATGGGTTATTCGGCGGAAACTGACATGCAACGCTACTGGCGTGATGCACGCTTGCTGAAAATCGGTCCCGTCAGCAACGAAATGGCCCAGAACATGATCGCCCAGGGGCTGGGGCTGCCACGGTCATTTTGAATATTTACCATGTTCTTGAGGGCCCGGGCCCGCCAGCCGCATCTGTTATTTCAGCCAGTTCCGCGGGTAGTTCCAATTGGAGCTCGTCGGCAAGCTGCCTGAGGGCGCTGCAAACATGCGCGGGGAGCCTTATGCCGTCTTCCGGCATTTCCTCTTCCTTACGATACGTTCCCGCACCCGGTAAACGTGCGCCTGCCTCGTGCAGATAAGCGGCCAAGCCGCCAATACGCCGGCTGAGATCATCACGGGGCAGGAATTTCAACGGATCAATAAGCAGGAAAAGCGCGGCGTTGCTGAACCACTCCGGATCGTGTTCACCGGCCATCATGCCACCGGCGATACCGCCGAGGATCTCAGCAATAATGGCCAGGGCATATCCCTTGTGACCGCTCACCCGTCCACCCAGCGGCAGCAGGGCGGCATCGCCCTCGATAAAGTCCCGGGCGTCGGTCACCGGATCGCCTGTTGCCGTCGTCGCCCACTCCGGATCCAGCGGCCTGTCTGTGATGAAGTGCTCCCATATTACTGCCCCTGCCACCTGGCTGGTCGCGAAATCTACGATAATGTCATGTGACACCGCGCCGAATGCAGGAATGCCGAATGCGATCGGGTTGGTGGACAGCCTGCGCTTATGACTGCCGAAAGGCGCAACGTTCCGGGCACCACCGCCCGTGTTGCAGAAAGCAAGGAACAACATTTCGCCCGCTGCCGCCATCTGGGCCCACTCGCCCAGACGCCCAAGGTGCGCACCATTGCAGATGCCGACTGCCGCGATACCGCTGTCCCGGGCATGTTTGACACCGATATCGACCGCGAGCGCACCGGTGAGTTGTCCAAAGCTGTCGTGGCCATCAACCCTGGCCAGGCTACCACTGCAGAAATCCACGCTGGGTTGCGCGAGCGGATCCAGAGCACCCGCAGCGATCATCTTTGCGTATAGCGGGAGCAGCCCGGTTCCGTGGGTATGGCAACCCATCCGGTCGGCTCCGGCAAGACTCGCTGCCACGCAAAGGGCGGTATCCGCGGGTGCGCCGAGCGCACGCAACACATCGGTGGCAAAAGTCTGGATCAATTCAGCCGCCATGGGCATAACAGGCTATCCTAATGTTCTTGCATCCATCAATGTAGCACGCTGGCGGGGCATGGCGGTCATGAACCTCAAGCAGCGAAGGAGATTTTTAGTTCATGGAGATCACACAGGCACAATTGCATACCCTTTTGCAGCACAGCTACTTCGACAACATCGACCGGGGAGATGCCGATCACGCCGTGCAGGCTTTCACCGACTCCGTTGTGTGGTCCCACTACCAGGTCTGGGAACATCACGGCCACATGCGTAACCGGGCCGATGTATTCAATGGGCGTAAAGAGTTGCAGGATTTCCTCACAGCGCGCATATCCGATATGCAGGTCGAAGGTATTCGTCACCAGGTAAAGCACGTAATCGTTCAGGGCAATGAGGGCGCTTTTCGTGCCGAAGTGCTGGGTGTCACCGGTAAAAACATGCGCTTTTTCGGCTGGGTAGAACTCACTGATGGAAGAATCAGCCGGTA
>PVMK01124945.1_pt1 | contig 40424 bp, 38 predicted proteins | sample 1853481 | NCBI WGS metagenome assembly PVMK01 (sample SAMN08533507, study PRJNA380276) | Marine sediment metagenome, whole genome shotgun sequencing project.
CCATACTTGAGCCGTGGTGTGACAGGTTTTTCGAATGGGTGATTACAGAGCCCATGCTGATATATGAATATCTTGAACTGGAAGCGGAAGGATGGTATTCGGTTCTGAAGGCAGAGCTTGAAACAGGAGTTGTAGACGGGATCTTCGGAAGCATGGATTGGTGCTATAAAGGGGGCTGCCTGGTCTCTCCAAAACATTTTAAGGATCTTTTCGCTCCTGGTCTCAAAAAGATTGTGGACCTGGTGCATGAAAATGGACTTAAATATATAAAACATTGTGATGGCAATGTATTGGACATTCTGGATACTATGATAGATTATTGCGGGATTGATGCCTATCACCCGATCGAACCCACCGCGGGGATGGACATAGCTTATCTTAAGAAAAAATATGGCGACCGGATTATTCTTTGCGGAAATATAGATTGCGGGGAAATGGTAAATTGGTCTCAGGAAAAGATCAGGAGCGAAGTAAAAAGAATAATAAAAATTGCTTCACCTGGAGGGGGGCATCTTCTATCAACCAGTAATGCCATGCATAGCGGCATACCTGTAGAAAATGTACGCGCTTATGTGGAGGCTGCTCATGAATATGGTAATTATCCTATAAATATTAATTAAATCAAACTTTTTAGTTGTTTGAATAGTGCAATTATTATAGTGAAAAATAATAATTTCCTAATTTTATTGTGGTAAAATAATATCAATAAATATTTTTAAAAATTTTTAAAATATAACCAAATGATACAGAGAGGGAACAAAAATGGTAGACATCAAGAACATCAGAAAATCAATAAGGCAGATAGGAAAACTGCTTTTTGAAAGAGAACTGGTAGATTCATCCGGAGGTAATATATCAGTCAGGGATGGCGATAAGATATATGTAAGCCCCAGGAGGACAGGATATGATAATCAGTGGGAAATAGATGAGGATTCAATAGTCGTAACGGACCTCTGCATGATGCCTGTACTGGGCGAAGCAGATGCTGTCTCCCGTGAAGCATCCACCCATTATTTTATATTTCAGAACTTTCCGGATGTGGGCGCAGTGATCCATGCCCACCCTATTCACATAATGTCTTTTGGAGCTGCTCATATGGATCTGCCAGCAATTTCTGAGGGTACAAGAGCTATACTTGGAAATGAGCCCATATCCAATGTACCTGAAGTACTTCCCGGTTCAAGGGAGCAGGCAGAAGCAGTAGTGGAAAATTTTAATAACAGGAGGAAAAAAGATCCGGGAGCTCCTCTTATATGCGGCCTTCCATACCACGGTACCTTTGCTGCAGGGGATACTCTTAATGATGCTTTTTGTTATACAGAAGTAGCAAATAACTGCGCTAAGATACTTATAAACAGACAGATGATGTTTGGCAATGATCCTAAAGCAGATTTTACAGTGCACAAGCAGTTTACAAAGGCGGACTTTGAAACGATAGATAAGACTAAAGAGATGTGTGATCCCGGATTTGTATACAGGGATGCTTTTGGCAAAGAGACTGTATATGGCAGTAAGCCAAAGAAAGAGACAGATAACAAGTCCCAGAGTTCCATGGTAGATAAAATAACAGAGGAAGTGCTTAGAAAACTTAATAATAAATAAAAAGTATTAATATTTTTTCTGGAGGGTCATAATGAAAAAATTGAGGCTGGGTTTTGTTGCAGGGTTTATGGAGGGTTTTTCAGATGAGAGATTAAAACTTTTCTCTACTTATGAAAAAGAACTGGAAAAATTATCCAGGAGTTTAAATTTTGAAATAATAAGTTATAAGGAAATTGTAACCACCGTAGAACAAGCCAGCAATGTCAGGGATGACCTGGACAAAAATGAAGTTGATTTTGTACTGCTCTTTCACCCCTCTTATATCCTGGGTACCCTTGTCTATGAGATATTGAAAGTCAGGGCTCCTGTGGGACTGTGGGCAATTGAGGAACTCCGGGACACAGGTCCCATGCCATTGGCCTCTATGGTAAGCCTCCAACAAAATTGCAGTATGGCAGTCCACAATTTTTTGGGAGAACCCAAGAAATTCAAATGGTTCTTTGGAGATATTAACGGAAAATATTTTAAAGAGCGTTTTGAGATCACGATGAAGTCCCTTGGAGCAGTAAAAAACCTGAAAAATACAAGGGTGGCTCAAATAGGCAAACTAGCAGACGGCCATATCAATCATATGGTAAATGAGAGAGAGATCTTTGCTAATCTAAAAGTAGATGTTTTTAGGGACTATGAGATAGAGGATATAATCAAACTCAGCAAAGAGGTGTCTGATAGTGAAGTGAGCGCTGATATGAAATTCCTTAAATCCAGCTGTAAAATCAGCCGTGTAGCAGAGGAAAAAGTAGAAAGTTCGGTAAGGATGTATCTTGCTGTTAAAAATCTTTGCCAGAAGGAAAATTATGATTCTGTAGCTTTTTCATGCTGGCCAAAACTCATGCCCAATATGGAGATGGTGGGTTGTCTTGTGAACTCAAGGCTTAATAGTGCAGGAATAGTAGCAGGTTGTGAAGCAGATATACTTTCTACAGTTTCAATGTTGATACTCAAATATATTACCCGGGACATAGTCGCTTTAATGGATCTTTCCAGATTTGATGATACTGATGATTCCCTTATGCTGTGGCATTGTGGTTCTGCCCCGATCGAGATGGCAAATGATAGAGGCGTGATCCTGGAAAAACACTATTTTGCAGATTATGCAGAAAGCGTTAAGAATTGCGGCCCTATAACAGATGTGATATTTAAGGAAGGGGATGTAACTGTATTCAGGCTTGTCAAGGAATCAGGACATTTCTATTATTTTACCGGTAAATTCTTTGATGAAGACAAACCTTCTTTCCATGGAAGCCGCGGTTGGGTAAATGATTTAAAATTATATGGGGAACCAATTAGATCTATGGATCTTGCAAATACTATACTCGCTAATGGACTTCCACATCATTTTCCCATGGTTATGGGACATATTGGAAAATACCTCGAAGAATTTGCATACTGGCTTGACCTAAAAAAAATAATAAGAAAAGATTATCAGGATTATTTATATGTCTAACAGGATTTATTAAAAGTAAGATGTTTTAATTGACAAGATATATGATCCTGACTTTTTCTTAAATAATTTTGTACGGTCAAAAAATCCATTACTTGAAAAATGAAAGGTGTTTCAAATGAATTCAAGGGAAAAATTTAATGCAGTAATGAACTTTGATGATAATTCTCCTAATATGAAAGCAGAATTCGGGTATTGGGCCGGTACCATCAGGACCTGGTTTGACCAGGGTCTTCCCAGACTGCAAGATATACCTGATAGTGTTTTAGATGGTGAATTAGTAAGAGGAACATTACCATTGCACCCTGAAGACGACGGCCTTATAGACAGGAATGTGCTCCCGTATTTTAAACTTGATTCATACCTGGCTAAGTTTCCTTTTGATATCAGTCCGCGCCTTGGTTTAAAAATCATAAAAGAAGATTCAAAAGAAAGGATCTATATAGATAAATTTGGGATCACTAATAAAGTATCCAAAGGAATGTGCAGGTATACCTATGATCCTGGATTATCCAATAAAAAATTCCAAGGGATTTTAATGATTATAAAAAATATTATGATGATAATCCTCAAACCAGGCTTCCTGAAAATTGGGATAATATGGTTCAATATTTAAAGCATAGGGAATTTCCGATCAGGCTGGGCGGTAATCCCTTCGGATTTTCCTTTCTGGCCAGGCACCTGATGGGGGAAGTCGGATATATGACCAGCCTATTCGATGATCCTGGCCTCATAAAAGGTATAAACAGGTTCTATATGGATTATGTAAAGGAATATTGGTCCCTTATCCTTAAAGATATTGAAATTGATTGCATAATCATACTGGAAGACATGGCTTACCGTTCAGGCTCTTTTATATCCGGAGAGATGTTCAGGGAATTTTTATCACCATTTTACATAGAATTTATAGATTTTCTTAAGCAGTATAATATAAAAAATATTATAGTAGACTGTGATGGACTTATTGATGAACTTATCCCTTTATGGATGGAAGTAGGCGTAAATGGGATGTTTCCCATTGAAGCTGTAAATGACCTGGTAGAGATCCGCCGGCTGTATCCCGGACTTAAACTCCTGGGAGGGTTTGACAAGAAGTCGCTTTTTGCTGGATCTTCCAGGGAGACAATAGACCGGGAAATAGATAGAGTTGTCTCAGTTACTTCAAAGGGAGGATATATACCACATATCGACCATGCCGTGTCGGCAGATGTGACCTGGGATAATTTTAAGTATTACCGTCTTAGACTTAATGAAATATTAGATAAGTGAGATTACTGGTCATCAAATAAATAGATTTAAGTAGATGATTAGACTAAAATATAAAATATTTATGAGATCGAAAATCAGTATCAGAAAATCGATGAGGAGGTATTTTAAAATAAATGAGTAAAAAGAATTATCTTATTTTTGATTATGGAGCCAGCAATGGAAGAGCAGCGATTGCAAGTTTTGACGGTTCCAAATTTGATATGGAAGTAATGCATAGATTTGAAAACCTTCCGGTATTTGCCGGAGGAACCCTTTACTGGGATATATTAAGACTCTTTTCTGAATTAAAAATAGGCATACAGGCATCTGTAAAAAAATATAGAAATATTATATCGATGGGAGTAGATACCTGGGGGGCTGATTTTGGACTTCTTGATGGTAAGGGAAAATTGATCTCCAATCCTGTCAATTACCGTGATGAGCAGAGCGGAAAAGACAGTACGGGCCTGTTTGAGATCATCTCCCAGAAAGAACTCTCGGACCTGACAGGGGCCTGGTGCATTCCGCTTTTTGATGTTTTTCAATTATACTCATTTAAAATAAATGGTTCTACTGCTTTAAAAAATGCAAAGACCTACCAGTCGATTGCCGATATTTTCAACTACTTCCTTACCGGAAAAGCAGTTAATGAGTTTACCCGTTTTACAACAAGTGTATTGTATAACCAGAAAGCAGGAAAAATAGAGGATAGTATTTTTAAAAAGCTGGATCTCCCGTTGGATATTTTCCCCAGGATGGTTTACCCCGGTGAAACAATAGGTAATCTATCAAGTGAAATCACTAGTGAGTTGGAAATAGATGCATTTCCGGTGATTGCTCCTTCGACACACGATACTTCATCAGCTGTGGCTGGAATACCTGTTATAGATAATAGGAAAAATTGGGCTTTTATAAGTTTGGGTACCTGGGCCTGTATGGGATTGGAAAACTATGAAGTACTTATCAGCGATGAGATCTTTGATGCAGTATTTTCAAATGAAGCGGGAGTTGAAGGTACTAATCTATTTGTTAAAAATATTAACGGGCTCTGGGTGATCCAGCAATGCAGGGGAAGATGGTTGAAGGATAAAAAAATATCCTGGGATGAAATAGTAAGACTTTCTAAAAAAGCTGAAGCTTTTAAATCACTTATAAATGTGGAAGAACCCCGGTTCATACAACCTCAAACAGATATGCCCCAAGTCATAAGGGAGTATTGTAAAAAAACAGGCCAAAAAGAACCTGGAAGTATCGGTGAAGTGGCAAGATGCGTTTATGAAAGCCTGGCCCTTAAATTTAAATTTCACTTAAGTCTCCTGGAAAAATTTACCGGCCAGAAGCTGGAACTGCTCCATCTGGTTGGAGGAGGTACCCAGAATAAATTATTGTGCCAGTGGATATCTAATGCTTCAGGATTACAGGTTGTAGCAGGTCCAACGGAGACGACTTCTGTAGGGAACTTACTGATGCAGTTAAAGGCTGATGGTGAAATAAAAAATATTGAAGAAGGAAGAAGGATCAGCCTGGCTTCTTCAGAGGTCATCAAATATGAGCCCCATGATACTGAAATATGGAATGAAGAATACCAGAAATATCTTAAAATAATAAATAGTTCGAAATAATAAATATTATCACTATATTATATTTTGGGGGATAAGTGGTAAAAGAAAATTCAAGGACACTGATCGGAGCCTCATGGAAGATGAACAAAAATGTTGGCGAAAGTACTGCCTATGCTAAAAAGCTAAATGAATTTGTCTTAAATGAAATAAATGAGCATCAAGATATTGAAGTATTTTTCCTGCCTACTTTTTTACCGCTATTTTCCCTAAAAAGCATAATAACTTCTCCAAAACTTAAATATGGGTCCCAGAATAGCGGATGGCAGGATGAAGGATCATTTACAGGTGAAGTAAGTCCTGCTCATCTTAAAGATTCAGGATGTACTTATGTTGAATTGGGACATGCAGAAAGAAGAAGTATATTCATGGAAGATGATGAGATGATAAACAGAAAATTAAAAGCAGTCCTTAAAAATGACCTGAGACCGATTTTATGTATAGGTGAAAGGGAAAAAAGTAAAGACATGAAAGATGTTTTTACTTTTTTAGCCAATCAGGTGCATACCGGGCTAAAAGACGTTCATCCGGATGACCTGGATAAAGTGATAATAGCCTATGAACCTGTATGGGCCATAGGTGCAAAAGATTCAGCTCCTGTTGGATATATTGAAGATAGTCTTGCATTTATAAGGGGACTATTAAAAAGAGAATATGGAGATAGTATATCTCAGGGACAGTTTATTATATATGGAGGGAGCGTGACTCCCCGGAGTACTCCTGATATATTAAACCTCGAAAATGTGAATGGAATATTTATAGGAAGAGCATCGCTTAATCTGGAATATTTCATTGAAATGATAAAAATTGCTATGGATATTGTCTGTAATTGATCCGATTTGCTACTTTCTTTTATAATCATAAATAATATCTACCATTAAGAGCTACTGCTTTCTTTAAAAGTCCGGGCTTTACAATATAGTATAAAAAGATAAAAATTTATTATATTGCAAACTTGCAAATTATTGCATATAATTATATTCAATTTAAGAAGTGAGACTAATTTTATGGAGGCTGAAAGATGAAAATTGCAATAGGCTGTGATGAAATAGCGATTGAACTAAAAAAATCCCTGATAGAGGTGATTGAAGAAAAAAAGATAGAATATAAGGATTTTGGTGTTAATATTGCAGAACCTGTGGATTATCCTGATATAGCTGCTTCAGTCACAAGTGAAGTACAAAATGGGAATTATGAACGGGGAATATTGGTATGCGGTACCGGAATAGGTATGGCCCTTGTTGCAAATAAGTTTAAGGGTATCAGGGCAGCATGTTGTCATGATATCTATTCAACACAGAGATCAATATTATCAAATGATTGCCAGGTAATAACTATGGGATCTTTAATAGTGGGTAAAAGTCTGGCACAGGAATTATTAAAAATCTGGCTTGATATTGAGCGTACCGGCGGGACAGTTAAGAAGGTAAAAAAAATAGAAGCCCTGGAGAAATAATACAGGTTTAAAAATTTTAGACATAACTAATAATTAACAGGAGAGAAGTTTGTAATTATGGCTTATGATACAAAACTAATGGTAAAGGTCTCGAACCTTTATTATAAAGAAAATCTAAAACAGGAAAGCATTGCAAGAAGACTAAAAGTCTCCAAGTATCAGGTGAACAGGATCCTAAAAAAGGCATTAAACTCCGGGATGGTCCAGATCAATATTATTGACCCCACAAAAAATATTTCAGACCTGGAAGAAAAACTTGAAAAGAAATTTAAATTAAAAAGGGCGATCGTAGTTGAAAATTTTGGATTGTCTGATACTGAACTTAAAGCTAAGATAGGACAGGTCGCTTCAAGATACCTTCTTGATATAATAAAGGAAGGAGATGCGATAGGTGTGTCATGGGGGACGACCATAAATGAAGTGATCAATTACCTGCCTACTAAGATAAATCGTACTGTCGAAGTCGTTCAGATCACAGGTGGAAGCCATGAACTCTCAATAGACTTGAACTGTCATGATATTACAAGAAGATTTGCATCCAAATTTGGTGTAAGCCCTCATCTTCTTTATGCACCATCTATTGTGGATACAAAAATAATGCATGATATGCTATTAAAGGAAACATCTATTAAAAAGACCTTTAATTATTTTTCTAAATTGACTATTGCAATGGTAGGGATCGGTGCAATGTATCCCAGGGTGATCTCAACACTTGTCAAGACGGGTCATATTAGCGGAAATGACCTGAAGTCTTTAAAGGCCTGTGGAGCAGTGGGTGATGTATACTCGCATTTTTTTGACATAAACGGAAAGACTTGTGACAATAAAATCTCAGAGAGGATCATTGCAATGCCCGTAAAGGAACTTCTCAGTGTCCCTTATTCGATAGGGATCGCAGGAGGAGAATTAAAAGCTGAGGCCATACTCGGAGCTATCAGGGGAAAATACATAAATATATTAATAACGGATAGTAGTGCTGGAGAGAAGATCCTGGAGATCTCCTGACCATCATCTGCAATTTGATTAGTTAAAAACACAGCTGCAATAATTTGCATACCAACACCATATTGCATTTTAATAATAATATAGTATTATATAATTTATATATTTTAAAATTCTTAGAGGAGTCATATGCCTAAGCTAACAAAAGAAAGCAAGATAAAAATATTAAAGGACATCATAACCATAAGAAGGTTTGAGGAACGCACTATCCAGATGTATGCAGCAGGAGAATTTGGAGGATATCTGCACCCCTATATAGGTATGGAGGCAATTGCTGCGGGCGCATGTGCCGCAATAGAAGAAAAAGATTATTTAGTATCCACACACAGGGGTCATGGGCACTGCATAGCCAAAGGTGCAGACCTTAATAAGATGATGGCAGAACTACTGGGAAAAGTTACCGGATATTGTAAAGGCAGGGGAGGTTCCATGCACATTGCCGACACGGAACTTAAAATGCTGGGAGCTAATGGTATAGTAGGAGGCGGAATACCTATTTCAATCGGTGCAGGATTTGGTGCAAAAATGAGGGGAGAGGGTGAAGTAGTCCTTTGTTTCTTTGGAGACGGTGCCTCAAATAATGGAGTATTTCATGAAGCACTGAATATGACCGCGATATTTAAACTTCCGGTTGTTTATATCTGTGAAAACAATCTATATGCTATTTCCATGTGTTCACTTGATTCAGTAGCCTGTAAAGATATTGGAAAAAGGGCATGTGCCTATGATATACCTGGACATATTATTGAAGGAAGTGATCCTGTAGAAGTATATAATACTGTAAAAAAGGCGGTAAAACATGCACGGGACGGCAAGGGACCTTCACTGATCGAAGCTAAGACATACCGTTTTTACGGCCACCATCCTAATGATCCTGCAGAGTATAGGACCAAGGAAGAAGCAGAATACTATAAGAAAGAAAAAGACCCGCTCATAAATTTCAAGAAAGTAATGATAAAAGAAAAAATTATCACAAAAAAAGAAATTGAAAAGATGGAAAAAAATATAGTAGAAGAAGTCGAAAATGCAGTAGATTTTGCACATAAGAGCCCGGAGCCGGAGCTTGCAGTATTTTTAGAAGAAGTGAAACAAATATAGATTTTAATAATTCTTTAAGTTTATCTCAAGGAAGGAAGATCATGAGGGAAATAGAATATAGGGAAGCCATCAGGGAAGCCGTAATAGAAGAGATGGATAAAGACAAAAGTGTATTTTTAATTGGTGAAGACATTGGTGTATATGGCGGCGCCTTCAGGGCATATAAGGGACTTCTTGAAAAGTATGGTCCGGAAAGAGTTGTAAATACACCCATATCTGAAATAGGTATAGTAGGAGCAGGAGTAGGTGCTGCCCTTACAGGACAAAGACCTATAGTAGAGCTCATGTTTATAGATTTCACCACCCTGGCTATGGACCAGATTGTAAACCAGGCAGCTAAAATTAAATATATGACAGGGGACAGCTTAAATGTTCCAATGGTTATAAGAACCCAGGGAGGAGCCGGAAAGGGAGTAGCCGCACAACATTCCCAGAGCCTGGAAGCCTGGTTTTATCATGTTCCAGGGTTAAAAGTCGTGATGCCCGCTACAGCATATGATGTTAAAGGATTGCTTAAAACTGCGATAAGAGATGATGATCCTGTTGTTTTTTTGGAACATAAGATGATATATCTTATCAAGGGAGAGGTTCCGGAAGAAGAATATACCATACCTTTTGGTGAAGCAGATATAAAAAGAGAAGGCGATGATATTACTGTGGTAGCTTATTCGAATATGCTCTTCAAATCACTTGAGGCAGCAAGGGAACTGGAAAAGGATGGCATTAGCTGTGAGGTAGTGGACCCAAGGACCCTGGTTCCCCTTGATATTGAGACTATTGTAGAGTCAGTTAAAAAGACCGGCCGGTTGGTTGTTGTAACAGAAGCATGCAAAAGAGGATCTGTAGCATCTGATATATCTGCAAAGGTGACTGAAAAAGCCTTTGATTGGCTTGATGCACCGGTAAAGATAGTAGCAGGCCTAAATACACCTATACCATATAATTCTACACTGGAACAAGCATCGATTCCCCATACAAAGGATATAGTTGCTGCAGTAAAAGATATTATATAGAGTATTTGGAGATGGATCTATATAAAAATTTTATAAATATTTAAGAAAGGTAATAAGATGCCGGAATATAAAAAATCAGCCATGCAGAGATTGTCGGAGACTTCTGATCTGATGGAGCTCTGGTGGGATTCTTCACCACTTACATTTAATAAATGGATGGATTCAGTAATAGAAAAAGCAAAGCCGGAAGACAGGGAAAAGCTTAAAGTCCAGCTAAAGGTATTATTTGATACAGAAAATCCCGGAGACTGTCTTTTTGATGGTGTTACCACCAATCCAAAACTTACCAATACAGCACTTGGTATGATGTCCGAGGAAATGAATCCGATAATAGATAAGATAATCGATGGGAATAAAGCCAAGAGTAATTACCTGCTTGCCTGGAAAGCTTATAAGGAAATAACAAAAAATGGCGCAGAGCTCTACATGCCGCTATTCGAAAAATCAAAATATAAAAAAGGCTATGTATCTGCCCAGGTAGATCCAAGAATTGTAACCGATGTTAAAAAAATGCTTCACCAGGCTATGGAACTAAAAGAAATCTCCGATAATATTATGGTAAAATGTCCCGGCTCCCATGAAGGTATTTACCTTACAGAGATACTTACTTCTCTTGGCATACCCACAAATGAGACCATGGTATTTCACATCCCCCAGGTAGTAGCTGTGGCCGAGGCAGTAAAGAAAGGTCTTGAGACCGGAAAACGTAATCTGATGGACTATTCCCAGTGGAGATCAGTGATCACGATCATGATCGGCAGGTTCGAAGGAATGCCCGAATTTGAAGAAAGTGCAGCTTCTGTAGGAATTGAATTGACTGAAGAGCTTAAAAGATGGTCAGGTATTGCCATAGCCAAAAAAGCCCATAAGATATTAAATAATCCTTCCAATGGATTCGATTCAAAACTTCTTCTGTGCTCTGCAAGACCCGGACCTGGTGAGGGCAATGTATATCATATAGAAAAAGTCGCAGGAGGTAATATGGTCTATACATTGAATCCTGAGATCATAGAAGACTTTATGTCGATCTGTGAAGATAAAGATATATATTCCCAGATGGATGATCCTGTACCAGAAGATATAATGTCCAAGCTATTAAAAATACCTTATTTTGTACAGGGTTATGAAGTTGATGGAATGGAAAGAAAAGATTTTATAGACCACCCGTCATTTACAATGACAAGGAAGCAGTTTTCCGGAAGTATGGCTGAGATAGAGGAATATATTGAAAAAAGGAAAGCCCTTAAACAATAGATTTAAATACAATCATAAATAATGGAAATCCAGAATCCTATTAATTATAAAAAAATTAGATCAAAAAGGCCCAAAACGGGTCTTTTTTGATCATGGGGTACAAGCGCTAAAAAGGAGTGCTCTTGCTTCTTCTAATATAAATCTGGTCTACCATTGCCCTTTCAGGTAATTCAAGCAAATAGAGTAATGTATCTGCTATATCCTCAGGCTGCATAAGAACTGATGAATCCAGGTCAGGACGGGCTTCCCTGATAAGATCAGTATCTACTCCTCCGGGAAGGATAACTGATACCTTGATGGCATGTTCGGCAACCTCAGCAGCCAGTGCTTTTGTTAAACCCATGATCCCGTGTTTTACAGAACCGTAAGCAGTCTGTCCTGGATAACCTTTTATTCCTACTACACTGGAAAGGTTTATTATATATCCCTTTCTGGCAGGGATCATCATCTTCAAGGCCTGCTGGCAGCAATAGTAGACTGCACGCAGATTTACATCAATTAGCATGTCAAAATCCTTCATAGAGAAATCAACCATATTTCCAGATTTGATAACTCCAGCATTATTGACCAGTATGTCTAATTGACTAAAATCTTTATTAATTTGTTTAAAAAGCTCAAGGACATCATTATCTTTTCTGAGATCAGTTAGGTATACTTTTGCAAAACCACCGGAGTCTTCAATCTCATTTTGTAGTGTATCCAGAAGTTCTTCTGATCTTGCGGCGAGCAATACCTTCACTCCTTTTGCAGCCAGCGATCTGCTTATACTGCGACCGATCCCTTTACTGGCTCCAGTGATCAATGCGATCTTGTTTTTTAAATCGGTTTTGATGATGACCCCCTAAATAGTATTATAATTGATCCGGTTATCCCAATAAGTACCTTCTTCTATAATTATATATTTTTTATTATTGTTTTTAAACGTATTTCACACCGGCTGAAAAAGGTATTTTAATAATAATACCAGTCATTTCTAAAATTGTATTGACTTTTTTAGATTAGGTTTTTAAAATAAATGAATAAAGTTGCAATCATGAATATAATTTAATGGATGCAATTTTATTTACTTAAAAATCAGGGAAGTAATAATCTATGGATCCAAAAATGAAAGAACTTATCGAGAAGATCACCCGTGAAGTGGTAAACAGCTTATCTGATGAGAAATCCCGTGAAGGATCATCACCTTCCAATATAGGAGGATTAAAAATAGATAGAAAGCTGGCTTCAATGATCGATCACACGATTCTAAAGCCTGAAGCTACCAGCGATGAAATAAGGCAATTATGCCGGGAAGCTGCAGAATACAGATTTGCATCAGTATGTGTAAATACTTCAAATGTTATTTTAGCTGTAGAATGTCTTAGAGGATCTCCTGTACCTGTGTGCGCTTGTGTCGGGTTTCCCCTGGGTGCCACTACTACAAAGACAAAATCATTTGAAGCCGGTGAAGCTGTTGAAAATGGTGCAAAAGAGATCGATATGGTAATAAATATAGGTGCTTTAAAATCAGGAGATTACGGAAAAGTTAAAAACGATATTGAAGAAGTCGTAATCGCTTCAAAACCAAAAGCAATAGTAAAAGTGATAATCGAAGCCTGTCTTCTTACGGATGATGAAAAGGAAAAAGCATGTGAACTGGCAAAGGAAGCAAAAGCTGATTTTGTTAAAACATCAACAGGTTTTAATAAGAGCGGTGCCAGTGTTGATGATGTAAAATTGATGAGAAGAGTGGTCGGACCTGAAATGGGGATCAAGGCAGCCGGAGGAATAAGGGATTACCAGACTGCAATGAAACTCCTGGAAGCAGGAGCCTGCAGTCTCGGGATGAGCGACTCATGCAGGATAGGCGCAAGTAGTTCGATCTCGATAGTTTCAGATAATAAATAGATCAAAAAATGGTTCAATAATAGAAGAGGGTCAGTAATGACTGATAAGATGAGGGCAGTTAGATTATTCGCTCCTGGTGATCTGAGATGCGTGGAGACTGATAAGCCTGAGATTGAAAAAGATGATGATGTAATCGTGAAAGTAAAGGCTTGCGGTGTCTGCGGATCTGATATCATCCGGGTTATGGAAAAGGGTGCATACTACCATCCCATAACCATTGGGCATGAATTTTCCGGTGTAGTCGATAGTAGCGCTTCAAAAATCAATCAGGTCAAACAGGGGGACAGGGTTACTGTAATGCCCCTTATTCCATGTGGAAAATGTAAGTACTGCCTGGTCGGTGAGTTTACTGTATGTGACGATTATGCCTATTATGGTTCACGCATGGATGGAGCTATGGCAGAATATATCAGAGTATCTGCAGACAATATCCTACCATTGCCAATAAATGTGGATTTTGAGGAAGGGGCCATTACGGACCCTGCTTCGGTAGCACTTCACGCTATCAGGAAGATCAACCTTGAACCCGGTCAGAATATCGTAGTATTCGGAATGGGAGCAATCGGGCTTATCACGATTCAATGGCTAAAGGAATTGGGAGCTGGCGGAGTTTTTGCAGTAGATATCCAGGATGAAAAGTTGGAACTTGCAAAAAAGTTAGGTGCTGACCTCACAATTAATGGGAAAAAAGAAGAATTGATACCTTTTCTGGAATCAAAAATTGGAATAGACAATATAGATGCAACAATCGAGCTTGCAGGGAGCAAAATTACCCAGGTGCAGGCTATTGAGACAGTAAGAAAAATGGGAACAGTGGTGTATTGCGGTATTTCCTATTCCGATCTGATATTGCCGAATTCCACACTGACCAAAATTTTGAGGGGGGAACTTAATATTGTAGGTTCCTGGAACTCATCGATAGCTCCTTTGCCAATAAGTGAATGGAAAACATCATTGGCTTTTATGAATAGTGGAAGATTAAAGATAAATCCAATAATATCACACCGGTACAGGCTGGAAGAATGTCAGGAATGTTTTGACATGATGTATCAGAAAAAAGAAATATTCAATAAAGGTTCTTTTCAAGCCGGAAGATTAAACCTTAAGTTTAAGCCCTGGGAGAGTATAAATGGATAAAAAATATATAATGGCTGTTGATCAGGGAACGACAGGGACCAGGGTTATTTTATTTAGTCATTCGGGAGATATACGGTCAAGCGCTTACAGGGAGATAAAGCAGATATTTCCCAATCCCGGTTGGGTCGAACATGATCCCTATCAATACCTGGACACAGTAAATATATGTGCAAAAGAAGCAATAAACAAAATTCGGGCTCACCCCGGGGAAATAGCAGCTATCGGGATTACCAATCAGAGGGAAACCACAATATTATGGGATAAGGATACCGGTAAACCTGTGAATAATGCTATATGCTGGCAGTGTAGAAGATCAGCTGAAATATGTGATGATCTCAAGGCAAATGGTCATGAAGAGATAGTAAGAGAGAAAACAGGACTAGTGATAGATGCTTATTTTAGTGCCACAAAAATAAAATGGATAATGGACAATGTCCCGGGAGTAAAGGAAAAGATCAAAGCTGGAAAGATCCTTATGGGAAATGTAGACAGCTGGATCATATGGAACCTTAGTGGTAAAAAAAATCATGTTACTGATGCTTCTAATGCTTCAAGGACAATGCTATTCAATATCAATACTTTAAAATGGGATGAAGAGCTTCTGGATATAATGGGGATAGATCCCGGGATACTACCAGAAGTGCTACCTTCCAGCGGAATAATGGCAAATACTGCCAGGGAAATATTCGGAGTAGAAATACCTATAGCAGGTGATGCCGGGGACCAGCATGCAGCTCTTTTTGGACAGGGGTGTTTTGAAGCTGGAATGGCTAAGAATACTTATGGTACCGCACTTGCCCTTATGATGAATATCGGCGATAAGCCTTTGAAGTCAAAACACGGCCTTACTACTGATCTTGCATGGATGATCAGGGATAAAGTCCAGTATGCACTGGAAGGTGTAATATTTATCGGGGGTGCCACAATACAATGGCTGAGGGATGGATTAAAAATAATAGAGGATGCCTCCCAATCCGGCAGTATGGCAAAAACGGTTCCCGATACGGGTGATGTATATCTGGTTCCGGCTTTTACGGGCCTGTGTGCACCTTATTGGGATATGTATGCAAGAGGCCTTATCATAGGTATAACCAGGGGGACCACCAGGGAACATATTGCAAGAGCTGCATTGGAATCAATTGCCTACCAGACCAGGGATGTGATCGATGCAATGGTCCAGGATTCCGGGCAGGAGATAAGATCATTAAGGGTAGACGGCGGTGCAACAGCCAATGAATTTTTAATGCAATTCCAATCTGATATTCTGGGTATCCCTGTTGAAAAACCGGTTGTCACAGAGATGGCAGCGCTCGGTGCGGCATACCTGGCAGGATTAGGAGTCGGTTTCTGGGAAAATAGGGATGAGTTGAGAAAACACTGGAAAATTAAAAAGATATATGAACCCGGTATGGATGGTAGCAGAAGGGAAGAATTGTATTCCGGCTGGAAAAAGGCAGTAAAACGTTCCCTGGGATGGGCAAAAGAATAAATCCGGTTTCAATCAAGATTATTTGAAAAGTAAGATATATTTTACTTTCCAAAACAGGAAAATAAATAAATATCTAATATAAATTTATTAAATATAAATGAAAAGATAAGGGATGGGTCAAATGGCAAGATATGGAATGCTTTACAGGATAAGGCCGGAATCTATTGATGAGTATGAAAAAGCTCATGCAGAGATGTGGCCCGAGATGGAAGAACTTATAAAAAATGCCGGCTTTAAAAACTATACTATTTTTGCCAGGAAAGACGGGACACTTTTTGCTTTCTGGGAACATGATGATATAGAGGATGGTTTTCAGATTATGAACAGTTCAGAAATCCGTCCGAAATGGGAAAAATATATGGATCAGTTTTTCGTAAAGCAGGATAAGTCTATTCTTGGACCTGAATACGAGGAACTCAGGGAAGTATGGCATCTTGATTGAAATAATTAAAAAATTATTACCGGGGGTTGGAAAATGGGTGAAAGCATTAATAAAAGTTATGGGATAGCAAAAGAAAAATATGCCAGTTATGGTGTTGATACTGATAAAGTAATCAATAAACTAAAAAATATCCCATTTGCGGTACATGGTTGGCAGGCAGATGATTTTGGCGGATTTGAAAGGCCGGAAGCTGAGCTTGCAGGCGGGGGGACTATTGTCTACAGGAAACTTTCCCGGAGCAGCCAGGAATTTAAATGAATACCGCCAGGATATAGAAAAAGTTTTTTCACTTATCCCGGGTAAAAAAAGATTTAATTTCCATACAATAAACGGGGATTTCGGTGGTAAATTCTATGATAGGGATAAAATTCTACCTGAGCACTTTAAAAGCTGGGTAGAATGGGCCAGAAAGAATCGTGTAGGCCTTGATATAAATTCTACCTTTATTTCACATAAGTTAGCGGAAGATGGTTATACTCTTTCCCATGCTAATAAGAAAATTAGGGATTTCTGGATAGAACACGGGAAAAGGACAAGGGAGATCGGTAATTATATCGGATGTGAACTTAATAATACATGCATCCATAATATCTGGGTCCCGGACGGTTCAAAGGATATATCTGTCAGCAAGTTCAAGCACCGAAAAATATTGGAAGAGGCGCTGGATGAGATGTTTGAGGAGCAATATCCGGAGAAAAACCTTCTGGATGGCCTGGAAAGTAAATTATTTGGAGTGGCCCTGGAATCCTATACTGTCGGTTCTCATGAGTTTTACCTGTCCTACTGTATTAAGAACAATAAATTGATCACATTTGATACCGGACATTTTCATGCTGAGGAATATGTATCTGATAAAATATCAGCAGTGGTAAACTTTGTGCCCGGGATTATTTTTCACCTGAGCAGGGGGGTAAGGTGGGACAGTGACCATATAACCTTGTTTAGCGATGAGATGGTCTCTATTATGCAGGAGATCGTGAGAGCGGGTGTATTGGATAAGACATATATTGGAACAGAGTTCTTTGATGCAAGCGTCAACAGGATCGGAGCTTATGCGACAGGTCTGCGTTCAGCACAGAAGTCACTTCTTTTTGCACTATTGGAACCCTATGGTGTCTTATCAGAATATGAAGACAAAAAGCAGCTTTTTGCCCGACTGGGTATGATGGAAAACCTGAAATCCATGCCCCACGGAGATGTTTGGAATCAATATTGCAGTTTAGAAGGAGTGCCGGCTGACGATGAATGGATAGATGAAGTATTCAAATATGAAAAAGATGTAATCTTAAAGAGAAAATAAGGGGGGAATTATTAAAATGGAACTACAAAATTTTGAAAAAAAGAATCTGGAAATAAGGGAGAAGTTTGAGAAGCTGCTTAAAGATAAAGGTCCTTTTAAAAACAAACTGAAGCTTTCCTGGAGTAATTGGGGGTTTGGGTTGGAACCGATAGAAATCTCAATGGAAAGACTGGCCAGGTATGGGGTAAAGTATATAGAACTTACAGGAAATCAATACAGTAGGGACCTTGGTTATAATAGTAAAAATATAAACAAACTTCTTGCCCGGTTTGACATGAAAGTATCCGGGATCTGCGGATTATTTTCTACTGAAAATGAACTTGCCCATACCAGTCCTTATATCAGGCAGAGAGCTATTGATTATGTTAAAAGGACTGCAGCTTTCGGAAGTGAAGTTGGAGCGAAGTATATTCTCATAGTGCCGGGGGCTGTAGGGAGGCCGGTAAAATATGATGATTTTGAGCTGGAAAGGGCAATAGAATTACTAAAACAGCTTGGTGATGTATTTGTAGAGAATAATATAAAGGGAGCAATAGAACCTATAAGAGCAGACGAAGTAGCATTTGTCCATACTTTTAAGGAAGCGAAGGAGCTCATTGATTCCATAGACCATAAAGGTATTCAGCATATAAACGGTGATGTCTATCATATGCTTCATGGAGAGACTCATATTGGTCAGACCCTGCTGGATTATAAAGATTATATTGTAAATATCCACCTTGCTGATACTGACCGCAAAGCGCTGGGCTCTGCCATGTTCGACCTGGATACTTTTATGATGGCCCTTTACTTGATCGGGTATAATGACAGAGACGTTTATTGCTCTGCAGAGCCGCTGGGTCCCGGAGCTGACCCCTATCAGGCGATGAACGGTATCAGTGACCCGGAAATACTGGATATGCTTGTAAAAGAAACTGCTGATTACTTTTATTTGCGGGAAAAAGAAATAATGAAAGTCGGAGGCTAGAATGAGATTTGATGACAATTACAAATTTTATGTTCCAATAAAGTTCTATAGCGGATACGGCAGGTTTGCAGATCTGGGGAAACTATCTGATGGAATAGGGAAAAAGTTTCTACTGGTCACTGGAAAAAGTGCCATGAAAAAAATGGGTTTTACTGATAGAGCTATCAAGATGCTGAGAGAAAAGGGAAATGAAGTCATATTATTTGACCAGATAGATCCAAATCCTACCTCAGATATGGTAGCAGCCGGGGCAGCTTTATCATTGAAGGAAGGTTGTGATGCAGTAATAGGCCTGGGTGGAGGGAGCCCGATGGATGCAGCTAAAGCTATTGCTGTGGTTGCCGGAAATGGAGGGGCCATATGGGACTACCGCCAGGAACGCGATACTTCAAAAACCCTGCCTATCATAGCAATACCTACAACTTCCGGTTCAGGAACAGACGGTGACCGTTATTTTGTGGTAACAAATAAGGATATGAATTCAAAAAAGGGGTTTGCTACAGAATATACTTATCCCAGTATAAGTATCCTGGATCCTGAACTGACAATAAACCTTCCGGAACAGGTAACTAAAGATACTGCTATGGATGCATTGGGCCATTCATTCGAAGCTTTTGTTTCTTGCGGGGACATAAATGCTATGAGCAACTTAGTATCGCTTAATTCCATCAGGTTAATATTTGAAAACCTTCCCCTGGCTGTAAAGGATGGAAAAGACAAACAGTCGAGAAGTGCACTGATGCTAGCAGCTACCATGGGTGGAATAGCTATCAATCATGGAGGGGTGGGAGCGCCTCATGGCCTGTCGATGGCAATGGGAGGCATGTATAATATTACCCACGGACAGGGCATTGGGAATAATACTTCCCTATGCCATTGAAAAGGCGATGGATGAAATAAAAGACAAATTGGGATTTGCTGCAAGGTTCCTGGGATTAAGCTCTTCAATGGATGATATGGAAAATTCCAGGATCATCGTTGACAAGCTGCACCAATTTGCTGACGATCTTGGATTTCCAAGGAAATTGTCCCAGATTGGTATTAAGAACGAAAATATCATTGATATTTTAAAAAGTTGTAAAGATGATGATGACCTGGAGAATGATCCCGGTTCCTACACGCAGGATGAGACCAGGGAATTCCTTGAAAAAATAATCTAAAAATACTGGAGAGCAGATTGAAAGCTTTAATTTATCACGGAAAAAATGATATCAGCCTGGAAGAAATAAAAACTCCCGGACCGGGGGATGACCAGGCATTGCTGAAGGTAAAGGCAGCAGCGATCTGTGGTACGGACCTGAGGATTAAAAAATCCGGTCACAGGGATATTCCTGACAGAACTGACCGGATACTCGGCCACGAGCTTGCAGGAGAGGTAGTTGAAGTCGGGGACAAGGTAATGGATCTAAAGCCAGGGATGAGGGTAGCAATTGCTCCGGTTATCGGTTGTGGAAAATGCTCGGTTTGTCTTTCCGGTGATGCCAATATGTGTGAAAGCTGCAGGATATTGGGTATGGGGATTGATGGGGCTTTTGCAGAATATATGATCATCCCCAGGGAGCATATAGAGAATGGAAATGTGATGATCATCCCTTCTTCTATTTCATTTGAGTCTGCTGCATTACTTGAACCTTTAGCAACAGTATTTACCGGAGCAGAAGCATGCAATATAAGACCGTCCAATAAAGTAATGATAGTAGGGGCTGGACCCATAGGCATAATGCATACAATGATGGCAAAAGTCTTTGGAGCCAGCATGGTCATTATAAGTGAGATTGCAAAAGAAAGAGCAAAACAAGCTATAGATCACGGAGCAGACCATATCTTAAACCCGACTGATGGTGATTTCAGGGAAAAGCTTATGCAGATGACTGGGGGAAATGGACCTGACAATATAATAATTGCTGCCCCTTCTCCACAGGCACAAGCTGAAAGCCTGGAGTTGGTGTCTGTTAATGGAAATATTAATTTTTTCGGTACCATACCGACCGAGAAGCAGCCTGTAAGCCTGGACACAAACCTCATCCATTATAAAAGAATAAATGTAGTGGGAAATACCGGGACAAGTGTAAAAAATTATTTCCGGACTGCAGAGTTGCTAAAATCCGGTACACTGGATATTTCGGGACTGATAAGCAGGACATTTCCGCTGGAGAATGCTGAAGAGGCATTTGCTCTGGCAGAATCAAAGGAGGTATTGAAAGTTTTATTCACCTTTTAGCTAATACTGTATAAGGGTAAATTATATTTATAGGCCCGGGATCGATAATGATTTATAGCTAAAAATACTTTATTGGTGAAAATATAATATTTTGCTTTATTGTAATTATAAATTTAAAATATAAATACATTAATAACAGGAGATTTAATAAAGACAACTTCATCTTATGGTTATAATGGATAATGACTTAAAATCTATACAACAGGCAAGAGAATTTTCAAGAAAAGCAAGGGCTGCCTATGAAGAATACTCGACTTTTCCACAAAATAAAGTAGATAAGATCGTTGAGGCGATGGCTGGTGCAGGTATCAAAGCAAGCCAGAGATTGGCCAAACTGGCAGTAGAAGAGACTGGCTATGGGATCCTGGATGATAAGATTGTAAAAAACCTCTTTGCAGTTAAAAATGTATTTAACTCAATTAAGGATTTAAAGACCGTCGGAGTCATATCCAGGGATGATGATAGAAAAATAATAGAAATAGCCCATCCTATGGGAGTTGTCGCTGCTATTACACCTACCACTAATCCTACGTCAACTGTGATGTTTAAATCATTAATATGTGCCAAAAGCAGAAACGCAGTCATATTTATGCCTCACCCCAGGGCAGTAGAATGTTCCCGTGAAGCAGCACTGGTAATGAAGGAAGCAGCGGAAAATGCCGGTGCTCCCAAAGATCTTATCCTTTGCATGGACACAGTCACCCTGGAAGGGAGTAAGGAACTGATGGCTGATAATAATATTGCGATCATTCTTGCCACGGGGGGATTGGGTATGGTAAAAGCGGCCCATTCTTTTGGGAAACCAGCTATCGGTGTCGGCCCGGGTAATGTACCGGTTTATATAGACCGGAGTGCAGACTTAGAAAAAGCGGCTAAAGATATTATTGCTTCAAAATCTTTTGATAATGGAGTCATATGTTCTTCTGAGCAGGCCATAATCGTCCATAGTAGTATAGAAGACTCTTTTAATAAGGCCCTGAAAAAAGCGGGTGGATATTTCCTTTCTCCTGAAGAGGCTAAAAAAGTAGGAAATGTCCTGGTCAAAGGAAATAGTATGGATCCTGAAATGGTAGGAAAATCTCCAAAATTCATTGGTGATGCTGCCGGGGTGGCTATACCTGATATAGTCAGGCTTCTCATTGCTCCTACAGACGGGGTAGGGCCGGAGCATCCCCTTTCCAGGGAGATCCTTTCACCCATAGTGGCCTATTATACTTGTAAGGACTGGTTGGATGGGTGCAATATATGTTTGGAAATATTAAATTTCGGCGGTTTGGGACATACCCTGGTCATACATTCCCGGGATCCGGAAATAATAACATCTTTTGCACATGAGAAACCCGTATTCAGGATTCTCGTTAATACTACCTCATCGCAGGGTGCTATAGGGCTTTCTACATCCCTTACTCCCTCGATGACACTTTCTACAGGAAGCTGGGGCGGTGGTATTCATAGTGACAATATTTCTGCACAACATCTGCTTAATATAAAAAGGGTGGCCTATGAGACAGATCCGATAAATGAACCTGCTCCGGGTGCTATTGATCTTGGAATAGACGATTCTAATAGAAATAACAGTTCTGAGGTGATGAGGGGCCAGATCGAACAAATTGTGAGAAGAGTAATCAATAAATTAGATTTAAATGATCTTTGAACATTATTAATTATTTAAAAGTATGTTTTTTATAAGAGAAAGGATAGAAACATGAACGATGCAATCGGATTAATCGAAACCAGGGGACTCGTAGGTTCTATTGAGGCTGCAGACACCATGGTAAAAGCTGCAAATGTAAGCCTGATCGGCAGGGAGAAGATCGGAGGAGGCCTGGTAACTGTAATAGTTGAAGGTGATGTGGGAGCAGTAAAGGCCGCAGTGGATGCTGGAGCTTCAGCAGCTAAAAAAGTAGGAGAACTTATCTCAGTACATGTGATACCCCGTCCTCATGGTGATCTGGCTAAAATATTGCCTGGAAGAGCATCAAAAGAATGAAAGACTATGATATAGATCTCATAACAAAGGTCTGTAATTTAAGGTATAGGGAAGAAAAAAGCCAGAAAGAGATATCGGAACTTTTAAAGATCTCGCAGGCTAAAGTTTCCAGGTTGATGAAAAAGGCACTTGAACTGGGGATCCTGAAAATAAGTATAATCGACAATAAGAGTGAACTATCCGGCATAGAAAGTCAGCTGGAGAAAAAATTTGGTCTGCGGAGGGCAATTGTCGCTCAAAGTGGTAATTATTCAGAAAAAGAACTCAAGTTGATCCTCGGACAAAAGGCTGCGAATTATATGGAAAATATCATCAAGGATAATGATGTGATAGGCATTTCCCATGGTTCCACTGTTAAGGAAGTGATATCAGCATTACCAATAAGACTTCCCCAAAAAGTAGATGTAGTACAGATCCTGGGAGGCTCCTATCAGTTGCTTTTCGGAAATGATGGAACGGATCTTACAAAAGATTTTTCTCAAAGATTTAATATAAACCCGCATATATTATTAGCTCCGCTATTTGTAGATAATAAGAAAATAAGAGATGCTATACTGGAAGATAGCAATATAAAAGTGACCCTGAGGATGTTTAAAAAGATAAATATCGCTATTGTTGGGATAGGAACATTTTATCCTATACTTTCCTCAAGTATTTTTAAGCTTGGTAATTTAAACCGGAAGGAAATAAAAGAACTGAGGGCAAAAAATGTAGCAGGCGATGTTTTTGGTCACTTTATCAACGGCAGCGGAGATTTTTGTAAAACTTCTGTAGGAGACAGAGTGATCTCAATTACCGGCCCGGATATTTTTAAAATAGATTACAGGATAGGCATTGCAGGCGGAGAGAATAAATTCAAAGCCATAACAGGGGCTTTAAAGAAAAAAATAGTCAATATAATCGTTACTGATGATAGGGTAGCAAAATTGATCTTAAAAAATTCTTAAAGATAAGTGTGAATGATAATATATAAATGGAGGTAGATTTGGCTGATAATAGAATATATTTTATTGATGTAACAAATCGTGATGGTGTCCAGACTTCAAGGATATGCCTGTCTAAATTACAGAAGACCCTGATAAATCTTAAATTAAATGAACTGGGCGTATATCAGAGCGAAATGGGTTTTCCAGTTACAAGGCATGAGACTAATTATATAAATGCAAACCTGGATCTTGCCGATAAAGGTATCCTGCACCCAATGGTCCTTGAGGGTTGGATAAGGGCAATCCCCGAGGATGTTGATAAATCGGTAGAACTTACAAAGATTGAACACCTAAATCTTTCCATATCAACCTCAGAACAGATGATCTATGGTAAATTCCAGGGCAAATTTTCAAAAGAAGATGTGACGAGGGTGATGTGCGAAGCAGTGGACAGGGCAAAACAAAAAGGTATAAAAACAGTGGGAGTGAATGCTGAAGATGCATCCAGGACTGATATGGATTACCTGATCCAATTTGCACTGGCTGCCAAAGAGCATGGTGCCGACCGGTTCAGGTATTGTGACACTCTTGGTTTTGATAATCCTTTTACAATATATGACCGCGTGAAGGCAGTTGCCTCAGAAGTAAAGATCCCGATCGAACTTCATTGTCATAATGATCTGGGCCTGGCTGTTGCAAATTCATTAGGAGGAGCAATAGGGGCTATTCACAGTGGTGTGGACGCATACATCAATACGACCATAAATGGAGTAGGGGAAAGAGCTGGAAATGCAGACCTTATCTCGGTGATCCTTGCGATCAAACATTCCAGTGTATTTTCTGAACAGGATATACTTGATGAGAAGATAAATATTTTAAAAGCCTGGAAAATGGCAAAATATGTTTCCTATGCTTTTGATATTCCCATACCGATCAATCAACCCGGCGTTGGGGCCAATGCTTTTGCCCACGAATCAGGAATCCATGCTGATGGAGCCCTTAAAGACCGCAAGAATTATGAATTGTATGATTTTGAGGAATTAGGACTTGGAGAACCTGAAGTGATCGAGACAGGCAGAAGTATTACTGTTGGTGAATATAGCGGCATAAAGGGCTTTAGAAATGTGTATGAAAAATTACAGGTAGAATTCCATGATGACCGGGAAGCTAATGAGGTCCTGGAACTGGTACGTTATGCAAATGTCCATAATCAAAAGCCTATTGTAGAGGATGAATTAATTTTTATAGCCGAACATCCGGATATAGCCAAGAAACTGTTCAGGATGGATCCCTGAGGACAATGGCAGACCTATTGAGGTCAAAGTCAAAGTGCAGTTTTCATATGGAAAGTTAATAAATGAGAAATAAACTTTTTTTTGCATATGTATTAGAAATACCCAATTTTCTTTCCTTGTTTATTTTTGCCTTTTTCATGATGGCAGCAAGCCCGATCCTTATAGATATTGCCAGGAGTATCGGCGAATCCCCTGAAAATATGAATCTTATTATTACTTTTTTTATGATGGGGATAACTGCGGGTGTAGTTTCTAATGTATTTTTTTCCCTGAAGTTTAAGAAAAAGTATATAATCCTGGGCTGTAATATCCTGCTTATTCCGGCAATGGTCGGATTGATATTTGCAAGCTCTCTTGCAGCTTTTTATGTCCTTTATTTTATTTCTGGTTACCTTGTAGGAATAATCTGGATCAATGCTAATAATAATATGGTTCAGGGACTGGTTAAAAATAAAAGTAGTGTTGTTAATCTGGGACATGTTTTTTTAGCGCTGGGGGCACTTACTTCTCCCTTAATCGCCTCAAATCTTATTGCCAGGGGATTTGGCTGGAGGATTATATTCTATATTATTATTTTTCTTGTATTAGTATCATCAATCCTATATATAGTTTTTGAAAAATGGAAAAAACAAGTTTCTCCAGAAAGTATACAAAAACATTCGTTTAAAAAAATATTTAAATATAGAAATAAAAATATTTTTCTGGTTCTTTCTCTTGTGATCCTGGTCTTCTATTTTATTCAGGAAACAATAATATTTACCTGGTATCCTACTTTTCTAAGACTTGGGAGATCATTTGACGTATACAGCGCAGGCTATGTGATCTCTGTTTTCTGGGTAGGCATAATGGTCGGCAGATTAATTATAAGTGTCCTGTCTTACAAGGTGAGAGCGGATCATATATTATTTGGGCTATGTATACTGAGCCTGATCTCTCTTTCAATTGCGATATTTTCCGATCTGGAAATACTGAATTATATTGGTATTGGTTTAGTCGGCCTGGGTTTTTCAGGATTTGTGCCATTGATGATTGCTTCGAGCAGCAGTATATTTGAAAACCAGAAAGATATGGTACTGACAATCCTGCTCTCAATTGGAATAGCGAGTAATACACTTGCTCCGGTTATCATAAAAGCGACTTCAAGCCGGAATCTTATAATGTCTGTAGCGATTACTATCATTTTTATGTTTATGTCTGGTGTATTTATTATTATCAGGTATTTTTACCAAAAAAATATCAGGTAAATCTGGATAATTATTTTAAAATATAGAATATTTACAGGAGGGTCAATAAATGAATTCGCGACAAAGGGTACAAGCTGCTATTACATTTAAAGAACCTGACAGGATCCCTATTGATAATAATGGAAATGTCAGCGGAATGCATGAGGTAGCATATAAAAATCTTTTAAAATATCTGGGGACCAGTGATGAGATCAGGATATATGATCCCGTGCAGAGGCTGGCAGAAGTCTCTGATGAGATAAAGGATAAGCTGGGAGTTGATGTCAGGTATGTTTACCCCAATGCTCCTTCAAATTACCAGTTTAGGGAAAACCCTGACGGAACCTTTAAAGATGAATTTGGGACAATTTATAGAAGAGTAGGTTATTATGCGGACGTGCATAAGGCTCCCCTCAGGGATAAGACTCTTGAAGAAATAAGATCTTTCAAATTTCCTGATCCTGGTGATCCTTCAAGATTTGAAGGTATAAGGGACAGAGCAATAGATATGAATAAAAATACTGAATATTCAATCTGGGCAGCTCCTGTAAATTCACTTTTTTATTTAGCATGGTGCCTGAGAAGTCTTGAACAGTTTATGACCGATTTGAATGGAGAACCTAAAATAGCTGCTTACCTCATGGACAGCATAGTTGAATGGAATATAGGTTTTTTTGAAAAATTTTATGGTGAGATAGGTGACCTGATCGACGTTTTCTGGGTAGGAGATGATTGGGGGATACAGAGCGGCCCACTGATCTCACCAGAATATTTCAGGAAGGAAATTGTTCCAAGATTTAAAAAGATGATAAGCTTCATAAAGACAAAAACTGACGCAAAATGCTGCTATCACTCATGCGGAGACACTTATTGGTGCATGGGTGATATGATAGAAATGGGAGTGGATATAATTCATCCGATACAGGCCAATGCTCTGGGGAATGATACTGAAAAGCTTAAGGCAGAATTCGGAAAGAGGATCGTTTTCCATGGAGGAACCAATAATCAAGGTGTGTTTCATAAAAATATCCATATATTGACGATCGATACTTTAAAAAGAATAAAGGATCTTGCACCTGGAGGGGGATATATCTTTTCTTCGGGACACAATATCCAGGCCAATATGGCCCCGGAAAATATTCTAAGATTGTTTGAATTGGGTAGGGAATATGGCAAATACCCGATCGATCTGGGTGGGATAGAAGACAGGATCGAGGAGGAGAAGAGATTACTAAAGAATTATAAGAAAGATGATTGATCATTAGAAAATATTAAAAAAAGTTTACTAAAACAGGGAGTTTTAAAATGGATAAAACCAAATATGACAATTTTTACCACCATAACAGGAATTACGGCTGTCGGTATAAGGATATTATATACAGGGGGTTTAGAACGGTTATTCTGGAGAATGAAAAAATACTGGCTACCATAGTAGTAGATAGAGGAACGGATATAATAGAATTTTTATATAAACCTCTGGATATAGATTTTTTATGGAAAGGTCCACAGGTCCTTGATACCAGAAATAATAACCCGGTGACAAAGGAGCATTCCACCGGCGCTTTTCTTGATGTATATGAGGGAGGATGGCAGGAATTATTTCCAAGCATGAACCTTCCCTCGAACTACAAAGGTGCAGAACTTGGATATCATGGCGAGATCTTATATGTTCCCTGGGATTACCAGGTGCTTGTTGACGATCCAGGTGAAGTCAAAATAAAGTTTTATGTCAGGCTCACAAGAACTCCTTTTTTTGTAGAAAAAATAGTAAGTTTGAAATCCATGTCAACTTCACTTGAATTTGAGGAAACTATTTTAAACGAGGGAGATGAGGAGATCAAATTTACCTGGGGACACCACCCTGTATTCGGTAAACCATTTTTGGATGAAAATTGCGTAATAGATGTTCCAGGGGACTCTTCAGGTCATACTTATGAAGTTGATTATTCAGGTAATAGCATAATAGAACCGGATAGGGATTTTGACTGGCCCATGGCTAAAGGGAAAAAAGGAAAGGACATAGATCTATCCCAAATCTTACCCCAGGATTCAAAGACAGCTTTTAATGTATATATTAGTAATATAAAAGAGGGATGGTATGGGATAACTAATCTGGAAAAAAACCTGGGTTTTGGGATGAAATGGGATGAGAAAATATTTAAATATTTAATGTTCTGGGTAGTTTACAGGGGTTTTTACGGTTTTCCTTTTTACGGCAGGACATATAGTATTGGCATAGAACCGTGGTCGTCTGTTCCCGGAGAGATCGAAGAGGCAATAAAGCTTAAACAGGAGCTTACGCTCCAACCGGGAGAAATACTTTCCAGCAAATATAAAGCTATTGCTTATGAGAGTAAGTCCAGAATAGAAGGATTTGACGAGAACAATAAACCGATTTATCCTAAATAAGTTTTTTGTTTAAAATAATCTTTTAAATTTAATACTATTTTATGTTAATATATAAACCTGTGAATTCTTGGGTTTTTAGAATTCAACTATATGATAAAAATTATTTTTTAGGAGGATACCTGAAGTGATCAAGAATAAAAGAAAATTATTAATGTCAATACCGATTATATTTGCTATTTTTACTATCATCATATTATTTCCTTCATTAGCTTTTGCCCAGGATGAAGCCACTACAGAAGAAGAAGTCATTGAACCTGAACCGGAAACATTGACTTTTGATATGAACTATAGTGAAGTTAATGCATATGGAATAATCGGAGAGCGGTTCGAATTTAAGGTCGATGTTACATTGGATGCTCCCGAGGAGCAATACTTCGAAATTGAAAAAGAGATCCCTCCTGGATGGTCCATAGTAGTAAATCCTGGTTCCCTGAGAGTAGATGTGCCTACTCTAAAGCTAAAACCGGGGAAAAAAGAATCATTGACCATAATATGCAGACCTCTTATAGAACAGGAACCGGGAGAATATATATTTAAGCTGACCTTAAAATCCACCGAAGAGGGGGAACCATTACAGGAAAGTGTAGAATTTAAGGCACTTGTAAAATCTGTAGGTGTTTTGAGTTTGACTACTTCTAATGAAATGCTCAATACTGAAGTAAGGCCGGATAGGGATAATATTTATACTTTGATCATTGAAAATACAGGAACTGCACCTGTTGAGGATATAAGTATAAGCACGCCACAGGAACCTGAAGGCTGGCAGGTAGAGTTTGAAGATAATATAGATATTCTCCAGGTCGGCGAAAAATTGGAGATTGAGGCTAATATCATTCCTCCCAACAGGACCATTGCTGGAGATTACAATATAAGGTTTTTAGTTACCAGCGGAGAAGATACTGATTTCCTGGATCTCAGGACTATTGTAGTGACCCCACTCATATGGAGGATCTTAGGCATAGCACTTATAGCTTTTGTCATTGCAGGAATTGCTGTAGTTTTTGAAAGACTGGGTAGAAGGTAATAAAAGTTATTATAAATTATTTAAGAATAAATATTCTTAAATAAAAAGTCATATTTAAGTATTTTGATCATCTCCGGGCATGTCAGAGTTTTAATAAGCGTAAGAGAAGCACACTTTTAAAATTGGATACTGGTTATGCTTAAAGTTAATAGCTGATAGGATATTTACCACACTTTTCCAGGGCTTTTCCAATAGCTCCAAAGGCCATCTCCCATTTTTCCATTGGAAAACTCTCTGTGCAACCTATCAAGAAGCGGTTGCCGGGAGCAATACTTTTAAGCATATCAATTGTATAGGCTTCAATAGAATCAGCATCATAGGTTGCTAAAACTGTGCCGGGAAAATTTATCCATATGATCTTATCTTTCCAGGTTTTCAGAGCATCAGATACCCGGTAGTCTCCCATGGGCGGGGGAGTAAAGGCTTCAATTACATCAATACCAGTTTTACCAATAAGATCTGCGAGTGAGCTCAGATTTCCATCCATATGAACCGTATATATTTTATTTTCTTTATGCAGAATATCTGCCATCTCATTGTAAAAAGGGATATAGAATTCTTCAAAGTAGTCTGGAGGAGTCAACATACTGGTAAGATTATCAGGGACCCAGATAACAGTAGCCGGAGATTTAGCTGCAAGAATATATTTTCGTTTTTGATGTTCATATACTACTTCAAAGAGACTCCTCACCTTATCAGGATTTGAAGCCAGTTCCAGATAGCATTTTTCTGCCCCCATAAGTTCATATAATAATATCTGAAAAGGGGATTTACCGACATTGGCCATTATGAATCCATCATCACCCACTATTTTATCTGTGAAAATAAAGTCTTCATAATTTGGCCTGAATTCAGTATTCTCATAGATATATTCTAATACCTTATAATCAGATTCATCTTTGAATGGATGTTCTGTTACCCAGGAAAGGCTTTCCATATCGATCTCGCTTCCAAATTTCTGGATAAGATCACCCGGGACCGGGAGACTGTCAGCGAAGAATTCATGCTTTACAGAGACATTCCCGACGGGAGTTTCAAATTTTCGGAGTATCGTGTTCTTTCCTTTGTGATCTTTAACAAGATATTTACCTTCCTCCGTGACATCTATTTCCGGTAAAGATACTTTTACTATGGGAAAATGCTGATAGATCATTATAAGACCAAGGTCCCTATATCTTCTCTCCACTTCACCCCATGGCGGATAAGATGCATAAATAGTCCATGGTATCCGGTCGATTTTTTTATGGTTTAATGCTGCTTCTAATCTCTGTCTTTTATTCAAGACGCCCCCCTTTTCAAAGTTACTTGATCTTTATTATTAAATATATAGTAATACATGATAATCAAGTTTTATTTACAATTTATTATTTATTATGATTTCATTTGATTTTTTAAGAATATCCATAACAGCAGGACCTTTTTTAAGTATATAATTAATATACAGGCTTTCAATGATAAGCAACTCTGTTATCCTCTTTGATATTATTTCACCGGTCGGATATCTTGAAAATGCAGCGGTTTGGAGTATGATATCTGATTTTTTTGTTAATGGTGAGACCGGATAATTAGTTAAAGTAATGACAATTGCACCGGCAGCTTTTGCATTTTTTGCTGTCTCGACTACAGTTTTACTTCTTCCGGAATATGAGATCGCAATAAGCACATCACCCTTTTCTAGCTGAAGAGTCTGAACAAGCTGCAGGTCAGGGTCTGTATGGGTAAAACAGTTCATGCCTATCCGTGTAAACCTTTGATAGGCCTCCATGGCAACCAGGGCAGCATCACCGACTCCACAAAACATTATTCTTTTTGCATCAAGGAGTGCCATCAGTGCTTTTTCGAATTCCAGTTTGCAAATCATCCTGGAAGTATCTTTGATGGCCGATACAGTAGATTCAAATATTTTTTCCAGGACTTTAAAAGGATCATCGTCCTTTTCAATTTCCTCATATTCAAGGTAATCATTACCAGGTTTGTTTTCAGCAAAGTCTTTTTTTAATTGGGGAAAACCACTGTATCCGAGCCTTTTTGAGAGCCTGACAATGGTAGCTTCACTACAACCAGCTTTTTTTGCACATTCTTCAATAGTCAGATCTGCTATAAACTCCGGTTTGGAAATAATATAATTTACTGCTTTTTTTTCTGCAGTTTTAAGATTGTCATAGACTGCCTTTATGCTTAAAGCACATTTATATGGGATATTTTCAAGATCAGGTAAAATACTTTTATTATGCATTCAGCTTCTTTCTCCAGGTTGTTTTATCCAAGTTCATATTTAAATTATTGTCCTGTCCTGGATCTTCCTGAGGTTTAACAGGGCTGTATCATTTATATTTTCAACCATATCATAAGTGATAACTTCATCCTTTTTTATGCCTCTGGTTAAAACTGCTCCCTTTGCAAGGCCAAGCGGAAGCAAGTTCTCATTCCTGGCTATATCTGCAAGCTCAATACTGCCCCGGTAACAGGTCTCTCCGATATTATCGAGGACCTGCCCCTTTTTTAAGGGTCGTTTACTAATAGCAATACATTCGGAAATAAGTTTGCCGGCCGGATGACCTGATGATTCACCATAGATCACAGTTTGTGCAACAGTCAGGGGAACTTCAACACTGCAAAGATGGTAAGGTCTAAAGAGCAGGTAATATGGACCTTTTCCCATATCCCTCTGAGCCATACCTTCCTGTATCCTGGAATTATCGGTATAGATAACCACAAAAACACCAGGAGAAACTCCTATTGCAAAATCAACTACTCCCATTTTATTAAGTACCCCGCCATCTTTTTTTGGGATGAATATTTTATTTAGCTGGTCTACACTGGATTTTGCACCATGCATACCCCTTTTATCCGGTAAGAGACCAGTTGCATTGGAGACAGCAGCCATTTCAATTGCAGTCTTTGAACCGTCCACAAATTCACAGAGCATGCGTGAACTCATTTTCCTTGCATCTGCAGTTTTCTGTAAGTCTTCTGGAGTGGCATAGATATTAAGCGGGTTATTCTTGCCCTTGCCAGCGGATACAATAGTAAATCCCAGGGCATTTGCAAACCTGTATAATTCAATAATGGCCGCAGGTTCATCTCCCGCAGCCAGGCTGTAGACAATACCTGCATTATCAGCCATTTTTCTCAAGATAGGACCTATGGTTACATCACATTCTACACTCATCATCACAATATTTTTTTTATGGTCTATTGCGTCTAATGTTGTGATGGCTCCCATTTCAACAGAACCAGTAGCGTCTATTATAACGTCGATCTGGGGTAGGCGGGTAGCGATCCGGTAATTAGAAGTAGCTATCTTTTTACCGGAATTCAATGCTTTTTCAGCTTTGTCCAGATCATCTGTTTTTAAGATCCGGGGTATTTCCCTGGTATGATAATATCCTGCAGAAGCTCTTTCTTTTGATAAGTCTACTATTGCTCCGACCTCCATGCCATCCATAAGACTTATCTGTGTGACTATTTCGGTTCCCATCTGACCTGCGCCTATGAGACCGACCACGATTGGATTACAATCCTTTTGTCTTTGTTTTAATTTATTATCGATCTCATACACTTAAATTCTCCTTTTAATACTTTTGTGCTTACCCTATCTATATCCAGGGTTTTACTATTGACTTTAAGGCATCCCCGGATTCAGAGGCTGCAAAGCCTTCAACTATTTTTTCCAGTGGAACGATCTTGTCGATATAATTATCTGTGGTGATTTTTTTATATTTTATGACTTCAAGAGCTTTTTTATGCATATATGCCGGATAGGAAAAAGCACCCACTACGATTATCTCATTATAATGTATAAGATTGCTGTTTAACCTGGTCCATGGGTCCATTTTTGAAAGACCTCCAAATAAAATAACTCTTCCTCTTTTCCTGGTAGCTTCCAAAGCTTGTTCCTGGGTACTGGCAACCGGATTGGCACAGACTGATACATCCACTCCAAGTCCTCCGGTTAATTTAAGGATTTCTTCCACCGGCTCAACCGAAGCAGCATCCAGGAGGTGATCCGGAATAAATCTTTTTGCACTATCAAGTTTGTTTAGACCGACCATTATAATAGTAAAAGCTCCGCGTGCCCTGGCGATTTCAAGATGCATGCACCCTATTGGCCCGTCTCCAATAATAAGGACCGTGTCTCCAAGACCGATATTTGCTTCTTTTTGTGAATTTATAACAGATGAAAGAGGTTCTGATAAGGTCGCTTCAGCAAAGGTAAGACTTTCAGGCATCAGGTGGACCATCCCGTCTCTTAGAACTTTTGCCGGGATCTTTACGTATTCTGCAAATCCTCCCGGCCAATGGGTTCCGATCATCCTGTGATTGGTGCATAAGTTTACAAAACCATGCTGACAGTAGTAACATTTTCCACAGCTTACGTCCGGTGCTATTGCAACCTTGTCTCCCTCCTTAAGATCTTCAACCAGCTTGCCCGCCTGATAAACTATTCCACCGATCTCATGTCCCCATTACTTGACTGTCTATTCCATGACGGAGGCCTATATGGAAATTCCTTATATCTGACCCGCATATTCCACAGGCTTCAACTTTTATTATAACCCCATCGGGATCACACTCAGGCATATCGAGCTCACGTATTTTAATATCCTCGATCCCTTCGAATACGGCTGCTTTCATTTAAATTCTCCCAAAATTTTTACTTAATACTTAAAAACTTAGTCAGGATAATCATTACATGGCTTTATATATATAATCCTTAAACTTGCTGTTTTTCAATGTGACAACTATTTTTTCTTAAGAAGCCGTTTTCCCACAGCTCCTTCAGGATGTATGATTGCAAATTTTTCCTTACTGTAATCCATATATTCCATAAGACATATGCAGATAGCATCAAATACAGCGATTACTGCCATGGTACTGGTAGTGGCCAGCATATTGAAATCATCTGCTTCCCTGGCTACATGGATATTTAATAAAAGATCACTTTTGATTGAAAGCACAGATCCATCATTTTCAGTCACTCCAATAATAAGTGCTCTTTTTTTCTTGATCGGAGGTATCATTTTGGTGATTTCAGTAGTATTACCACCTTTAGAGATAAGTATTACTATATCATTTTCTTGTACTGATCCGAGAGCTCCATGAACTGCATCAGAAGGGGAGAGAAAAAATGAGGGTCTTTCGATACAGGAAAGGGAGTGGGAGATCTTTTTAGCAGCTGCACCCGAAGTGCCTGAACCGGAAGTTATGATCCGGCCTTTGGATTCTGCAATAATTTTTATACATTTTAAAAAACTGGTTTTATCGATGTCATTTCCAATGTTTTTCATGGCTTTTGAAGCAATGTTCCAGACATTAAAAGCCTTTTTCATGATCTTATAATCATCCATATTTGTACGTATTTCTGTGTAATAATTATTAATCAAAGATGGCTACATGATAAACAAAATATATATTAATGTAAATTAATTTTCATATTTTATAATAAAATATGAAATATTTACTATATTTTACTTTGATTTATTTGAGTATAACTTAATCATATATAAAGTGAGAACTATATTTATAGATTATTCAAGTATTATTGTCTATATATCTATAATAATTACTGTAATACAGTTTTATTTAAATATCTAAATTTTTAAAAGATAAAGTTAAATATGAAATTGTTATTGACAATATAAAAGAAATAACTAGAGTGTATAAATCGAGGGGAACGATTCAAATTTTATTAGCTGACCATGTTTATGAGCAATTTGGACAAAATAGTACACCAGATAGTTAATATTGTAGAAGAATGAGGATTGAAAAAAACCTATACTAAGTGATATATGATTTATCGCTATTACTATGATTATTGAATATTATTGCAATACTGAAAATAAATAGATCTGTAATAATTACGGGATCAGTTAGTATTTGACAAAAAGTTTTAATTATAGTAAATTGTATGACATCGATGTCAAGTTTTATTGATTAAGAGCTATTTACTCTAAATTAATTATAAAATTTTCTGGAGGGTCAAAGACATTGAATTTATATTATTACTGTCATATCTCAAATAATTCCAGGTATAAAACACCTAATCAATTAAACCACTATTCAATTAATACAATAATGCATTTTTATAAAAATCAAAAATAACTGAAAGGGCATTTTATGGGGGAAAACAACAATTCTAAATTATTGGGAGCAGCAAGAAGATTGGGAAGAGTCCAGGAGCTAGGAGTAGGATCTGCACTGATAATCCTTATTTTAGTTATTGGTTTTTCTACGGAACACTTCTTTGACCTTAATAACCTTGTCACTATAATCAGGTCTGCTTCTTTCATAGGCATAATGTCCCTGGGAATGGTATTTGTACTATCGGGAAGGGATGTTGACTTATCTGTTGGTGGTATATATAACCTGGCGGGTATCTTCACAGCCTTTCTATTTGTAAAGGAGTTTCCCATATGGGCCTGTATTTTAGGTGGAATTGCAATGGGGGTGCTTTGCGGACTTTTAAATATCGGGCTTTCCCTTGCTTTTAAAATTCCTACCATAATCATCACCCTGGGTACGATGAGTGTGTTCAGGGGGTTGGGACTGGTAATGAGCCAGGCCAGGCCTTTTTACCAGTTTGAAAAGGATAACTGGTTCTTCCAGGTAGTGGGAGTGAGTGTTGGAAAAGTGCCGACCGTGATGATCATATTATTGGTTTTAACTCTGATACTAATCGTAGTATACGGTTTTACAGTCTTTGGCACCCGGGTAAGGGCAATCGGTGCCAATCCTGAGGCTGCAAGGTTTACCGGTATCAATATAACCAAAAACAGGATATTTGTATTTATGCTCATGGGCGGCCTGGCAGGAATTGCTGGAATGCTTGAAGTAGCATACCTCCAGACCTCCAGCCCCTCTATGGGAAGTGGTTCAGAACTTATGGTAATCGCTGCTGCAATAATCGGAGGTACAGCACTGTCCGGAGGATCTGGATCTATACTGGGCGCACTTATCGGGACTTTGCTGATTATGACAATAAGAAACGGTATAGTCCATCTTGGTGTGTCAGCTTACTGGAGTGCGACGGTTACCGGTTTTGTTATTATAGCCGCAGTTGCGGTAGATTATTTGTTCAAACGTGCTAGAAAAGCTATATAAGAAGGGAGGTTTGTGAATTGAGGGAATCTTGAGATTTGAACAGATAAACCTGGAAAAGGGATCAGGTTATCCAGTCAGATTTCAAAGCGGAAACTACCTTTTAATAAAACGAAAAAGGAGGAATCAATGAAAAAGGTAATAATATGGGATCTTCGCAGTTGTAATTGTTATGTCCCTTACTGTTCTGGGTATAGGCTGTAAAGAGCCCGAGACAATAACGGAGACAATAACAGAGACTGTGACAGAGACAGTGACAGTAACAGAGACATGTAGAGGTAGAGAAGGAAAACTTGCTGTTTGCTTATGTAATCCACGTTCCTATTCCATTTACAGAAAGCATTAAAAGAGGCGCTGAAAATGCATCTTTTGACTATGGTGCAAATACTCAAGTAGTAACTCCATCTAAAATGGATACTATGGAACAGATCGCGCTTTATGAGGCAATGGTAGCAAAAGGCGCTGTAGGTATTGGCGTAGTAGCTGCTGATGCCAGCGCATGGGTGGTTCCTATCCAGAATGCAGCTGAGCTGGGCGTAATAACTGCTTGCGGAAATGTATATGCTGAAGGATCTGGTTCTCCCCTGTTCTGCAGGTATATCAGGATATACGGACGGTCTTACTCTTGGACAGGCGCTACTTGATGATCCAGTTGCAATGGCTCTTTCCGGTAAGGTAATACTGGGATCATGTCGTGCCAGGCCTGCCTGTACTTGATGGTAGGACTGACTGGTGTAGTCTGAGATGATGGCTCGAGAATCCTAACTGGGAAGTCTCCGATGTATTTCGATACCACTGTAACACCAGAGACCACTGTTACTTTCTGGGAAACAGCATACAATGCTAATCCAGATATGGTAATGGGCGTAGGTTCTTGTGCCTTTCGACCTTCCTGCTGTCCTTAGAGCTAAAGAAAAGAATCCTGATATGGATTTCTATTTTGCAAGCTATGACCTGGAACCTGACGCACTTATCGCTCTCGAACAGGGACTCGCAAATATTGCAATAGGTCAAGGTCCATATCTACAGGGTTATCTGCCTATGATGGCACTTTTTGAACACCTTCTGCTGGGCAATCCAATGGCTGATGGCTGGGCTGATCCTGGCGCAGAAGTAGTAACTCAGGCTAATGTTGGAGAATTTAGTGAAAGAGAAAACAATGCCTTTGTTGAAGAAGAATGGTATGCAGCTGATATTGCTGCCAGATTTACACCAATCTGGGAAAATGTTAGGCCATGGAGTGAGTTCAGGCCTTAAAAACTGTAATTAGTTGAGATGCTATTTACCTAAGAGGGTTGGGAGCAGTTTTTATAATGAAAGCTGCTCCCATTACAAGTATTGATTCTTAATTTAAGAGAAAGGATTTTCATTGAAAGGAAATGGCCAGATTATAAACATTGAAGGCGTGAACAGGTCCTTTGGTGGTACCAGGGCCCTTAAAGATGTAAGTTTCACTATTGATAAGGGTGAAATCCATGCTATTGTGGGTGAAAATGGTGCCGGGAAATCCACTCTGATGAAAATAATTGCCGGGGTCCAGACCAGTGATTCCGGAAAAATTTCCATAAAAGGTAAGGAAATAACTTATGCTAATCCTCTGGAGGCAAGGAAGATAGGTGTTTCCATGGTATTCCAGGAGCTGAACCTGTTTCCCCAGCTGACTGTTTATGAAAATATTTTTATTACCAGAGAGGAAAAAACTAAAATAGGAGTTCTTAATAAAAGAAAGATGACCCGGGATAGTAGTGATGTATTGAAGAGCCTTGCAGGTGATCACAATATACCGGCATATGCTGCAATTGAAACATTAACAGTAGCTGACCAGCAGTTAGTAGAGATAAGCCGGGCCATATCCTATGGGACAGATATATTGATCCTGGATGAGCCAAATTCAGCACTTTCTGAAAGCGAATCGCTGGCGCTATTTAAAATAATCAGGGGCCTAAGGGATAAGGGCATTACAATAATATATGTGTCACACCGGCTGGAGGAAGTATTCCAGATAGCTGATAGGATAACTGTTATGCGTGATGGTTCATATATAGATACCTGGAAGGTAGAAGACACATCTGTAAAAGAAATAATCGCTTCTATGGTTGGAAAAAGAATTGAAGAGATGTTTCCTCCCTTAAGGAATATTTCTAAAGATGCAAGACCTATACTAAAGATTAAGGATCTAAATAAGAAAGGTATTTTAAAAAATATAAATTTTGAACTTCATGAAGGAGAAGTACTTGGTTTTGCGGGACTTGAAGGCTGCGGCATTGTAGATATCTTCAGGATTCTTTTTGGCCTGGAGAAAAAAGACAGCGGGGATGTCGTTTATGGTGGGGAGACCTATGACAGGATAACTCCATGGTCAGCCAAGAAGATGGGATGGTCGCTTATCCCGGCTGAGAGGCACCGCCAGGGACTAATGACTGAATGGAACATTAGAGATAACTTAAATATTGCAATAATTGAGAAGCTGCTGTCCAGGATAGGACTTGTAAGTTATATGAGATCAAATGATGCAGCCAATGACTCTGTTAAGAAAATGAACATCATAACTGATTCTATATTAAAAAAAGTTCTGGATTTAAGTGGTGGAAACCAGCAGAAAGTAGTAATTGCCAAGTGGCTGGCCACCAATCCAAAACTTCTTATTTTAAACGACCCTACAAGGGGAATCGATGTAGGTGCAAAAGCAGAGGTCTACAGGCTAATAGACGAGCTGGCACGTCAGGGATTTGCCATACTTTTTACTTCTTCAGAATTCGAAGAGGTGCTTGAACTAAGCGATAATATAATAGTCATATATGACGGGGAGATAGTATCAAGGTTTAAGGGCGGAGAGGTTAAAAAGCCTGAATTGATGTCTTGTGTCACCAGGGGTACCAGTGAGTAGATCATAAGTTTTTTTAGCAATAAATACAATGTGGGTTAAACCATATTTAATATATATATTTAAATTATTTGTTTACATTTCATTCGTCCTGGAAAACCGGGTTCTATATCTTTGCAATAATGCATAGCGATATTGAAGATTGTAACTGGCTTAGGAAGGTAATAGATATATCTATGTGGCTGGCCAACTTATCTTATTTGCATTGGTTCATATAATGGACTGTTATCTATTTTTTAACAAGTAAGGACTGCATTTTCTGGATAGGACTCTAAATTTAATAAGTTTTAAATGTTTTCTTCAAAGGAGGCTTAAATGAAAGATATTAATTTCGGGATCATTGTAGGCAGTAGGGGATTTTTTAATCCTAAATTGGCGCAGGAAGGTAGAAAA